>Ga0209056_10000111_pt1 | contig 84333 bp, 74 predicted proteins | sample GraSoiAngelo_114_FD_185876 | JGI IMG/M metagenome (GOLD analysis project Ga0209056, IMG submission 185876) | Grasslands soil microbial communities from the Angelo Coastal Reserve, California, USA - 14_0903_13_40cm (SPAdes) (version 2) | ecosystem: Environmental > Terrestrial > Soil > Grasslands... | reverse complement strand
GAGATGCAGTCATTCTCAATCTCAATTTCAGGATCAGCGCGAGCTTGGTCATGCCGCGCACACCCAATACTGCCGTCGCGGGAAATGGATCTCGCTAGGACACGGCGCCACACGGGCCTGAGGGGGCTCAATCGTCGTCAAAGGTGTCAAATCTGACGCTTTGCGGTGCCAACTCAGCGACCTTGAGATAGGCCGACGAGTGCGGCTTCGTTTTCCTGGCTGACATCGGAAATGTTGTCGAGCACAGCGCTGGCGATGTGCATCCGGTAGTAGACGTAGACGAAATACATTGCCGGCACAATCAGCAAAGCTACGCCTAGATTGGCGCCGTGGCTCGCGGCGTTGGCCAGACCGGCAACTGCCGCACCGACCAGGAAGTACGGAAACGTCCATTCGTAGCAAGAGGACCAAAGCTCTCTGAGGGGGCGCCGTTCCGCCAAAGAAATAACCAGCGAGACCAGTCCAGTGTTTAGCACCACGTACACGCAGACTCCCAGCACCATCTTCGCGGTCATTGAATTGAAACCCAGCATTGCCAGGGCACCGTGCGAGGCCCAAAATGCCGCCGCGGTACAAACCGTCAGGCAGGCCGCATTGAAGAGCACCTGCACGGCCTTCGGCCGCGTCTGCGTCTTCCAAAGGGACTGGACGAGCGCGCCTCCCAAGCCGATTAGAACGGTTTCGCCAAAACTAAACAGGGCGATGCCGGTCAGAATGAAAACGAAGTTTATCGAAATCGTAGTCTTAAAGCCCGGCAAGCGAATCTTCATCGCGGAGGCCACCATCGCCAGCGCAAAGAACAGGAAGAAGCGGCCAAAGTTTTCAGGATTCCATCGAGAGGCAACCATAGTCAACACGGCCGTGGCAACAGCGGCCATCATTGCGATGTAGGCTTTGGCTAGGCTTGGGATCTTCTTTTCCGTTTTTCCTCTCATCAGTTGCTCTCTGGTGATTTGCGAATGAGTTCGTTTACCAGACATACTCGTTGCCCCAAACCACGGAGTTACCCCAGACTGCAGAGTTACCCCAGACGACAGAATTACCCCAGACAACAGAGTTGCCCCAAACCACGGAGTTACCCCAAACTACGGAGTTACCCCAGATCACCGAGTTGCCCCAGACAATCGGGTCGGCCCAGACTGTGCCAGGAGCCCCGCTGATGGATACTGAGTTGGTGGCCGGATCAAACACCGCCGTGGGTGACATTGCAGACCCCACCGTTGGGGGAGCAAGGTACGTGCTGGAGAGAGCGGCCGCAGCGTCAACAGAGCCGGTGCCCACCGCAAACATGTCCTGTACGATCGTAAAGGTTACGCCGGTACCTAGGTTCGTTGCGGAGGTGTATTGTTCAAAGCCCTGCCACGCCGTCGTCATTAGGCGGGCTTTTACCTGGTCTGGAGTGAGGGATGGATTTTGTTGCAGAAGCAGGGCCGCGACGCCGCTAACCACTGGCGCGGCCATACTCGTGCCGCTCATTCGCATGTAATTCGCTGGGCCGACCTGGGAACCGCAATTGAGCCCCGACGCATCGCAAGGGAAAATCGCAAGTGCCGGATACTCGGTGATCAGCGTGGTATTCGGAGAGGCCAGGAGAGATACAACGGCGTTGCCCGGGGCGACGAGATCAGGCTTCACAATGTGATCGAACGTCGTAGGGCCTTTCGAGCTGTAGCTGGTCACGGTCTGGGCGGATTGCAAACCCGTACCGTGTGTGTTGGTTGCCCCGACCGTGATCACGAAGGGATCGTTGCCGGGCGCGCCGATGGTGGCGTATCCATTCGTGCCGGCCCCATCGTACTCGCCCATGTTGCCTGCCGCGGCCACAACCACGATGCCTGCCTGCCACGCGGATTCCACGGCTTGGCAGAGCGGGTCGACCATGTAACTTTCATAGACGCCGCGAGATAGCGACAGGTTGATAACGCGAATGTTGTACGTGCTCTGGAGACTGATGGCTTGCTGAATCGCAGCGATCACCGAACTGTCGACGCTGGCGCCAGTGCCGTCCAGTACGCGCAAGCTGATGATGTTGGCTCTCGGCGCGATGCCGCGATAGACGTACAGGTAGTTCTGCAGGCTGGTGGAATCGTAAGCATTTCCGGCCACGATACCGGCCACATGCGTCCCATGACCGTAAGCGTCAGCCGTGGAAGCATCACCCGGTACAAAGCTTTGGCTATAAACGACACGAGATGGGTTTGAATTCCCATCGGAATTCAGGTCATCCACAGTGCCAACGCCGCTATCAATAACCGCGACACCGATGCCTGTGCCATCCCAGCCCTGGGAGGTGGCGATATCCGCGTTGACGGCGGTGATGACAGGGGCCATCGCAGCCGTGCCGCGTACCTTGCGGTCCGGTGAGATGTAGGCCACATCAGGGTCGTTCGCAAGGGCATCCAGCGCCTCAACCGGAACGGAATAGTGGGCAGCCTTGATGAAGTCGAATTTTGTCTTCAGCGCCCCGCCCTTGTTCCGGACCTTCTGGTGATGGGCGGCGGTCGGCTTTTGCTTGAATTGGATGATTACGTCTACCGTGGCGCCAGCCTTGCCGCCTTTAAGGGCGTCAAGATCTTTGGACAGCTTGTAGCCCTTGCGGTCTGCAAGGGACAATCCGGCAGTCAGCAGGGTGACCAGGGCCAAGAGAGCAAGGCGCCTACCCCAAGTCGTTGTCGTTAGGATGCGGTCGTTAGAGGGTCGCCGCGTTCCATATGTGGCGGACATGGGCTGGACTCCGAGACTGACGTGAAGGGCCAAAATGGGGACAGGGCCCAATGCCTTGAGTCACGTCAGTGCTGTGAGTATCAGTTCTGCTTGTGATGCCGTCGATAGTACAGATGGGGCCGAAGCGTAGTACCGGCGGACAGCTGGTCTCGGGTCCCACTACAGTGAACTTGGGGACGTCATTTCTTCCGACGGTCCGTCATACTCCCGCAGGTTGGGCCGACGCCTATACGTTCGGAGGTAGCCAAAGTGGCAACCGTAGATGTCACCTCGCCTCTCTACTTTGACGAATGTGTCTGAATTACGGACAACTCTTCCATTACACGTTTTTCGGGAAGGGCTGCCGACAATCCACGAAGCGGATCTTGGTGTTGCCTTGACAGCTACTCCGGCCCAAACGAGTCCCGCCGATGTGTACCGCATCATTCAAGCAAGGAGGTATCAAGCGATGAAGAACATCGTTCTAGTCCATGGTGGCTTTGTTGACGGCGCTGGCTGGGAGGGCGTCTACAAGACCCTGAAGGGGCACGGCTACAAGGTGAGCATCGTCCAGAACCCTACGATATCGTCGGAGGACGATGTCGCGGTTACCAAACGAATTCTTGCAACGCAGGACGGACCTACAATCCTCGTTGGCCATTCCTACGGGGGAGCGGTAATCACTGAAGCCGGAAACCATCCAAAGGTTTCAGCCCTCGTATACATCGCTGCCTTCGCTCCAGACAAGGGCGAGTCAGTGGGATCGCTTATAAAGGACCCGCCACCCGGCGCGCCCGTACCGCCGATACTGCCGCCGCAAGACGGCTTTTGGTTCCTCGACAAGGCGAAGTTTTCCGCTTCTTTCGCAGCCGACGTGGACCCGGAAAAAGCCGCGTTCATGGCTGATTCCCAAGTTCCGTGGGGCATGGGGGCCATTAGCGGCACGATCGGCGAACCCGCGTGGAGGACCAAGCCGAGCTGGTAGCTGGTCACCACCGAGGACAGGATGATTCCACCTGACGCCCAGCGTGCTATGTCCAAGCGCGCGGGTGCTACGGTCGTTGAGGTCAAGGGAAGCCACGCCATCTACGTATCGCAGCCAAGAGCGGTGGCAGATCTTATTGAACAGGCTGCGACGAAGGTGAAGGCCGCCACCGCTTAGAAAGTTCGCTTCGCACGCGCCGAATCTAGGCAAGCAGGATGAGTGTGCGGTCTATGTCGTTTCAGACCTCACGACCGAGGAGCCGGGGAGAGAGCTACGTCTGGCTAGGCGAGGATGCTAAATCGCCCGTGACAACACTTCCAAGGGGAAACGGCAAGCCTGCGAATTAAGGAAGCTCGAAACCCGGAAGGCGCAGTGCCTTTTTGTTCCAATGTCAGGGTGGAAGAACAGCCCGCCCTGGTGCCGAGCGCTGCGATGACCGCATCAGAAAACGAGCCTTGTCCTTCCTTAAGTGCGATCATGGCGGAGAAGACCTCTTGCTCGTTCTCCACAACGAGCACGTCAGCTTGAAGGATGCGCTCGATTGCCGCCACGATTTCATGTACTGCTAGGCGATACGCGCAATCTCGTCGGCCTTACTGCGGGAATCGCGAGCCGCCGGAAGATTGAATTCACTTCCTCAACCGGTAGCCGCATTTTCCCCTCCAGCCACCACATCAGCAGGCCGAAGAGGCCGCCAGCGATAAACTGGACGAGCGCCTCCCCGGGAATGGAGTTGGCGTTGCCCGGAGAACCCGTCGCTTTCACGTCTTCGCGCAACAGTTCTATGAGCAGCTTGTGCAACAGATGTTGAATCAGAACACCACTATCTCCGCCCACCATCACGCGAAACACTTCGCGATGCTCTTTGGCGTGAGTGAACAACTCACGGCTGAAAGCGAATACCCGGTCGTCAACGCTGCTACTGTCGGAGAGTGTTTCGCGTTGCCGTTCTTTCAGGGAGGCTCGGAGCCCTTCAAAACCGCTGACCAGGAGGTCTTCCATGTTGTCGAAATGCCGGTAAAACGTCATTCGGCCTACGTTGGCGCGGTCAACAATGTCCTGCACCGAGAGCGTTTCGAATCCCTTCTCCTGGATTAGCGAGAATAGTGCTCCTTGAATAATCTGTCGCGTTCGCTGTGCACGCTGATCCTTTTTCCTCGCCACGGCGAGACCCTTCACTTTGGGCACAATGAGCCCCCGTTGTGCGAACATTCATCGCGGCGAGCGCCAACGCCACCACGCAAGTCGGGCGGAAGTCGATGCTCGGCAGTATCTTTATTTATCAGCAGGCTCAGCAAGAAAGGCAGACAAGGAAACCTTTGACTCACTTTCGTTCTGCGAAAAAGATCCCATTTTGCCATTGTATGGACCTCGGCGGACTTGCCTTAGTTCCCTTTAGTTGCAAATGATTACAACTTGTCGACAGTCACGGGCCGTAAACGCGCGGAGGCTTGCCTGCTGACAGAGCTCGGGTTGGAGAGTCGCTGCGTCACGCAATGAGGCGGCCGGTATTTTCACCGTCGTACAAGCTCCCAGCAAAGTGAATTCTCTTTGGCTTCTGCTCCTGCAGAACTCCCCGGCCGCCTCAAGTCTCCAGCGACGATCGTAAGTCCCTGATTGAACGCGCTTATCGTTTGCGACTCGCCATTCGCTGCGTGACATTGAATAAGAGCGTGCGGTCGTCAGGCTGCATTTGGGCAAGAGCTCTGCGAAGCTTAAATAGGTAGCGGCCCGCCCGCCCCGACGTGCCCCACTGATCGCCGTTCCCCGTCACGGGCTTTGGGACTTCGGGAAGTTCCTCGCCCTCATAAAATAACTGATACATTGGCACTTCCAGCGCCCGCGCCATCTTTTCCAGTGTTTCGATGGCCGGAGCCGTGTGGCCATTCTCAACGCGCGATAGGTAACATCTAAGCAAGCCAGTGCGTTTTTCGATGTCTCCCTGTGAGAGCTGCTTTGCTTCGCGCAAATCTCTCAAACGGTCGCCGATTATCATGGCCGCATCCCCTTTAGCTCTAAAATGCCTTCACTTCGCTCTATATATTCACTAGCTATCGTAACTCTATTATACCTCTTCAATGCTTGTGTCAAGTGCTGCCAGGCATCGACTCTTTGCGAGTTCTGGATACATGCCGGCCCCATGCCGGGATTTACTTGTCACGATTGATCTGAGCCTAAAGGGTCAAGGGAAACTTCCATCGCTATGCCGGCCATCCATCCTTCCCATCCCTGACGCTTTCACTTGACGGCGAGTTCGAAAACTGGCGGCTCAGACCTGCTTGCAGCCTTCCGGGGACGGTCAATAGTCAGTCTAAAGGCAGACAAGAAAATGGGGACTCCAAAGTGCTCGACAAGTCGATTCTCGCTTCAGCCAGCGCCGGTCTGCCAGGTTAAGGATAGGGCGATAATGTACCATCTTGAAACATTCTGCCAAGAAGCCTCCGTCAAGGCATTCGCAAGCATCTACAATGTTAACTGGCAAGCTCGGGAACTTCGTACGTGTTTCTATTGGGTCCTTAGATGATGCCCTCTCACGACTTTAAACTTCGAGTCGTCGCCATCGACGATGACGAACAACATCTCAAATTCATCGCAACCTCTCTGTCACGAGAGAATGTAGTGGTGTCCACTTCCGGCAGCCCGCGTGACGGACTTGAACTCGTCCGAAAAGAACACCCCCACCTGGTCCTGAGTGATTTGATGATGCCTGAGATGAGTGGAATGGATCTCCTCGAGCGCATCCTTGAATTCGATCCCGGCACGGAGATCATTCTGCTCACTGGGCAATACAGCACAGAATCTGCAGTCGAGGCCATCCAGAAGGGTGCCGCCGACTATCTGACGAAGCCCGTGGATATGGAAAAGCTCGAGCAACGCGTAGAATCACTTCTGCTGGAAGTGCGCAGGGGCCAGCGTTGTCTAGAGCTGGAGAACGAACTTCTCGAGAACTCTCAGTTTGCAGCGATGGTTGGCCACAGCCCTGCGATGCTCGAGGTATTCCACCGTATCCGGCGTGTTGCTCCCCATTTCCGTTCAGTGCTGGTGACCGGCGAGACCGGAGTCGGCAAGGAGCTTGCGGCTCAAGCACTGCACCGTCTGAGTCCGGTTGCATCAGGGCCGTTTGTGACCTGTAATTGCTCCGCGGTCGTCGAAACTCTTGCAGAGAGCGAGCTTTTCGGACACGTAAAGGGCGCTTTCACTGGAGCGGTCCAAGATCGTATCGGCGTATTTGAAGCCGCTAACGGGGGAACCATCTTGTTAGATGAAGTGGGCGAACTTTCTCTTCCACTTCAAGCGAAGCTCCTCCGCGTGCTGCAAAACCAGGAGATCCAGCGCGTGGGTTCTCCGGCGGTTCGTCGCCTGGACATCCGAGTGATTGCAGCGACCCACAGAGACCTCCAGTCGATGGTAAAAGAGGGACGGTTTCGTGAGGATCTCTTCTATCGCCTTTCCACGGTACACATCAAACTCCCTTCTTTGGCCCAGAGAAAGGAGGACCTCCCTTTGTTCGAACGGCATTTCATAAAGCGATTCGCCGAGCAATACAGGAAGCCTGTCAGCGGAATTACCAGGCGTGCACAGGCTTTGCTGGCGAGGTATTCCTGGCCGGGAAACGTGCGAGAGCTAGAAAACGTGCTCGGAAACGCTTGCATGATGACGGAGAGCGAGACGATCGACGTGGCGGACCTTCCTGAATACATCCGCGAGCGAAAGACGATCGAACTTCGCGGCGAAGAGACCCTCCTCACTCTAGAACAGGTCGAAAGAGCTCACGCGATCCGCGTCCTTCAATCAGCCGGTGGCAATAAAGTGCGCGCGGCCGAACTCCTTGGAATCAGTCGTGCAAAGCTTTATCGTCTCTTGGAAGATAGCGCTTTGCCAGAGGTTGGTGTCGCGGCGCCAGAGAACTTGCGTCAGGAGCCCGACTGATCCTGAGCCATCACGGCTTCCCCCCACAGTATTCGCTGCATTGCCTCCCTTCTTGAGTTCGCTCTGATCACTTTAGCGGTTCTTTCCGTCACGACGGATCATCTCAAAATCAACAAGAGGCCCCGTGCCTCGCAGTTCCCCAAGCCCCACCTGCGTCACAACTCGCCGCTAATCTAGTCTTAGACGAAGTGTGCCAGTGGTGTGCTTGAACCCGGAACGACAAGGCGACACAAACATTCACCGCGACTCGGCATGGATTCTCTGCATTGATTAAAAACACCTGACTGTTTTCGAGGCATCCAGCCTCGCCCGAGAAGAACGGCTTACAACGAAGAGAGCCCGTATCACGTTGTAAATACAAGAGATATCAGAATATCGGGTTGGTCCTGGGATTGCCTTTCGTCTCTTGCGCTGCTTCGTATGGCAAGTGCCCGAGGCAGCCAATTCGCCAAATTGCACAGAGTCGAGAAACAAAGCAAGAGGAGATTACCTTGATAAAGAAAGTCTGTTTTCACCGCGCATTGCACAAGCTGCTCGCGCTGGTTTCCCTGATAAGTGGTTCTGCGATGCCGGTGTGCGCCCAAACGCCCTTGAAGAGGGAAATCATTGTAGGCAGTAACTTCGATTCGTTCAATTTTGCGGGCCCGGCGCAGGCTCTCTCGCTGGCCTATAGAGCCGACATCAACCCTCAATTTACACTCGAGCTCGATGGCTACGGCTATAGCCGCTTTGGGTCAGGCGCCGGCCGCGGTGGGCTAAGTCTGACCTATTCGCCGACGCGGCGAACTTCCGCGACTGTCGGAGGCAGCGCCGGACCGAGCAATCCAGTAGCAGCCCGAGGAGAGAGTTTCGCCGAAATTAATCACGGTATTGATGTGAGCGAGAAAGGACTAATCCGCGGAGTCGAAGTGGACTATCGACAGGGCTGGCTCTGGTTCCAGAACTCCCAAGTAGCAGTGTTTTCTCCGGGAGTAATTTTCTACATGCCCGGGGACTGCATGTTGCTCGTCCGCGTGTATCAATCGAGGACCGATTGGAAGAGTTTGCAATCAGCGAACTGGACGACCGGCGCCTCGGCGCGTCTGATCGTTCCACTTTCTGCGCATCTGACAGGCGACGTCTTCTACGCAAACGGTGCCGAGAACCTTACCTTCGCAGACCAAGTTGGGCGGTTTTCTGCGCGGACCTATGGCGGAGGCGCGCGTTATCGAATCGGCCCCCATGAGATTGGGACGCACATCTACTACCAAATCAGAACGCTCGGACAGACGCAGACCACGGTCAGTCTTGGCTACGCGTACCGCTTCTAGCTGGAGTAGATCTTGATGCTACACACGCTAAACCAACTTCCCCACAACGCCGGACTGGGTGTGCTTGTTTATTACGGGCTGTCGGGCCTCATCAGTGTCGTATTGCTCATTGCCGCAGCGCGCATGAGCTTCCGGTATCCGACAAGCGACGGCGAAGCCGCGCAGACCAAGAACGCGACTGGAACATTCCCAGTCAGCATTCTGGTTCCCGCTCGCAACGAGGAGCGAGTAATTACAAAGGCAGTGCGGTCCCTGCTGCAACTCTCCTACCCCGCGCTGGAAATCATAGTCATTAACGACGGGTCCGACGATGGGACTCTCGAAGTTCTGAGAAGCGAGTTTGACCTCGTGCCAGGCGCAAGCATGCGCCAGCGAACAGTTTCTTGCCAACCGGTAAGAAGCCTCTACCGAAGCCGCTCGGAAAGCCGCCTTCTTGTTATCGACAAGTGCGCTGGCGGCAGCAAAGCGGGCGCGCTGAATTGCGGCTTGGACCTCGCGTCCCATGCATACGTCTGCGTTGTCGACGCAGACTCGATTCTTGAACCGGGGGCTCTGGACAAGGTTATGGCTCCGATAATCAAGGATCCAGGTCGTGTTGTAGCCTCGAGTGGAGTGGTACTCGTTGGAAAACGGTTAGCAGCGGTCCCCAACACAACCGGCTCGGGACTGTCTTCGAACTGGCTAGAAAGAATCCAAGTCGTGGAATACCTCCGAGCTTTCCTCGTCGAAAGGATGTGCTGGTCCTCACGGAATATGCTGATGATCATTTCTGGTGCCTTCGGCGTATTCAGGAAAGATCAGATCCTTAAGCTTGGTGGATATCGACCAAACACCATGGCCGAGGACTTGGATCTTGTTATCCGCCTTCACCGTAATCTTCTTGAGGAGGGAAAGGACTACAAAATCTCGCTCATTCCGAATTCCATATGCTGGACCGAGGCGCCATCATCGATGAGGTGCCTTGCGAAGCAGCGAGCGCGCTGGCACCGAGGTTTGCTGGATGTCTTGCTTGCAAACCGGGACATGTTCCTTAACTCCCGTTACGGCAAAATCGGCCTACTGGCGATCCCGTATCTTTGGTTGTATGAATTGATCGCCCCCCTGCTGGAGGCGGCGACCTGGCTCACGATCCTCGTAGCAATCGCCCTGGGATTCCTCGAGTGGAAAGTTCTAATGGGCGTCGTGCTCCTTGGTTGGACTTGCGCAGCTCTGTTATCCACGTGCGCCATCGCAGTGGGCTTCAAGATTACGAGCCAGCAAAGCGAGGGCAGCGATTTCATACGCCTTGTGGCGTCTTGCTTTCTCGAACATGCCTATTACCGGCCCTTGCAATTGGTGTGGAAACTGTGGGGTATCGTCCGCTTCTTTCAAGGCGACACCACGTGGAACTCTCCTAAAAGACAAGGCATTACCGCCCGCCCGTCCGAAGTGACTCAAGATCTCGTCGCCAATTGAAGACCAACTGGACGTTCGCCACGCCGCTGCGCTCCTGTTTGGCGCACTGCGCCCAGAGCGTGGGCGATCCATACGAGTGAAAGGTCCCCATCAGTCACGAGTAGAAACATAGGCACAGACGTTCCCCGTGCGTATACACTGCAAGCCAATTGGCGCACACGTGTAAAATTCCAAAATGCCTTCGCCATGCTTCCTCGCTGCCTCACGGGCGGACAGCTGTCTGTTTTTCAGACAAATAAGCTGTCTTCGAAAAGCGCAGAGAAACTAACGTAGCTCCGTATCTCATTGTAATTAAATAAGATACTAAGATTTTTGGTTCGGAGAGGCGATTGCTTCATTCCACCTCGAGGAATGAGAACTGGTTCTCATCCGAGGGACCCATGAATCCAAAGTGCAATGATTTCCAAGTCTTGGTCATCGACGACTCGCCGGTCTCTCGCAAGCTGGTGGAGCTGCCGCTGGCGCAGAAGCAGTACAAGATGATCTTCGCGAAAACGGGCGAAGAGGCAATAAGACTCTTCGAGGAACATAGGCCAGATCTGGTGATAATGGACTGGGTGATGCCCGACCTGTCCGGAGAAGAGCTGTGCCGGCGCATTCGATCAAGTCCGCAAGACGCTTACAGTTACATCATCGTACTAACTGGCAGCACCGACAAAGATTGTCTTGTCGAAGCACTCGAAGCGGGGGCCGATGACCATCTGACGAAACCCTTCCATCGCGGCGAACTCTTGGCTCGAGTGGCCGTGGGCATGAGGACTATCGAGCTCCATCGTCAGCTAAGAATGAAAACAAAGCTCATGGAGAGGCTGGCGCTCACTGATGCATTGACGGGATTGCCTAACCGCCACGCGATTGAAACTTGGGCTGCCGGCCAACTGAGTGGTGCTGCCAGGCATAAGTTTTCTTGCTGGGTCGTCGTGGCCGACTTGGATCATTTCAAACAGGTGAATGATACTTTCGGGCACGATGCCGGCGACGCCGTTCTCCAAAAAGTTTCCAAGATTCTCAAGGCCAATACCAGAGCGAGCGACCTTTGTGGACGCCTCGGCGGAGAGGAATTTCTGATGGTCCTAACCTATGCGGCTAAGGACGAGGCGCTTGCCGTCATCGAACGCATCCGGAGGGAACTCGACAAGACGGCCTTCACGTTCGGAGGATGCACGATACGAGTGACCGCGAGTTTCGGCCTCGCCGGCTTTGAAGGACATCAGAAGCCGTCAATTTTCAGCAAGCTTCAGGCACTGGCTGATGAAGCGCTCTACGCCGCAAAACGCGCGGGGCGCAATCGCGTTGAACTGGCCGCTGCGGCGACCCTCTAAGGATCGTGCGCCGCAGCTGGCGCAAGCCCAGATTGTAGTCTTTGAGGAGATAGGTGTTATGCCAATGATCGAAAAACCTGGGGCAAAGGCCTTGCGACGAAGTGTTCGCATACCAAAAGAAATCCCCATTGTTCTGATTGGCCCCGATGTGCGGGGCAGAGAATTTGTCGAGCAGACGAAGACGGTCGTTCTCAGCCGTCACGGTGCGGGGATCGTGTCAAAGCATAAGCTCGGCGTCGAGCAAGAGCTGATCATCATTCAGGAACAATACAACCGAGAGGCGGAGATTCGCGTCGTCGGCGAAATCGGCTCCGAAGATGGTCTCTACACCTACGGGGTCACGTTTCTCGATCCGGATATCGACTTCTGGGGCATCGGGTTCGGTTCGGCGACGGATGCCGGTACTTCAAACCTCAGCATGGCGGTTCAGTGCAATATCTGTGGCCGCCGCGAAGTTATCGACCTGGACGGCCTGGAATCGGACGTCTATGCAATGCACGACGGCCTACTTCGCGATTGCAAACACTGTCATAGATCGACTCTCTGGAAGCGAACTCCGGCGGACGCTCCCGACAATGTTGGCACGCCAGAAGCCGTGGCAGTTTCGGCCGAGCCTGCTCCTCCGCTCAAGCACACTCCCCTGCCCTAGGCCTCCAAGAACAGGCGTCAACACATGCGGATCAAGGTGAACTTCACCGGGTGTGTCCGCAATCAACATGGCTCGGAGGAGGATATGGTCGTCTGTGAAAATATCTCGCGTGGCGGCCTTTGTTTCAAGAGTAGCCGGTGCTACGACAAAACGGCAGCCATCGAGGTCGCCGCTCCCTACACTCCCGGTTCACCCGACATTCCCGTTTCCGCGCGAATCGTCTACGTCCAGGAACTCCCCGAAGAAAAGATGTTTCGCTATGGCGCCCAGTATCTTCATCCTGTGAAAGACAGCCGCTCCTCAACAATCCTCTCCGCGCTTTAACGTCTCATGGTCGAGTGCTTCAGTGTTCGAACGATTCAGCGCAGATCGCCCCGGAGTGTCTTTCAAGGGAGCGTGCATCTCGAAAGCATGCGCGGCAGGGGCTGCACGAACCTGTTAGTGAAGACTCCTCCCCGAAGCGCCTCGTCAGACAAATCTGTTTTCTCATTCCAAAACCCAATGACCGCGTTTTTCGGTGAATCGGCAGGCATATCGCGGGTACGGCGTCTCCTCCCACTCCGACCGAATAATCTGCCCTTTCCCAACATGGTCATCCTGGGCACCCACTAGATAGATATCGACCGCAGAACTCTGGGACATTGCCACTGCACACGCACAGAGGAAAGCGCTCCGGCTGACGTTCTCCGTGGTGGTCAGAATTCCAAATGGCCGTCCATCCTCGTCTGTTCCGGTGAGCCTAAGCGGGACCCTTAGCCGAACGCGCACCTCGGATCGCCTTTCTTTACGCCGGGTCTTCAAGAAATCGGAGAGTTGCGTTCGAAGAGCTTCGAAGTCCACAGGCTTTTCAAAATAAGCGACCGCACCTAAATCGCGGCAAAACTGCTTGGTCTTGTCGCCGGCCTCCCCACTGATGACCAACACGGGGATCAATTGCGTGGAACTGAAGGACGTAAAGGTCTGGCAAAGCTCAAATCCCGAATACTTGGGCATCCGCAAATCCAATAAAATTGCGTCCGGCTTGTGCTCCAGGGCCAAGGCCAGCGCATGCTCCGGCTCTCCTGTATCGACAATTTTATAGCTGTCAGCGAGGCTCAGACGAATCAGGCGCCGCATGGCCTCGTCATCATCCACGACAAGAAGTGTATTCATTCCGGTGCCCCCGATCATCTTGGAATCTCTCAGTCTTGGTTTGAAAGTTCACCGGTTTTTCGTCCGGCAGCCGGCGGATATCCCTGGTCCAATACCTCGCGCACCTTTCCGATGAGTGCATCTTCCGTGTATGGTTTATGGAGAAGAACCATGCCTCGCTCTAGCACTCCATGGCCGGCAATGAAACTGTCGGTATATCCCGAAATATAAAGAACCCGCATCCCTGGCTGTTTTGGCTGGAGTTTCTCCGAGAGAACTCTGCCATTCATGCCAGGCATGACGACGTCGGTCAGCAAAAGGTCGATTTTCCCTGAATGCTGGGCTTCTACCTGGATGGCTTCCTCACCGTTCTGTGCAACGAGCACCTGGAAGCCATGGGATTCGAGAAACGATCGTGTCAGCTTTCGAAGTGATTCAGCATCCTCGACCAACAAGACTGTTTCTGACCCTCCAATCGTTTCGGCCAAGGGTGTGGTTGCCGTGATGGTGGTGGCCGGTTCTTCGACTCGAGGCAAGAAGATCTGAAATGTAGCCCCTTGTCTAGGCTTGCTATCTACCCAGATATAACCGCCGCTTTGTTTCACCACTCCGTAAACTGTAGCGAGGCCCAATCCTGTCCCCTTCCCCACTTCCTTGGTTGTGAAAAAGGGTTCGAAAATGTGAGCAAGCGTCTCTGGGTCAATTCCCGTCCCTGAGTCAGTGAGAGCCAGCATGACGTAATGGCCGGGTTTCGCCCCAGCGTGCTGCCATGCGTAGGCTTGGTCCAACTCGACGTTTGCGGTCTCGATCCGTAACTTGCCGCCGTCCGGCATGGCATCGCGGGCATTGACAGCCAGATTCATGATCACTTGTTCGAGCTGTCCTTGATCGGCTTTCACCATTCCCAGGTCCGCGTGTAAGGATGTAGTTACGGCTATGTCTTCTCCGAGCAGCCTGGGAAGCATTTTGGCCATATCCAGAACTAGGCCGTTCAGGTTCAGGACCGCGGGCGTAAGGATCTGCTGGCGGCTAAAAGCAAGAAGTTGTCGCGTTAGCGACGCTGCCCTCTGCCCGGCCTTCTCGATTTCCTCCGCAGGCTCGAGCAGAGGACTTCCGGAATCTAATCTCCGCTTGAGCAATTGGCTGTAGCCGATGATCACACCGAGCAGGTTGTTGAAGTCATGGGCGATCCCGCCGGACAGGCGGCCGACTGCCTCCATCTTTCCGGCCATCTGCAGCTGGCGTTCGAGGACTCTCCTTTCAGTGACATCCTCGGCAAACACATCGAAGCAAGGCACACCCAGATGTTCCTCTTTCACTCTTCGCCCGGTGCACCGGACGGTGATGGGCGCTCCGTCCCTGCGCTTCAATCCCACTTCAACGTCTTTGAACTCGTTTGCGCTGTCCAGCAGTTCCTTCAGCCTTTGAAAGTCCGCAGGGGTTTTGAAGATTTCACTGTCGAGATTAGCTTTGAGAAGTTCGTCCAGCTTCTTGTATGCCAGCATCTTTTGTAGTGCTGGATTTGCCCTGAGAAGCGTACCGTCGGTGGCAGCGCGGAAGATGCCGTAGGGGGCATCTTCGATCATGGACCGAAAGCCGGATTCCGTCAGGCGGAGAGACTCAGCGGCTTCTTTGCGTTCGGTGATATCCCGGTTCACAATGACCAATCTTTCGGGCTCTCCCGCAGATGATCGGATAACGCTGGCATTCGACTCCAATACGCGCCAGGTGCCATCTTTGTGACGAATGCGATATTCAAGGGGTCTGCCCACTCCTGTGCGCTGCGCTTCGGCAGCGGCTTCCCGAACTCGGTTGCGGTCGTCGGGATGAATCTGGTCGAACGACGACGAACTTTTCAGCTCTTCGGCGGTGTAACCCAACACTTTGTGATACGACGGGCTGTTGTAGAGCCGGTTCCCTTCTACATCGACAACGGCAATCATGTCAGCGACATTTTCGCCGATAAGCTGAAAGAGCTCTTCTCTCTCGAACAAGCGTCTGCGAGTGCGGTGGAGCTGGAGTTGCTGGTAGACAGTGTACAAATCAAAGAGCAATACGATGGCTACCAGTCCCCACATTGCACGCTGCAGGGTAAATGCAGACTCGGTCTGTTCGCCAGAACGCAGAATCGGCGGTAGGAAGGACAGGATTCCGACCGTCAATAAGATTGTAATAATCACCGCGGTGGCCCAGAGCCACCACTCCCGGTGTTCGATGCGACGGAGGCGGTCCTTGGTTCCTTCTTGTTCTTCTCGGAGAGAATGAGCGTCGTTTACCGCAGAAGCGATACCAGCCATGCTTTTATTGGCCATCTTCATCGCGGGGTGCGATCCTCATCGAAAACGCGCCTACGACGGAAACCATTGCCCTAGAATAGTCACAAAGACTGCCAAGGTTCGAAATGTGAGATGCGTTTCTATTCTCATGCGCCCAGAATCGAATGCGCTCACTGTCGAGTTCATTCTTCAGACATAAAATCTTTCTCGATAGCTGGCCATTCACGCCTCCGCGATATCGGAGGTCGGCCTTTTCACTAGGCTGCAGCGTGAGCAGCGAGAATTCTCATCCCTTGGAACGAACTCGCCCAACATGTTGCAGACGAATCATCCCCATTGGCGGAGAGTTTAAGCACAATCTGTCAGCCAAGGCCTCAAATTTCAGTTGTGGTCGGAATACCAAGCGGCATTAACACCTTCTCCCCTGTACTTTGATCAGCGTTGCCTCCCAGACGAAGAAGGCAATCCCAACCTGTTTGCTAGGGAGCAGACAAGCATCACACTCTCTCTGAGACGAGTTGGCTCGGGCCCAAACAAGCAGCCTAGGCTTATATTGCCGCGTTTCGTGTTTGGAACACTTTCTTACAGCCGAAACAAAATAAAGTCAGACGCTCTGACGTGCGACCAAACTTCAAACCGCGCGCCGTCTTGCTGAACGTCCTGGTAACCAGCGCTGATTTGTATTCGAACCAGAATCGCTTCGGGCATACAAGCCGGCACGCGGAACCGCATAATTGAATTCGTGGAGGCGCCTGCAAGAACACCTTCCGGGGAGAAGGATTCGTGAGACACGCCCATGTTCAATCGAGACGGCCAGGAAGACTCCCATTCACTGCCGAAGTACGAGCTACCGAGTTGAATTCAGGCAGGGAGACTTGGGAGAGACAGTGAATCTGAGCAAGGGCGGTTGTTACATACGCACTCGTAGACCATTCTCCCGAGGCACGCTGCTCGTCATAGAAATCAAAAACAATGGAGCGCGTCTTCGCACGGATGCCAAAGTTGCTTATGACATCGAGTCGGATGGAATGGGCCTTTCATTTCTAAATATCCCGGCCAAAGAACTCCCCATTCTCGAACGCTGGCTTGCTTCCGCTGGAGGGGAACGACCGGCAGAGACATCGCGAGAAGAAATAGAGTAACAAGGTCAAGCCACGGCCTTTTCTGGCTCGCACCTTGGAACTAATTTAGAATGATTCAATCTCCTCTGCTGCCATAATTCGGGCTTCTTGCGTAGGTTCCTTCCATGCGTTCGAACCCAGAGCCAGGAATGTCAGTGGAACGACGGATTTCTTTCCAGCTCTCGATTGCAATGCCCAGAAAGGCGTCGGCCACGCGCGAATCATAGCGGCTTCCCGACCCCCGCCGAATTTCATCATGTGCCATTTCAAAGGAGAGAGCCGAACGATAGGGACGGTCGGATGTCATCGCATCCACGGTGTCTGCAATGGCAAATATTCTGGCTCCAGCCGGAATGTCCGTTGTTTTGAGACCCCGAGGATACCCGCTGCCATCGCAACGCTCATGGTGTGTCAGGACGATTTCCGCGGCATCGGCAAGGAAGGTTATGCGTTTGACTAGATCAAATCCTAGCTGTGCGTGACTCCGCATAATAGTCCATTCTTCCTCGGTGAGAGCTCCAGGCTTCAGCAGGATCGCATCGGGGATTGCCAATTTGCCGATATCATGCAGCCAGGCTCCCATGGCGATGGTTTTCAGTTCATGCTCCGCGACTCCCAATTCCTTCGCGATTTTGGCCGAATACAGAGTCACGCGCTGCGAGTGTCCAGATGTTTCACTGTCACGAAGATCGATGGCTGCACCCAGAGCCTTGAGCGTGTCCTCATAACCGCGCTCGACTTTCCAAAGCGCTGTTTCAAGTTGCCCTGTCCGCTCTTTGACCATTTCCTCGAGGCGCTGACGGTAGTTCTCCACCTCCTGCTCCAGGCGCTTTTTTTTCAAGGCGCGCTCGAGACTTGCCATGACAATTTCGATCTGCAAGGGTTTGACGAGATAATCGTCCGCACCTCTCTTCATTGCTTCTATGCCAACTCGAATGTCTTCCACCCCCGTCATCATGACGAAAGCCAAATGCCGGTATCGCTCTCGAACCTCGGCCAGGAAGGCCATGCCTGAGATCCCGGGCATCTGAAGGTCAGAGAGCACCGCATCCGTGGGTTCAGTCTCAAGGGCAATCAGGCCCTCCTCCGCGCACGCAGCCGCCTTGCAGGGAACCCCGGCTTCTCTCAACATTGCCGTTAGCAGCTTCCGTGTCCCGAGTTCGTCATCTACGATCAGTACTCGGAGGACAGACGGAGTCAAGCGGGTTGTGCCCGTTCCGCCGCCTTGTTTCATCTCCCTAGTCCCTTCGAGGTTCATCTCGAGAGGACCGCCTCTTCTTCTCGTCCAGAATTCTTCTGGGTTTTTCTGCTAGCACCAACGTCCCATAAGGCCTCTGTAGGACTGCTTGCTGCGTGTGTGACTGAACAGCCACTAAATTAACCTCCGTTGCGTAGCTGGTCGTAAAAATTACCGGAGTTCTCGGTTCTCAGTTTGTTCATCTGCGCGAGCCCCTCCGGTCCATTCGGGCCCCGTACCCCAGTTCCTGAAGAAGCTCCTCGGTGACTTCTCGCAGGGCCCTGTTATTGTCGGCAGCGAAAATTCTTTCATTCCCTCCGATGACGGCAATATGGGAACTTTGCCAGGCTTTTTGGGGATCAATTTCCGTTCGCTATCTGAGACTCGAAGCATTACGTACGGCGATCGTCCCCCTCAATCTCTACATTGCTCGTTTCGGATGGAAAGCTTGCCGCCATCAAGCACGGCGTCGCGCTCGTTGAGGCATCGAATTCACTGACTAGTTCCTCCCGTAAGACTCATCCGTGATCCCGTCCGCCTTCGTTCTTGTAGTGTCTCTTCCAAACCAGCCAGTCTTTTACAGTGAGTAAGGTAGTCACCAAACCGAGTGAAACTAGCGTTGCACCACCAAGGAGACGTGCGACTTGGTTCGTATCCGGGCCCGAAACGGGGCTGTAGAGAAGGAACGAACCGACCAGTAGGGAGATAATTGCTGAAGTGAACTTCAGGCTGATTAGCATAGGAGCTGTTCTAAGGCTGGACGGGATCTCGGCCCGAGTAGACTCAACGCCTATCCCCCCCATGCTGAAATTCCGATGCGACTGTCGCATCCTTGCCAAACGTTCTTAGAACCGGTTGGGTATAAGGCTTTTTCATTTCCGCCCCACAGCAACATCTGGGATTCGACCGACCCTCAATCGATGCTTTCTTTACCTCGATCTCGGCCCCGCACTCCACGTTTTGGCAGCGATACCGCTGCCCAATCAGCATCATCCTCATCATTCCTCCTAAAAGGCCTCGGCGCTGAGAGGATTTTATCCAGTCAGTTGTACCCGATGGGGTGGCCCAGGTTTCCTGCTCACAATTGTGACCACGGTGAGTTCACCGGCCACAGACGAGAAATCAGCCATTCACGATCCGCTGTAGACGCAGGGTCATGAAGTTCGTGAAATCAGGATCGGGGCATGGCGGCCTTTGAAGAAGTGGATTTCATAAGTCGTTGATAGAGCATAACTTCTGCTCTTCATGGAACGCAGTCCTTCGGTGCAACTGCGGCGCAAGTTCAAGGCACTACCGGGAGATGGGGCGGACCTTGGCATCTCCTCCAGCTATCCTCGTCCGCAGATTGCTCGTCCTTGCTATCTCTTCTGGTGCCTAAGATTCAGGAACTGCTTGGAAATCCGAGCGGACAGGATGGCTCGTAAATGGGAATTCTTTCTCAGATCGGCCGCTTGTGTCACTTCCCATTTGATGCCGACTCAATATCACGTTTCCATGCGCCCGGGCAGCGATGAGAAGACTGGGCCGGATCGCTCCACGAAGAGCTGTTGTTGACGTGTGCTTCCTCTCCATTGCTGACCTTGAGTGCTCCTTCTCGCTTGTGGTTACTATCCTAAGCAACATTCGTAGTGAGTTCTAACGCCGCAAGCACTTCCCTAAGCTGAACTCGCAAATGGAGATCCCGTCGCAACTGACGGGGTCCCCTATCCCAAACCAAATGCTGATGGAGGAAATCATGAAGTTCAAAAGAACCGAAGTCTTTTTGTTTCTGTTTGGAAATTTGATCCTAATGGGCGTACTCACTCTTGGCTTGCCTCCCGCAACGGGGAGTCCGCACATTTCCATCATTTCTGTCGCCGATGGAACTGAACCGCCTCCGCCGCCACTGCCACCAAAGCCAGCCGCAGTAACCACACCAGGCTTAATCGCGGATGGGACCGAACCACCCCCGCCGCCAATTCCAAAGCCGCCACTCGCCGCTCTAGCCGGGTAAACCGGCGTCCGGGGGAGAAAGGTTGGCAAAATCTTTCTCCCTCCTTTGTGCTATGCTTTGCACACTTTTGAGAGGTGGGCGGCGATGTTTTCAATGGCCGTGTGGGTGGCCGGACTCGCGCTCGAGGGCCTGATTTTGGTTCGAGCGATACGTGGCCGTTTCTTGAGGAAGTACTCTCTTTTCTATCTCTATCTGGGCTGGGTTTTTGCACTTTCCTCTGTTCGCCTCATCATTTACCTGGCCGAGCCGGCGTACTACAGAGTCTTGTACTGGTATACCCAGCCTCTCAGTGTCTTGATCGGTTGTGGGCTGGTTTGGGAAATCTACCGGCAAGCGTTTAGACGATATCCGGGTGCGGCTCGGATGGCACGCAACCTGCTTCTTTTCCTTCTGCTCATGCTCTTCTCAAAGCTCGTGGTCAATGCGTGGAATGGTTCGGACTGGTGGCAGGCCGAGTCCACGGCTGGGCTGGAGCGGAATATGCGCACAGTCCAGGGGATACTCCTGATCGCTTTGATTCTTGTTCTTGCCCATTACGCAATTCCCTTGGGACGGAATCTCAAAGGGATGCTCTTTGGCTACGGACTATTTATCAGCACAAGCGTGATCGATCTCACTCTCCGCTTGCTGTTTGGGGATTCGTTTCAGAAATCTTGGCAGTATCTTCAACCAATGTTCTACATGGCGGCCTTGACCGTTTGGGGCTTCGCCTTGTGGTCTTATCAACCGGCTCCGCTGCCCGTGATGGAACCTAACATTGAGGAGGACTACCGGCTACTCGCCACAAGAACGAGAAAGCGAATTTTCCAAATACGCACCTATTTAACGAAAGCTTTGCGTCCATGATGGAAGCTTGGCCATTCCTAGCTATTGGCCTGTTGCTGCTGGTCCTCGTCATACTTTTGCTCAGGCGGCCCACGCCCTCGCTGCTTGATTCTGCGAATTCGTCGGAGGGGCATGAGACCCAGGCCGCTCTCGGCCCGGAGCCTTTTTCGCGACCATTGGTCGATGGACTATTTGGATCGGAAGACTGGGAGTTCGTCTCTAAGGAGGGATCCCAACGGGTAAAGCGCCTCTTCCTCCAGCAGCGCACGGAGCTCGCACTTTCTTGGCTGAGAGCCTCGCGGGCACATGCGACCCAGTTGCTCCGTCTTCACAGCGCAGCGGTGCGGAAAAGTTCACACCTGGAGCCGCTTGTTGAATTGCGATTGATCGCGGACTACCTCGCCTTTCAGATGCTTTGCCAGCTGATCAGTACTGTAGTCTGGCTTCGCGGCCCTGTGACCATGAGGCGCCTAGTCCGATGCGCAGATGGGTTATCCGAGCGCTTCTATGACGTCATTACAAGAGTGCTTCCAGCACAGTTGGCATCTGGAAGCAGCACTCGGACGTCGGCACGTCCGAGTGCACGGAGTCCGAGAGGAGGATAGCCGCGCAATGTCGGGACAGTTCCGCCCCATGAATCTGCAAGCAGCACGGGAAGACCTGAACAATCGGAGTCTCGCGAAGATCAGATTAGAGTTCGGCCGGTTGATCTATCTCGCATCGACAAGAGATTACAACACAGGGCGTTATTATCACGACGGCCTTGCATTCCAATTCTCCGAAGCCTTGGCGGCACAGGCCTTGTCGGAGGCCCATAGGGAAGTCTTCGAAGATCTGGCTCTGAGCCCTCTGGAGCACCTTGTGGATGAGCTGCAGGCGTATGTTCGTTCCGTCGGTGCGGAATCAAGCGAGGTTATCCAAGTCTGGGAGAAATTGGAACCGTACCGTGTTGCCGTGCCCTTCGAGAGCGATCCGCTTACGAAAGGATATTTTCTGGGGAATGTTAAGATCGCTTTGGCAATTGTAGAGTCTCGCGAGCTGGCCACTCGATAGCGTCAGCAATTCGCATGGCAATCCCTGTCACCTGTCCCACAATTTCTGCGTCAGTTCCGTGGAGGAACTGACGCACCGCACAGGGGGACAGAGGATGAGGTACGAGGATAAGCTGATTGCCTTGCAGCTCACACCAGGAACATGCATAGCCATCGCGCAGCTCGACGAAATAGATGAGACGCTCGAATTCGGTGCGCCACTTAAATGACTGGACGCGCCTCAATCTCGGGTCAACTTGCACAAACGTTCCGGGTCTCAGCATTGGCCACAGCGTGTAATCGCGGAGGCCGATATAGCCATAATGTGCATGCCTGACGTCCAGATGCTGGATCAGGGAAATCGGAACTTCTCCCCAAGTCTCGATCATCCTCGACAACAGGTTCGTGCTCTCTAGGTTGAATCCCTGGTCAAAACGCACTGGAAACGAAACGGCGCGATCACCGTCGTGGGCCTCAATATTCGTCAAATGCGTCTGCTCGAGAGGCATGGCAATCTGATGGCCGCCAATTTTTTGTAAGTCCACGCCGAAAAGCAGGAGAAGGTCGGCGAACTTGACGTGATAGATCGTGCTGATGCTGTAGAGTTTGTATATGCTGGGCGTTGCTTCCGTGTTTTCTATTTGAGTGAGCCAAGCATTGGAAATACAGAACTCCTCGTTGCCCTCGGCTTCGGCGATCCGTTGGCTTTTTTCGGTTACATCCCTCGTGGTGATGCCGAGACGGGAACGCAGCTCTTTGAGTTGCTCGCCAGGTCGCACTGCGATCGCTTCTTCAGTGAGTCTCCGCAGCCCGGTCGTGGACAAGACTTTCTTCATGAGGCCACCGCGCATTCATTGGCGATTTTAGCTCTCACTGCACTGGATTCTTTTACTAGTTCGATTTCTTGGTGGCCGGTCGGATTTTGGCACGTATCTCGCACTGGTCTCTCGGCTCGCGTGTAGCTTGGTTACCGCAAGCATAGTTACACGTAGATTAACCCATAGTCAAGAAAGGTGCCTCTCAATCCCGAACGCTTGCTCCTGTGTTCACCTCGGTTCGCATCGACTATCTGAGATCCTCTACACGGCGCAGAAAATGGCCGGAACGAGGTCTCGTCGAGCGGTGGCAAGCAACTAATCGCGCGCCGCGTTGTCGCACGGGGAACAAGGTTGCCTCCCCCGGCACCGTCGGAGTCGTAAAGGACGCGAGCGATGCCGAGTTGACGAATTCGTGTGGCGATGAGATTCGCCTTCTCCGCCCAATTGCCGTATCCGACGACGCCCGAAACATCAAAGCAGACGTGCCTCATGCGCCGGTCATGGTTCGCGATGGCATCCACGAATACTGCTAGGGCTTGATCGACTAACGGGTCGTCATATGCTCCCGCCCCCGTTAGATGCGCGATCTGAACCGGAACGTCGGGGGCTACTGGCAGAACCTCGTTCAAGAAATTCTGGGATGCGAGTCCCATGGGTTCGCTTTCACAAGACGTACGAGGAGTATCTTCGCTGGGAAGCCCTTGCCCTATGGGCAAGGGCCATCGTCGAGACTGAAGGCAGTGGTCCTTCATGGCTTGTAGCAACCCTCAAAAAACGCAGCCGATAGGGCCAACGGGATCCACTGCGTGCCCGGATGCCCATATCGCCATCAGAAGTTGCGTAGGCGACGCTTCTCCGAGGCGCAATGCCGCAAAACCTCGCGGACGTTGTCCACAAAGGCTGCCACGGCCTGCACGTCAACAGCACAGGCGGCGCAAGCAAAAAAATGCTTTTCGTATTCCTCGCGTAACACCGGGGAAAGCTCGCCAAGGACATACCTTGCGGCAGCTTGCATTCGTACTGCCTCGCTATGGTCCATTGCTTCTTGCCAAGGGGCGTGTTCTATTGCTGATTTCATGTCCGTGTTCCGATCCGCTTCACAAGTTCCTGCACATCGAACGGAAGTCCGTTCTTCACAAGGCCGACCGGCAATTTCTTCATTGGGAATGATGCCGCGATCTGGAAGGCCGCATCGTCAAGCTCGCCCTCGTGTAACCACGGCGTTAGTGGGTTTCCCGGCAGCATTTGCAACCCCGGATGGACGCGCGATACCAGACGGCCACCACATTTGCGCCGGGGCTGCACGCTTTGATACAGCCCGCTACTAGTACTTTCACTTTGACCTGCTAGAGCGCGGGCCTGCAAGTCGCGCATCATTGCCCAAACTTTTCGGAGATCGTCGGGATTCACGGCGGCGACATCATTGCCTCGTGAGCCGAAAAAATCGGGGAGTGCCATAGCCCAAGAGACTCTATCGCTCATGGAAGATTTCCTAGAATTCCGTTCGAACGTGGGAGCGGCCCTCCGAGGCTTACCTCTTAGACAGAGTCATCGCCCCATTTAACCGAGCGATCCGGGAATTCCACACCTAAGCAAAAGCGACCTCTGGTATTTCCTACACAATAGACTACTCTTCCTTTTTGCTGAAACTCGCCCCTGGGCGCAACAATCACTTCTTCGCCAGGCTTCCAGGATCGCTCGCTGATTATGCAAGTGCCGTGGGGACTGACGTTTTCCGTAACCGTTCGCTCACGAGCGCGGGGGTCTGTTGGGCTTACGAGGTGAACGGCAACCGATGCAGGAAGGCGCTTCTCGATCCTGCCGTTGAAAAGTCTCTGGCCCGGTCTCGTACGCTGTGTAGAACCGTTCATGGTTGAGAGTGGCGGTCTCCCTAGGGCACACCCTTCAAGGTAGTTTCCGTATGATGGACTGAGCCGTCAATTCGGCAAAACCTGTAATCGCCGTTCAAGTGATTTCCTGAGTTTGCGGAATTGTCATCCAGGCGGGATTATGAAATTGCACAGCATTCCCGGTCTTCTCTGAAACGATTGAAACGTGTACCTCTGCCTTGCTCCTTGGGAAGAAAAATGAATCGGCGTGACCGAACGCGGGGCACGGGAAAAACCTTTTACAGCAGCTTGCGGCTGACGTGCGTATCGTCGGCGGGACCGAATAGGTTGCGCCATCGCCCAAAACGTTGCAGTTTGCCGCGCCGCGTTGAACGTCAGCGATCTCGGATTCCTGCTACCCTTGTCAAACCTGGGAGGCGAACCGTACATCGCTCTTGGCTCTTGGTCCTGGGTTATTACTAGTCTCCGCGCCCAGTCTTGGACAATCCGCGTTAAATGATCCAGACGGTCTGCGGGCCCTGGTTGTGGAGGTCCGTCAACTGCGAAAGGACTTGCAAACTACAATGGATACGCTCTCAAAGCCCAAGTGCTCCTCTATCGCTTAGATTTATGAAGCAGCAAGAAGAACTCCTAGACAACAATGAGATTCCCTCAGCATCGCGGAAAGAGGCCCAACAGGAGATTTCGGCAAAAAGCCAGAACTCGAAGCCCTTCCGCAGAAGGAGCAACAAAGGCAAAGTGCAGAAATGGAAGCGGAGGAGCAACTGCGTGTCGAGCAGGCCAAACTCGCCGGACTAGAAGCCCGGTTGGAGCGACTGGAAAGAGACCTGGGAGGCAATCAGCAATAGCGCCCGATGCAGTCTGATATGCTTTTACCTGTAAGGGGAATCAAAAATGACCCGGAAGATTGCTTTGCGTTCTCTAAAAAATTTGTGCACCTTCATTGGCGCGATTGCACTGTTCTCCTATTTCTACAACTGGACGGTTGACACGCGGCATTGGTATTTCACCCTTGCCAGCGCTTTTGTGTGCTCAATTCTGTGGCTCGGTTTTTGTATGGTCGAAGTACACAAGGACCGTCTTACACGTTTGCCGCTGGTTGCGAAGCAAGTTGCTTTGGGATGGCTGTCAGACCTTCGAACCAAGCCAGAATTCGAGCTTTCAGCTTTGCCAGCCGATCCGCCAGCCGCTTCTCGCGCTGTAGAACCGCCTCTAGAACGTGAGGTGACAGCGCCAAATCCGCTGCCGTGGTTAAGGTCACGTTCGCCGCAAGCTGCCATCGCCGAAAAGAAATAGGTACCGGCTAGATGATTGCGGGTCGAACTTTTTGGATCGCGCCCCTGCCTTCTTCGACAATCGCAGCTATTACCAGAACGCCGTTCACCGGACTAGCAAGGGCCCAGTCCGAAGCGTATAGTATGCGGCGTGACGAACTACGACGAGAATATCCTGCAGCAATAAGCAGATCCGATGAGTGAACTATCTCGACGGGAATTTGCAAAACTGATCGCGGCGGCAGGTGTTGCTTCGCGATTTCCGCAGATTCAAACCAATCGAGTGATCGGTATTCAGGTAGGGGCGGTGTCCTTTGTCGATGAAGGCATGGCCCCAGTACTAGATCGCTTTCAGCGCGACGCCCATATCAACGCCCTATTTATCGCGACGTTCACGTATGGTCGTGGCATCGCCGGACGGCAAGTTCCCGGCCAACCGTTGCCGGATCACGGCAAGCAGGAGTACGACACCGATTTTCACGGCGGCAATTATGCGCGCACGCACGACAACTTCTACACGCACACTTCCCTGAAAAAGATCGGGGCCCCGGACCATCCGGGGTTCGACGTTCTTGCCAAAGTTCTTCCGCAAGCGCAGTCGCGACGCATGAAGGTCTTCTGCTGGTATGAAGATGTCTTTCGCGGCGATCTGCAAGGCATTGACCAACTGCAGGAAGTCACGCTTTCGGGGAAGAAAGCGGCCACGCTGTGTTTTCACAATCCCGAAGTACAGGCGTTTTGGCAGGCACTCACCGAAGATTACGTTCGCAGCTATCCCATCGACGGCGTCATGTGGGGAAGCGAACGGCAGGGGCCTTTAGGCAACGCGATTGGGGCCACCCATGGCGGGGCCAACAGTAATCCGCAGGAGGTCACTTGCTTTTGTGATTTTTGTAAAAGAGAAGCAAAGGCGCGGGGCATCGACGCAGAACGAGCCATGGAGGGCTATAACAAACTAGCAACGTTGGTGCGCGACACACGCGGGAAATCGCGTCCAAGCGACGGCTACTTCGTTTCTTTCTGGCGACTGCTTGTTCAGTATCCGGAAATTCTGGCTTGGGAGAAATTGTGGAACGACGGACAAAAGAGCACGTACTCAAACATCTACCAACAGGCGAAGTCGGTTCGCAGCGACGTGATGGTTGGCTGGCATATCTGGCACAACAATTCTTTCAGTCTGTTCTATCGGGCCGAGCAGGACTATGCGGAATTCCGCAAGTACTCAGACTTCTTGAAAGTCGTGATCTACAACAATTGCGGCGGACCACGGCTGGCTTCTTATGTCAAGAGTGTCAGCCAGACGATCTTCGGGGATTTTACAGCGGAAGAGGTCCTTGGTCTCACTTGCAAAATGCAGAACTATCAGGAGACGAGTCTTGCGGAACTTCCGAGCAAGGGACTTTCGGCAAATTACGTGGAGCGCGAGACGCGACGCGCGATTACCGGCGTTCAGAATACGGTCAGAATTTGGCCCGGGATTGACATTGATATTCCAACCGGCCACGACGAGAAGAAAACGGAGCCACAGGATGTGCGCGACGCCGTGAGAGCGGCTTTCGGCGCTGGCGCAGACGGAGTGATTCTGTCTCGGAAGTATTCGGAGATGCACCTGGCGAATTTGCGCGCTGTTGCAGAGGCATTGAGAGTATGAGCACCATTGACAGGCGCTCCTTCCTCCTGCTTACCTCCGCGTCACTCACTTCGCTCCCCGCAAAATCTTTCCTGTCTTTTGGTCAGGCCAACGCGCCTTCACGGCTTCTTTGGTACAGCACCATGCGTCGGTGCGGCCAGATCAATTACAACGAACACGACCCGCTGACCATGGAGGCCGAGGGTTGGGGCGACTATTGGGCATCGCTCAAGGTTGATGCGGTGCTGCTGAATGGCGGCGGCATTCTTGCCTTTTATCCGACCCAAGTACCTTATCACCGTCGCAGCCAGTTCCTCGGCTCGCGCGATCTATTCGGCGATCTGGTCGCCGCTATGAAGCGGCGCGGTATTCGCGTCGTGGCTCGGATGGATTGCAATCTCGCCTACGAAGATGCCTTGAAAGCGCACCCGGAATGGTTTGAACGCAATCCCGATGGATCACCAAGACCTCACGCTGAGTCACCTTGGCTGTTTGCTACCTGCATGTTCAGCACTTACTTTTCCCGACAGATGCCAGCAATCTATCGCGAGATCAATCAGCGGTATCCAGTTGACGGATTCTTCACAAATGGCTGGCCTTCCACGGGAGCACCGCGTGTCTGCCACTGCGAAAATTGTCGCCATCTGTACGAGAAGCTCGGAGGCGAGCCGCCTACCGAAACGGACGCCACCAATCCGCTCTACCGCAAGTATTACCTGGCGCATCTGGATCGCGTGCTAGAGATTTGGCGTTTGTGGGATAGCGTCGCCCGGGAGCGTAGCCCGGAATCCGTGTACGTCGGCAACCTCGGCGGGGGTCTCGACACAGTCAAAGACCTGAAAGAAATCAGCCACACAGCGGCATGGTTCAACGCCGACCATCAAGGCCGCTCCGGCGAGACGCCGATCTGGAATTGTGCGCAGCAGGGCCGTGTAGCCCAATCCGTCATGCAGGGGCGCACCGTAACAAACGTGGCGGGAGCCTATAGCAATGCGCAACCTGTCTGGCGGCACGTCTCCAAAGCGCCTGCCGAACTGACGCTATGGCTCGCACAGACGACAGCAAGCGGTATGGTGCCATGGTTTCATTGGCTTGGCGGCTCTCCCGAGGACAATCGCTGGCGCGAAGTCGGTCGCTCCTTCTTTACCTGGCTGGCCGCAAACGAAACACACTTTCGTAATCGAAGTTCCATTGCCGATCTGGCCGTCCTGTATCCGCAGCGCACAGTTGCCTTTTACTCACGGCCCGAATCCCATCGTCCTCGCTACCGTGGCGGTCCGGTCGATTACTTGCAAGGACTTTACTATGCGTTGCTCGAAGGGCGTTTCCTATTCGACTTCGTACACGAAGGAAATCTCGACGCGACGAATTTGAAGAAATACCGCGCGCTTCTTCTTCCCAATACGGCTTACCTCAGCAACGCTCAGTGTGAAGTTGTTCGGCAATACGTTCGTGGAGGTGGCTCCCTTCTCGCGACGTTTGAAAGCTCCCGTTACAACGAATGGGGCGATGCGAGACCTGATTTTCAACTGGCCGATGTATTCGGAGTTCACGCGACAGGGGAGGTTATTGGGCCTCAAGGGAATAGCTACGCCCGCATCGAGCAACCGCATCCAGTTCTGCAGGGTTTCAATGGCACTGTGCTACTTCCCGCGGCCGAGAGCCGCGTTCCCGTTAAGTCAGATTCCCCACTTGCGTTGAGCATCGTTCCCAGCTATCCGACATTCCCGCCCGAGATGGTCTATCCGCGCACTCCAAGGACAACGGAGCATGCTGCGGTCTTTCGAGAGGCAGGCAAATCGCGGATCGCGTACTTTGCTGGCGATCTCGACCGTACCTGCTGGCGCTCCGGCAACGCAGACCTGAGTCAGTTGTTACAAAATGCGGTGAAGTGGGTACAGGGCGATGACCCTGTCGTTTCAATCAGCGGTGACGGAATCATTGAGGCTTTCGCTTGGGAAACTGAACCTGGCTATGCGCTGCATCTGCTGAACTACACCAACCCAAACATGACGCACGGCGCGATCCGGCATACTTACGCTCTCGGACCTCAGCAAGTGCGCTTTCGGGTCAGTCGCGGTGGTTCAATCAAGAGCGTGCGTTCGTTGCGCTCTTCCGCGAACCTATCCTTTCAGCAGCAATCTGACATAGTGAGTTTTGAAGTGCCGGGAATCGCGGACTATGAAGTCATTTCCCTCGTCGCAAATAGATGAAGAACAATTTGACGGAGGAAGGATGGGCGGGGATTTGGGGGATTCTCCTCCCATGGTTTCGCGAATGAGTAAGCTTTTATAGGTAGAGTAAGGTGCCACTCTGGTTTGACACGTAAGTTCGACTTTTCATTTCCAATGGAGCTGCTCCTTTACCCGCCGTCGTTTCTTGTTCGATCCCAACCAGCACCTTTTGGTACCGTTGGGCGTTCTACTCCCCGGCGAGCGTTAACTCAATATGGTTAATCACATAAAGTGCTCTACGATTATACTTGACAATATAAGTTAAGTAGCTTATGGTGGTCATGTACCAATACCGAATAGAGGCAGACGGCAATCTGAGGGACGCGAGTCATCTGAAATTGCCCTGGCTTAAGACAGAAAAAAGTTTTAATGAGGTGGTTAAATTGAGGACACTGAATCGTTGGGAAACATCCCGCGGGAATACGACGCTGCAAGAGCAGGTCAACCGCGTGTTTGGAGACTTGCTGGAGCGCGCGGGGGACGAATCGAACCTGACCCCCTGGGCGCCAGCCGTCGACATTTTCGAGACCGAGCACGAACTGGTAGTGAGGGCGGACCTGCCGGGTGTGAATCCGCAGGATCTGGACATCCGCGTCGAGAACAACATCCTCACCATTCGGGGCGAACGCAAGTTCGATAGCAATAAGGGGAACGAGGAAAACTATCTACGCGTCGAACGGGCGTATGGCCCGTTCAGCCGGAGCTTCTCGCTGGCGAACTCCGTGAAATCGGATGCCATTAAAGCAGATTATCAGAATGGCGTACTGACGCTAAGCATCCCGAAGCGCGAGGAAGCCAAGCCGAAGCAGATCAAGGTGAATGTAGGAACGCAGGCGCAGGCCATGGCGGCCGCTGCCGGGGCCCGCTGAAGAGACCCCGCAGCGCGTAGACGAAGGAGCGAGAGGCTGGCGAGAATCGCCAGCCCCTGCTCGTCAGATTTGGAAAGGTTAGGTACCAATCCGACAGAGTCTCGTTGGCGCACTGGCAGGAAGGAACTCAACGTGGCATTGAAGATGACGAACCGCGAAGTAGATGGCGCGTCGGTGGTCGTGCTGGACGGTCGTGTCGCACTCGGCGCATTTAAAGTCAGCGGAGGCTCGACTTCAGTTTCGATGGACGGCGTCACCGCAGTTGCTTCGTCTTCTAATTGCCAACCGGCTGCTTGAGAGCGAGTGCCGCGAATTGCCCGCACGCATCTAGCCTTGTTTATCAACTACTCTGATTGCGATGGGAGCTGTCCTCTTGTATATTTCGACCATCCGCCATAGCCGATCAAGTCCCTCGTACACCTTCAATTCGCATTCGGCCGTGTCGCTCCATGCAGAGAGAACGATCGTAAAATCATCGATTTTTTGCGCCATTTCAACGGTCCTCGCTGCCGGCTAGAATCTTCTGAATCCAAGATCTGCCGGCGAGCAATACTTAGGCGTCGTTAACACTCATTTTCGTCCCGAATTCTGCACCGACGGTCGATCTTCCGCGCGAAAATGGAGCGGGTCCCTGAGGCTTTGCAATTCCCGGTAGTAATAGAGGGGAGTGGGGCGTTTTCCATTGAACTTCAGCTTTTTTAGAAATTCCACTTCTTCCTTTGTGGCGGTCCCGCTGAGGGAATTATCATCAAGGAATGCTCTGAACCCCGGCTCCACTTCTGGTTGATCAGGCCCCAGTTCAACAAACTCATATCTTCTAGGATCCCCGGAGGCTACTCTCCGATTTAACACAATCTCCATACCGAAGGTCGTCAGGTCGACGTCCCAGGATTCGATCAGTGGATCCAGGAAAGAGACGCAGTTTTCAGGCGACAAGCTGAAGACATCCGTGTCCAGGAACTCAAGGAGGGTAACCCGCAACTGTTCATAGCTTCGGCCGGTGAGCCGAGCCATCAAGTGGAGCCAGTTTTCACTGTTCAATTCTTCTTTGGCGACATTCTTGATCACGTCCAAAAGCTTTTGTGTCACGAAGCGTTCGAGTTCGCCGAAGGGCTGTTTTTCAAAAATCGCCCGTATTTGTTTTTCTTTGGCGGGTGCGCACTTGCGGAGAATCAACTCTCGAACTTCTTTAAACAAGGGCGCAGGCGGGTCTCCCAAGCTTCTCTTCAATTCTTCCCTACGCTGGTGGTTGGCCAGCTTCGAAAGCCTATCGCTCGGAAGCTTCAAAAACTTTGCCATTTTCTCATAAATATCTGTTCGGTCAGGTCCGGGAGGCAGTTTCTTGCGAGCCAGCAGTTGGGAAATATAGGATTCCGTAACTTCGGCGGCGGTCGCCAGATCCTTCTGCTCAAGCCCCAGTTCATCCAATCGCCGTTTAATTACTAGGCAAACGTCCACAAGGCCCTCCACTTGGCTTAACTCTACAGATTAACCATAGAGAATAATCTCAGATTCTACTTGACACGTCAAGTGAATTAACCTATTGTGGTTAAGCGTTTGACTTGGCCATCTGGCATTCTAAACCAAAATGAGTTATCTGAAATTGCCTTGGCCAGGACAACCAAGGAGGTTGCAATGATTGGACACAGAGAACCATCGGGAGAAGAGATCGCTCGCCGGGCTCATGAGCTGTACCTTCAACGCGGCGGGGAGCACGGAAAAGATGTCGAGGACTGGGTTAGAGCCGAAAAAGAGTTGAGCGACGAGCCTGTCGCGGGACTAGCGAAAACCAAGGCTCCTCAAGCCGTGCGTACCGCGTCTAATTGATGCCCCGCCTATGAGTAAACATCTGGTTTTCGCAAGTGCCACGCGCGAGACAACAGATCCCACTGCTTGACGGCCTGGTTTTTCCTAGCGGCCAAGACCGGAGAGATTCTTTCGTCCAGAGGGGGCGGGCAAGTTCGCCCCTTCACTTGTACGGGGAAGGGGAAACTGGGCGGAGAAACGAGGTTGCCAAATGGTCAGGAAAATCATCCAGTGGGTTCCCATTGACGGAACTCGATGGAGAAACGAGTTTGTCAATCGTCACGAAAATGATGGAGTGGGTATCCATTATGGCGTTGTTCATCGTGGCGTCATGCCAACGCAAAGGGCGATTGGGTTAGGACCTAGCAAAAGTATTTGTTCACAATACGCGAGCGTAAACTCGGAGGATGCTCGCTCCCACCACTCATCTATTTGTTGGTGAATACGCGTGTGGCTGTCAAGAACTCGGTTCTCAGAAATCCGCAGAAATTAGATCGCATCAGGATGCCCTGCAAACGATCCTCCTCCCGCTTAACTTTATCTGATTAACTGTTGAAAATAGCCCCAGATTCTACTTGACAGGTAAAGTGAATTAACCTACTGTGGTTAACAGACTGAGGGAGTCTTCAGAACGTCTGAACCAATGGTGGTTATCTGAATCGCCCCTTTGGCATCGAGAACCAAGGAGAGTGTCATGTTTGCACGCAGAGTTTATATGCATCTGAAGCCCAATAGCGTTGCGGAGTTTACCCAGAGGCTGGAGAAGGACATCCTCCCCCTGCTTCGAAAACAGAAAGGATTCCAGGACGAAATCACCTTCGTTGGACAGGACGGGTCGGAAGCCTTCGGAATCAGTTTGTGGGACAAAGCGGAGAATGCCGAGGCTTACAACCGCGGAACTTACCCTGAAGTGACGAAGATCCTCGCCACGCTAGTTGAGGGAGCTCCTCAGGTTGAAACCTTTGACGTCGCCAACTCGACGTTCCACAAGATCGCCGTTGCAGTAGCAGTCTAGGACCGGTGGGTCCTTTCGTTCATTGAGGGGCGGGCAAGGTCCGCCCCTCCTAGAGTGAAAACCTGCCGCAAGATTCAGAGTCGATCGGGAGGGCGGTCTAATGCCCTGCCGGTGGAGTGAAGGGCCATGCAACGTAAGGAAGTCCAAGTCGTATTCGGTCAGGATGGACGCGCACCGATACCGGAAGCGGCACGAACACACCTCCGCGAACGCAGCAGCCGCCAAAGGTTTGTGGCGGACCTGCCGAGCATTATCTCCGCAGCCCATGAACTGCCTGCGGAAGTCGATCCGCCGGCGCGCGTATGGGCTTCTTTGCACGCGCAACTGGAAGAAGAAGGCATCCTCAGGCGTTCGGTGAGGGGGAGATTACAGAAACGCACGCGATTTCCAATGCTCCGGAAAATTCGAGAACGGCCCGAAGAGGCGCCCTTGCGGCAGAGCGAAGCAAATTTCCGCACATTAGCCGAAACTATCGCATCTGCCATTTTCATTAGCCGGGGAAAGCGGCTGCACTATGTAAATCATGCCGCCGAGGTCATCACAGGCTACGCGCGAGAAGAACTCTTATCAATGAATTTCTGGGATCTTGTCCATCCTGAAACACGGGAACCACTCTTAAATGAGGGGCGCGCGCACCGAGAGGAGATCGGGCTCATTTCGCGATGCGAGGTTAGGATTCTTACGAAGAATCATGAGGAGCGTTGGTTTGATATCACCGCAACACCGATTGATTTTGACGGCCAGTCGAGCAAGCTGATTTCAGCCTTCGACCTGACCGAGCGCAAACGGGCGGAAGAGCAGGCACAACTTTTGGCTGTTACCGATCCCCTTACTGGCCTAGGCAACTATCGCCGACTTCTCGACGTCCTCCACGCGGAAATCGAACGATCAGGGCGCACGCGACGGCCGTTTGCTGTCCTGCTGCTCGATTTGGATGGGCTGAAGAAGATCAATGACCTCTACGGCCACGTGGCAGGCAGCCGGGCACTTTGCCGCCTCGGCGACGCACTCCGATTGTTTTGCCGGGCTATCGATACAGCCGCGCGATACGGCGGTGATGAGTTTGCTGTCATCCTACCCGAGACAACCGCAAGTGCCGCCGGATTTGTTGCCTCTCGCATCCGCGAGCGGATAGCAACGGATAGTGAGCAACCGGCACTTTCCGCAAGCATCGGGGTGGCTGCCTATCCGCAGGATGGCGAAACTATTGAGGCCCTCCTCGAAACAGCGGACCGCGAGTTGTACGGGATGAAGAGGTGCGGTGCGGAACGACCTTCTTTACTCGTGGTCGAGTGAATTCGCCAACCCGCTTCGGGTAACGAAACGTGTCCTTCGAAAGGAGGCACAAATTAGCCACTGGCGAAGAAGCGGTTAGAAGATTTCGATAAAGGGAGGAATGTATGTACTTACTTGCATGGATCTTGATCGGGGCGGTCGTTGGCTGGGGAACGGGAAGAGTTTTGCAAGGTAACGGTTATGGCCCGTTTATGGATACCCTCATGGGTGTTGGTGGCGCGGTAGCGGGCGGATTCCTGATGCGCTCCGCGGGCCTAGCTAGTGGCTACGGTGGAACAATCGTTACAGCCCTGGTTGCGATGATTGGCGCATTGCTTCTGACAATGCTCGCTGGTTTCGCGAACGGGAGAAGGATTTACGCCCGTCAACTCTAGTGGTTTCAACACGCGAACACTCAGGATGTAGGAATTGATCCTAATCTCGAGCGCCGCTGTTCCGGTGAACATTGCTAGTCAAAGATTTCACGTCACTGGGCGTTTTTGTCGTAGGCCAACGTCACTGTTAATCGATGCTTGCGTACTCAACGTTTAGGAAGCTCAAATGTCAGCCAACAACACGTCTGGAACCCTACTCATCAGAGAGAACGCACTTTTGCCGGCAGGTTTGGCGGTCGACAGTGAAGTTTTCTTGTCAGGGTGGAGAATCGTCAAGAATCTCGATCGCTCTGCGCTGACCCGAAAAATCGAAGGCGCGAATTGGAATTTTTTCTACCTGGCCGGTGAAATAAGAGCCACCGTCTTGGGTCGCGACCGGCCAGGGGCCCTGTGCCGGGCAGTGAAGCGTGTTCTGGCGAAGCAGGAGGGTTGGAAGTTTAACTCGCTAGAGATTACGAAAGCTGTTTCGAAACGGTTCCTCGGCATTCCTTTTATGAGCGTTACCGCTCATTCCCGACATATCCAGCAAGGTATTGGCCTAGTTACTGAAAAGGATTTTGTCTTGAGAATACCTGCTGCTCCTAACGGAGAAGTAGTCACAAGGCAATACGTGGCTCTGGCGTCAAGTTCTTAGGAATTGGTGGGGGGATGAAAATGAAAACGAAAACGATTCGCAGTTCAATTCTTTGTCTTGTTGTCCTGCTCCTTGCGGCGCCATTGCTTCGCGCACAGGATCTTTCGAAGTATCGGCACTTTACCCTTGGCATGAGTTTGACCAAAGTCCTGGAGCGTACCGGCCAAAAAATGACCGATGTGAAGTTGATTCATGGTCGTCCAGCGCTGGTTCAGGAAGTAAATTGGTGGCCGCCAAACCTCCCCGGGACTTCGTACCAATCGGATACCGTAGAACAGATCCTTTTCTCCTTCTACAACGGTGAACTCTACAAGATTTCTGTGACTTACGATCAAACCTCCACGGAAGGGCTCACTGAGGAGGACATGGTGAAGTCCATTTCGGCGAAATACGGACCGCCGACATATGTTGCGCTTGCGATCGACTACGCGACGAACGACCGGTATGGCGTGACTCAAACGCCCGTCGCGTCCTGGGAGGACGCGCAATATTCCTTCAATCTTGCCCGTTCTTCCTTCACCGATCATCTTGGGCTCGTCATTTACTCCAAGCGAGTCAGTGCAGAAGCTGACCTTGCCATTGCGGAGGCTGTGAAATTAGAGCAGCAAGAGGGCCCGCAAAAAGAAGCCGATCGTCTGAAAAAACAGACAGACGACCTAGAAACGGCGCGGCAGAAAAATCGGAAGCTTTTTCGCCCGTAGTGTTGGCCTAGAGCCACAAAAAGTTGATTGTTCGAGTTTTGGAATGGATTGAATGGAGGTCAAAGAAATGACTGTGAATATCACTCCTCTGCACGACCGCGTCCTCGTACGCAGGCTAGAAGAGAAAGAAACCGCGAAAGGCGGGATTATTATCCCCGATACGGCGAAAGAAAAACCTCATGAGGGCGAAGTAATAGCCATCGGGGCCGGCAAGATTGAAAAGGGCCGTCGCGTCCCGCTCGATGTGAAGGTCGGTGACCGGATCTTGTTCGGCAAGTACACGGGCAACGACATCAACATCGACGACCAGGAGTACCTGATCCTTCGTGAGGAAGAAATCCTGGTGAAAGTCAGCGGGATCGCCAAAGCGGCATCCGGCAAGAAGTAGATTTTACCCGAACCGAAGATTTCGGACGGGGCAGAAGTGCTCAATCACCCGGGAGGGTGACGTCTAATGGCAAAACAAATTGTAACTGGTGAGAATTCACGTCAGGCGATTTTGCGCGGCGTCAACATTTTGGCTGACGCGGTAAAGATCACGCTCGGCCCGAAGGGACGCAATGCGGTGATCGAGAAGAAGTTCGGGGCGCCCATCATCACCAAGGACGGCGTGACCGTTGCGAAGGAGATCGAGCTGCAAGACCCGCTCGAGAACATGGGTGCCCAAATGGTGCGCGAGGTTGCGTCCAAGACTTCGGATGTGGCTGGCGATGGCACCACTACTGCGACTGTGCTGGCCCAAGCAATCTTCCGTGAGGGCGTACGAACGGTTGCCGCGGGCGCCAGCCCGATGGCCCTCAAACGCGGCATTGATAAGGCCGTCGAAGTTGCCGTTGGAGAGATCAAGAGGCTCTCCCGTGAGGTGAAGGGCGACATGATCGCGCAGGTCGGGACCATCAGTGCCAACACCGACAAGCAGGTGGGCAGCATCATCGCCGAGGCCATGAAGAAGGTCGGCAAGGATGGCGTCATCACCGTCGAGGAATCCAAGACGATGGATACAACCCTCGAAGTGGTCGAAGGCATGCAATTTGACCGCGGATACCTCTCTCCCTACTTTGTAACCGACCCGGAGCGCATGGAATGCGTGCTCGAAGATGTGTACATCCTGATCCACGAAAAGAAGATCAGCTCGATGAAGGATCTGCTGCCCTTGCTCGAAAAGACAGCCAAAATGAGCAAGCCGTTGCTGATTATTGCGGAAGAAGTCGATGGCGAAGCCTTGGCGACCCTGGTAGTGAATAAGCTGCGCGGCACGCTGCAGTGCGCGGCGGTGAAAGCTCCTGGCTTCGGCGACCGCCGCAAGGCCATGCTCGAGGACATTGCGATTCTCACTGGTGGGAAAGCCATCACCGAGGACCTCGGCATAAAGCTCGAGAACATGAAGATTGAGGACTTGGGCAGCGCCAAGAAGGTGACCATCGACAAGGACAACACGACGATCGTCGCGGGCGCTGGCAAGTCCAGCGAGATTGAAAGCCGAATCAAGCAACTCCGTGTACAGGTCGAAGAGACCACCTCGGATTACGACAAGGAAAAGCTACAGGAACGTCTTGCCAAGCTGGTTGGCGGCGTCGCGGTAATCAAGGTGGGGGCGGCCACCGAAACAGAGCTGAAGGAGAAAAAGGCTCGCGTCGAGGACGCCATGCACGCCACCCGTGCGGCCGTTGAGGAAGGCATTGTCTCCGGCGGGGGCACAGCCCTACTGCGCTGCTTGCCCGCCCTAGAGAAGCTCAAACTCCACGACGACGAAGCCATTGGGGTGAACATCGTAAAGCGTGCGCTCGAAGAACCCATTCGCCAGATTGCCCAGAACGCCGGGCACGAAGGCGCATTAGTGGTTGGACGCGTGCGCGAATCGAAGGATGAGAACTTCGGCTTCAACGCAGAGGCTGGTGAGTTCGGCGACTTGGTCAAGGCCGGTGTGATTGATCCAGCGAAGGTCACCCGTCTCGCACTCCAGAACGCTGCGTCCATTGTCTCACTGATGCTAACAACCGAAGTCCTGATCGCCGATGCTAAGGGAGAGGAAAAGATGGCCGTGGCAGCCGGTGCAGGCGGCTACGGCGGCGGTTACTGAGGCCATCAGTTCCCTTGGCTCCGCTCTCTTGGTGTGGCTGGACCGTTTGTGACTCTTGGTTGTCGGTCCAGATGCTGCTAAACGAGAAATCCAATCGCAGGTTAAGCGATATGCGTGTCTTGGGGGAAACGGCTCTGTCGTGAAGCGCAACCGAGGAATCGGCTGCTTCACAGGACTCTCATATTGCGAACAAAGCGCGTATCACCTTTCTGGAGTGGGTCGACGTGGCAAGGAGATAGCAAAGCGAATGTCGGTGCCAAAGACAATGTCCCCAGTTGAAACCGTGGCCCTTATCAATCTTGGTTCCCTCACCGTTGAGGAGGAGACACCCACACTCACGACCGCACAACCGCGACCGGCGCTTCCAAGTCGAGTCGCCGTCGTCGGGAATTATCTTCCGCGGAAGTGCGGGATCGCGACATTCACGACAGACTTATGCGATGCGATCCACGCTGAATATGGCGCGACGGAACTTCTGGCGTTGCCAGTCAATGACACAGACGAAGGCTATAGTTACCCCGCAAGAGTCCGATTCGAGCTTTCCGAAGATAAGCTGGCGTCCTACCGGCAGGCAGCGGACTTCCTGAATTTCAACAACATCGATTTGGTTTGTCTGCAGCATGAGTATGGAATCTTCGGCGGTCCAGCGGGCGCTCACATTTTAGAGCTTCTACGCAACCTTCAGATGCCCGTGGTCACGACGTTGCACACGGTCCTTCGCGAGCCCAACATCGATCAACGCACAGTGATGGCGGAAATTGCGACTTTGTCGGATCGTCTCATTGTCATGAGCCAGCAATCGGCCGATATCCTGGAAGAAGTGTTTCACGTCTCTCCGGACAAGATCGATCTCATCCCCCACGGAATCCCCGATGTGCCATTTACCGATTCCAGTTTCTACAAGGATGGATTCGGAACCGAAGGAAAAGATGTGTTGCTCACGTTCGGCCTGCTCTCTCCAAACAAGGGAATCGAAAACGTAATCCAAGCGATGCCGAGCATTCTGTCGCGGCACAGCAATGTTGTTTACATGATTTCCGGCGTGACGCACCCGCATATTCTACGGCGAGAAGGTGACAATTACCGGCAGCACTTGCAAAACCTGGCGAAGGAACTCGGGGTCCAGAATAGCGTGATCTTTCGTAACCGGTTCGTTAGTCCTCGAGAGCTAGTGGAACTGATCGGCGGCGCAGATATTTACATTACGCCTTACAAGCACAAAGGGCAGGTCGTGTCAGGAACGCTTGCCTATGCCTTGAGCGCGGGAAAAGCGATCATCTCCACCCCCTACCTGCACGCCATCGAGCTGTTGGACGACCAACGCGGCGTGCTTGTTCCCTTCGACGATCCGCAGGCGATTGCCGAAAAAACGATCGAGCTATTGGACAATGGCACTGCGCGCCACGCCATGAGAAAACGTGCGTACCTCTATTCGAGGAACATGGTTTGGGATCGCGTGGCTCAACAATACATGGGGAGCTTTGAACGTGTATACAACGAGCGCTTGCGGAATCCACGCGCCACCTTTTCGGCGCAAAACACGGAAAAGGTTCTCGACCGTCTTCCGGCTGTAAAGCTGGATCATCTGCGGCGGATGACTGACCACACTGGAATCGTAGAGCATGCCGTGTTCACCGTGCCAAACTATCCGGAAGGATATTCGACGGACGACAACGCGCGCGCGCTCATCGTCGCGATTCTGCTAGAAGAATTGAGAAGCAGTATTCCAGCCGGTTCGTCGGACCTTGCCGCTCGTTACTTGGCTTTTTTGTGGCTGGCATTTGATCCGATCACCAAGAGATTTAGAAACTGCCTCAGCTATGAACGCCAGTGGCAGGAACGGGAAGGCTCGGAAGACAGTCATGGCCGCGCCCTGTGGGGATTAGGAACCGTCCTCGGCCGATCCAAGGATGCTGGGTTGCGTGGAGCTGCGGGTCGTCTCTTCGAGCTTGCGATTCCCGCTGCCGTTGAGTTTAAGAGTCCGCGCGCGTGCGCTTTCGCCGTGCTGGGCCTTCACGAATATCTCGATTCCTTCCCCGGGGATCGCGCAGCTCTTGGCGCGGCGGATGAACTTGCGAATCGCCTTCTAAATTCCTATCTCGCGGTACATTCGACGGGCTGGAATTGGTTTGAATACGGCCTTGCGTACTCCAATGCTCGCCTGCCACAGGCTTTGATTCGCGCGGGAATGCGCAGCGGTAACGACGAGATGATTTCATCCGGACTTGAAGCGTTGGATTGGCTGGGGACGATTCAGCGCTGCGAAATAAAAGGTCATTTTGTGCCTATCGGGTCACATGGCTTCTATTCGAGGAAAACGGAAAAGGCGCGCTTCGATCAACAGCCGGTCGAAGCTTGTGCCGTGGTATCGGCTTGCTTGCAGGCTTATCGTGCTACGGGAAAAAGCCGCTGGAGGAAAGAGGCGTGGACCGCCTTCAATTGGTTCTTGGGAGATAACGATTTGCAGATCGCTCTCTACGATCACACGACCGGCGGATGTCGAGACGGTTTGCATCCGGATCGAGCCAATGAAAACCAGGGTGCGGAATCGACACTATCTTTTTTGATGGCACTACTGGAAATGCGCAAGCTGGAAGAAGCGGACGTTACGGAGAGCAACTCGCGATGAGCATTCTTGCTGAAAAAAGTATCGACCGTCCGGTCATAAATAAATACGAGACGCTATTTCACCGACATCCCAGCAATCCGATCCTTACCGGAAAAGATTGGCCGTATTCGATGAACAGCGTTTTTAATGCGGGCGCTACCTTGCTGCCTGATGGCTCCACTCTTCTCCTTTGTCGCGTGGAAGATCGCCGCGGGCTCTCTCATTTGTGCGTGGCGCGTTCGGCAAACGGCGTGGATGGGTGGCAGATCGATCGCGAACCGACATTCATCCCAGACGTCGAGCGGTTCCCCGAGGAGTTATGGGGCGTCGAAGATCCGCGCATCACGTATATGCCGGAACTCCAGCAATATGCGGTGGCTTACACTTCGTATTCGCGTGGCGGTCCCGGAGTGTCTCTGGCACTCACGAAAGATTTTCGCGTATTCGAGAAACTCGGTGTCGTCATGTCGCCGGACGACAAAGATGCGGCCCTTTTGCCGAGAAGAATTAACGGCTCTTGGGCTTTGATCCATCGGCCCATGACGCCACTCGGAGCTCACATCTGGATCTCTTACTCTCCCGATTTGCGGCATTGGGGCAATCACAAGCTCATGCTGGAAGCCCGCCGGGGTGCTTGGTGGGATGCCAACAAAATTGGAATGTCACCGCCACCGATTGAAACGTCGCGCGGCTGGTTGATGATTTACCATGGCGTTCGACGCACGCCCTCGAGTTCCATCTACCGGTTGGGGCTGGCTCTCTTCGACCTTGAGCAGCCAGAAAAATGCCTGATTCGGGGGGATTCTTGGATGTTTGCGCCTGAAGCGGAATATGAACGTCATGGCGACGTGCAAGACGTGGTTTTTCCTTGCGGCTATACGCTGGGATCGGATGGGGACACCATCAATCTCTACTATGGTGCCGCCGATTCGAGCATCGCGTTGGCGCACGGGAGTATTCGCAGTCTTCTGGCCTGGCTGGACGTCAATGGCCATTCGGAACAATCTCACGACCGTCGGCTACGCAAGTAATCGTCTGGTCCTGCTGCTAGCACATTCCTCGCTAGTCTGGTGTAGCAGCCGATGAACAACCGTGAAATCCAGGCAGCTTGGAAGTATCACGACGGCACCAAGCACTCCTACTGGAGTGTTCGTAACCGTCCTCACCTTCTGGATTGGGCGAATCGTCCGTTGCCTTTCAAAATCTACCCCAAGATAGAGCCTCTTCCACTGCCGCGGGACGTGCCGCAAACAGGGGTGGCCGTGTTCTCCGCGATCTCAGAACCAGTGCCTTCGTCGCCGGCTGATTCGGTCCCCGGCGTTCAGGATCTGACGCGCCTGCTCTATTTCTCGGCAGGGATTACCAAACAGCGTGCATATCCGGGTGGAGAAATCTACTTTCGCGCCGCAGCCTGCACCGGAGCTCTCTACGAGATCGAACTGTATGTCGTGACTGGCGATCTCCCGGGCTTGGATGCCGGCGTGTATCACTTTAATCCGGCGGATGTATCGCTGCGGCTTCTGCGAAGGGGTAATTTTCGGGGAAACCTGGCTCAGGCGACGGTGATGGAACCCGCGGTCGCTCACGCGCCCGCCACGATCATCTGCACCGGAACGTACTGGCGGAACGCCTGGAAGTACCAGGCGCGCACCTATCGCCATTTCGGTTGGGATAACGGCACCCTGCTGGCAAATATGCTGGCCGTTTCTGCGGCTTCGGGGCTGCCAGCCGAGATCGTGCTCGGGTTCGTGGATGCCGAGGTGAACCGGCTACTCGATCTGGATACACGGCGTGAGGTTTCCTTGTGCCTCGTACCGATCGGGCGCACATCGGAGAGTTCGCTGCCGGCACCGAGAGAGGCTCCGGCACTCGGCCTGGAGACAATCCCGCTTTCACAGCAGGAGGTCGAATATCCCACCATGCTTGAGATGCACGACGCGTCTTCGCTTGACTCCGTAAACGAAGTAAATCAGTGGCGCGGTAAGCCACCAGTCCTTTCATCTTCCGCTCTGGCGGGCGAGGCAGTTCCCCTCCCGCGGCTGCCGGAAGAAGAACAACCCAAGGATACGATCGAGCAGGTAATCCAGCGTCGCGGCTCTACCCGAACGTTCGATAAGGCGGCGTCCATTACACTGGCACAACTTTCTACCATTCTCGACTACGCCACGCGAGGTCTTCCGGCCGACTTCCTTGAGCCTCCCGGCGCGCAGCTTAACGATCTTTACCTGATCGTGCATTCAGTTCAGGGCCTCAAGCCGGGCGCATACTTCTTCGGGCGTGAGCACAGCACCCTGGAGCTTTTGAAGGAGGGGGAATTCCGCGCCGAGGCCCATCATCTTGGTCTGGAGCAGGAGCTGCCGGCGGACGCCTGCGTGGACATCTTTTTTCTCGCCGACTTAAAACGCATCTTGGAGCGATATGGGAACCGCGGCTACCGGGCCGTCCAGCTGGAGGCGGGCGCCATCGGCGGCAGGATGTACCTGACTGCGTATGCCCAGCACCTGGGTGCGACCGGGCTGACCTTCTTCGACGATGATGTAATTGAATTCTTTTCACCGCACGCAAAGGACAAGAGTGCCATCTTCCTGCTCGCGATTGGCAAGCCGCTGAAGTCGAAACCACAGTAGGGCCAACTCCTGGATCGTCGGCAACCCTTGCCTTGGGATTATTTCAGGATTGCCCGTAAATCAGACTTGTGCTCTTCAAGATCGAATTCAATGGTCTTGAGTTTGGTGTCCGGACGGAGTCTGGCCACAAATACGCGATACGCTCCGCTTGTGCGACAGTCTTTCCACTGCGGCGCAATTCATTCGTAACGTAACGCCTCCAGTGGGTCAACCTTCGCGGCACGCCGCACAGGCACCCAGCATGCCAATAGCGCTACTCCCACGAACAACGTTCCCACAACGATCAGCGTTGTGGGATCGCTAGGCTGCACGTCAAACAGAAAAGTTCTCAGGACTCGCGACAAAATAATCGCCAGCGCCACTCCCGCGAGTACACCACTCGCAATCAATCGAAGTCCCTCGCCAAAGATTAGGTTGCGAATGTCTTTTTGTTCCGCACCAACAGCGCTGCGAATCGCAAGCTCCCGTCTCCGCGAGGCCACCGAAAGCGAAAGTACGCCGTAAATTCCGACCAGCGTCAGCACGCTGCCCACAACCGAAAACCCAACGAGCAACTGCATCGCGAACGTTCGCGACGCCAGCGAATCATCGCGAATCTGCTCCAAAGTTTTCCGGTTTTCGATGGCGGCAGTTGGATCAACGGCGCGCAACTCGCGTTCCACCGCAACCAGAACTGCGCGTGGGTCCGCAGTCGTGCGGATCACAAGATGTTTCGAAAAGGCCGTCGCCTCCCACAATGATAGATAGACCTCGGGCGACGCCGCCTGCGTCAAATCGTCGGTGCGGCCGTTCGAGACCTCGCCGACGATTTCCGTGGCTGGTTTGTCGCGTCCGTTCAGCCAGATCTTCCGTCCGATTCCGTTGGCATGCGGAAAGTAGCGATCCGCAAATGCCTGGTTGACGATCGCTACGTTTATCGTCTTGCCCTCATCGCTCGAACGAAACTCCCGCCCGCCGAGCATCGCCACGCCCATCAGCTTAAAATAGTCCTCCGTGACGGCGCGCAGCGGCAACGCCGTCTTCTCGCTCTCCTTGGTCGCCGGAGGCTGCCCTTCGATTTCCACTGTCGCTGGCCAATTGTTGCCGGTAAGTGGCACTCCCCACGCGAATGCTGCGTATTGCACGCCGGGAATCGCCGAAACCCTTTCCAAAGCGTGCCGGTGAAAATTGGCCCACTCCGAATAGCTCCGCACTTCCGTAACACTCATCGTTAAGATATGTCCGGTGTTGTAGCCCGATGGGACCTTCGCAATGTTCACCATGGTTCGAATCAGTAACCCCGCCCCTACAAGCAGCGCCAGAGTCAACGCCGTTTGCACCATGGTGACCCCGCGCAGAAGCCGCCGTTCCCCGAGTCCTGCCGTTCCTTTGGGTCCGGCGTTCTTCAGCACCTCCATCGGATCAAGCCGAAACGTTCGAAGCGCCGGAAAAACCCCTGCGAAAACCGCAGCCAGGACCGCTGCACCCAATCCCCAGGCCAGCACCGCCCATCCGGCCGTCACGGCTTCGAGCCGCGGAATTGCATGTCCCGCAATCAACTTAAACAGTTTCACGACTCCGAACGCCAGGCCCACTCCGAATGCCCCACCCAGCAGCGCCAGTAACAGACTCTCCGTCGAAACCTGCCGCAACAGCGCCACGCGCCCCATGCCCATCGCGCTGCGCACGGCGTATTCCTGCTGCCGCTGCAGGCCGCGCACCAGCAGCAGTGCCGCCGCGTTTCCGCACCCAATCAGCAGTACCAGCCCTGCCGCTCCGAGCAAGGGATACAGAATCCTCCGCCCGTCCTGATTCATTTCGTCCGTCACCGATTCCAGCCGCGGCGCAACTCCTTCAAAGTCCTTCTCCGCCTGCGCTTCTCTGGCGGCCAGCAGGGTCAACTCCTGCTGCCCTTGCTGCTGCGTTGCGCGGTCGCGAAGCCGCGCCACCATGTTCCAGTAGGGCTCTTTCAGCCCTTTTGGGTTCGGCTCGGCTGGGACCCAGAAATCCACCGTCGCGTTTACGTCGTAGTTCGGTTCTCTGGCCGCCCCCGGCGATGGCAGAAACCGCACTCCCGGCTCCATGATTCCGATCACCGTTGGCGGCACTTCCCACCGGCTGATCCGCACGGTTTTCCCGATGACTCCGCGATCGCCATTGAACGCCCGCTGCCAGAACTCATACCCCAGCACGATCGCCTTTACCGGCCCTTGCCCGAAATCCCCCTCCTCCAAACCACGCCCCGCGACCGTCTTCAGGCCCATCACCGGCAGATAGTCTTTCGTTACCCACATGCCCTGCATGGACTGGCTGCCGTCGTTCCGCACCAGGAAGTTGAACGTCCAGTTGTACCCCGCGAAGCCCTGAAAAGACTTGGCCTCCTTTTGCCACTCTGTCCACTGCTGCGCCGCCCATCCGCGCGGGTTGTCCATAGGTTGCCCGTCGGTTCGCGCCGCGAGCACTAGGACCAGTTGCTGCGGCTGCCGATACGGCGGCGGCGTCAACAGCACGCCCTGAATCAAGCTGAACACGGCCGAAGTCGCCCCGATTCCCAGCGCTAGTGTCAGCACGGCAATCGAGCTAAAGGCGGGTTGCTTCAACAGCATCCGAATCGCAAATCGCATGTCTCGCAGCATCTATCCCCCTCGCCGATTCCGTGAATCACCTCTTAAGGAAGCCCAATAAGGAAACCTTTCTTACCCTCTCGTGGTTCCCACCGTCCTACCGGCTTTGACGAATAAACCGCATGCGGGTTAGAGGGGCTTGGACTTTCGGTTAGCCCGTAATCCGCCCGCAAGCAGAATTGTATGTGGCCGTTTTTGGCGCCGCCTCGGTAAATATATAATCGGCTGAAGTCAAACTTTGCGTTTGCCTTTCCATTGCACACACCGCAGTCTTGAGGCCAGCACGTGACGGTGGCCAACTCGCTAAGCGCTTAAAGACATTAAGCTATTACGAGGACGCTCCCTTCACCAAACTGTTCATGTTTTGCGCGTTAAAGGAGCCGCGCTATTGGGCCGATTCGATCCGCCCAAATACCGGTCCTGGCCGCAGTTTGCGACTACGCTATGTTGCTGCCCCTACTAGAGAAAGCAAAAGAACAGAGTGCGTACTTCTTGTTGACCCCCAAGACCGGGTCGCGTTCCAGTGGCGCACCACAGTGCGGGACACCGTTCCCTGAGGTAGCGGCCATCCCGCAGCGTGCTGTCTTGCCCGGAGAGCAGTATCGGTTTCACTTCGATATGACCAAATGCATCGGCTGCAAATGCTGCGTGGTTGCTTGCAACGAGCAGAACGGCAATCCCGCGCAAATCAACTGGCGAAGAGTGGGGGAGATCGAAGGCGGCTGGTATCCGGATACCCACCGCTCCTATCTTTCCATGGGCTGCAATCACTGCCTGGAGCCGACGTGTCTGGAAGGCTGTCCCGTGGACGCCTACTCCAAGCATCCTGTCACCGGCGTAGTGTTGCACAGCGCGGAGACCTGCATCGGCTGCCAATACTGCACGTGGAATTGTTCGTATGGAGTTCCACAGTACAACCCGGACCGCGGCGTCGTCGGGAAATGCGACATGTGCCATGACCGGCTGGGCGAGGGGCGGCCGCCGGCGTGTGTCAGCGCTTGTCCTGAGACTGCCATCCGCATCGAAATTGTGAACATTGCGGAATGGAAGCGTGAGTACGCCGTGAACGCCAATGCACCGGGCCTTCCGTCCGCCGATGACAGTATCTCCTCGACGCGCATCACTCTTCCCCACAATTTGCCGCCCGACACGCGGAAAGCAGATTTCTTCCGCGTTAGGCCCGAAGATCCGCACTGGCCTCTCGTGGCCATGACCGTGCTCACCCAACTCTCGGTCGGCGCTTTTGTCACCATCTGGCTGCTGCAATTGTTCGGAAAGACTACGCGCTTGGGTGTTGCGGCGCTGGTTTCGCTGATGGTAGCCGGACTGGCGCTGAGTGCCTCGACGCTCCACCTTGGACGTCCCATTTATGCGTATCGCGCTCTGAAAATGTGGAAGCGTTCCTGGCTGAGCCGTGAAGTCCTGCTCTTTGGATGCTTTTCCGGCGTGGCGTTTTTGTACGCAGCGCTGCTCTGTTTCAAGCTACCGGGAAGCCTTGCGATTGGGGCGCTGACGTCCTTGCTTGGCGCAGCGGGAGTCACTGCGAGTGCCTGGATTTATCTCGTCCCGGCGCGGCCCGCATGGAACTCCAAGCGCACGGTGGCAGGATTTTTTCTTACCTCGATGCTGCTCGGCCCTTTACTCGTCGCAAGCCTCGGAATCGGGGACCGCCGTAGGCTGAACATGGCGATCGTTGTCGCGGCAGCAGGGCACTTGCTGAACAAAGCCGGCAAATTTTTCTGGCTGACGGCGTCCGACTCCTTCGAACTGCAAGCGTCGGGTCGCTTGCTTTCCACAAGTTTGGCGTCTTCCTTCCTGGGGAGCGGCGCGCTGTTGTGCTTAGGGGGAATCATTCTGCCGCTGTTTGTGCCGACCTGGGCGGGCGCGTGTACTTCACTTCTCACTGTTCTGACTGGTGAAATTCTCGGCCGGTATGTTTTCTTCGTCAGCGTGGTTCCCAAGAATATGGCCGCTTCGTACGTGTCCGCCGGAAAGGCCGCGGCATGAGTCTGAAGCGCCAACTCGGATTGGACATCCTGGAGGAAAAGTATGCGTACGCCAGCGATCCGGTCATGGGGCACACCTCCGAGCAAAAGATTCCGGACACTTGGGTCTCCACGACTTGCGGTTACTGCTCGGTCGGTTGCGGTATGTTCATTGGCGTCAAGGACGGCCGCGCGGTGAGCGTGCGCGGAAATCCGGACCACGCTGTCAATTCCGGCTTGCTTTGCCCGAAAGGCCTTTCCGAACATTACACACTGGAGGCTTCGAACCGCGCGCTCTACCCGCTTCTGCGCAACAAACGCGGAAAGCTTGCGCGCATCGGGTGGGACGAAGCTCTTGCCACTATGGCGGAGAAATTCCGCGGCGTTCAGCAGAAGTACGGCCGGGAGGCTCTCGGCGTTCTCAGTACGGGTCAGCTCGTCACCGAAGAGTTTTATGCGCTCGGGAAGCTCGTGCAGCTTGGACTTGGTACGAAGAATTACGACGGGAACACGACGCTATGCATGGCCAGCGCCGTCTCCGGGTATAAGCGCTCCTTTGGCAGCGACGGTCCGCCAGGCGCGTACGAAGACCTCACCCAAGCGGACGTCATTTTTCTCATTGGCGCGAACATCGCCGACAACCATCCGATCCTTTGCCAGTACCTCGACGCCAATCCCTCGAGGACCTTGATCGTGGCCGATCCCCGGGTGACCAAGACCGCGATGATGGCAGACCTGTACCTCCCTTTGAAGCCGCGTTCGGACATCGCTCTTCTTAACGGGATGATTCACCTGCTCATCGAGAACGATCTCGTCGATCGTGAGTACGTTGCGGTGCATACTACTGGGTTCGACCAACTGGAAGAGTCGGTTCGCAAGTACACGCCCGAGTACGTCTCGCAACTAACCGGGCTCACGCCCGAGCAAATCTACAAGGCCGCACTGATCTATGGCAAGGCCAATGCCCCGTTCATTGGCTGGACGATGGGTGTGAACCACAGCACCAAGGGAACGGAAACGGTAAACGTCATCAATAATCTTGCCTTGATCACCGGCAACGTCGGGAAACCAGGCGCTTCTCCATTTTCAATCACCGGGCAATGCAATGCGATGGGAACACGGGAGGCGGGCTTCGCTTCAAGCCTTCCTGGGTATCGCAAATTTGAGAGTGCATCCGACCGCGAGGAATTGGCGGCGCTCTGGGGTATCGGCGTGGAGCGGCTGCCTACTTCGCGCGGATGGGCTTATCCGGATATCGTCGAGGGCGCGGTTGCGAAGAAGATTCGCGCTCTGTGGGTCATCGCCACAAATCCAATCGTGTCCTTTCCGAATCTCGGAGTGTTGCAGCACAGCCTCGATAGCTTGGACTTTCTGGTGGTCCAGGATGGATTTCATCCCACGCCCACGACCGAAGTCGCGGACCTCGTTCTCCCCGCGGCCATCTGGGGAGAAAAAGAAGGCACGTATACAAATTCGGAACGCCGCGTGAGCAAGGTCAATCGCGCCGTGAACCCTCCTAGGGAGGCCCGCAGCGACTTCGACATTTTCTTGGATTTGGCAAAAAAGCTAGGCTGCTACGGGGAACTCTTTCCGGGATGGACTCAGCCGAAGGATGCCTTCGACGAATGGAAGCAGGTATCGGCGGGCCGCCTCTGCGATTATTCCGGACTCACGTACGAGCTCATCGAGCGCCATGGCGGGATTCAGTGGCCCTATCCGGCGGGCACCACGGAAGTAAGGACAACACGGCTCTACTCCGATGGCCATTTCTCCACTGAGAATGGAAAGGCGCGGCTTCTCCCGGTCGAGTGGGAACCTTTTCCGGAACAGCCGAACGCGGACTTTCCGTTCGTGCTGAATACGGGCCGCACCGTCGAGCATTGGCATACCCGCACGAAAACAGGAAACGTTCCAATCCTCGAGCGTCTCTCGCCAAACGCATGGCTGGAGATGAATCCGCGGGACGCGCAGTCGCTCGGACTGAAGCCGCATGACCACATCGACGTGATTTCTGCTCGAGGACGCGTGAAAGGTGTCGAGCTTCGTGTTACGGAAATTATCGCGCCCGGGCAAGTCTTCATGCCCTTTCACTACGCCGAGGCAAATGCCAATCGAGTGACGCAAAGCGCTTTCGATCCAATCTCGCGGGAGCCCAATTACAAACAGTGCGCCGTGCGCGTCGAGAAAGCGCAGATCGCTCCACAATATTGGGGAGTGCGCGGAAGCCCGAGAGCCAGAGTCCCGGCATGAATTCGGACGGAGTGGAACCAATTCTCGTTTCGTACAAAGGGTGGAGATGAACAAAAAAAAGTTCATGGAGAGCGGCCACTTTCCGACTCTCATCGCGGCGTTTCTCTACTTCGATGTCAGCTTCATGGTGTGGGTCATGCTCGGTCCTCTTGCCCCGTTCCTCTCCGAAATGCTCAAGCTCACGCCCTACCAGAAAGGATTGCTGACGGCGATTCCTCTTCTCGGTGGAGCGCTATTCCGGCCTGTGCTGGGATTTCTCGGCGAGCGCATTGGTGAACACCGGACCGGCTTGCTCGGACTTGCATTCACTTTGCTCCCGCTGATTCTCGGCTGGCGCTTCGCGCATACTCTCGCACACTTCTATTTTCTCGGGCTCCTGTTGGGTATCGCAGGCGCGAGTTTCGCCGTAGCTCTTCCGATCGCGGGACGCTGGTATCCGCCCGAGTATCAGGGGCTCGTCATGGGCATCGCTGGTGCAGGGAATTCGGGAACTCTGATCGCCACACTATTCGCGCCGCGCCTCGCTCAAAAATTTGGTTGGGCGAACACGTTTGCGTTGGCTATGCTTCCCGTAGTCGTTGTGTTGATTCTCTTCGCCTTGCTGGCTAAGAACAGCCCCCGCCGCAGCGAACCCCCTAAATGGAAAGCCATCGCAGCCATTTTGCGCGAGTCCGATACCGCTTGGTTTTGTTTCTTCTATAGCTTTACGTTCGGTGGGTTCGTGGGCATGGCCAGTTTTCTCAGCACCTTCTTCCACGACCAATATGGGCTGTCAAAGGTGCGCGCTGGGGACTTCACGACCATCGTTGTCCTCGCGGGAAGTTTCCTGCGGCCCGTGGGCGGTTGGCTCTCGGACAAGATCGGAGGCTACCGCTTGCTTTTGCTACTCTTGGCTGGTGTGGCGGGTTGCCTCGGAGGCGTAGGGAGGTTCCCTGTACTTCCACTTGAGGTAGGGCTCTTGTTTTTGTCCATGGGAATGATGGGCATGGGAAATGGAGCGGTTTTTCAACTCTTGCCGCAGCGCTTCCCGGAACGCGTCGGGCTTCTCACGGGACTGGTTGGCGCGGCCGGTGGCCTGGGAGGCTTTTTCTTGCCTTTTATTCTCGGCGCCATTAAACAGCGAACCGGGCAGTACTCGGGAGGACTCTTTCTTTTCGCGAGCGCTTTCTTTGCCGCTGCTTTGATTCTCTTGCAGCTTGGCAACAAATGGCGCGCGAGCTGGCAGGAGGAATCGGTGGAGCGGGCGGGAATCTTTTCGTATCGCGGTATTCCCGGAACTCCCGTGGAAGAAGTCGCCGAATGAAGTGCGCACGGGCACAGCCCAGAGTTCTCTCCGGGAGGAGTCGTGAAAAGGTTGTTATAGTCAGGAACGGTGGCGGGGAGGGTGTACCATTGCGCCGACGCCGACACAAACGCAAATGCGCTCCCACATGCGGCACGGGCCATCTGTCAGTATGACGTGCCTGCCGATAGACGTGGCCGCACTCGGCATTTCAATTCGGGCCAGCGCGCCATAACTCCCGGATAAGTCGGCAACTCTTACCCAATCTGGTTGTGGAAGGTTAGGCCGTCCTAGGCCGCGCCTTGCCGCAAAGCCAGAATGGAACTTGCTAAAAGTAACGCATTCCCTCCATAGGCGTCTAATGTAGTCTCGGATGTCCCCACGCTTTATGCACAGAACCTGGGGTCACAAACTACAGAGATACTGGCAGGGCGTGGTGTCAACCACGGGGCTTTTGGGCCTGGCCCGCAATATACCGTTGGCCTGTAGCGTATAAAGGGACGAGGGGAGGACCAGGATGAAGTTACAGCTCCGGTTTTTGTATGTCCTGCCGCTGTTTGTCTTGCAAATGGCAGCATTGGGCTGTAACCGGGCGAATCCCCAGGCTGCTGGTCCCCAAATGCCGCCTCCGCCGCTGGTGAGTGTGGTCAAGGCGCAAGCCCAAGATGTGCCCGTTTACCTCGACGAGATCGGCAAGAGCTACGCTTTCGAGTCCGTTACCGTAACCCCGCAAGTCGGCGGACGCATTACGCAGAGGCAATTCCAGGATGGCGCGGATTTGACCAAGGGGCAGTTGCTCTTTGTGATAGATCCCCGTCCGTATCAGGCCCAGCTCGATTCGGCAAAGGGCGCTCTGGCCCAGGCAAAAGCGGCGCTGGAACTCGCCAGGGTGGAGTTCGCGCGCAGCTCGGAGCTATTCGACTCGAAGGTCATCGCAAAGCAGGACTACGACAGCAAAAAGAGCACCGTCGAGGTCGATCAGGCACAGGTGGAATCGGCGGAAGCGGCGCTCGAAACCGCCCAGCTCAACCTGGAATATTGCTATATTCACTCGTCCATCCAGGGGCGTGCCGGCGCACGACTCGTTGATGTCGGAAACGTGGTGCAGGCGAACACAACCGGGTTGTTGCTAATCCAGCGCCTGGATCCGATTTATGCGGACTTCACGATAACCGAGCGCGATCTCTCCACTGTGCAAAAAGAGATGACTCGCGGAACGCTAAAGACCTTGGTGAGGCTGCCCTCCGATCCGGAAGAGCACGTCCGGGGTGGTAAGCTCACATTTCTCGATAACACCGTCCAGAACGGCACCGGCACGGTCTTTTTGCGCGCCACCATCTCCAACCCCGACCACCATTTCTGGCCCGGGCAATTTGTCAACGTCAGGCTGGTGCTGGAAACGCAAAAGGGAGCCGTGCTGATCCCCAACCAAGCCACGCAAATCAGCCAGAAAGGTCCGTTCGTTTACGTGGTGAAATCCGACAACACCGCAGACCTGCGGCTTGTGACCTTGGGCCAACGGCAAGGCGATAACATCGTGGTTAGCCAAGGTGTAGCCCCGGGAGAAAACGTCATCGTCGCCGGCCAGATGACCGTAGCTCCGAACAGCAAGGTGCGTGTGGATACCGGCGGCGCTACCCCCGCAGCGGGCACGCAGCCGAGTGCGCCCGCGAAGGCAAAGTAACGAGAACGAAGATCGATGAATCTCTCTGAACCATTTATTCGCCGCCCGGTGATGACCGCGGTGCTCACGGTCTCAGCCATTGTTTTTGGCGTACTCGCTTATTTTGCCTTGCCTGTCAACGATCTGCCCGCGGTCGACTATCCCGTCATTCAGGTAAACGTCGGTTATCCCGGCGCAACGCCAGAGACCATGGCGAACAACGTGGCCACGCCGCTCGAGCGTCAGTTCATGCAGATTCCCGGTCTTCAGTTGGTGACCTCCAACAGTGGACAGGGGCACTCGAGTTTCGTCCTGCAGTTCGATCTCTCCAAGAGTGTGGATGCCGCGGCAACCGACGTTCAGGCGGCCATTACGCGCGCGACGGCGCAGCTTCCCGTAGATTTACCGAGCCCGCCCACCTTCACCAAAACCAATCCGAACGACCAGCCCATCATGTACGTGGGGATCACTAGCGACAGCGCCACGCAGGGCCAGCTGTTCGACTACGCCAATACGCAAGTCGGCGAGCGCATTAGCATTCTCCCTGGGGTAAGCCAGGTCGCCGTCTATGGCGCTCAGTCTGCCGTTCGCATCAAGGCGGACCCTTCCGCGATGGCCGCGCGCAATTTGACCATCGATGACTTGGCCGCCGCGTTGAAGAACGGAACCAGCTATACCGGCGCCGGCCAATTTGACGGCGAACATCACACCTTTCTGCTGCAGCCCGAAGGACAGTTGAGCGAAGCCAGCCAGTACGAGAATTTAATCGTCCGGCAAGGCAACGGCGCTCCGGTCTACTTGAAAGACATCGCCACGGTAAAAAATGGATTGCAGGACGAACGCATCCGCATGCGCTTTTGGTACCGCGGACACGAGGTTCCGGCCGCTACGGTCGTCGTTGCGGTTTTCCGGCGTGCGGGATCAAACGCCGTCGAGGTGGCCAAATCCATCCGCGACCTCCTTCCCACGGTGCAAGCGCAACTCCCCAGCTCTGTTGGAATCGTTCCCATTTATGACCGTTCTCAAGGCATCGTGAACAGCGTCAAGGATGTCCAGGCGACGCTGTTCGTCGCGTTTGCCTTGGTTGTCCTGGTGATTTTCTTTTTTCTAGGCCGCGCGCGCGACACCTTGATTCCGGTTGTGGCGCTGCCGCTCTCGCTCCTGCTCACCTTCGTGGTCATGGACATCCTGGGCTACAGCCTGGACAACTTGTCCCTGATGGCTCTGACGCTAGCCATCGGATTCTTGGTCGATGACGCCATCGTCTTCTTGGAGAATACCGTTCGCCTCATGGAGAGCGGCCTGGGGGCCCTGGAGGCCTCTCTGCAATCCGCCAAGGAAATCAGCTTCACGATTCTGGCCATGACCGTTTCCCTAGCCGCTGTATTCCTTCCGCTTGTTTTTATGGGCGGCCTGGTTGGACGCATCTTTCGAGAGTTCTCAATCACCATCATCGTTTCGATTTTTGCCAGCGGGATCGTTTCGCTGACACTTACACCGCTCATGTGCTCCGGCCTGCTCCAGGAACGCGGAGCGCGCGCGAAAAAAAACTGGATCGAGCGCGTCATCGGCGGCACAGAAAAAAGGGTGCTATCGGTCTACGGGCGTTCGTTGTGGTTTTTTCTTCGGTATCGCTGGATTTCCCTGGCGATTTGGGTGGTTTGTCTGCTGGGAACTGTCTACTTTTTCTATACCGTTCCCAAGGCCTTCCTCCCCATCGGCGATAGTTCCTTCGCCCTCGGCGTCTTCGTCGCTCAGGAGGGCACGTCGCACTACGAAATGCATACCCACCAGATGCAGGTGGAGGAGGTCCTCCATACCAACCCCGCCGTGGACATGACCTTCACCATGAGCGGCAACAATGCATTTTTCCCCGCCAACCAAGGCCTGGTGCTCGCCTTTCTGAAACCTCCCGATAAGCGTCCGCCTATTCAAGGCGTGGCCGGTCAATTGATGGGGCAGTTGAACTCCAAAGTCCCCGGCCTGATCACATTTTTGAAGCCCCAGCCCGTGTTGCAGATTAGCACCGGAGCCACGGCGCAGCTGCAGGGCCAGTTTGCTTATTCGATTTCCGGGATCGATCCTAACGAGGTCTATGCCAGCGCCGGAACCCTGATGCGCAAAATGTTCGAGTTCCCGGGATTCCTCTTCGTCAACTCCGACCTGTTCAACCACACCCCGAATCTGCGGGTCGACATCCTCCGCGAGCAAGCAAAGACCTACGGAGTCTCCGAGGCTCGGATTCTTAATCTTCTGCACCAAGCGTACTCGCAGAACTACGTCTATCTCATCAAGAAGCCCACCGACCAATACCAGGTGATCCTGGAGGTTGCCGACGACCAGCGTTCCGAGCCTCAGGATCTGCATCTGCTGTACATCAAGAGCGACGACGGCTCGCGCATGGTTCCGCTCAACGCCCTAGCGACCTGGCATCCGATTTTGGGCCCGCAGTCGGTCAATCACATCAACCAATTCACGAGCGTTACACTGTTCTTCAACCTGAAGCCCGGCTATTCCATCGGGCAGGCCACTGATTTCGTCGAGAAGGCTGCGAAGCAAGTCTTGCCACCAGGAATTCGCGGCGAATTCCGGGGCGAGGCGCTTACGTTCCGAGACACGGTATCGAGCCTCACAATCCTGATGTTCCTCGCAGTCTTTGTCATGTACGTGATTTTGGCCATTTTGTACGAGAGCTACCTGCATCCGATTACCGTGCTCTCCTCGTTGCCGGTTGCGCTCGTAGGCGGGCTCTTGACCCTGTGGGTGTTCGGCGCCGAGGCTTCCTTATACGCGTTTATCGGCATGTTCATGCTCATGGGCATCGTGAAGAAAAACGGAATCATGATCGTGGACTTCGCACAACAGCGTGTCGAGCAAGGTGTCCCGGACGACCAGGCGATTCACGACGCCAGCATGGAGCGCTTTCGGCCCATCATGATGACTACCATGGCCGCACTCATGGGCGCGCTGCCGATCGCCCTTGGCTACGGGGCGGATGGCGCTTCACGCCGGCCGCTGGGACTCGTTGTGGTCGGCGGGCTGATTGTCTCGCAGTTCATCACCCTTTTCATCACTCCGGCCATCTATCTTTACCTCGAAGAGTTCCAGGAGAGGGTCCTGGATCATTTTGCCTTCTTCCGGGCGCGACATTCGCGGCCGACTGCCGGCGCACGCGTGCCGGGACACGCAACCGCGGACTAAGGACAAGTCCTCGTTCATCCTTCGGAGTCTCTAGAACGGCTCGGTCAATGTGAACCCGAACACGGTGGTCGCGTCCTTCGCGCGCTTGATGAACTCCAACGATCCAAAGCGCTCATGTGCATTTTGCATTTCCGTCGCTCTCCAGGACTGGTTGCTTGGTATTGAGGTCTGGCAGTAGAGGGATACCCCGAGGTACGAGCACGCACAAATAGTTTCAAACTGTGTGCCTCGATTTGGGACTGCAATTGCAGACGGATTGTCTTGCTACGGAAGCTACAAGGATTGAGGGCAGTTGCCCGAAGGAAAATTACTGGGTTTCTACCCGCACGTCGGCGAACTTTCGAAAGTCCTGATCGAAGGTGGCCACCGGTGAGTCTTCGGCCGCCGCGGTCGCGGCGAGCAAGCAGTCCACGAAATGGACTTTTGTTTTTCGATAGCGTTCCAATGCGTCGAGATGAATCGTGGCCCCGCGAATCTCAACACCAGGGCTGGAAATGAGCCTGCCGAGCGCCGAGGAGATATCTCCACGTGGATGCTCATAGAAAGACTCCAGTACAAACACGCACTCGGCCAAAACAGCTGGCAACACGACAATCACGACATCGCCGCGGTCACAAGCATCGAACAGTTTTCCGGCGGCCTTGGAATGCTTTTCGTGATCCTGTACGAGATAGCGAACAATCAGATTGGTGTCGACCAGCCTTCGCTTGGTCACCGGACGTCGTCCCGACCGCGGGCATCTTCAGCCGCAGCCTTGCGGATTTGTGCGAAGGACATCCCCTTGCCCTTCTTGCTGGCGAGCGTACCCTTCAGTGACCGCGTACCCGGGTGCACGCGAATGGTGGCATGGTCCCCTTCAACCAGGTACTCAAGTTTGTCGCCCGGTTTGATTCGCAATGCCTTGCGAATTTTCCCTGGAATGGTTGTCTGTCCCTTACTCGTTACCCTGGAATGCTGCATCGCATCGTCCCTTACAGTCTAGGACTTCCTTACGTTCTGATTATCCCTTACTTTAAGTCGCTTGGCAAGCGGCTTCTTTTGATAGCCTAGACGCTGGCCGTACATCCAGCGTTGTGGCTTGATTTGTGACAGCCAATCCTGCGCCGTAGCGGACGCGTGGGTGACACAAATGCTGCGCCAGGGCGACGCGCAAGTCTTCAAGAAGTACTCTCAGATGAAGCGCGAAGCCCTGGAGAAGCTCAACCTCCGAGCCGGCGAAACCGTTCCGCAGCCTGCGGAACGAATGTGCACGGTCATGGTCCAATAGGCAACTTGGGAGAATAAATGCACGGTAAATGCACGGTCGAGGCCAAGAAACCATGAGTAGGAACGGGCAGAAAATTGGAAAGTGCTTTAGAATGAATAGTGCACTTCATGTCGGGGCGTAGCGCAGCCTGGTAGCGCGCCTGCCTTGGGCGCAGGAGGTCCCCGGTTCAAATCCGGGCGCCCCGACCAAAAATATCTCGCGTGTTTTCTTCTGCTTATTGAAAGCGCCGTTCACCTCAAACCCCGTCTGTGGAATTCCGGCAGACAGGAGTGCTTAATTCGCAAGTCGTTTAGTTTCCTGGAGTTCGCCACATGACGAATTTGCAAAAACATGAGGAGGCAGGCGTGCTATACAGAAAGTATTGAACGGAGGGAAGTTAAGCGCGCACTATTTGGCAAGTATGGGGAGAATTCAGGGGACTCTACGCATTCTAGTCTCAATGATCATCGGAGATGCAAATCAGTAATCGCGCGCCATGCTCAGCTCGCGCTTCGCCGTATGCCTCTCAATTGTCTTCGCATTTAGTTGGTTGAATTTGGAAAGCGCGAGATCTTGGTTGCGGTTTGCTAATTCTACCTGACCCGTTCGCACCGACCGATTTTCGGTTGTTTTGTTTGCATTACAGACTTATCAGTTGCAGCTACACACCCTCATTTGCAGTCTATTGTTCAGCAAGAGTTCACCGCTTGCCATGCGTCTGCACAACATGCGCCGCTTCGTGGTTTGTTGGTTCAGCCTGAAATGGAGAGCTGGCGTTCCCTCTTAACGGGAAAACCAAACTGGCTAAGAAAAGAATCTCGAATCCACCCCTCGCCAGGTATTTCAACAAGCGCGCGTGCCAGGACATAAGGCCAATTCAGTAGGTCCTCCAGTCCGTGGCTACAGGACTGCGGCCGGTTTCAACTGTCGCGGTAGGGACGACCATCGCTGATCGCCCCCCGCACAGATCCGTACTGGCGCGTCTACGCATACGGCTCTTACGAAGGATGAGTGGCGTAGAAGCGTGCATCAGGATAGGGATGCAGAACCCGGGGTGGTGGAATCCACCGGTTCAAGACTGGGGTAAATCGTTCCCACCGCATCTGGGCGCGCTGGCTACGGCGGACCAGAACACTCTGCCAGAGCCTGCACACGCGAAGCTTAAAGATGCGCAACTGAGTCGTGTTCCCGGGGACTGCGTGGTATTGGTAATAACCCAGCACAACCTTCCGGAGCCATGTACCGACTTCGGCCATGCGATCATGCATTCGGCGTTGAAGCTCAACCTTGATGGCTTTGAGTTTCGCAACCATTCGCTTCTTCGCAGTGATCCGACCTACGGTGAAGGTTCCGCTCTTGTGGCGTTGCCCACAGTAGTGGGTAAAGCCCAGAAAGGTGAAGGTCTCTGGTTTTCCCTCTCCCCGCTCTTTCCGGTCGCGAGCGGCGAACCGCCCGAACTCGATCAGTCGTGTCTTATCCGGATGTAACTCCAGTCCGAACTTCGCCAGCCGTTCCCGAAACTGCTTCAGGAATTGCTCAGCTTCCGTTCGGTGCTGAAAGCCCACCACAAGATCGTCGGCATAGCGGACGACTATGACGTCGCCCTTTGCCACTTTCTTGCGCCAGACATCAGCCCATAGATCGAAGAGGTAATGCAAGTACACGTTGGCGATCAGCGGTGAAACCACTGCTCCCTGCGGTATACCCAGCTTCGTCTCCGACCACTGGCCGTCTTCCGATACTCCCGCCTTTAGCCATTTCCGGATCAGGCGAAGTATCCTCCGATCGGCTACCCGATGCTCGATGAACTTCATCATCCATTCGTGGCTCAGGTTATCGAAGAAACCACGGATGTCGGCATCAAGCACCCAGTTCACCCGCTTCCGTTGAATGCCCACCGTCAGCGCGTCCAGCGCCTGATGCGGGCTGCGACCGGGACGGAACCCGTAAGAGAAGCCTTTGAAGTCGACCTCATATATCTGGTTGAGGATCGTCACCACAGCCTGTTGAACAATTTTGTCCTCCAGAGCCGCGATGCCCAACGGACGTTGCCGCCCGTCAGCTTTCGGAATAAAGACTCGCCTCGAAGGTTTTGCCCGATACGCTCCACGGTGCACCCGGCTGTGCAGATCGACGAGTCGATCCTCAAGCCCGGTTTCATACTCCTGCCACGTTACGCCGTCTACTCCGGGCGAAGCCTTACGCTGAAGCGCGTAGAAGCTGTCTCGGAGTAGATCAACGTTGAGATGGTGGAGCAAAGCGGTGAACCGCTCCTGCTTTCTTTCCTTTGCTACCTTCCGCACACCGTCCAACCCCTGGGACATGCGTTTCCCACTCTGTGTCGGGTGCATGTGCGATTGAACGATGTTCTCCTTCGTCTGTGCCCTTCCCTCCCCAGCCTCCGCGGAAGATTGCCCTCCCTTGTTCGGTTGGTTCACAGGTAGTACGGCACAGTCCGACTTCTCCGGCACGTGCGTGTCCGCCGTTTGGTTTGTGGCCTTCGCGGACCGGCCTTGATCATCAGACCAAGGCGTGCTGGAGATCTCCCGGTTCTCGTGCATGTTGTTTCTCAGCGTGCGCGGGTTCTCAGACTACGCAGGACCGACAGTCCACTCGCGTTTAGCGTGGCTGCCGTGTTGCCTTCCTCCTACTCGGAATGAAGTCGGCATCCTGATCTACGGGCTTTTCGCAGCTCAATCGCCCCGCCCACCGATGCCTCTGTCTACGCTTCAAGAGACACCTCGCGATGTCCCCAGCAAGACTCGAGGTCAGGATGGATTCGCTACTTCCTTTCCTGTAGGGCTCTTGCATCCCCTACAACATGCCGGTTTATCCCGGCGCTCTCCGAGTGACCCGTCATCCGACCGGAATTGCGGATTCGACGTTGCCGAGTCTCTGGTCAAATGCTGACTTCCGCCGTGCCAATATCGACACTCTCAGACGGCGGCTCCATAACCCCCTGCCTCGCGGAGGTGTTGCGGCTGAGCAAGTTGTAAGCGCGCTGGCCGTAGACGTTATCGATGGCCTTCATAGCACAGCGAGTGGGCGATTCTTTGCTTGGGTTATCGGCGGTGCGCTGCCGGCGGCGCTCGATGCGGACTGGCTGACCGCTGCGTGGGATCAGAATGCCTATAACTATGTTACCGGACCTGCCGCGGCGGTGGTTGAGGAATGTGAACCACAAACAGCCTGTGGTCACTAAGGACGGATTGGATCGGCTTCGGATTCTGCCGAAATCCCCGCTTGTCGGGGCAGTCCGATTCGAGTCTCAGGACAGGCCAGAATCATGACCCAACGCAAGTGGATAGAGAGGCTGCAACAGGCGACGCTCGGCGACTACTTGCGCGGTCGCGCCTCCCGCCGATTCGCGGGTACACGCCTTCGGCTCCTCGTTACGGGCTTCGTGGTGTCGGCTGCCTCAAACAAATGCCGAATGCCGTGTTCCAACAGTTCGACGGCCCTCTCCAGGGCGCCCAGTTGTCCAATCCGCGTTATCGCCACGGACAGGCGCAAGTCAAATGATGGGGGGCGCAACACTTCAACCGTGTCTCGACAATTTTTCCTGGCAATAAAACGGGCTGGCAGCAGCCCGACTCCATATCCCGACTGAATGAGCGCTAGCTGCAAATGTATGTTGTAGTGGATTTCAGCCGCAACCATGGGGGTGAAGCCGGCACGTTCCATCTGATCGATGAGGCTTGCCCGAAGCAAGCACCCAGACGGGTTGAGCACCCAGGGTGCTCTGCTCAAACTTTCCCAATCATCGTCAATGTTGCCTGCGGCGCTTTGAACGATCTCCATGCGGTCACTAGCGATGATATTCGTCAGAAGAGGTGAAGGCGCGGTTTTACCTTCGGGCAAAAACACGACAGCAACGTCGAGTTCACCGGCGAGCAGCCGGTTAAATAATTCACCGGTAAGTGCGCTCAACAGCCGCAGCCGGACCTTGGGGTATTTTTCAGTCAGCGCGCGAATAGGTTTGATCAGCGTCCCCTCGGCCAAGGCATGCGCGAGCCCGATGCGCAAGAGGCCGTGAGGTTCGGCGTCGCGCGACGCAACAGATTTCATCGCCTCCGTCCGCTGCAACAGATCTCGCGCTTGTTCAAGCACCCTGGAGCCCAGAGAGTTCAGGCGCGGCGGCTTTACTGAGCGGTCGAGCAACTCAGCCCCCAATGCAGCCTCCAGCCTTTGCAGTTGCCGGGTTATAGCGGAGGGTGTCCGGTATAGACGATCGGCTGCACCGGCGATGGACCCGGCCTGGGCAAACTCTACGAGGGCGCGTAAATCATCGAGCAAGGGAGCCTCCTAAAGTACTCCTAAAGCCTCCTCCAACGAATAGCAGAATCGTGCGTAAACGGCAACATCATTGTGATGATAATGAACTTGTGGAATTATGGGTTCTCCGTTACAAAGAGCCAGAAGTTTAGGAAACCCTGAAGACACATGATTGACTTCGGTTTGGGAAAGTTGCGGCTCTGGAGCGCGGCAGCAGCCTGCGCAGGCCTATTCATGACGCAGGCTGCGGGAACCCATCCAGCGGCTTTTACACTCAACGATGTGATGCAGGCGCCATTTCCGTACTACATGGTGGCCGCGCCCACGGGCGCAGCCGTGGCGTGGGTATTCGACGCGAAGGGCTGCCGTAATATCTGGGTAGCAGACCCCTCCCATGGCGCGAAAGCGCGCCAGATCACACCGTACACAGAGGACGACGGTTTCGATATCGGCGAACTCGCCTGGTCGCCGGATACGACGTCGATCGCCTTCACACGGGGCCAGAGTCTTGAGGATGAGACTCCGGCCAACGTTAATAACTCCCCGAAAGGCCCAATGCCCAAGGAAGTATGGGTGGTTGCCACGGCCGGCGGCGTGCCGCATAAGGTCGGTGCGGGAGACTCCCCTAGCTTCTCGCCCGATGGCAGCCGGCTGCTGTTTGTCGACAAGAAAAGAATTCTGACGGTGGCCGCGAGCGGCGATGGTGAGGCGCAGCCATTGCTCATCGATCAGGGAACAGTGGACTCGCTGACCTGGGCGCCGGACGGCAAGCGCCTAGCGTTCGTGAGCCATCGAGGCAGCCACTCGCTGATCGGTGTCTACGATTTCGTTGACCAAACCATCGTTTGGTTGAGTCCGAGTCTCGACTACGACAGCTCGCCCGCGTTCTCACCGGACGGCGCGCGGATCGCCTTCGTTCATGTGGCCGAGAAAGCTCCCCCCGAATACTTCTCTCAACGCAGCGGACGGCCGTGGTCGATCTGGACGGCGGACGTGAAAACCGGCCAGGGGCGACGTGTCTGGATTGCGGATGCGGGACCCGGAAGTGTATTCCATCCGACGATCTCGGCGAATAACGACGTTCCCTCGGCGACGAACCTGTTCTGGACCAACCATGATGATCTTGTGTTCCCCTGGGAGAAAAGCGGCTGGCTGCATCTATATGCCGTCCCGGTGCAGGGCGGGACGGCCCGCGCACTCACGGTGGGAAAGTTCGAGGTCATACACGTCGTCTTCAGCCAGGACCGCAAGCGCCTGGTTTATTCGTCCACTCAGGATGACACCGACAGGATGCATATCTGGACGGTCGATGCCGAGCATGGTTCGGCGGTGCGCACCGGCCAGAGCCACGCCATCGAAGACTTGCCGCAGATCGGCGCCGACGGCGCTCTTTTCGCATTGCAGAGCGACGGCGACCAACCGCTGCATCCGGTCGTGTTGAGTGCGGGGGAGCAATGGCGGCGGCTCGCTCCGGAAGCCATCCCGTCCTCCTTCCCGAGTTCCAAGCTCGTCATGCCCCGGGCCGTGACCTTTAGGGCGAAGGATGGCCAGGAAACGCACGCGCAACTATTCCTACCACGCGAAACCACCTCCAAGCCGCACCCTGCGATTCTGTTCTTCCACGGAGGCCCTAAAAGACAGATGCTGCTGGGGTTCGATCCCAAGCGTACGTATAGCTGGATATACGCATTTAATCAGTACCTCGTCGCCGAGGGCTACATCGTACTGTCAGTCAACTATCGCGGCGGTACCGGCTATGGCCTTGACTACAGAGAGGCCGACGACCTCGGCCCCGGCGGCGGCAGCGAGCTCAATGACCTGCTCGGCGCCATCACCTATCTGCGAGGCCGACAGGACGTCGACTCTCATAGATTGGGCATCTGGGGCCCAAGCTACGGGGGACTCATGACGGCCCTCGGTCTCGCGCGCGCCTCAGATGCACTCGCGGCCGGTGTCGATTATTCGGGCATTCATAACTGGTCGACGTACGAGCCAATCGACGGAGCAGATGCGAACCGCCGGGCGGTGGAATCCTCCCCCATCGCGACCATCGACCAGTGGCACTCACCCGTGCTGCTTGTGCAGGCGGACGACGACAGCGTTGTACCCTTCCAGCAGGCCGCCGAACTCATCGAAGGCTTGCGGTCGCACAACATCGACCATGACGTAATCATGATTCCGAACGAGATTCATGACATGGCACGCTACTCATCGTGGATGATGTTGTTCAATGCGGCGGATGTGTACTTCAATCGGCATCTCGACAAGCGGAGCGCGCCCGCTCCGTAAGCAGGTCCATCACTTCGGTTTTGATCGACGGTGTGTGGGCCCTTCGATTTGTTTTTGAAGAACCGGGTATGGCGCGTTTGGAGGGGCATGGAAGCATCGCCAAGAACACATGAATCTGGGGGCCGGCGGAGGCGCGCCGCCCGGCGGTGCTGAAAACGGCTAGCCGGTTCGCTGGCGCAGGGGAGTAAAAAAAAACGCCGCGTTGAGACCTGCATTCGTCGTTACGAACAGCACGAGTCGTTTTAAGTGACGTAGAGGAGTTCCACATGAAGAAGATTCTGATTCAGTACGGAGTGTGCACGCTTGCGGTCGCTCTGGTGGTGCCGTTGGCGCAGGCGCAGGGGCAGCCGGCAGGAATGCAGGCCGCCTTCGGAAAAGATGCCGGAACGCTTTCCGACAAATTCACCGGACTCGCGCGCGTTATGTCGGGCAAGTACGACTGGAAGCCCGGCCACGGCGTTCGCTCCGTTGGCGACGTGTTCAACCTGATCGTTAGGGAGAACGGCATGCTCATCGGCGTGCTCTCGGGCACACCGAATACGGGGGCACAGCCCGCGCCCATCACCGATCCGGAGAAATTGCAGGAAGCTCTGAAGGCTTCTTACGTCAATCTGCAAAAAGCGATTACGGGACTTTCCGACAACGACCTGCAGGCGCCGGTGAAACTGTTCGGAAGAGACATGACGAAGCAGGGCGCGCTGATGCTGATTCTCGAAGATCAACACGAGCATCTGGGGCAGTCGATCGCGTACGCGCGCAGCAACGGCGTGATTCCGCCCTGGTCTAAGTAGGAGCGCCGCGGGGTGATCTGGCCGCCGCCGATGCGATAACGACCCTTCGCATCCAACGCAACCTGATAACACGCGGGCAGGACGGCAAGCCGGAAAAAGAGAATTGGGTCCTTATGCGCGGAATTTGGATTAGCGCAGCGACGATCGCAAGGTTCGCGGTCGCTGGTAGCCTGACGCTGCTGGCTGGCGGACAGAGCGCTCCCAAAGCGGACCCTCCTATCCTCCGAGCCACTGGGCCAGCAACGGTGGCAGGAGAGTCCGCCGATCGCAAACTGGTGAGCATCGCCAAGAACGTATTGGCCTCGGATGATGCTGTGGCCGACAGGGCCTACAAGAGGAGAAGAAGCGAATGAAATCGAGATTGGCAACTTCAATACGCTCTAGCTTTCTGTGCATGAATCTGAGGGGGCGCATTCCGGTCTCCACGTTACTGGCGGTAATCGTAACGGCTGCAGCCTGGGCGCAAAGTGCTCCTGCCGTCAGTTCGGCAGAAGCGCGAAAAGCGATTCAAGCGCGTGTGGCGATGGACAAGAACACAATCGAGAGGATGCTGGCTCCGGATTTATACGTCCAAACTCCCGACCGAAAACTAACACGGCAGGAGTTTATCGATGCAATCTTCTCCCGCCCGTATACCTTAACGCGATTTGACGCCACCGTGCTCACGGTCGAACCCAGAGGCAACGACTGGGCGGCACTCGTACTTGAGAAACTAGAGGGCGAGATTAAGGACAACAGTGGCAAAACGAGCAAGATCTACGTCATGGGGGTTGTACGGGATGGCTGGGGAAAATTGAACGACAACCAATGGACCCTCCTATGGTCCGAGCAACTGGGCCAGCAACTGTGGGAGGAGGAGAGTCCGCCGATCGCAAACTGGTAATGGAGTTTTCAAGTGATGTCCTCCGCCGGTCCCGGCAGAGGGCCGAAAGGAAGCGTCCACATGGAGGCTTTACTTCAGGATGTTCGCTATGGTTTGCGCATGCTGGTCAAGAAGCCCACCTTCACGATCGTGGCGGTCCTGACGCTGGCTCTGGGCGTGGGGGCCAACACGGCGATCTTCAGCATCGTGAACGCCGTGTTGCTCCGTTCTCTTCCGTTCCGCGACCCCGATCGTCTTGTAAGGATCTACTTTAACAATCCAGGCGTGGGTTTGCGGAACGTTCGGTTTTCCGTGCCGGAATTCGACGATCTTAGAGCGCAGACGGATGTGTTCGAAGATGTGAGTGTCATCGTTTTGGGCCCCACAAACTTGACCGGTGCCAAACAGCCCGAACATTTGGAAATGATGGAGGTCTCTCCCAACTACTTTTCCATGCTCGGCGCCACTCCTGAACTAGGACGCTTATTTGGTCACCAGGACTTCGCGCTTGGTTTCGCGCCCGTGGTCGTGATCAGCGATGGCTTGTGGCGCCGATCTTATGGGGCTGATCCTGGCGTCCTCGGCCGGAGCCTCCGCCTCGATAACGATCTATATACGATTGTAGGTGTACTTTCTCCCGGATTTCGCCACCCCGGACCGACCATTCCAGCCGTGGAGGTATGGATTACCTGCGGATTCAGTGGCGATCCGTTCCCAGCGCCGGCGCGTGGCCTGCGCATATTACCCGGGGCAATCGGTCGTCTCAAGCCGGGCCTCACCGTAGCGCCAGCTCAGGCGCGGCTTGATGCCATGGCTGCTAATTTGCGTCGCGACTTTGCGAATGATTACCCTCCGCAAGCCAAATGGACGGTTGAGATTGTGCCGTTGCAGCAATCGTTGGTGGGTAAGGTCCGACCGATGCTGGTCGTGTTGATGGCTGCCGTGATCTTAATCGTTTTCGTCGTGTCTCTAAACATTGGCAGTCTGCTTCTGGCGCGCGCCTCCGGACGCCAGCAAGAGATGGCAGTGCGTGCGGCGATGGGAGCGAGCGGGGGCAGAATGATCCGGCAGATGCTCACCGAATCGCTGTTGCTGGCTTTCATCGGGGGAATCGCAGGGCTCACGACGGCGGTGATTACGCTGAAAGCCGTCTTGCGATTTGTGCCGGCGAATCTTCCGCGGCTGCGCGAAGTAAACATTGATTGGCGGGTGCTGGGATTTGCGCTACTGATTTCGCTCGCGACCGGTCTACTGTTTGGGCTGGCTCCCGCGACTCATTCCTCGAAGGCGGGACTTGCGGGCACGATGCGCGAGGGCTCGCGCGGCTCGGGCTACAGCGCGAAGGCCGGGCGCATGCGCGACGCACTGATGGTGTCGCAGTTGGCTTTTGCGGTAGTGCTGATGATCGGCGCGGGGCTCCTATTGGAAACGCTGCGCGATTTGTTGCGGCAGAATCCGGGCTTCAATCCATCGCAAGTGGTGACGGCGAATATCTATCTGCCGAACCCGAATAATCCGCAGCTCGATCCATATCACACCTTAGCGCAGCAGATTCCGTTTAATCGCGAACTGCTACGGCGCGCGAACGCGATTCCGGGCGTGGAGTTGGCGGCGATTACGTCCAATTTGCCGGCCGCCGACACAATCAATAGCGATGCGGCGGCGTACGGCGCCACGAATCACAATTCGCTGGACATCGAAGACCGGCCCACGGAATCCTCGGGAGATTTGAGCGCCGAAGTTATCCGCACCAGCCCGGAGTATTTTCGGGTGATACAAACCCCGTTGGTGGAGGGGCGCTTCTTCACCGAGGACGATGAAAATGGCAAATTGCCCGTGGCGATCATCGATGAGGCGACGGCAAGGCGCTACTGGTGGCCGGATCATGATCCGGTGGGCCGGCGGCTGCGTATCCGGTTGCGTTTCGGGCAGAATCCTGTGAATCCATGGAGCACCGTGGTGGGCGTGGTGAAAAATATCAAGCACGACGGGCTCGATGTCGATGGCGTGCCGCACCTCTATGTTCCGCTGAATCAATTTGTCGGGCGCACGTTGAGCTTGGCGCTGCGAACTTCGTTGCCGGCGAGCACGCTGGAGGCGCAACTTCGCGGCGCGATTCAGAGTGTAGATCCGGGGCTGCCGGTGTTCAACGTCACCTCGATGGATGAGGTACTGGATGCATCGCTGGCATCGCGCAGGTTTTCGGCGAATTTGGTGGCGGGATTTGCGGGGGGGGCGCTCTTGCTGGCCTCGATCGGAATTTACGGCTTGCTGGCCTATATGGTTGGCCAAAGATCACGCGAGATTGGTCTGCGGTTGGCGTTGGGTGCCCAGCGAGCGGATGTCTTGCGACTTGTCCTGGGGAAAGGTGTAGTCCTGGCTGGCCTCGGAATTGTGGCCGGCGTGATATTTTCCGCTTCTACCGCTTCGATGATGGCAAGTTTGCTCTATGGCGTTCGCCCACATGATCCGGCCGTATTTCTGATGGTGCCTTTGCTTCTGCTCGTCGTTGCGATTGCCGCTAGCTACATTCCGGCTTGGCGAGCGACCAAGGTGGATCCAATTGTGGCGCTGCGGGAATCGTGAGTTCCTTGGGCATGGACGCGTCGAGTGATGTGGGAACGGCCCGCGCCCACAAGGCATTGGAAGCGCGCGCAACCTCGGGCTCCACCATCCTGACCATCCAACCCAGTATCCAAAGGAGTCTGCCATGAGCAAGACCGCAATTACCTCGCCCGAACTTGCGCCGCCGGTCGGCCCGTTTTCCCAGGCGATCGAAGTCGGTGGTTTCATCTATTTCAGCGGTCAGGTCGGCCAAGACCCGGCCACTGGCAAGGTAGTCGAGGGGGGCATTGCGGCCGAGACGGAGCGCGTCTTCCAGAATCTCTCGGCGGTTCTCAAGGCGGCCGGAAAGAGTTTCGATCACGTTGTGCGCGCCGGTGTGTATCTCACGAGCATGAGTGATTACGTGGCGTTGAATGGCATTTACGCCAAGCATTTCAGTCAACCCTTTCCCGCCCGTACAGTGATCGCAGTGGCCGCGCTGCCGCTTGGGGCCTGCGTTGAGATCGACCTCGTCGTCAAGGCTTGAGGCAACACACGGAGGTTGATCTCATGAAGTACCCATTTCACATCGTCGATGTTTTCAGTTCGACACCGTTCGGCGGCAATCAACTCGCGGTTCTGCCTGAGGCGGCCGGCATTTCGACCGAGGGCATGCAGAAGATTGCCCGCGAATTCAATTTCGGCGAAACGACCTTCGTCCTGCCGAAGAAGGATCCTGCGAACACGTGTCGGGTGCGCATCTTCACACCTCGGACTGAGCTCGACTTCGCGGGGGCTCCCTCGGTCGGCACCGCCTGTGCGCTGGTGATGAAACAGCATGTACGGCTTAGTGATCCAATCCGGCTCATTCTGGAGGAGAATGTCAGTCCCGTGCCGGTTGACGTCGCTCAGCGAAACGGGGGGTTCCACGGCACGTTGACGTTATCGGGGAAGGTCGAGGCACCGACCGGCGCACCTTCTCCGACTGAACTCGCCGCCGTCCTATCCGTCGAGCCCGCCGCGGTGAGCCAAGTCTTTTTCGCGGGCGTCGGTGTTCCACTCTGTTTTGCGCAACTGAGCTCGAACGAGGTCGTCGATCGGGCGACGATCAATCGGGCTGCCTGGGCGGCAACCCTCTCGCGAGCGTGGTCTCCCCACATCTTCTTCTTCGCGGGAAATCTGCGGGATGGCGGCAAGCTCTATGCTCGCATGTGGGCACCCGCGCTGGGCGTCGAAGAAGATTCCGCGACAGGCAGCGCTTGTGCAGCCCTCGTCGGGGCAATGGCATCGAAGCCCGATTTTGGCGGGATGGCCTATCGCCTTTCGGTCCAGCAAGGCGTCTCGATGGGGCGCCGAAGCGAAACCGAAGCGGAGGCGCGCAAGCGCGACGGCGTGGTGACCTCTGTCAGCGTAGGCGGCGCAACAACCTACATCGCAAGCGGCGAGATCGAGGTGCCGCCGTCCGCGCTTGTGTCTTCAACCGTCGAGGGCGCCCCCATGCGTGTTAACCGGCGGCAATGAGTGACCAAGACGTGTGGGCTCAGGGACGTCGCCGGCTAAAGCGCTGCGGCTTCTGGATCCATCGATTACGATTCATCAATGGGTGTTGTGGCATTAGGTTTATGAGTAGGCGCTGTAGAGACAGAGGAGGCAGCATGAACAGATCAGTGTGTAGAGTGATGATGGGCATCGCCGGCTTGGCGGTGCTCGGGATGACCGCAACGCTGGTCGGCGCACAAACCGACGGTGCGATGGCGCAGGCGCCGGATGCCGGCTGTGCCTTGCCTTCGGAACCCGAGGGCATTCCCGCCGCGATCGATGCGGCAATCAGCGGGCCCGCGGACAAGGATCGAGCCTGCATGAAGGCCCTGTTAATACCCGAAGCGCGCATGATGTTCGTTTCACTCGGCGCGGACGGAGCGCCAAGCTATAGGCTCGAGACCTTGGACGATTGGATCGGCCGCGTCAAAGCCCGTGGCCACGCCATGCTCGAAGAAAAGCAGCTGAAATTTCACATTGAGCGCTACGGCAACATCGCGCACTTATGGAGCAGCTACGTGCTGCACAGCGACGGCAAGCAAGTCGCGCGCGGCATCAACAGCATTCAAGCGATCAAAGAAGCCGGCGGCTGGCGAGTCACGGGCATCATGGTGCAGGCCGAGTCGGCCCCTGCGCCGCTGCTCCAGGAATATCTGCCGTAAGGGAGGCAAGCCTAAGAGCAGCGAGCCGGCACGGGCTGGCTGCGCGCGCGATTTGCGGGAGCTGCTCTGCTTTAGCGTCGAATAGCGTACAGCAGGGAGCAATATGAATGCATCTGCCGGTTACCGCTGGTTAAATTTAGCACTATCGCTGATAGCGCTATTCGCCGCCTCCCTCATGCTGTGGCGAGCGACCGACGCGTGATGTGTTCGGCTCTTCATCAAAGCATCGTGCGCGCGCTGAGCAATGGGGCGGCTCGATGATGGACGCAGCATATCCGATCGGCTTCATCGGCCTTGGTACGATGGGAGAGGCCATGGCGCTGACACTCGTCAAGGCTGGTACGCGGCTCCTAGTCTGGAACCGCACACGTGCCAAAGCTGAGATTCTTGCAGCGGCCGGTGCGGATGTTGCTCGAGAGACGGCTGACGTGTTCGCGCGCTCCGCAACTGTCTTCCTGATGCTCGTCGACGGCGGAGCGATTGACACAGTCCTCGACCGCGGTGGCGCTGCCTTCGCAACCCGGGTGACGGGACACACGGTCGTGCACATGGGTACGACCTCGCCGGCCTATTCGCGTGAGCTCGAGGCAGACATTCGCTCTGTCGGGGGGCACTACGTCGAGGCACCGGTCTCCGGGTCACGCAAGCCCGCTGAGGCAGGCCAACTCGTCGCCATGCTCGCCGGCGACGCAGACGCCATCGCTGACGTTCGCCCGCTGCTAACCCCAATGTGCCGGGAGACGATGATCTGCGGGCCGGTACCGAACGCTCTTCTAATGAAGCTCTCGGTCAATCTGTTCCTGATCTCGCTCGTTACCGGCCTCGCCGAAGCCGTGCATTTTGCCGACCGCCACGGCCTCAACCTTAATCAGTTCGTGGCAGTTCTAAATGCTGGGCCGATGGCAAGTGACGTCTCGCGTATGAAGGCGCCGAAGCTCGTCGGCCGCGATTTCGCGGTCCAGGCAACGATCTCGAACGTCCTGGAGAACAACCGCCTAATCGCCGAAGCGGCTCGCGAGGCAGGCGTCGCCTCGCCACTGCTCGATGTTTGCCACGCGCTCTATGGCGAGACGCGCGCGCTCGGTTTCGGTGACGCTGACATGGCTGCCGTTCTCAAGGCCATCGAGGCACGCAGCGATCTAATAGATGATTAGTTTCTTCCTGATCAGCCTGCCAATCTTTGGAGTCATCGGAGTTGGGTGGGCAGCGACTCGGACGCGTCTCGTTGCCCAAGGCGCGCTTGATGCGCTAAACGCCTTCTCGTTTCGCTTTGCTCTCCCAGCCCTCCTTTTGCGCCTCATCGCGGGCCAGCCTCTTCGTCAATCGTTTAATCCCGAGTTCTACACCGGCTACCTCGCATCGGGCGCGATCATCTTTGTGTTGGTTCTCGGCACTTCGCGCGTCGTCGCCGCGCGGGACCTCTCTACCGCCGCCGCCCACGCGACCACGGCAACTGTAAGTAACCTTGGTTTCCTGGGGCCGCCGTTGATGCTCGCCTTCTTCGGCGAACGTGGAGCAGGCCCGCTCGCGATGGCGATCCTAGCGGAGGTCATGGTTCTTCTCTCTGTTGGCAGCGTGCTGATGGGCGCGAACGGCGGGCCGAAAAGGGGCATAGGTTCTTTGATCTTGCGCGGCACCATGTTCAACCCTATCGTCGTGGCAATCGTCTTGGGGGCAGCTCTTGCGGGCACTGGTCTCGCACTGCCCGAGGCAATTACGCGCTTCCTCGGCTTTCTCGGCGGTGCGGCCGGCCCGGCGGCAATCTTCGCGCTCGGCGGGGCCCTCGCTTTGCAGCGTCTCGACCGCCGAACCGCCGTTGCCGCGTGCTTGATTACCGTCGCAAAACTCGCTGTTTACCCAATGCTCGCATGGCTCATTCTCGGACGGATGATGCAGCTCGATGCGTTCTGGGTGAATGTTGGCGTTCTGATCGCGTGCCTGCCGTCGGCCGGGAATATCTATGTTCTCGCCCAGCGGCATGATGCCGACCCCCAGCAGGTCTCCGCCGCGATTCTTCTGTCCACGATTGTCAGCGTGGTGAGCTTTCCGTGCGTGGCTTGGCTCGCACTCGACTAAAGCGCCTCGCTATCCGTACCAACGTCAATGACGGCTTCAACGAATTTGATCGCCCAGTTACTCTTCGAAACCTAGATCTTTCTGGGCCGGACCACACCGACGGGTAGGCGCTCAATTCTCTGCATTTCGAAATCACGGAACTCGTCGGGGTCGCTTAAATAGTCGAGTATCATGTCGAGGCGTCGTGACCCCAGAAATTTTTTTAGGATTTCGATCTCCAGTGATTTTCGGCCAAGGGTCCGCTCCGGTTGCCGGATGCCGTGATCCTTCTCGGTTTCGGCCGCGGCAGCGCTTCTCCCCCCAAGCGCTGCCTTCGCTCCTTGCTCGGCTTCATCTCGGACATCGATCCTGGCAGCCTTCCTCCGTTTTGCGAATGCGCGTTCAGGGCAGCCCCGGGCGTTTCATCCCCGATTTCGGAAGTTACAATGATCGAGGCATTTGTTGCGTAGAGGCCGGTTTTCCAAACCGCCGCTGACCCAGAGGTCGAATCTCAATGCGAACAGCTTTTATCTGCGTGACAGTTACTGTGACATCGCCACTCGAAAGAATCTATATTTCCGCGGGAGTAACACGACGCCCGTTCGGCTTTCAACCGAAGGGTTGGTGTTTATCAAGAAGTAGGAACGGATCGGCGCACTTTCGCCGTTATTTCGCTATGGGGAAAATTCGGGGGACTCCATGCATGCGCAGCCACATTTGTGTACATCGTGCCACTACCAAATATTTTTCTAACTCGTTTGTTTTCAAAACTGAGATTGAAAAGGAAGGACTTCCAGGAGATATTACGCCTGCCTTGGGCGCAGGAGGTCCCCGGTTCAAATCCGGGCGCCCCGACCAAAAATATCTCGCGTGTTTTCTTCTACTTATTGAAAGCGCCGTTCAGCTCAAACCCCATTTGTGGAATTCTGGCAGACAGGAGGTCTTGATTCGCAAGTCGTTTACTTTCCGAGAGTTCGCCACATGACGCAAATGGTTGGTGGTCTCCCACGCGAAACCTTGCCTGAGTTTCTCCAAGAGATATTGCTGCACTTCAACTCGGGAGATGTCGCACAAGCGATGGCCGCCAAACCGTGGAATCAAGTACTGCGCAAGAGAAGCGAATAAATCTCGCGCGTAGCAAACTTGAGTGTCGGCAGCACTCCCGGCTCGCAGCACTCCGCAACGAACCGTGAAAACAACATCGTGGCTTCGGGGCGGCGCTGCCCTTGGTTAACGGGGTTGAAGTAAGAATCGTTTCCGCATTCATAGTAAGCTCCGCCTGGACAGACTGGTATAGCTGCGGCGGCTGTGACTTGTGGGGCGCGTATGGGCCCCCTTAGGGGCTGAACTGGAAGACTGAAGCCCTAAGCTCTGGCCTGTCCAGTAAAAGAATCACCGCCTACTAATACAGAGGCCCAAAAAAAGAAAAATGTAACTGGGATTTTTGCTCTTGGGGTATCTGGAAGGAAAAAGAGAGGAAATCCAGGTACCAGTACGCGTTCTTCAAGTTAGGTAGGGTCGCTCGCCTGGCGCCATTCCGCCTTCTTTTTGTTAAGGGCGCGGGCGGAGTCCAAATGCGTCAAGCAGCAATGGATCAACACTCAGCAAGGAGGAGCCCTCGATGATCGCAATTCCCTTCAAGAAACCACGCCGGGAAAGGATCCTACTCTTCTTTGCTCATGGACGGTTTCTTTAGAGGTTCGCAAGCGATTTGCCGCTCATGCAAATCCCCTAATCAGATCAAGATTGCGGGTGCCAAAAATATGTGGTAAACGTTTACTCCGCAACCGGGGACAAATAGTGTTAGGCAGCCAGCATTTGTAACACTGGGAAGCAGTTCGCTAGTTTGGTTCTTTTAAGTGCGGCTTGCTGTACGGAACCAGCATTTTTCACTTGAGAGTCTGTCTTGAACTCCAGGAGAGGGACAAATGCCTTTTGACGATCGACGCCGTTTCTTGCGCCAGGCCTTCAACGCAGGGCTAGCATGGGGCGTAACTTCTCTATTTGGCGGGTCTCTTTTGCGCGGGCAAACCCCGTCGCCGGGCACCAGTGATGTTGCCAGGGTCTACTTGGATTCCCGCCGGGTCACAGCGCCCCTCGACCGCAATCTCTTTGGTTCCTTCCTTGAGCATTTGGGACGTGCGATCTATGAGGGCATTTATGACCCGGGTTCGAAGTTCGCGGACGCCAACGGGTTTCGTAAGGACGTCATGGAAGAAGTACGCCAGATGGGAGTTCCCATCATTCGCTATCCCGGCGGCAATTTTGTGTCCGGCTACAACTGGCTCGACGGGGTCGGTCCTAAGGAGAGTCGCCCGCGAGTGCTTGACAAGGCCTGGAATGCCATCAACACGAATCAGTTCGGCACGAACGAGTTCATGGCGTGGTGCAAAGCCATAGGGGCTGAGCCGCTGATGGGCCTTAATCTTGGGACGGGAACTCCCGAAGAGGCGGCGGCTCTGGTGGAATATTGCAACCTGGATCAGGGGACCAAATGGAGCGATCTTCGCCGCAAGCATGGAATCGTCCAGCCCCATCGAGTGAAACACTGGTGCCTGGGAAACGAGATGGATGGCCCCTGGCAGATCGGACACATGACGGCAAGCGAGTATGGCATGAAGGCTCAGGATGCCGCCCGGCAAATGCGCTACGTCGATCCTTCGTTGCAATTAATCGCCTGTGGGTCGAGCGGCCCGTTTATGCCCACCTATCTCGAGTGGGATCGCGAAGTTCTCGAGCAGTGCTACCAATATGTGGACGGTCTTTCGTTGCATCGTTACTTCACCAACTCTCAGCAGGATACCGGCGGGGACAGTTCCAAGTTCCTGGCAATGAACTTAAGCATGGAGCAGCAGATCGAAGAGACCATCGCCGTTTGCGATCTAGTGCGTGGACAGAAGCGCTCACCGAAAAAATTATGGCTGTCGTTTGACGAGTGGAACGTGTGGTACCGGGCCCGCAGCGGTGACGCCACGAACGGTCATCGCCAGGAAGCGCCTCATTTGCTCGAAGAAGTGTACAACCTGGAAGACGCGCTGCTCGTCGGCGGCCTGGTCAACTCTTTGCTCCGTCACGCGGATCGTGTCAAGGTAGCTTGCCTAGCCCAGCTGATCAATGTCATTGCGCCAATCATGACCAATGTAAGCGGTTTGCTTCGCCAAACCATCTACTATCCGTATAACTGGGCGCTTCAATATGCTCGCGGTTCCGTTCTCAATCTTTTGGTGGAATCACCAATGTATGACGTTTCGAACATGGGCCAGGTTCCCTATGTAGATGTTGCGGGAACGATGAATCCTCAGGATGGAAAAGTCGCAATTTTTGTTTTGAATCGTGACTTGTCGAAACCGCACGTCGTAGAGATCAATTGGCAGGACAAGATGCCGGGGCAGGTGTTAGTTGCCACGATGCTGACGGGAACGGATCTGAAGGCATTCAATACTTTTGAGACTCCACGAAAAGTTGCGCCCGAAGAATTTGCTAAGCCCACCACGAGCGGCGGGCGAACGAAGTTTGAAGTGCCGGCGCGTTCCTACGTCACCATTCAGTGGTCAGCGTAGCGTTCCATTTGTCTCGTTATCAGAGAGCTGGTTTTTCGAGCGGGCCGAGCGGCAAATGCGCGTGGATTCACGCTCAATCAGCGCGGTCTTCAACACATATTCCGATCCTTCCGGAAGTGGTTCTGCGCGCTCCACTTCGGCGAGCAGCGCGTCGAAGGCCAGTCTCGCTAACTCCGCTTGAGACATTTGTACTGTCGTGAGGGGCGGGAGCATGAATTGCGCCAGGCGAATATCGTCAAACCCGACCACGGAGAGATCTCGCGGGATCGCTATGCCATCCTCATAGCACTTCCTCATCACTCCGATCGCCGTCATGTCGTTCGAGCAGAGAATGGCCGTCGGTCTCTTGGATTGGGCCAGCAAATGCCCGCATGCCAACCGACCGACCTCCATGGTATGGTTTCCCTCCACGATCAGGTCCATATCCGCGTCTCGCCCGATCTCGTGCATGGACCTCAAAAACGCCTGTTTCCGCGCCATCGCTGATTTGAGGTTATGCGGCCCTGTGATGAAGGCAATTCTCTCGTGTCTCAGCGCCGCCAAGTGCTGCACTGCCTGTCGAATGCCACTCAGATAATCGATTCGCAGGTTGCTCACTCGCGGACGACGCGGACCAACATCAACAAAAACTAGAGGAACTTGCCGTAACTTCAAATCTTCAAGCAGCGCGTCTTCCATACCGAAGGTCATGACTGCTACGCCTTCGACCTGCCGTTCGATCATCCGGCGGACAGAACTCTCCATCTGCTCTGGATCGTTCATTGTTGAGGTCAGCAAAATCTCGTAATGGTGTCGAACTGCGATGGTTTCGAAGACCTGGACGATTTCAGGAAAAAACGGGTTCGTCAGTTCAGAAACAATGAGTCCGAAGATTCTGCTGCGTCCCGAGACCAAAGCTCGTGCCTGCGTGTTGGGGTAGTAGCCAAGCTCCTTGATGGCCCTCCAGACACGCTGAGCTAGTTTGGGATTAACGGTAGGAACCCGGTTGACTGCACGAGACACGGTCGCGGTCGACACGCGGGCTCGCCTCGCAACCTCATGGATATTCAAGGCTTGCTCTTTGGTCCGCACCGGTTCAAAACACTCTTAAGAACGAGCAATGTAGCACGGTTCGCCTCGGTTCGACCAGAACAACCGCTCACTCTCTCGGGTCTCGCGTAACCAGAGCCTGAAGACCGAAGCAACCGTACGCTCTGTCGGCCGGTCGTCAAGGTTTCAGAACCGGGTCGCCTTGCCCTTCGACGACGGTGATGTATTGATCGAGGGGAATATTGGTGAAACGTTCGGTACGCCCGCTTGGCATTGGCCAACTGACCTCGACCCAGTCAATCCTGGTGTGCCTGCCGATGCCCAAGACCACGCGCGGGTCGTGGGAGGCCAGATAGCTTCCTGCTCCCGTCTTAAAGTGCGACCGCTTCAGATCTCCGGCCTGCCAGGTAATCAACGCGCCTATGGCGTCTGGATTGGCTCTCTTCGCCACCAACTTCACGCCCGCCCAATGGTTTAGTCGGCCCACCTGATTCTTGAGCAGCAGAGGCGACCCGTCGTTAATTCCAACCAAAACGTCGATGGCGCCGTCGTTGTTAAAATCGCCGATCGCCATGCCGCGCGCGGCATAGGGTTTTGAGAAAAGCGGGCCGCTGCCGGCAGTCACGTTCTCGAATCCTCGGCCTGTACCGTGAAAGAGAAGTAGGGGCTCGCGGTACTTCACCTGTCTGGAATGCGCCTCGATTTTGTCATCAGGGTGGCCATTGGCTAGAAGGAGGTCGGGGGTGCCGTCGTTGTCGTAATCAAAAAACTTCACTCCCCACCCGCTCATCAGTCGCGTGACCTTGCCGATTCCATATGGAACGGCCATATCATCGAAAGTCTCGTCGCGATTGTTACGATAAAGCGAGTACATTTCTTGGTCCACGTTGGTTACAAACAAGTCCATCCAGCCGTCTTGGTCGTAGTCGGCGGAATCCACGCCCATACCTGACCGCGGCCGCCCCTCGCTGCTGTAACCAACGTTGGCTTGCAGGCCCATTTCCTCGAACTTGCCGTTGCCGCGATTGACAAACAGAAAATTCGCCACCGTGTCATTGGCGACGAACAGGTCCATTCTCCCGTCGTTGTTGATGTCGCAGGCGACAACACCCCAAGCCTTGCCGAGGCACTTCGCGATCCCAGATTCGCGGCTGACGTCGGTAAACGTACCGTCGCCATTGTTGTGAAACAGCCAGCTTGGCATAGGGTCGTAAACTCGCGGAATACAGTAGTAGCGGTCGCCGGTCTCGCGGTTGCCGCAGAACTTGTTTTTGGACTTGTTAAAGTCCACAAACCGGCAAATAAAGAGGTCGAGCTTTCCGTCGTTGTCATAGTCAAACCAAACTGCACTGGATGCCCAGCCCTCTGTTGGCAGGCCAGCTTTCCGCGTGGCATCGCTAAACGTGCCGTCGCCGTTGTTATGGTAGAGAATGACACCGTTGTACTGTGTCACGAGGAGATCGGGCCAGCCGTCGCCGTTGTAATCCCCCACTGCCGCACCCATCCCATATCCAGCTCCGGGAACGCCAGCTTTTTCTGTTACGTTCGTGAAACTTCCGTCGCGGTTGTTTCTATAAAGTGCGTTGCGCAGCGTGGGCTGGGGATCGAAGAAATCACACTTGCCGCCGTTAACCAGGTAAATGTCCATCCAACCATCATTGTCATAATCAATGAATGCGCACCCAGCACCCACGGTTTCCGGCAGGTACATCTCCGGCGACCGCCCATTATGGTGTACCCAATTGATCCCGCTGACTTCAGGTGGCACAAGTTCAAAGGGGAATTTGCCGCTACTTTGAGGCATTGCGACGCAGGATGACCAGGGATATAGTTCGCTGCTGGCAAGCCCCGCTATCAGATGTCTCAGGAAAGCGCGCCGCGATCCGATGTGTGTTCCTCTTTTTTTGACGATCAAGCTATGGAGCTCCCACGTATGTTGCAAGAGGACTTCATCGAAGTGCGGCCCCTCTTGCCAAGAGAAATTTACACCACCATGGATGCGCCCTCAATGCTTTCTGGCATTCACAGTAAACGTTGCCGCGATTCTGGGGGCTTGCTACCATAAACGAACATGGGTCGTTGTGGCGATCACGTAGAATTCCTCCGGCATCCTGTCTGGCGACCCCGGTCTTCGCTTTGCTGCTCCATGTTTTGTTTCGCACTCCTCGTCCTTGCAAACGTGAGTATTGCACAGCTCAATCACATTGAGATGGCGGCGAACCTGCTGAGCAAAGGGCAGATAGGTCAGGCAGAGGTGGAAGCGCGGCAGGCATTGGGAAAGCCGTCCACCCGAGCCCTGGCCCTCGCGATGCTTGGAACAATTCGCCTGCAGGAAGGCAAATACGTAGAGAGTATAGGCTTTCTAAAACGAGCTCTGGCGGTCAATCCTCAGTTGTTCGGCGCCCAAACGAATCTGGGAAACGCTTACTTGCTCCAAGGACAACCCGATTTGGCACGCAGAAGCTTTCAGCAGGCCCTGAGTATCGAACCAGGCAATCTCAACGCTCGGTTTGGCTGGGCTCAGGCGGAGGCATCGCTCCACAACTATCGGCAATCCCTGGAGGTGGCGGACCCCATCGTACCTCAACTGAGCGAGTCTGATGAGGGCATCCTCCTCCTGGCAACAGACTACGGGGAGCTCGGAAGAATGGAAGAGCTAAAGAGCCTGGTTGTTAACTGGCGTATGTCGACGCCGTCCGACGAATCGTCCCTGGAGTTTGCCAACATCTTGATAAAGTATCGAGCGGTTCTCGAAGCGAAAGAGGTTCTCGAAGGCGAAGAGACAAGGATCGCTGCGCATCCTTCCTCGACTCTTGGCTTGAAGCTTGGGGAAGCCTACCTTTCCCTGCGAGTTTTCGACCGGGCAGAGCAGAACTTCCAACGCGCGCTTGACTTGGACCCCGCGTGCGGGCCCTGTGGCCGGAACCTTGCCGCGATTGCGGAGCGGCAAGGAAATACCGAGAAGGCTTTAGCATATTTAGTGAAGGCGAAACAACAGGCTCCTGAAGACCCTGAAACTCTGTTCGAGTTCGGAAAGGTGTGCCTACAGCGAAATTTGCTGGACGATGCTTTGCCTGCTCTCGCCAAGGCCGTCTCCCTGAAACCCGATCATGATCCCTATGTTTATGTTTTGGCCTCGGCCAACGTCGCTAAAGGAAATCTTCCCAAGGCGTCTTCGCTTCTCAAAGGACTTCAGCAAAGGCATCCTCAGGATGCCGTCTTGAACTACGCCTTAGGCGCAGTGTACTACCTGCAGGGCAAGTACGCTGAGGCCGAGTCCTCACTTAGGCAAAGCCTTCAAACGCAGTCCGACCAAGTTGCTGCTTCCTATTACCTTGGTCTTACGTATGACGCGGTTGGCCAGGAGGATCGGGCTGTCGCGGTCTTTCGAGACCTGGTCAAGAGCCATCCGCAGCATGCGCCCACGTACGTAAAGCTCGGGGGCATTCTGTTGAGACAACACCAGTATGACGAGGCACAGCAAGATCTCGAACGCGCCGTTTCCCTCGATCCACGCTCCGTGGAAGCCCACTATCAGCTTGGCCTGTTGCTTCGTCGCCTCGGCAAAATCACTGAGTCAGAGAGCCAGCTCGCGGAGTCACGCAAGCTGGAATCGGAGCGAAGCGCGCAGGCCGATATGCGACTTCGGTTGCTGCCGCCAGACTGATCCAAAGATGCCGGACCATTTCTTTAAGCTGGGAAATTCGCGTAGTCCCATGGCCTTAGCCCAAGTCTCGCGTCGCGATTTTCTCCGTCAACTTGGGCGTTGGGGCTCCGTCGTGCCCGCGTCTGCACTGGTGCCCGGACTTGGTGAAACGCTACGCCTGCAAAGATCGCCCGCGTCATCTACCATTAAGAAGCCTGGAACCAGTCCTGAACCCGCGGCGAGTTTTTATTTCACGGACGTCGCCGCTCAGGCGGGCGTAGGCAATGCAACCAACGTTTTTGGCGGTGTTGCGCACAAGCGCTATCTCCTGGAAGAAATTGGTTGCGGCATCGCTCTTTTCGACTACGACAACGATGGCTGGCTGGACCTGTTCCTTGTCAATGGGACGAGGTTTGAAGGCATCTCGCCGGAACACCAGCCTTCTAACTCCTTGTTTCGCAATAACCGCGACGGGTCCTTTACTGACGTAACGGAAAAAGCTGGACTGCTTCGATCGGGATGGGGTCAAGGGTGCTGCGTCGGAGATTATGACAACGACGGATATGATGATTTGCTCGTAACCTATTGGGGGGGAATCGTCCTTTACCACAACAACGGAGACGGAACCTTCACGGACGTTACGCAAAGGGCCGGCCTTCTGCAAAGAGGCTTAACACCCCGATGGAATACCGGATGCTGCTTTGTGGACTACGACCGCGACGGCCACCTTGATTTGTTTGTCGCAAACTATGTGAATTTCGATCCAAAAGGGGTGCCGCAACCTGGCGAGAGCCAGTACTGCCGCTATTATGGATTGTCCGTCGGATGCGGACCGCAAGGGCTAAGTGGCGGGACAAATATCTTGTACCATAACCGCGGCGATGGAACGTTTGAGGACGTTTCTGAACATTCCGGTGTTGCGGTCCCGCGCGGCCCCACTGTGCCGACCGTCGTAGGCGATCAATGGATTCCGGCGGGCTCCTACGGGCTTGGCGTGTGCTCTGCCGACTTTGACAACGACGGCTGGCCGGACATTTACGTAGCGTGTGACTCGGTTCCAAGCCGCTACTACCACAACAGTCAAGATGGGACGTTCACAGAGATTGGCGCCGATGCGGGCTGCGCACTCAATGAGAATGGCATGCCGCAGGGAGGGATGGGAGTGGGAGTGGGAGATTACGATTGCGACGGATGGCTCGACATCGTCAAGACGAACTACTCCGACCAGACCGCAAATCTATACCATAACAACGGCGACGGCACTTTCTATGACGCAGTTTTTCAATCAGGATTGGGCACGAACACCAAGTACCTTGGTTGGGGAGTAGGCCTCTTCGATTTCGACAACGACGGCTGGGCCGATATCTTCATGTCAAACGGGCACGTCTTCCCCGAAGTAGACACCGGGAGGCTACACGTTACCTTCAAGGAGAGAAAGATTGTTTACAAGAACCTCGGGGCTGGCCGCTTTGTAGATGTTACCGCGAGCGCCGGGCTGGCTGTAACTCAACCGCACAGCAGCCGTGGGACCGCCTTCGGGGACTTCGACAACGACGGCGACGTGGACGTCGCCGTCATTAATATGAACGAGCCGCCTTCGCTCCTTCGCAATGATTGTCGCTCGAAAAACAACTGGCTGAAGGTCAAATGCATTGGTACCAAGTCCAATCGCAGCGCCATTAGTGCACGGGTGCGAGTCGTCACCGGACGGCATTCGCAGATGAATGAAGTCATGAGTGGATCCAGCTACCTATCTCAAAATGACCTTCGGCTGCATTTCGGGCTTGGCCCCGCCCGCCACGCTGACTTAGTGGAAGTCCGGTGGCCTTTGGGTCTCGTGGAATCGTTCAAGAGCATTGATGTGAATCAACTGATTGTCCTGCAAGAGGGCCACGGCATAATTCGGACCGAGAAATTTGGCAAGCGATAGAAGCACTCGAGCGCTTCGCGCCGACCGATCCTGAGCTTGTGACTAGCTACTTTCCGGCGCAAAAATGCTTGCTGCAGATGAGCAAGATCCGGAACCGAGCATGCGGGCTCTGGCCGTTCTCGCATTTTTCTTCCTTCTCTTTTTGGCCGGGCCGTCGCCCACATCTTAACCTCTATCCCGTGTCGTTTGCCGCCAGGAACCGACCGATATTGATTAGATTGTCCGCGATCACGCCCAAGCCCACCCAACGCTGCATCCCGGCATCCCCGCGATAGCGACAACGATTCAGTCCGTGGCGTCGTTTGAGCACGCTAATGCGACCTTCCACTCCCGTTCGCCACTTCTGGCCTCTTCGGAAGGAGCGCTTCTTCTGATGTCGTCGTCGTTCGGGGCTCTTTGTGGAGCGGTTCGGAACCGAAATTTGCTTCACACCCATCTCGCTCAGTTCTGCCTCGTTGCTCGCGGAGTAGAACCCTGCGTCACCAGCCACCAGTTGCGGAACACGCCCGAATTGCTCTTCGTGTTTCTGCACCGCCGGCACCAGGAGGTCGGCATCATTGGGCCGCTTGGCGAACACCTGGTAATGGGTGATGATCTGATTCTCCGCTTCTTGAATCTTGACCATCTTCCCGAACTCGGTCGGCTTGCTCGCTTTCCCCTTGCGGATCACTTCCGTGCTCGGTTCAAATATACTCACCAGTTTCCCCGCTACATGGACGTCTCCACCCAGCACGCGAGCTCTGCTTTGCCGGATCACTTGTCGCACGCGCGGCAACATGGTTTCCAAATCTTTCCGCAGCCCTTGCAGAACCAATTTCTGCTCGTGGTCTTTAGCGCGTTTCACACCGCTGGCGATCTCCTTCCGGAAGCGCTTCGCTTGGTTGACTACCTTGCGAGTCGTGGTCAGCAGCTTTCGGTAGCCCTGTTTCAACCTTTCCTGAACTTGCGGCCCCTTGCTGCGGCTGGTCCGTGCAATCTCCATCACCCGATGCCCGATCGTGCGCATGCGGTTGCGCAACTTCGTTCCCGCTCTCCCCGTCAGCTCCGTGATCTTCTTCATCGTGCGCGTCAGTACTCGTGCGCCATCGCCCAGCAGACCGCTGTCCGTGGGGTAGTGAATGTTTCTTTCCACCACCG
>Ga0209056_10000109_pt1 | contig 84574 bp, 68 predicted proteins | sample GraSoiAngelo_114_FD_185876 | JGI IMG/M metagenome (GOLD analysis project Ga0209056, IMG submission 185876) | Grasslands soil microbial communities from the Angelo Coastal Reserve, California, USA - 14_0903_13_40cm (SPAdes) (version 2) | ecosystem: Environmental > Terrestrial > Soil > Grasslands... | reverse complement strand
CACTGCATCCGCGGTGCAGGAGGACAAAATGCAACGTGGAAGTTTGATCAGAAAGAATCGCAAACAGGGTCCGGATGTCTGGCAATTTCGGTGGTCGGGAAGGGGTCCGGAAGGCAGACGAGTCTACCGTAAGAGAGTTATCGGAACGGTGGAGCAATATCCCTCTGAAGATGCTGCCCGCCGCGCCGTCGTTGGCCTAATCTCGGAAATCAATTCGAGCGATCGGAGAATGCATTCTAACTCAGTGACCGTCGCTCAACTCTGCGATCATTTCGAGCAACGCGAACTGACGCGGGACAATACATGGCGCAGTTATGCGACTAAAAGATCCTATCATGCCTATCTGAAGCGATGGATTGTTCCTCATTGGGGAAACCATGAGCTTTTCCAAATCAGAACCGTGGAAGTCGAGTCTTGGCTTTATCGTTTGCCGCTGGCCAAGAGCAGCTGCGCGAAGATCCGAAACTTGATGTCTGTTCTCTTCAATCACGCCTGCAGGTATGAGCTGTTTGACCGCAACCCGATCCACCTTGTTCGGCAAAGCGCCAAGCGAAAAACCGCGCCCACGCTGCTTACACCGGTAGAAATCAGAACGCTGCTGGAGGGTCTTCGCCTTCGAGAGCGGACCTTGGTCCTGCTTGCAGCATCCACCGGCTTGCGACAGAGCGAGTTGTTCGGTTTGAAATGGGGCGACATTGATTTTGCCGGAGGGGTCATGAACGTGACTCGCTCCATAGTCTACGGAGTCGTTGGCCCATGCAAAACCGAATCGTCTCAAAAACCGGTTCCTCTCCATCCCCTTCTGGCTGAGACCTTGGCGCAGTGGCGGGAACGCTCCGCCAATAGAAAGTCTGAAGATTGGGTCTTCCCTAGCAGGCGGTATCGGGGTCGGAAACCGTGCTGGGGACACGCGATCTTACGCAGATACATTCGGCCAGCGGCGAAGAACCAGGGAATTGAAAAACGCATCGGATGGCATACTTTTCGTCGGACCTACGCGACGCTTTTGAGGAGCGTCGGCACGGAATTCAAGGTGATGCAAGAGCTGATGCGGCATTCCTCTCTGCGATCCACGTTGGACATCTATGCTCAGGCGATTACGCCCGCCAAGCACGCTGCGCAAGCGGCGGTAGTGTCGCTGATGTTTCCTCCCGGGTTGAGCGGCGCACCCGTTTCCGATTCGGCGGGGAACGTGACCTAACTCGGTCGACAGGAGGGAAGCGTCAGGGAGGAGGACACAGATGGGGCGCAAAAGTGTGTCCTTTTGCACCCCGCTGTGTTCTTGGGAATTCGCGTAAAGCATGTGTTTTGAATGGTAGGCCCGTGGGGACTCGAACCCCAGACCTCTACCGTGTCAAGGTAGCGCTCTAACCAACTGAGCTACGGGCCTGCTATTCATAAAGTTTAGCACGACTCCCGCAACAATACGGAACGCGCCAATTCGCCTGCCGACGTGCGAATGATGCTCCCGGCGAGAAATGAGTCGGTGTGGTAGTGTGTCCGGGGAAGAATCCCGGAAAAAATGCCGATCAAGACGATCATCGAGCCGTTTCGCATCAAAAGCATCGAGGCCATCCGCCGCACCACGCGAGAAGAACGCCAGAAACTTATGGAGGCCGCGGGCTACAATCTTTTTCTCGTTCCTTCCGATGCGATTCTGATTGATCTGCTGACGGATTCGGGAACTGCCGCCATGTCCACGGAACAGTGGGCGGCGATCATGCGCGGCGACGAATCCTACGCCGGGTCGCCAAGCTTTGCGCGATTTCGCGATTCCGTGCAAAACATTTTTGGTTTCCCGCATGTGATTCCCACACACCAGGGGCGCGCAGCGGAACGCATTTTGTTCAATGTAATGTGCAAAAAGGGCGACGTGGTTCCGAACAACACGCATTTTGACACCACGCGCGCGAACTGCGAATTTGTCGGTGCGCAGGCGCTGGATCTTCCCATCGCGGAAGCGAAAGAACCGGCGCGCGTGCATCCCTTCAAAGGAAACATGGACACTGCGCGGCTCGCGGAAACCATCGAACGCGAAGGCGCGAAGAAAATTCCTTTGGTGATGCTGACGGTAACGAATAATTCCGGAGGCGGCCAGCCCGTTTCGATGGAAAATATCCGCGCGGTAAAATCCATCTGCAAGAAGAACGGAATTCCTTTCTATATCGATGCGTGCCGGTTCGCGGAAAATGCCTACTTCATCAAATTGCGCGAACCGAGCTACGCGAATAAATCTCCGCGCGAGATTGCGCGGGAGATGTTTTCGCATGCCGACGGCTGCACCATGTCCGCAAAGAAAGATGGCATGGCCAACATCGGCGGATTTCTGTGCACCAACGACGACCGGCTGGCGCAACAGGAAAAAGACCTGCTGATTTTGACCGAAGGCTTTCCGACTTATGGCGGACTGGCGGGGCGCGACCTGGAAGCGATTGCCGTCGGATTGAACGAGGCGCTCGAAGAGGAATATTTGAAATACCGGATCGCGTCCACGGCGTTTCTTGGAAATCACATCGCGAGCGAAGGGGTGCCCATCGTACAGCCGCCGGGGGGACATGCGATTTATATTGATGCGCGGGCCTTTCTGCCGCATGTTCCGGCGGCACAATTTCCAGGGGTGTCGCTGGCGAACGAACTGTACCTGGAAGGCGGAATTCGCTCGGTGGAAATTGGAACGCTGATGTTCGGAGAGCACGCGACGATGGACCTGGTGCGGCTGGCGATTCCGCGGCGCGCCTATACCCAGAGCCACATCGAGTATGTCGTGGAAGTAATCCTGGACGTTTGGCGCAAACGGGAACGGATCCGGGGATACGAAATAATCGAGCAAGCAAAATTCCTGCGGCACTTTTCGGCGAAGCTGAAGCCGGTTGCGAGCTGATGATGAAAGTAACGATCGATGCGAAATTGAAAGCGAAGTGCCCGCGGACGGCGCTGGCTTGCGTGACGGCGCACGTCGTAGCTGGCGCGTCGCCCGCCGCGCTGCTCCAGGAAATGAAAACGCGGGAAAACGAAATCCAGAAATTGCCCTTTCCGCGCGGCGTGCTGGAATCGATGCAAGTGGAAACTGCGCGCAAGGCGTACAAAGCGTTGGGAAAAGATCCGGCGCGGTACCGCGGTTCGGCGGAAGCGCTGCTGCGGCGCGTGGTGGCGGGGAAAGGATTGCCGCAAATCAATGCTGTCGTAGACGTGATCAATCTCGTGTCCGTGGAAAGCCGCCTGCCGATCGGGCTGTATGACCTGGAGCACATCGTCGGCGATATTGTTTTTCGCGCGGGACGCGAGGGCGAAACGTACAAGGGCATCGGCAAATACGATTTGAATCTGGAAGGATTGCCGCTGTTCGCCGATACCGGGGGTCCGCACGGAAGCGCGACGAGCGATTCGGAACGAACGATGGTGACGGGCGCGACGAAGCAGGTGCTGGCAGTTCTCATTTCGTTTAGCGGCATGGAAGGATTGGGGCGCTGGGCGCAAAGAATGTCCGACCTGCTGAAGCAACATGCCGCGGCACAAGACGTGGAAATACGAATGGTTGAATAATAAGAATAGGTCCCAGTGCATTTGGTCCGCAGAGCTTTCCCGCCTTTGACGATTGCTTCTTGAAGCTGCGCCAATCATCAGGTTTACTAGGGGCGAAGCTGTCGCCTGTTGCGCTCGAATCAGACGCTTGGAAGACTGAGAACCAACCCAATTCCGTGGAAGAGGTGGCCGATGGCCTGCAATCCCGAAGTGTTGAAACACGTTCCGCTGTTTGCGCTGCTCGACGAAGACGAGACGGCGGTGCTGGCGGGGCAAGTGGAGCTGAAGAATTTCGCTCCGCGGCAACGAATTTACAAGATGGGCGATCCGGGCGGGCAAGCCTACGTGATGGTCTCCGGAAGAGTCCGAGTTACGACGGTGGACGAAGACCAACAAGAAGTCGTTGTCGACGAGCCGGCGCACGGAGAGTTTTTCGGGTTCGCGTCGATGCTGGAGCAGACACCTCATCAAACCAACGCGACGGCCGTCGAAGAAACCGTGTGCCTGGAGGTCAGCCGGGGCGACATTGCAACGCTGCTGCAACGCAAGCCCCATGCGGGAATGGATATGTTGACGGTGCTGGGGCGGCAGTTTCACGCGTCGCAGCAACTGGTGCGGTTGCGTGCGATGCGCAACGCCAACGAAGTGATCGAAGAGAAATCGACGCTGCCCGACCGCATCGCGGACTCCATGGTTCAGTTCGGCGGGTCGTGGACCTTTATTATAGGTTTCCTTATCTTGAGCAGCGTCTATACGGCCATCAACGTTGGCATGCGAAGGGCGGCGTGGGATCCGTATCCGTTTATTTTGCTGAATCTCATTTTGTCGCTGCTGGCGGCGATTCAGGCGCCGGTGATCATGATGAGCCAGAACCGGCAGGACCGGAAAGACCGCGTGCGCAGCGAACTGGATTACGCCGTGAATCGGCGCGCGGAATCCGAAATTCAGGGACTGGCGCGGAAGCTGAATCTGCTGGGGGATCAAATGGGCGACATTGAGGACCTGCTGCGGGGGAAGCCGAGGGGTGGACACAGCGGCGAGTTGCGCTCTTGATTTGCACGCCGGACGGCCCCTTTTGCAGAGCGCGAGGGGGATGTTTTCGGGCAACTTGACTGCATTTATCTGACTCAATAAAAGCAACTTAGCTACACATAAGCACTATATACTTGTACCTACGCGGCACAATCGACTTGTAATCACTCTTCACCGGACAGATTCTTCAGAGTCCTCACCACGTCTTTGAAATAATGAGCGCGCGAACTAGCCGCGACGGAATAATGGGTAACTCATTTCCCTTGGCTCAAATGTCCGTACGAGCATGTCGCAGTTTTCGAGATGGTCCTGGATATGATTCCCACTGCGCCCAAGAGCCGCCCCACATCCGTGAATGTGGCCGGCAGACTTCAATGTTCCTTAGAGCAGGCTCAGCCAGCAGCTGGGACACTCTAAGGCAAGCGCGAGGGGGCGTCAGGCACCGGCTATTTGCTGAGATCGAACCGTGGTTGAACCCCTCCGAGCGAAGGATATAGAAATTCAAGCTGTAGCGTTTTGCGGTATGGGCACCAACGAAGAGAAAGAGAGATTCCTCACATTGCGTTCGGAACGACGAGCAAGGCGTGGCAAGCCCCGCCACTACAGACAAAAGGAAAAGAAAAATGGCGCCCTGAAGGGCGCCTCTACGGAAGGACGGAGAGGAAGAAAAGGACTCGGAAGGGCGCGATTTTATCGTGCCCCTATTCGGAGAAAGGAGACAAAAGCAAATCAGACCTGGAGGGAGCGAAGGTAGGGGACGCTGGCTTTCATCATGTCCAGATTCATTTCGACGAAATAGTTTTTTACGCCGGCGGTTTTGGCGGCGATGAAGATTTCCTTCCAATCCAGAGTGTCCTGGCCTACCGGCATGATTTTTTTGGTTTGCGACGACCAGCCCTGGACGTGCATGGAAAAAAAGCGACCGGGATATTTCGTGAAATACTCGGCGGCATCGTAGCCGCGGCTGATAGTGGAAACCTGGAACTGGAACTTGACGAGCTGGGGATCGAGAAGCTCCAACAACACGTCATAGGTACGCTTGCCGTTAATCGTGGAAAGCTCGAAGTCTTCATTGTGAAGGCCCTGCTGGATACCAGCCTTGGCGGAGAGTTCGGCCATTTTGTTGTATTCGCCGGCGGCGCGCTTGACATCATCCAGAGTGGGTTTCGCGGGACCGCCGAGGCTGGGCACAATCATCTGCGTCAGGCCGACATCTTTCGCCCAGGCGATGCGGGCCTCCTGATCCTTGCGGAGTTCCTCGATGCCGAAGTGAGAACTCACGCAGGTGACACCTGCGTCGGCCAGAATTTTGCGGAGCTCGGCTCCTGAATATTTGGCGAGGCCACCGAAGCCGAACTCGGCGTAGCCGACCGGCGAGCACAGCTCGATGGTCTGGAAACCGGCGTCGGCAAGCTGCTTGATGGTGCCGGGAAAGTCCCTGGCAATCATCTGCTTGACGGGCCAGGTCTGGCAGCCGATGGGAATGCCCAGGGGATTGGCGCGAAGGTCCAGTGCGCCTGCGGAAAGGAATCCGGCAGCAGCGGCGCTGGTCGCAGCGTTCTTGAGAAATTCTCTTCTCGACAATTCGGGCATGGAGGTCTCCTATTAATTTTAATTCATGACAAGGGATTCGCTAAGGTTCCCAATGAGTTCGGCGCTCCGGGCGCACTAACTTTTGCGCTGCATCGAAATTAACGACCTTCAAGTTGGCGCGATCCCAAGCGAGTTTTTGCGGCAAGCGAGTGGCGACATTTCCGAGCAGCAAAGTTTCGGTAACCATACTGGAGAATTCGAAATTTCCACCGGGCTTCACTTTGCCTCCCTTGCAGGCATCGAGCCATTCGCGTTCGTTGCCGGGCGAACGTGGCAACGTTTTGGGCGGCTGTTTGTAAGCATTCATTTTCGATTCGGGGATAAGCCGCGGATTGGCGCCATTGAACGCGCAGAGAATTTTGCCGCGATCGCCCACGAAAAGGAGCCCTTCGCCTTCTTCATCGCCGTCTCCCTTGAGGGGACGATCTTGCTCCAGCTCCTCGGGGCGCGGCGGTTTCAGGCCACCGTCATACCACGTGAATTTCACGGGCGGCATGTCGCCACGAGCAGGGAAATTGTAGTGAATGACCGAGGCAAGGGGGAACGTTTCCTCGTAGCGCTCGCTGGAGCTGGCTTCGACACTGACGGGCGCCTCCAGCTTCAAGACACGAAAAATCGTGTCATAACTGTAGCACCCCATGTCGCCGAGAGCGCCGCAACCGAAGTCGCTCCAACCGCGCCAGACAAAAGGCAAATAGGCATGGTTGAAAGGACGTTCCGGAGAAGGACCGAGCCAGAGGTCCCAATCCAAACCATCAGGGACAGCTTCGGTTTCCTTCGGGCGCTCGAGCCCTTGCGGCCAGAAAGGACGGTTCGACCAGTTTGCGACTTCGCGCACCGGCCCGATCGCGCCGTCCCAAATCCATTCGCAGAGCAAGCGGGTGGCTTCGGAGGCCTGGTTGCCGACGGCAATCTGCGTGGCCACGCCCGTTTCGCGAGCGATTTCAGCGATGCGGCGCGCTTCATAGATGGTGTGCGTCAAAGGCTTTTGGCAAAAAACGTGTTTGCGCTTCTTCATTGCGGCAGCGGAGACGGCGGCATGAAGATGGTCCGCAGTGCAAACAACGACGGCGTCGACGTCCTTCTGCTTATCGAGAAGTTCGCGGAAGTCCGTGTATGCGGCACAGCCGTGATACTGGCCGGAGCGCTGCTGCGTGGCATAATAGGCGTCGATGATTTTCTGACAAGGTTCGCGGCCGGCAACGCCGCCGGTGACGCGGAGAGAATGGGTCAACTGAATGGGCTGGTCGGGGCTGAGCCAGTCCCAGCCGCTGTCGACGCCGAGCAATTTGCGGACGGAGTTGCAGAATTCGTGGGTGTCCCACTGCGGGTAATCCGAACTGGATTTATTGGGGTCGCAGACGGCAACGCCCTGAACGTCGGGTTCGCGCAAGAAGTGAAGCATGACGCGCAAACCCTGGGCGCCAACACCGATAAAAGCGATATTGACTTTGTCGCTGGGCGGAACATATCCGGCGCCACCCAGGACGCGGCGCGGAACGATCGAAAAGCCAATCGCGGCAGTGGCGGCTTGCGCGAGGAACTTGCGCCGGGAGAGTGGGCGGTCTGAAAAAGTGCGCGACCGAATCCGATTCTTCACGGTACCTCCCCGATTGCAGCTCGCAGATGCGGGATCCATTTGGCTGCTGTTTGTATTCTGCGAAGATGTACCACAGTGTCGAGCGGCCTGACTACTGCAAAAACCAGCGGACGCAGTTGCGAAAATTAGCGGGCGAAAGTGCACAAGGCCTGTGCGCTCCGAGCAGACGTCCTAAGAAAGCCGTCTCTGCAAGACAAGGACGAAATTGCGCGACTGTTAGCGCGAGACGGGCTCGGCGACGCTTTGATGCGGCACGGCGGCGCGGCGGTTGAGGAAGCCGCGGGCGGCAAGGAGTTCGGCATTGAGTAGGGCGGCGCCAGCAGCGCCGCGGACCAAATTGTGCGAGAGCAGCGTGAGCTTTACGTCGAGGAGCGGACATTCGCGGACGCGGCCGACGACGGCGGCCATGCCGTTACCGGCGTTGGCGTCGCGCCGCGGCTGAGGGCGACTCTCGTCGTCGAGGACGAGGACGGGATTGCGCAGGGCGGTAGGCAGCGAGGCAAGCTCGGCGTCGACTTCAAAATTGCGCAGGGCTTCGCGGACTTCTTCGAGAGAGGCGATTTTTTTCAGGCCGACGGAGACGCATTCGAGGTGGCCGTCGACGACTGGAACGCGATTGCAATGAGCGCTGAGGCCGATGCCGGCGTCGACGAACCGCGAACCGTCCCATTTGCCGAGCAGCTTCTGTGGCTCGAGCTCCATTTTTTCTTCTTCTCCGCTGATGAAGGGAACGACGTTGCCCTGAATATCCATCGCAGGGACGCCGGGATAGCCCGCGCCGGAGATGGCTTGCAGAGTGACGACGAAGATTTTCTCGAGGCCGAAAGCGTCGGCGAGGGGTTTTAAGACCAGGACCAAGCCGGCGGTGGAGCAATTGGGATTGGTGACGATAAAACCAGTGTCGTAGCCGCGATTTTTCTGCTGCACGGGGATGGCGTCGAGATGGGCGGCGTTTACTTCAGGAATGAGCAGCGGAACATCGGGGTCCATGCGGTGATTGCGTGTATTGCTGACGACGGGATAGCCGCCGCGGGCGAAATCCTCCTCGGCAGGGCCAGCCACGGAGGAATCGAGGGCGGAGAGAACGAAGTCGCAGTCGAGGGAAGGATCGAGACCCTGGACAACGAGGCCCCGAGCGGACTCAGGAATCGGCGCGTCGAGATGCCAGCGAACGGCTTCGGCGTAAGCTTTGCCTGAGGAGCGCTCGGAGGCGGCGACCTCGGTGAGGTCAAACCAAGGATGGTCACCGAGCATTTGAACGAGGCGCTGGCCGACGACACCAGTAGCGCCGAGGACCCCTGCCTTCCACTTCTTCGCTGGCTGATTCGACTGCATGTTGCTGTCACCCCCAGATTGAGATTGTGAACTCATGCGGCACCGCCGTGTCGAGATGTTTTCATGACCGCGGGAGCGGGATGCTCCGGAACACGAGGCGAACCGATGCGCGTGCCGCGCGCTTGCGGATTGAAGGTATTGCGAACCCAGACGACCATTTTGGTTTCGGCGGCAAGAGGCAAAACTTTAGCATGAAGGACTTTCGCGCCGCTGGCGGCGAGGGCGCGGGCTTCGTCGTAGCTGAGCTCATGCAAAAGGCGCGCTTCGGCGGATTCAGCGGGATTGGCGGTGTAGATGCCGTCGACGTCGGTCCAAATGACGAGCTCGTCGGCATCAACGACATGCGCGACAATAGCGCCGGAGAAATCGGAGCTGTTGCGGCCAAGCGTGGTGATGCGGCCGTCGGGAGTGGCGCCGATAAAGCCGGTGACCACAGGGACAATGCTGGCTTCGAGGAGCGGGAGTAGAACGTCGCGGCCACGCTGTCTGGTTTGTTCGAGATGGGGCTGCGCGTCGCGAAAAGTGTCGCAAGTCAGAACAAATTCCGAGGAAGTGACAGGAACCGCGGGGACGCCGGACTTTTCGAGAGCGGCTGCGAAGAGCCTGGCGCTGAAGCGTTCGCCAAAGGAGGCGAGGCGATCGAAAAGTTCAGCGCCGGCGGCGACGCGTCCGTGAACGGGGATTTCGTGGAGAAGGTCGCGTCCCAGGAGCTGCAAGTCGTGGCGCACGCGAAGGCTTTCAAGTTCGCTGAGTTGCAAATCGTGAAGCACATCGAGGTGAAGATCCAGGAGGAGTTCGGCTTCATGGCGGGCGTGGCCGAGCTTGCCGCCCGCGAGCGCTCGCGCAATGGAAAGGAGATGGTCGGTGACGCCCTTCATGGCGGAGACAACCACGGCGACATTGGACGATCGAGCGGCGGATCGAACGAGGCCTGCGGCATGGAGCATGCGGTCTGCACCGAGAAGCGAACTGCCGCCGAACTTGAAAGCGACGATCTTCCGAATTTGCCCGGCTACCCCGCCAGCGTAATGCATGAGTTCGTCATGAGCGGCCTTTGAATGGCCGGCTCGTAACGCGGCGGGGCTGCGTTCGCCTGAAACATCTTCCTGGACATTTTCAAGACTCATGGCCTGCGCTCCTGGTTTGTTTCCGGTGCCGCTGGAGCGTCTCTGGAGGGGGCTTAAAAGAAGAAACCCACCGCCAGGTCGCTTCTGGCGGTGGGTTGGAAACTTTTTCTAGCTTTGCTAGGTGTTTCTCCACGCGCCGGAAGCGGAAATAGTCTTCTTAGTCGTAGTCGAAATAATCGACATGGACGACTTGGACGTAATTCGCTCGGCGGTGGCAGTCATCATTGCGACAGGAAGAATAGCATGCGCGCGGACAGAAGTGAAGGAAAAAGTTTGGGGAACAGCGGCGGAAATCCGTCGAGGTGATCCACCTGACCCGTCTACAGGTTTTACCTAGTCCTGAAGAGCAGTTTCGCAGGAGAAATACCTGTTCCGTGGAAAGAATGGGGGGGCGGAGGGTTCCAGGTAGTGTGGAGACTAGTTCCAAGCTTGTCCCAAGCATGGCAAATCCAAGCGTTCGGAATTACGGAACGCCAATTCAAGAGGAACGTGGAGATGAGAAACGAGTGTAAGGCAAGAATCCTGGGCGGTGCGTTGCTGGTGATGACGCTGAGCCTGGGCGCGGGGCATTTGCGGGCGCAGGAAGGCCGCAAGGTGCTGTCCAATCCTGTTCCGGCCTATCCCGAGGTGGCCAGGAGGCTTCGGCTGACCGGCGTCGTAAAGGTGCAGGTGGTAATCGGCGCGGATGGACGGATCAAGGGAAAAAATGTCATCGGCGGACACCCGATCCTGGTGAGCGCGGTCGAGGACACACTGAAGAATTGGAAATACGCCCCAGCCAGCGGGGAAACCACAACGCAGCTGGAGTTCAATTTTCACCCATAGTCGTTGGGGAAAAGAGGTTGTTGGGTCAATGAGCGGAGAACCGGCCACGTGGATCGATTTCACGTGGCCGTTTTCTATGTGTTCAGAGAACTTTGGCTAATTTTTCATCCCGATGGCCTCAACGGCTGTCTGAATTTTTCGCTTCGAAGAGCAGACTAGAGCAGGTTAGGCCGGATTCGGCCTTTTGAAGCTCGGAAATGTCGATGGAAGTGACGGAGAAGCCACGAGATTCGATGCGTGCGCGAGTGCGTGGGAAGGATGCCGGAAAAATTACCGTGCCGCCGAGGGCCAGGGCATTCGCGGCGTGGGGTTCGGCGGGATCCACGTCAATCCATTCATGGCCGGCGAGTGGCTCGGAGTCAAACCAGGCGCGATTTGCGAGCAGCGTGTTGCGGCCGAGATGCGTGACCGCCGATTTCAGATGAAGGCACCCGGTGACGGGAACGGCGATTACTTCGTAATTGTACCGCGCAAGAATGGCGGCAAGCTGGCGGAAGCCTTCGACGTTGCTGCGCTGCGTGAGGCCGACAAAGAGTTTTCTCCCGATGCGAAGGACATCGCCGCCTTCGAGGGTTCCGGGAAGAGATACGTATTCGAGCTTTCGAAACCTAGAGAGCGGTTGAGCGAGCGACTGAGCCTCGCGACGGCGAGTTTCGGTACCGAGCGGCAGAATCACCGCCAATTCATCGAGAACGATGGCGGGGTCTTCAACAAACATGGAGTCGGGAAGCGTGGGCTCAGGGGGAAGCGAAATAACGCGAGCGCCTAATTTGCCGAGCAGTTGCTCGTACGCGTGGTGCTGCTCCTGGGCGGTGGCCAAATCGATGGGCTGGCGGTCGATGAAGGAAAGTTCGCAATGGACGATGGCCGGGCTGACGGCTCGGGTGATGGCGGTGAGCATGGCAAGCAGAGGAGTTTACACGAGATTCTGTTGAGACGCGGTGCCGGAGTGTATAGACTCGCCATTGAAATGGAGCGAGGAGCACGATTCAGTTCGAACGGGACCAACAGCAAGGCGTGAAAGGATTCACGCTCGATGAGGGCCGGACGCGCGGTATGATTTTTACGCGTAGAAACGGCATGCGAAAGTAGGGAGGCAAGATGGGCGCGGATTCGATAAGGCGGGCGGCAGCGGTTGTGCTGCTGGTCCTGGGAAGTGCGGCCCTGTGGTGGGCGAGGAGCGGAGCGCAGGCTTCCGCATCGGCAAACGACGCTATGGTGGCGGCGATCGCGGCGGCCCGAGAGCATGCGGCGGCGAACGATCCGCGATTGAAAGCCGCGTGGCGGTTCGAAGAAGGAGGCTGGATTTACGTGCATCTGGAGGGTGATCCGGGCACCATTGGATATCAGCACGGGTACCTGCTGGCGCCGGAAATCGAAGATGGCTTCGCGGCGGTGAGCGCGGGGATGATGCATTCCACGGAGCGCAACTGGGAATTCTTCCGCAAAGCCGCGCACGAAATGCTGTGGCCGAAGATTGATGCGGAGTATCAGCAGGAACTGAAGGGGATCGTCGAAGGGCTGCGGGCACGCACCGGTTCGAAGCTGGATGTGGACGACATCGTGGCCTTCAATGGGTTCGAGGAGCTGCCAGATTATTACGTGCCTTGGCTGAACAAGCAGCAAAAAGCGGCCAACGCGCCAAACCTGAAAAGCCCGGGGAATTGCAGCGCTTTCGTGGCTACAGGAAGCTGGACAAAAGACGGGCAAATCGTGATGGCACACAACAATTGGACGAGTTACCGGAACGGAGAACGGTGGCGGATTGTGTTCGACATCGCGCCGAAGAACGGTCACCGAATCCTGATGGATGGTTTTCCCGGAGTGATCGCGAGCGACGACGATTTTGGCATTAATAGGGATGGCCTGATGGTGACGGAAACGACGATCACGCAGTTTGAAGGATGGGACCCGAACGGCAAGGCGGAATTTGTGCGTGCGCGGAAGGCGCTGCAATATGCGGGCTCAATCGACGAATACACAAAGATCATGCTGGACGGGAACAACGGCGGGTATGCCAACGACTGGCTGTTGGGCGACCGGAAGACCGGCGAAATCGCACAACTGGAATTGGGATTAAAGGCGCACAAGCTGTGGAGGACGAAGGACGGCGTGCTGGCAGGATCAAACTGGGCGCGGGACCCCAAGGTGCTCAAGGAAGATACGCCGGAATTCGATCCAAATAACAAGGAAAGTTCACCGAACGCGCGGCGGGCGCGATGGGAGGAATTGCTGAAGGACAACAAAGGAAAGATCGACGTGGCGCTTGCCGAGACGATGCTGGGCGATCACTCGGACACGGCCCAGAAAAAAGAAGAACCGAACGAGCGAACTCTGTGCGGCCATGTGGATGGGTCGCCGCGAGGCGTGAAAGAATGGGAATGGCAACCGTACTATCCTGGCGGAGCAGTACAGGGAAAGGCGACGGATTCAGCAATGGCGAAGGAAATGCTGTTCGTGGCTCGCATGGGTCATCCGTGCGGCGGAGATTTCCTGGCCAAGCCGTTTCTCGCGGCGCATCCGGAGTTTGCCTGGGAAGAACCGTACTTGCGCGACATGAAGGCGGGTCCGTGGACGAAGTTCCGCTCAGGCCAGGCTTCGAAAGAATAAAATTAGAAAAACGTGGTTGCTGACGGGCTGGAAAAAATCATTGTTAAAGCGTGCGGGGCTACCGGCGCCGCGTGGGAAATCCAAAGCCGGGTAATTCCCGCCCCGAGGAGCATCCCGGCAAGAATCAAGCCGATCACACCGAGCACAACCCAAACATCCGATTTTGCAAACGTCAGGACGCCGGAGCTCTCTGAAGTCTCGCGAGCGGACTCAGCGGAGTGCCCGTTCTGCGCGAAGCGGGGGTGAGGGGCTTTGTCAGAAACCTCCGGCTGGACCAGGAGGCAGTACCCTTTGCGCGGAATGGTCTCGATGTAAAGCGGCTTGTCAGAGGAGTCGCCCAGCGCCTGGCGGAGCTTGTTGACGGTGGTATTGACGTTGGCATCGTAGTTGACATGCGTATCGGCGGGCCACAGGCGCGTACGCAGCTCTTCGCGGGTGACGACTTCGCCCGGTTTTTCTAGGAGTGTAACAAGAACCTGGTAAACTTTACCCTGCAGCTTCAGCCGGGAGCCATTGCGCAACACTTCCTGCCGCTGCTGGTCAATCCGAAATGGCCCAAAACTTACATATCGGCCGGATGACAGGAGTGTCCGCTCCGACACGGCCGGGTCCTCCGGCTCTCGCATTGAGATCACTTCCGTTGACATAGACGCCCACCCTTATGGTGTATAGACGTAAAAGCCGCTAGAGTGTTTTCTAGTCTTACGAAAAATTTCATACATAGGTTCCGTGAAATCGTCTGGCTGGAACTGGAGCAGAGCAGGGAGATGCGGAAAGGCCTCAAAACCAGGTTGTTACATGGCGAAATCTAATAAATTTAGATGTGATTTATATCAGCAGGGGTGAAGAAGGGGGAAGAAAACGATGAACAGACGATCTAGGGCCGCGGGTCACCTGAATCTTGTTCTAAGTGGAATCCTGAGTTTACTGGGTGTGGCCGACTCGTCTGCCTCAGCACAGACACCTTCTCCGGCGCAAGAGACGCCAAAACTACCTGCCGACAACACTTACCTGCCGGCTTCGAAGTCTGCCGACGAGAGAGCCTGGGGAATATTGCGGGATGGCTCGAAGGACGAAAACGCGGACAAGCGGGCCAAGGCAGTGAGGGTCTTGGGTCTCTTAGCGCAAAACGCGGAAGCAGAAAAAGCGGCATTGAGTGCACTTCAGGATAAGAAACCGAACGTGCGGATAGCGGCGGCCACGGCGCTAGGGTCCATGCAGGCCCAACACGCCAATCTCGAATTGGAAGGCGCCCTCCAAGACTCCGAACCAGCGGTGGTCCTGGCAGCGGCAAATTCGCTGCTTCTGCTCCACGATAAGATCGGCTATGACGTTTACTACGACGTGTTGACCGGTGAAAGGCGCGCCAACAAGGGCCTGATCAAAGAAGAACTCGACACCCTCAAAGACAAGAAGAAATTGGCGGAGCTTGGGTTCGAACAAGGCATCGGGTTTATCCCATTTGCGGGAATGGGCTACGAGGCATTCAAGACGGTAACGAAGAACGATTCTTCGCCGGTACGGGCGGCGGCGGCGAAACAACTCGCCCATGATCCGGACCCCAGTACCTCGAAAGCGCTGGTAAAGGCCAGTACGGACAAGAACTGGGCGGTGCGGGCGGCAGCGCTGGAAGCCATTGCCCTACGAGGGGATCGCTCGCTTGCCTCCCAGGTTATTCCGGCTTTGGATGATAGTAAAGACGTAGTGCGGTTTACTGCGGCTGCGTGCGTGGTGCACCTAAGCGAGATGCCCGCAGAGAAAACCGCAGCGGAGCCAGCGAAGCCATAGTTTTATTAGGGATGACACTGCGAAAATTTCCCTTGACACTATGGCGTACGACGATATAGCGTGTGACGACTGAATACTTGCCGAGGAGCGGAAGCCTTTGGGTGCTGCTCAAGACAAAGCGGAATCCTTCGGGCCACTGACGCCTGCCATGTTCCACGTGCTGCTGGCGCTCGCTGGCGACGACCTTCATGGCTACGCCATTCTCAAAGAAGTGGAGCTGCGCACCGGCGGCAAGGTGCGCCTGAGCACCGGGACTCTTTACGGGATTATCAAGCGCCTGCTGAATGATGGCTTGGTCGTGGAGTTGCGTTCGCGGCCCGCGGAATCCAACGACGACGAACGGCGACGCTATTACCGCTTGACGCCGCAAGGCCGGCAAGTGGCAACCGCGGAAGCGGAGAGGATGGATGAAATCCTATCCATCGCGCGGTCGAGAAATTTGTTAAAGAAAATTCGAACGGCATAAGAAAATCCGGAATCGGACGGGCGGATTTAGAAACAGCGAGAGGTCCGAGAGCGGTGCTGTGGTGGCGCCGCGGGAGGACACCATGGCAGCGGCTGATTCCAGAGCGGCGCGAATTTATCGGGCACTCCTTCGGCTTCTCCCCTTCGATTTCCGGAGCGACTTCGGCCCGGAAATGGAAACCGTTTTCCAGGAACAACACAAGGAAGCAGGGCGGCGCAACGGAACCACCGGTGTCCTGCGGCTGTGGTGGGAAACGATTGTGGGAATTTTCCGGACGGCACCGGGCGAGCACCTGGCGATGTTCCACCAGGACGCGGGGTTTGCGCTGCGAATGATGCGCAAGAGCCCGGGATTCACGCTTGCGGCGATCCTCACCCTGGGCCTGGGAATCGGGGCGAATTCAGCGATCTTCAGCGTTGTGCATGCGGTGCTGCTGAAACCGCTGCCGTACGAACATGGCCAGCGACTGGTGACGCTACAACAGCAAGCGCCGCGCGCGGGATTGTTGAATCAGCCCTTCTCGGTGACGGAGATCAATGATTACCGCGCGCAGAGCCATTCCCTGGATGGCCTCGTCGAATACCACAACATGAATTTCATTCTCCTGGGACGCAGCGAGCCGGAACGCGTGGAAACGGGAGTTGTTTCTTGGAACTACTTTGACGTGTTCGGCGTGAAGCCGCTCTTTGGCCGCACCTTTCGTCCGGAGGATGAACAGCCGGGCGCGCCTGCCGTGCTGATGCTCAGTTATGAATACTGGATCAGGAGCTTCGGCGGCGACCCGACGGTGGTGAACAAGGCGTTCACCATGAACGACAAGCCCCATAAAGTCGTCGGAATATTGCCGCCGGTGCCGCAATATCCGGACGAAAATGACGTGTACATGCCGACGACGGCGTGCCCGTTCCGATCGCGCCCCGCGTTCATTGCCAACCGGCAGGCCCGCATGATGCAAGCGTTTGCCCGCAGGAAGCCGGGAATCAGCGTGAACCAGGCGCGTGCCGATTTGAATGGCGTCGCAGCTAACCTGCAGAAAGCTTATCCGAACGACTATCCGCCATCTGTTGATTACTCCCTGGCTACATCCTCGCTGGAGGAAGAACTGACGCACAACGCCCGACCGACGATGCTGGTGCTTCTTGGGGCGGCTGGTTTTGTTCTGTTGATCGCGTGCGCCAACGTTGCAAACCTGAACCTCTCGCGCATGGTGCGGCGGGAACGCGAGCTGGCCGTCCGCGCGGCGCTGGGTGCGGGACGCGTGCGGATGTTCCGTCAATTGCTGACGGAGAGTTCGCTGCTGGCGCTAATTGGGGGCGGCTTGGGGCTTTTGTTCTCTTGGGGAACGCTGAGCCTACTCGTGGCTTTCGCGGCGCGATTCACGCCACGAGCTAGAGAGATTCATCTAGACGCCACGGTATTGCTTTTCACGCTTGGCGTTGCGCTTCTGACCAGCATGCTGTCTGGAACGGCCCCGGCCCTGGCGGCGCGCGAGACGGTTGTGGGTGGCCTGAAAGAGGGCGGCGTGCAATCCACGATCGGGCGCGGCAGGCACCGGATGAGAAGCTTGCTGATCGTGGCGCAAGTGGCCGTGTCATTCCTCCTCTTGATTGGCGCAGGGTTGATGCTGCGCAGCTTCGCAAAGCTGCAGCATGTGAACCCGGGCTTCCAGCCGGAAAACGTGTTGACGATGCAAATCGGCCTAGACTTCACCAAATACGGCTCTAACGAAAAGCAGCTGGCCTTTTTCGAGACGCTGCTCGACAGGATCCAGGCGCAGAGCGGCGTGAAATCCGCAGCCGTCTCCATGATGATTCCCCTCAGCGGCAACATGCGAATGACCAACGATTTCCAGATCGAAGGGCAGTCGCCAACTCCCGGGCAAGCGCTTCCGGTGGCAGATTTTCGGGTGGTAAGTCCCCGCTATTTTGAGACGTTGCACGTTCCTGTTCTCGATGGCCGGGTATTTACTCGCGCCGACCGGCCAAACACGCCGGCCGTGGCGGTAGTGAACCGGACGGCCGCGCACCACTTCTGGGGCGCACAGAATCCGGTCGGAAAACGCTTCACGGTGGACGGCGGGAAAAGCTGGGTTCAGATCACGGGGATTGTGGGCGACATTAAGCAGTACGGGCTGGACAAGGACGTGCCCGACGAAATTTATGTGCCGCTGGCGCAAAGCCCGCTGCTGGACGGCATCCTGGTAGTCAAAACGGCCGCGGAGCCCATGAGCATTGCGCGCAGCATCATCGAATTGCTCTATGCCATCGATCCGAATCAGCCGGCCGCGCGAGTGCAATCGCTCGAGCAGGTGCGCGCGGAATCCGTGGCCGCGCCGCGGTTGACTGCCAACTTGCTAGGGTTGTTCGCCTTGCTGGCATTGGCGATCGCGGCAACGGGCATCAGCGGCGTGATGGCATTGGCTGTTGGCCAGCGCCGGCATGAGATTGGGGTACGCATGGCCATCGGCGCTCGACCGGGAGAAATCCTGCAAATGATTCTGCAGCAGGGCTTGGCTCTAGCGTTTGTTGGCGTGGTTCTTGGCTTGTTCGGAGCGCTGTGGCTGACGCGGCTCTTGCAGCAACTGCTCTTTGAAGTGGCACCGACGGATCCGCTGACGTATCTAGGAGTTGCAGTCGTTCTCGGCTTGGCGGCGCTGGTAGCCTGCTACGTTCCGGCGCGCCGCGCGTCGCGGGTGGACCCCATCATCGCCCTGCGTGTTGATTAGGATGGGAGAAACCGTCTCCGGGACCCGGTGGGGCGTCCAACGAACGTGCCAGCCAGGAACTCCCGCGGGCTTGTTCCTGAATCGCTTTCGCGGCCTCTACCCAGGCCTGGCGCTCAGCGAGACTTAAATGCGTAAACTCTGGCGCCTTCATCACGCCACAGCCGTGCTCTTCAAGTACCCGCCAGTAATGGACAAACGCGAGTTCCCCGAGCCAGTCGTCCAGCATAGATGGTATCTTTTACATTCCCACTTCGGAAACAATCAGGTAAACACTTGAATGTGGTTAGGGTGAACTACTGAGCTAACGCCTCTGTTCTTGCCTCTTCCGGCTTGGCCGGAGGGGATTACATCTGATAAACTGTAGATCGCTGCACCGCACCTAAGGATGTGTGACCGCCGGGCGGTCAACCTACATAAAGGGTACATTCAAAAAGGCTGCTGGTTGTTTCAGCAGCTATTTTTGTCTCTTAGAGGAGTTTGCCCCAGGTCAGCCGGAGCCACGACAAGCAGGAATTATGAGTGAAAAGATTCGTAACATCGCCATCATCGCGCACGTGGACCACGGCAAGACTACGCTCGTTGATGCCATGCTCAAGCAGAGCGGAATTTTTCGTGCCAACGAAGCCGTCATCGAGCGCGTGATGGATTCGAACGACTTGGAACGCGAGCGCGGCATCACTATTCTCGCGAAAAATACTGCACTTTTTTTTCATGACACGAAAATCAATATCGTGGACACTCCCGGGCATAGCGACTTTGGCGGCGAAGTGGAGCGCGCATTGCGCATGGTGGACGGCGTCGTAGTGCTGGTGGACGCGAGCGAAGGGCCGCTGCCGCAGACGCGCTACGTTTTGCAAAAGGCCCTGGCGGCGAAGTTGCCTCCGGTCATTGTGCTCAACAAGATTGACCGGGCCGATGCTCGGGCCAAGGAAGTCCTGGACGAAATCTATGATCTCTTCATCGATCTGGACGCGACCGAAGATCAACTCGATTTTCCCGTCATTTATACGAACGCGCGCGACGGCGTGGCCCACCGGACGCCGGGCGACGGCTCAAAGGATTTATTGCCGCTTTTCGAGGCCATCGTAAAACACATTCCCGCACCTCCGGGCGATCCCGAAGGCGTCTTGCAAATTCAGGTCATGAACCTGGATTACAGCGAATTCCTGGGAAGAATTGCGATCGGGCGTGTGTTCAACGGCACGCTGAAGCGCGGCGCGGACGTAGGTATCAGCAAGCTGGATGGCAAGCTGACGCCGACGCGCATCACCAAGCTGTATACCTTCCGCGGCCTGGAGCGGGATGAAGCGCAAGCCGTTCCCGCGGGCGACCTGGTGGCGATTGCAGGCGTTGAGGGCATCAACATCGGAGAAAGCATCACGGATCTGGCGAACCCCATGCCGCTGGAGCCACTGCTGATCGACGAGCCCACGCTGGCGATGATTTTCACCGTGAACAGCAGTCCACTTTCCGGAAAAGAGGGGACGTTTCTGACTTCGCGCGACCTCCGCGACCGCTTGCAAAAGGAGCTTTTGACGAACGTGTCCATCCGGGTGGAAGACACGGACACGCCGGAATCCTTCCGCGTGCTGGGGCGCGGCGAATTGCAGCTCGCGATTCTGATCGAAACCATGCGGCGCGAAGGCTTTGAGCTGATGGTGGGCAAACCTGAGATCGTCGTGCGCACGGAGAACGGCAAGAAACTCGAGCCGCTCGAACGGTTGGTGATCGACGTGCCCGAGAATTTTATCGGCATCATCATGGAAACCATCGGCAGCCGGCGCGGCGAGATGCTCAAGATGAGCAATCATGGCTCGGGCCGTGTGCGCATGGACTTCAAAATCCCATCACGCGGATTGATCGGACTGCGCAGTCAGTTGCTCACGGACACGCGCGGCACGGCGCTCATTCATTCCATTTTTGAGGGCTGGATGGAATACGGCGGAGAGATGGCGCTGCGTCCCACGGGCGCACTGGTGGCGGACCGTGGCGGACCATCGACCGCATTTGCACTGTGGAACATTCAGGAACGCGGCGAGCTGTTCGTCGGGCCGGCGATTGAAGTCTATGAAGGTATGATCGTGGGCGAAAACTCGCGCGAGCAGGACATGGACGTCAACGTGACGAAAGAAAAGAAGCAAACCAACATGCGTTCGTCCAGCGCGGACGAGGCCATCCGTTTGATTCCGCACCGCGAATTGAGCCTCGAGCAAGCGATCGAGTTTATTGCCGACGACGAGTTCGTGGAAATCACGCCGAAGTCCATCCGTCTGCGCAAGAAAGTTTTGCAAGCCAACAAGCGGCCGCGCCGCTGGCAGGAAATCCGCGCCAGCCAGGCCACCACAAGCTGACTGCGCAGTTTTCTCAATACGCTGATTTTTCGAGCAGCTCCGCCAAGTGCTGCTTCCAAACGACAGCGCGAGTATGCGTGCCGTGACCACGCGTTTCGTCGCTGACGGGGATCAACACAAAGCGCGCGTTCTTGACTCTTCTAATTTCGGTTGCCGCTATGTCCAGCTCCGGCGGATTGATGAAATCGTCGGCGGAATTGATGAACATGACCGGCGCGGTGATTCTCTCGAGGTTCGGCGAGGGATCGTAGTTCCGCGAGGCGTTTACTGCATACATGAGATCATTCGCGTCCAAGCCCGCCATGCGCGCCTTGAAATAGTCGTCCAGATATTTGTCCGCGGCGTCGCGCGTGGGCAAAGTCTTCTGCAGGTAGAGGGGAGCGCTGCCGGCAATCAGCAGAAGGTCGAGCGCTGTGCGCAGCGCTTGTTGCGGCTCCGCCGAGTATTCCCCGCCTTTCCATTCCGGATCGTTGCGAATCGCGTCCATCACCATTTTGCGCCAGATGCGATTGCGTCCCGCAATCTGCACCGGCTGGCAAGCCAGCGGCATGAACGCGTCCATAAAATCGGGATAGGTTTCTCCCCACACAAAGGAATGCATGCAGCCCATGGAAGTGCCGAGGATGAGGCGCAAGTGATTGACGCCGAGGCCCTCGCGGAGAAGCTGGTGGTGCGCGGCGACCATGTCGTCATAGTCATATTGCGGAAAATGAGCGTGCAGGCCGTCGCTCGGCTTCGAGGATTTCCCGTGACCGATACCGTCGGGAAGAATGATGAAGTAGCGGGTCGCGTCTAGAAGCTGTCCCGGTCCAAATAATTCGCCGGCAAAAATCGGCGTGAGGAATTGATGGCCGGTTCCGCCGGTACCGTGCAGAATCAGAACGGCGTTGGTGACGCGGCCCTGCGCGTCGCGCACAGCGTTGCCGAGCGTGGTGTAATGCAAGCGCATCTCCGGCAGCGTTTCGCCCGACTGGAACTTGAAATCCTTGACGGTAAAATCGCCTTCAGTTGTTCCAGGCCACTTGGCGACCTGGCCGTGCGTTGGCAGGCTTAACAAAAGATGGACCGCCGCTGCCAGCGCAAACGAACGAAACGCATTTCCCGGCATGAGGCACCTCTCCAGCCAGAGAATCTAGCATGCTCCGGCAATGATTTTCATCGTCGGGCTACGGGAATAAATTCCTGGGTGCGCAGGTCATGATGAAGCCGTGGTCGGGAACAACGGATATGCAGGCGCGACCGAGTGCGAGGGCGCTAAGCGACTTCGCGCAGGTTTCCGATCACGGTTTCCTTTCTCCCGGTAACCCCTTCGTTCGCCATATTCAAACTAGTTCGCTCCGAGCTACGATTTGATGTAAAGTCAGTGGCTCGAACGCAGCCCAGTTTGAAAACCTTGCATCCGCATAGGCTGATGCGGCCGGGGGACTGCGGGCGCAACGTTGTGCCCAAGGAGACTGATGGAATCCCCGAGCAATCGATCCACAGAAGCTGCCGCATCCTCGTATCCCACCATCGCTGCGACGGCCACCGCCTTGCCGCCCTACACCATCACCCGCGAGGACGTAAAGGTATACATGGGGCGCGTCTTTGACATCCCGGAGCGCCGCCTCGAAGCGATGATGAGCATTGTGGACAACGCGCAGGTCCATACGCGCCATGCTATTTTCCCGCTCGACTACACCATCGAGCCGCGGCCGCTCTCGCAAACCAACAACGAGTACATCGAGCACGCGGTGAAGCTCGGCCGGGAGGCGGCGGAAAAATGCCTGGAGCGCGCCGGCTTGAAGCCCAATCAGATCGATATGATCATCACGGTGTCTTGCACGGGCTTCATGATTCCGTCGCTGGACGCCCACCTTATCAACCTGATGGGGTTCCGCTCGAATGTGCGCCGCATGCCGTTCACGGAACTAGGCTGCGCGGCGGGCGCCATGGCGCTGGGCCGAGCGGCGGATTTCTTGAAGGCCGAACCGGGGGGAAACGTCCTGATCATCGCGGTGGAGCTACCCTCGCTCACTTTTCAGCGCAAGGACATTTCGCAAGCGAACCTGATTTCTTCGATCCTTTTCGGCGACGGTGCCGCGGCTGTGGTCGTCAGCGGAAAACAGATGCAGGGACCGAAGATTCTGGAAACGGAAACCTACACGTTTCCCGATTCGCTGGGCGCGATGGGATTTGATCTGCGCGATTCCGGATTCCACATCCTGCTGGCAAAAGATGTCCCCGAAATGATCGGCGGAAAAATTGGCGGGCTGGTGCAGGGCTTCCTGGATCGCAACGGCCGGAAGCGCGAGGAGATCAAGGGCTGGATCCTGCATCCCGGCGGAGCGCGGCTGCTCGGAAACATCGAGACGGAGCTCGGCTTGTGCAAGTGCGACACGCAGCCTTCCTGGGACATTCTTGGAAACGTCGGAAATCTGTCCAGCGCGACGATCCTTTTCATCCTGCAGGAGTGGCTCGAGAAAAGACCGCTCCACGCCGGTGAGTATGCCGTGGCGGCGGCCTTTGGACCGGGATTCAGCGCCGAATTTTTGCTATTGCAATGGACCTGAGCATTAATTTGCTGCGCGACCGTACTACGGCTGCCTTTCTCGGGCTGCTTCTTGCCGTGGCGTTGCTCCGGCTGGTCGAACTGCGCATCTCCAAGCGGCATCAGAAGGAAATGGCCGCACGGGGCGCGGCGAAAATCGATGAGCCAAAATTCCGCTGGATGGTGCTGCTGCATACAGCGGTCCTGCTTGGCGCAGCACTGGAAGTCGTTGTTCTGCGGCGTCCCTTTATTTTGTGGCTGGCTGCGCCAATGTTTAGCCTCTTTCTAGCGGCAAACGCGGTGCGTTGGTGGGTCATACGCTCGCTCGGGGAACACTGGAACGTTCAGGTGGTGGATTCGACGCGCCTGGGCGTGGTGACCTCCGGACCCTTTCGCTACGTTCGCCATCCTAACTATGCGGCGGTCTTTGCGGAGATGCTCGCTCTTCCGCTGATTCACACGGCCTGGATCACCGCGGCAGCAGGAGCGTTCGCGCACATTGGAGTCCTGGCGCAGCGGCTCTCCACGGAAGAGCGCGTGCTCTCCGCCAATCCTGACTATCGCGCGGCAATGACCGGCAAGCCGCGTTTCTTGCCTGGGCTGTTCTGAAGAGCGGGACATAAATGCGCGGGCGAAGCCATTGCGTGGCGTTCATGCTGCTGTTTTCAGCGGCCGTCTGCAACGCTCGAGCGGAGACCGACGGTGCCACCCCAGCGTTCACCAACGTGCCTGAACTCGCTTCGGGGTTTCGCTCCTTGTACATTCAGAACTTCACAGAAGCTCGCGAAAAGTTTTCCAGCTGGGAAACGCAGCATCCGGACGAGCCATTCGGCGAAGTTGCTGTGGCCGCCAGCTACCTCTTTGAGGAGTTTTATCGCCAGGATGTTCTCTCCAGCGATTTTTTCTTGAATGAAAAAAGATTCCTGCACGGCATTGAGGGGAAACCCGACGCCGCGCGCATGAAGAGTTTTCAGGAAGCCATCCGGCTCGCTCGAACGCTCGCGCGCCGGCGCCTCGAAAAAGATGAACGCGACCCGGAAGCGCTCTTCGCTCTGGCCTTGTCGTCTGGAATGGAATCGGACGCCGATATGATTCTCAAGAAGGAGCATATCGAAGCGTTGAAGCGGCTCAAGGAAGCCAATGAACAAGCCAAGCGATTGCTGGCGGAGCAGCCGGACGCCAATGACGCGTATGTCGCGCTGGGGGCGGCCAATTACATTATTGGAAGCCTCTCCGGCGGCACGCGCTTCCTCCTGCGATTCGGCGGAATTCATGGCGACAAGAAGCTCGGCATGGAGCAACTTGGAAAGACCATTGAAAGCGGACGGTACCTGAAGCCGTTTGCAAAAATCCTCCTGGCGCTGGCCGCGCGCCGGCAAAAACAAGATGATTTGGCGCAGAGACTTTTGCGCGAATTGAGCGAGGAATTTCCGGAAAGCCCGCTCTACGCCGCCGAGTACGCAAAAGCCATGGGCCGGCCCATTCCCGCGCAAATGCATCCCTGAGGTTGTTGGCATGCTTTCTGTCCCCCGGGCCAGGCGGCTGTCGAATAAATCATCCTTATTCTCGCGAATAGAATAGAATCGCGCTCAAGTGGTCCACGCGCGGTCGATCATTTCTAAATAAGGCGGTGATAAGTGTTTCAAAAGGAATTATTGAAGGGCCGCGCCGTGTTCCTCACCGGCGGGGGAACCGGACTTGGCAAGTCGATGGCATTGCGGTTTGCGGAGTTGGGCGCGCGGATCTTTCTCGTCGGCCGGCGGGAAGATCCGTTGCGGGAAACGTGTGAAGAGATTCACCGCATAGGTGGCTCCGCCGCATACACGACTTGCGACGTGCGCGACTACGGCGCTGTGGAAACCGCGGCAGCGAAGGCCGAGGAACAATTCGGCGAAATCGATACGCTGGTCAACAACGCCGCCGGGAATTTCATGGCGCGCACGGAAAAACTGACTCCCAACGCTTTCAACGCCGTGGTCGGCATCGTACTAAACGGCTCCTTTCACTGCACGCAGGTTTTTGGCAAACGCTGGATTTCTCGAAAACTCGGCGGCAATGTGCTGAATATCGTGACGACGTACGCAGCCGCCAACTGTGGCTCGGGATTTGTCGTGCCGTCGGCTTGCGCCAAAGCTGGCGTTTTGGCGCTGACCACTTCGCTGTCCGTGGAATGGGCGAAGTATCACATCCGTCTGAACGCCATCGCACCGGGTCCATTTCCGACGGAAGGCGCATGGTCGCGGCTGATGCCCTCGAAGCAATTTGAAGAGCACGCCAAGGACAAGCATCCGATGAAACGCTTCGGAAAACATGCGGAGCTGGCGAACCTGGCCGCATTTCTCATCAGCGACATGGCGGAGTACATCAACGGCGAATGCGTCGTGATTGACGGCGCGCAATGGTTGCGCGGCGCAGGAGAATTCAACGACCTGTCTCTGTTGCCCGAAGCTGCCTGGGAACAGATGGAAGCCGAGCGCGCGAGAAAATGACGAATAGCTACTGAGGCAGCGCCCGCTTTCGAAGTTCAACGCGAAGTTTGATCTCTCCTATGGATTGCCCGTTCGAATCGGCGCGAACAGTGACTTCCTGAGGCTCTGGTTTTTTGGCGCTGTTTTCCGCTGGCGCGGGCAAATTGACTTCGATGCGCGCGGACGCCACTTGTTTCGCAGCGACCGTGAATTTCCCGGCACCGCTTTGCGCTGTCCACCCCGCCGGCAGCACGGCGGAGAGAGTGATTTCCTGAGTCTTCGCGGTGCGATTGCGAACCCATAGGGGAATCACCAGTGTGCCGGGCGCTTGCAGCGCAATCTCCGGCGGCTCGGGATGCGGAAGATTCCCGAGTCCATGAGCGCGCCGAAAGTCCGCGTAGAAGCTGTACGGGCCTCCGAGTTCCACTGATAGTTCCGGCCGCGCGGGTTCCGGAGAAACTTCAGGCCGGCCGAAGGGAATCGCGCCCTGGGTGATGCCATCAAAAATGTCGCCGGTCACACTGCCGCCAACCAGCGATTTACCGAGCACAAATCGCATGTCATCCGTCCAGCCGTCCGAGGCGGCCATCTTTTCAATTTGTGCTTCGTCCATTTGGGCGACGGAGTCCAGGAATTCCTTTGCCTGCGTTTGATGGGCGCGGAAGGAGTCGAACGAGATCCGCCAGTATGGCTGTTTGGTAGATCTTGAGATTTCCTTCACGGAATAGCTTGGGCCTTTGCCGCGAAAGAGGTCCTCGCGGTCCGCGTCCGGGAAATAATAGATTTTCTTTGGCTGCCACGGCCGCAGATTTTCAAGAAACAACTCGCGGCGATTGGCCGGCCCAGCAACCTGCTCCGGGAAGGTGGTAGGATCGCCCGCCAGATCAAACGCTTCCGTGGCCAAGACGCCACAAGCCTGGTGGTCGCCGTGGTCTTCGCCAATAAAAGTTCCAGGCAAGAAAGTAAGGATGACTTCCGGGCGAGTCAGTCGAATGAGGCGCACGAGCTTTTCGAGTGCAACGCCATGACCCCAATTGGCGAGCGACTGCAAGACGTTCTGCGAAGCCGTATCCTTTCCATCGAGAAACCAGACGTTTGTGATGCCGAGCGTCGCCAAGGCGTTGCGCGCTTCGATCTCCCGGATGTCCCCGAGCGCCGCGGCTTGCTCGGTGCCAGCTTTATTCGCGCCGCTGCTGCCACGCGTGCTGATAACCACCGCCACACGCTTGTGTTCGTCCAGCGCGCGCGCAAGATACGCTGTCGCGGCTCCTTCATCGTCCGGATGCGCCACCACGAGCATGAGATCCACTTTGTAGCGCTGGTCGGCCGACGGCAGCGCGGCCGGCTCCTGCGCTGCTGCCCCGCCCAACAGCATACTTGCTGCCAGAGATACGATCGGCAGTGTGCTTGCGAATCGTGACATGTGGCTTCCTCGGGTGAATGGTTTCACAGATGGCACAAAGACGGAAAGACTTGTTGCTCCGCGCCGTATTCTCGATTGCTATTCGATGAAGGGTCAAGGCTTCGAGGTACTTTCTCCGGTATGGGTATTTTCCGCTTTTCACGGCAGCATATTTCGCCCAGCCCTTCACTGCCACCGGGGCGGACGAGCTAGACCAAGGTTCCCTGGAGCACTTCGCGGAGGAGTTCCTGTTTTTGCGTGGTGAGCTTCTTGCCTTGCCCGGTAAGATAGAACACGTCGATGGCTTTATGGCCTTCCGTATCGATCAGCGCGACTTCGATGTTGCATCCTAGCCGTGCCAGCGCCGCGCCGATCTCGTGGAGCAATCCGGGATGATCCTGCGTGACGATTTCGAGTAGTGTGCTGTGCGCGGATGAGGAATCGTCGAAGTTGATGCGTGTTTCGACGGCGACTTTCGGCGCCCGCGCTCGGCTCGCGCTCACGCGGCTTTTCAACAGCGGTTCCAGCGGCGCGGCTCCGTTCACGACATCGGCGAGGCTCCTGCGGAAGCGCTCGGTTTCGCTGGGGTTCAGCTCCAGAGTGTGGTGCAAGTCCGCAAAATGAAAAGTGTCCAGGATCACGCCGGCAGCATTGGCGAAGGCATCCGCCTTGTTGATGTTCATGCCCCAGCCGGCCAGCACCCCTGAAATCGTGGCAAAAAGCGCTGGGCGGTCCGCGGTAAGCAATGTCAAAGAGAAACCATGGCGCGTGGCGAGCAGTTCCGTTTGCACCGGATCCGTTCCCAGCTTGCGGTAAAGCTCAAAGTGCGCCGCAATCTCTGCTGCCGAATGCACGGCGAGATATCGCCGCGGGAATCCTTCCAGGAACCGCACGATCTCCTCGATGGAGGCGGCGGTTGCTTTGGCCTTTACGCGCTCCAGGAGCGAGCCTTCATCCGGCGCATGCAAGCGGTCGCGGTCCAGCGTGCGGCTGAAGTGGTTGGAAGTGGCCACGAAAAGCTGCCACAGCATTTCCGCTTTCCAGGGCGTCAACGCTTCCGGATTGACGGAGTGAATGTCCGCATAGGTCAGCAGGCACAATCTTTGCAGGCGCTCCAGCGTCGTGACGGACTGCGCAAAAGCAGAAACAGTGGCGGGATCGAAGATGTCTCTTCGTTGCACAGTTGCGGACATTTCCAGGTGATGTTCGATGAGGAAATGGACTTCTTCCTTTTCTTCCGGCGAAAGTTGCAATCTCTTGGCAGTGCTTTCAAGCGCAGTGAGGCTGCCGGTAACGTGATTCTCCACCGGCATTCCTTTGCCTACGTCGTGCAAGAGCAGCGTTAGGATCAGCAAATCCCGCCGCTCAACGGTCTTCCAAAGCGGCGCGAAATGCGCTCCCCGCTCGTCCGGCGGCGACGCCAATTCCTGCAGGTGCTCGATGGTGCGCAACGAATGTTCGTCGACCGTGTAGCGATGATAAAAATCGCGCACCACCAGCGAGTCGATCCTTCCAAATTCCGGCAGAACTTCCGTCAGCAGCCCCAGCCGCTGCATCGAGCGCAAGGCCACTCCCGGATAATCCGAGCCCAGAATCTCGCGCAACGTGGCCCAGGAAATCTGCGTGTTCTTCGGAGGGAGTTCCGGATGCGTCAGGATGTAACCGATGCTGCGTTCCGCCTCGCGGCTCAGCGGAGTCCCCGTGCGAGCCGCTTCCGCGAAGAGGGAATAGGTGATGGCGCGGTCCGAGAGCGACGGAAGATCGACAACCTCCAGCAAGCCGTCCCGCACCGAAGAATATCTGCCGCCTGCGGGTTCGCTCTTGGCCGAGCGGGCCGCGTTAAACAAGCGCTGCCGCAGCGTTAACGGTACGGGAGCCTTCTGCTCGAGATAGCGCAGGAGTTGCCGGTTGAGGGTGCGCGCATGGCGGAAATACTGGCGCATCCATTCGGCGGGGGTTCGCGACAATCCGTCGCCCACGCCCAGCGCTTGTTCTGCGGCCGCCGCCTGAAGCTCATAGGTGAGCGTGTTATCGTTCCGTGCGTTGCTGTAGTGTAGAAAGCATCGGATGGCGCTAAGAAAATCCACTGCCGCTGCGGAAAGCTCTTCCTCCGCTGCAGTGACGTTTCGAATCCCTCTCTTTTCCTCTACGATTTGCCGCAACCAAATCGTCGCTTGATAATCGCGCATGCCTCCCGGCGACTCTTTCACGTTGGGCTCCAGGTGAAAAATCGTATTTCCGTAGCGCGTCAACCTTTCCCGGGTCAACCGATGGATTTGTGCAAGGAGGAACGGCCGCGCCTGCTTTTCCGACGCGGGCAAAACTTTGGCGTCGAGCTTCTCAAACAACGCAGCATCGCCCGCCAGGAACCGGCGATCCAGCAAAGCCAGGTGAAATTCTGCGTTGTCCTCTTCGATACGCTTGCACTCTTCTAGAGTGCGCCCGGCCGAGCTGACGCGGAATCCGATGTCCCACAACGTCCGCGAAAACTCGGAGATGAGCGGCCGCGATTCCTGCTCTACTTTTTCATTGCCCAGCAAAAACAGAATATCGAGGTCGGAGTACGGAAAGAGCATCCGCCGCCCATACCCGCCGAGCGCCAGCAGGCAAAGTCCTTGCGCGTCGTGGCCGTGGACGCGCAGGAGTTCCCCAAAAATTTGCTGGACGTTGTGATCCGCCAGTTCGCACAACGCCCGAAGCGTTTCTCGCGGACCGGTACCCGCCTCAAATTGTTGACGGATACGTTGCCGTTCGGCCTCCGCCTGCGGGCCGAGCACGGACAAGGGCGTTGGGGAACCTTGCATGTTTTTTTCGGGTGGGATGCCCGGAGTACGACTGGGGCGTGCAGCGGTAGTCACGTTGAGCGTCCTGCGGTCAGCAAATCGGCTGCTGGGCGGCCAAGAGTGAATGGCTAGAGCGCGTTTTCACCACGCTCCTCGTTGCGAATCCGGATCGCTTCCTCAACCCTTGATAGGAATATCTTACCGTCACCAATCTTCCCTGTCTTGGCGGTCTTCAAAATTGTGTCCACGGCGCGATTTACCAGCGCATCTGGGAGCACCATTTCCAATTTTATTTTTGGAAGCAAGTCCACGGTATATTCGCGTCCGCGATATACCTCTGTGTGTCCTTTCTGGCGGCCGTGCCCGCGCACCTCCGTCACCGTCATCCCTTCGATGCCGATTTCGCGCAGCGCATCCTTCACCGATTCGAACCGCGAGGGCTGAATGATTGCCTCGATTTTCATCATGGGTGTTTCCGCTCCGCCCCCTGCCTGACGCTCCCTTGCCAGCTTCGCCTAAGACTCAAGGTTATAAGCCTCTTCGCCGTGCTGCGTAATGTCCAGACCTTCGATCTCGTGCTCTTCCGGCACGCGTATGCCAGTCAGCAAATCCACAATCTTAAGCAGCACCAGCGTTCCCACCAGCGCAAAAATCCAGGCGACTAAGACGCCGGCAAGTTGGTTGCCGACCTGGCCCCAATGCCCATCCAGACCGCCTACTGGCTTACCCGCTCCAAAAATCGGGTTGATCACCTGTTGCGCAAAAACTCCGGTAAGCAAAGCTCCGATCGTGCCGCCCGCGCCATGCACCCCGAAAGCATCCAGCGCGTCATCATACCCGAAGAGAGCCTTCACCTTCGTCACCATCCAATAGCACACTGCCCCGGCAAGAATGCCGATTGCCAACGCCGGCATCGGCCCCACAAAACCGGCAGCAGGAGTGATCGCCACCAGCCCCGCAACTGCGCCGGAAATCGCGCCCAGCGCGCTGGCGCGCCCGTTCTTGATCCATTCCGCCGCGCTCCAACTCAGTGCCGCCGCTGCTGCCCCGAAGTGCGTAGCAACAAACGCGCTGCTGGCCAGTGAATTTGACGCCAGCGCGCTGCCCGCGTTGAAACCGAACCATCCCACCCACAGCAAGCACGCGCCAATGAAACTCAGGACCAGGCTATGCGGCGGCATGGGCTGCTTCGGGTATCCGGTGCGCTTGCCCAAATACAGCGCGCACACCAGCGCCGAGACGCCCGAAGAAATGTGCACGACGGTGCCGCCGGCAAAATCCAGCGTCGGAAATTTTCCACCTAGCGACGCATTCAGCAGCCCGCCTTTGCCCCATACCATATGCGCCAGCGGCGCGTAGACCACCAGGAACCACAGCGTCAGGAACAGTACCGTGCCGCTGAACTTCATCCGCTCCGCGGTTGCGCCGGTAATCAATGCCGGCGTGATGATGGCGAACATCAGTTGGTAGACCATGAACGTGAGTTGCGGAATCGTCCCCGCGTAATCGGGATTCGGGTCCGCGCCCACGCCGCGCAGGAAGGCGTGCTCGAAGTTACCGATAAAATGTCCATCGCCGCCAAAGCACAGGCTGTAGCCGACCAACGCCCACATCACCGTGATCAACGCCATCAGCGCGAAGCTCTGCATCATGATCGCCAGGGTATTTTTCCGCCGTACCAGGCCGCCGTAGAACAGCGCCAGCCCCGGCCCGGTCATCATCAAGACCAGCGCCGCGCTGACCAGCATCCAGGCGTTGTCCGCCGAGGATTGTGCTGCCTTCACGTCTTTATCCAGTTGCGCCAGCTTTTCGGAAACAGTTTTGGCGGTTTCCAGTGCGGCGAGGGAGGCCATCATTGTTGGAGGGGTGCTTGAGGGGGCAGGCGTTTGCTGTGCGGAGAGGGGAATTCCAGTGAATAGGATGGCCCCAAGCACCAGGAGAAGGCTGAAACTACACTTCCATCCTACGCACTTCATAGATGTGTCTGCTCCGCTGGCTCTGGATTCTACTACCGGGGACCCGCTACTTTGCCGGCCAACATTATACGCATGCGCGCCCCTGGACACCGTTTGAAATTTTCATTCCGTAGATTTGTTTTTCTGATACGCCGTCCTCTGTAGGTTTGGGCGAATTGGCTTGTAAACTTCTGAAATGCTTCTCTTTTTTCGGCTTAACTTGTCCGGCTTAACTCCGTCTAACTTACTTTGTGCAGCTTATGCTACAGCGTATAATGCCGTCCGGCCTGGCGAATCACCATCGTCGCCTTAATGAGGATAGACTCACCCACCGCCATGACTGAGCGTCCGCCCATGGAAATCAACGTTCGCGAAACCGCTGGAGTGCCTGTCCTGGAAGTTCACGGCCGGCTCACTATCGGCGAGCCCGCCGAGCAGCTTCACGACGCGCTTGAGTCCGTGGTCCAGGGCGGCGCGAAGAGAGTGGTTGTGGTCCTGAACGGCATCCCGCAGATTGACAGCTCCGGCATTTCCACGCTGGTGCGCATCTCCATCAAGCTGGCCCGCGAAGGCGGTGTCCTTCGCCTCGTCTGCGGCCCCGGCCGCGTCCGCGACGCCCTCACCGTCACGCGCCTCATCGAGGCTATCCCCACGTTCGAATCCGAATCCGCGGCCCTGCAAAACTTCGCGTAATTGAACCGCGCGTTTCTCGTAATCGTTTTCGGGCTAGCATCTCGTGTGATAGTTTCCATGTATGGCTCGACACTCGAGCTTCCGTCTTGGGCTCCTACCGATTATCGTGGCGGCTCACTTGGCGATGCCTGTAAGTGCACTTTCCCAGTCGTCCGGCTTGGCCTTGACTCGCTCGGAAGAAGCGGACCTCGATTCCCTGGCATTGCACACAGCGCAAAGGATTCGACAGGCGAAACTCGAGGAGATAGAGCCTCATGTTCTTGTAATTGATTTCTTCCGAAGTTCACCAGGCAGTTCGTCGCGATTAGGCACGCTGCTCTCAGATCACTTTTCTGAATCACTGTCTGCATATTCGGCGGGATTGAAAATTCTGGATCGCAACGTTCTCGAAGACTATTTGATCAAAGAGTGGACGACACTCGAGGATCTCAAGTCTGGAGACGTATGTTTGCTGATTGGCCGACAATTGGGGGCAACAGGAGTCATTCTGGGGACTCTGTATGAGGAGAACGGCCAGATCAGTCTCACAATCCACCTCGAAGGATTTGGTCCGGTCGCTAATAGAACAGACCCATTTGAGGCGACGGATGAAAGGGTTCGTTTTGCCACGAGTGAAAACATGCGTGCGATGCTCTACCAGCATGGCCCCAACTACGCTCGCAGAGCCGACGAAATTCCGGAGGAGCCGGATGTCGTTAGGTCCGGTAGCCCGGGGGTTGCATCACCTGTCTGCAGCTATTGTCCGCAACCAGACTATTCGGACGCGGCCAGGGCCGCCAAATTCCAAGGAACAGTGATTTTGTCAGTCGTGGTCACCGCAGAAGGACAGGTCACGTCTGTCTATGTCTTGAAGGGAGCGCCTTTTGGCCTGACTGCTCAGACAATTAAAGCAACGCGAGGTTGGCGCTTCAAACCGGGGCAGAAAGACGGCAGGCCTATTTCAGTTCGGGTCGAAACCGAAACCACTTTCCACCTCTATTAAGCCTTTGGTGAGCTGCACTTGAATCTCAGAAGAAGGTTATACAGGAAGTTTCTACCCGCCCTTTTTCAGTTCGGCGAGCACCAGCTTGGCTACTTCCTTCAGCGTCTCAAACACGCCCACTCCCTGAATCGCTATGCCTTCCAGGACCGGCTCGCCTTTTTTCTGCAACTCCTTCGTCAATTCCGGCACGGCCATTGCATTTGGCAAATCGCGTTTATTCAGTTGCAGCACGTATGGAATCGTCGCGAAATTCAGGTTGTGCTCTTTCAAATGTTCCTGCAGGTTTTCCATGGTTTCGAAGTTCGCGTCCAGCCGTTCTTCCTGCGAATCCGCCACGAACACCACGCCATCCGCGCCTTTCAGGATCAGCTTGCGGCTGGCTTCGTAGAACACCTGCCCGGGCACAGTATATAAATGAAAGCGCGTCTTGAACCCGCGCACCGTCCCTAAATCCAATGGCAGGAAGTCGAAGAACAGCGTGCGGTCCGTCTCCGTGGCCAGAGACACCATTTTGCCCTTCTGATTCTGCCCCGTGTGGTCATAGATCCATTGCAGGTTGGCGGTTTTTCCGCCCAGACCTGGACCGTAGTACACCAGCTTGCAGTTAATTTCGCGCGCAGGAAAATTGATGAAAGGCACTTTGTCGTTAACCAGGATTGGCCACAAACTTATAGCATACGCGGCGCAGGCAGGCCAGCTTTCCAGCCCCGCGTGGTAAGTTGCACGAACTGCATATAGTTTCCGCGATTCGGCGCTGAACTCCACGTGCTATTTTCGGCCATGCCTCCGTTCGGTAACGCCTGAAGCGCTAAGGAGCGCCTCCGCTCACACGATTTGACGCGAGAATCCTGCTCTGCTAGCATTCGCCCCATGGCCAAAGCGCATAAGCCCTCCTCAGGGTCATCCGGGCATTCCAAGGGCGCGGCGCGGAGTCAGTCTAAGTCACTGAAAAAGAAGCCTTTCCCTCCCCTGCCGCCCGCCCAACGTGGAGGTGTCGAGTTGGTTGACCCGCTCGTCCAAGCGCAGCTCAAACTTTACGATGAGGCTTTGTCGCTGTTCCACCAGCAAAAATTTGCCAAAGCCAAGCAGGAACTCGAAAAAGTTCTCGAAGGCCCCAGCAAGGAACTCGCGGACCGCGCGCGTATGCACGTGAAAATCGCCGAGCAGCGCATGAAGCCGTCCCACGAACAGAATCCGCGCACCGCCGAAGAACATTATCAGCGTGGCGTTGCCATGATGAACATCGGACGCTGGGACGACGCGCGCGAAAGTCTCGACAAAGCCCGCAAAGCCGCGCCCAAGGCAGACCACATTCACTACGCGCTGGCCGCGCTCGATTGCCTTACCGGCGAAGCCGATTCCGCGCTGGCCAATCTGAAGGTGGCGATTCAGCTACGCGCGGAAAACCGCTATCACGCGCGCAATGACGAGGATTTTGCGTTCCTCCAGGAAGACCCGCGCTTCACCGAACTGCTTTATCCAGAGAAGGACGGCCTCGCCAGCTAGTGAGACAGGCTTTAGCTTGGCCGGGTTTTTTCCTCTCCGTGTTTCTGTGTACTCCGCGTCCTCAGTACTACTAATCCTCAAATTCGTTGTGCGCCGCGCAAAAATGTTATCGTCCGTCGCAATACCTTCCGACGTGTGGGTCATTTGCTTTTGGTTGCGGCTCCGCCGCGCTGTGTTAGATTCTTTTCCGTGAAATGAAGCCGCTTCTGCGATCCCAAATATCCTTATGAAAAAGCGGGCCTCCAAATCGAAAGCTCTTTCCCCCGGTTTCCGCGTCGTCGCTCTTGGAGGCGGCACCGGGCTTTCCACGCTGCTTCGGGGACTCAAGGAACACGTGATTCGCCGCACCGACGGTCGCGCCACCGCCGAACGGCCCATCGCCGATCTCGCCGCCATCGTCACCGTCACCGATGACGGCGGCAGCTCCGGCCGCTTGCGCCGCGAGAACCGCATCCTTCCTCCCGGCGACATTCGCAATTGCATGGTGGCTCTCTCGAAAGATGAAGCCCTTCTCGGCCGCCTGTTCCAATATCGTTTTCACGCTGGCCGCGGCCTCATCGGCCACAATTTCGGAAATCTTTTCCTTGCTGCGCTCACGCACGTTACCGGCGATTTTACGGAAGCCATTCGCGTCAGCAGCAAAGTGCTGGCGATTCGCGGCAGGATTTTCCCGTCGACGCTCTCGAACGTGCATCTCGTCGCCACGCTCGAAAACGGCCGCACCGTTCACGGCGAAACGCGCATCACCGCCAGCCGCGCGCCCATCAAGAGGCTCAAGCTTTCCTCGCGCCGCGTGCGTCCGCTCCCCAGGGCCGTCGAAGCCATCAAGGAAGCGGATCTGATTCTGCTCGGCCCGGGCTCGCTCTACACCAGCATCCTTCCGAACCTGATGATCCCGGAAATTGCCGCCGCCATCGCCAAATCCAAGGCCCCGCGCGTCTACGTCGCCAACTTGATGACCCAGCCCGGCGAAACCGCCGGCTACGCCCTCGCCGATCATCTTCGCGCCATCCAGAAGCACGTCCCGCAGCGCGTCATCGATTTCGTCGTTGCCAATCGCCAGCCCGTGTCGCCCGACGTGGCCCGCCGCTATCGCGCGCAGGGCGCCGAACCTGTGGCCGTCGATCCCCCGGCCCTCCAGAAGCTCGGCTTCCGCGTCATCCTCGACAATCTCCTCGAGGAGCACGGCGTCCTCCGCCACAACACCCGCCGCCTCTCCCGTCTCCTTCTCGAACGATTCCTCCGCCACTAAAAGCAAAAGGGCGGTCCGACCCGGTCGGAGCGCCCTTTGCGTTAAAGGTTTGTGCAGCCGTTAGAAGATGATCTTGGCCACAAGTTGGATGTTGCGGGCTTCGCCAGGGCCAATGGCCGGGGCACCGTTGAAGTCGCCGATCGTGTCCGTCACCTGACCAAAGCCACTGGCGGCGGTGCAGACCCCTGTTGCCGTGGTTGCTGGGGGTATTGGGGCAGCCGGCGCGCAAACGCCGCCCACGGAGCCGACTCCAGACGCCATGTTAATGCGGTTGAAGAGGTTAAAGAAGTCTGCTCGAAGCTGGACTTTGACCCGCTCGGTGATTGGGATGTTCTTGATGAAAGACAAGTCCACATCGCCAAAACCGGGCCCGGTAAATTTGTTTCGAGAGAGGTTAGCCGCACCTGGGCACGCTGTCGAAAGCGCCGGGTTTGCATTCGGAAGGCAGAACGCAGCGGGGTTCCACCATTGCGTCCCAAAGGTCGGGTCGAATTTGTGACTGACACTGGCATATGGATTACCGATTAGAGACAGTCCCGAGAGTGTCTCGTCGGAGGGCTGCCCCTTGTGCCAATTCATTACGCTGCTGATTTGCCAGTCGTTAAAGACGCGCTTTGTCAGGCCAGAGGTAGCCCAAGGCGCCTTGGGAATATCATACGTACCACTGACAGTGAAAAGGTGTCTTGTGTCGAAATCACTGTTTCCATAGTCCGCCTTAAGGTTAAAAGCATCGTCCAGTACTTGACCGCGGTACTCGCTGACTTCATCCAGAGCGTGCGACCAGGTGTAAGCGAACTGGGTGCTTAGCCCGCGCCAGGCCCTTGTCCGGAAAATGGTTTGCAAAGCGTTGTAGTTTGATGTGCCAATAGTGTTGAGCTGCAGAATGTGCCCAAAGTGCGTAAACGCCCCTGCTTGGTTGATATCGGAAACGATATTTAGCTTGCGGCCTTGACTGCCAACATACCCGATCTGGAATATAGCGGAGTTGCCCAAACTCTTCTCCACCTGCAAGTTGTAGTTATAGAAATACGGTGTGCGGAAGTTCGAGCTGACCGAATAGGCGCCGAGGCCCTGAGGATCGCCTGCGGCAGCGCAGAGGGGATTGCTGCAGCCCTTGACGCCGGGAAAGATCGACGCCCCACCAGCTTGGACCGCATCCCAGTTATAGCCGCTACGTGAGTAGGTGGAGACGGGGGTCGCGCCAAATGGGTTGCCCTGAATCCCTGAAGGTGCCGAGACGGGCGGCCGGAAATCGAGAAAGGGGTTCAGGTTAATCTGGTCATAGAAGACGCCAAAGCCTCCGCGGACAACCAAGTCACCCTTCGCGGTGGGCTGATAAGCAAAGCCGAGGCGAGGAGCGAAATGATCCTTACCGGGGTTGAAGAGGGCATGGCTGCCGTCCTGAACCACAAATCCCGTGCCAGAACCATTCAAGGCTCCAACAAAGTTGGCTATGTCTTTCTTATCAGTCTGCATCGGACCAAAGTATTCATAGCGCAAGCCGTAACTAATGTTGAGCTTCCTGGTGAGCTGCCACGAATCCTGAATATAGGCGTTGAAAGCGTTGACGTGCACCCAGCGCTCTGGGTCACCGACGGCAATTGTGGAGCCGCAGGTGAAGCTATTGTTGACATGAAGTGCATCGGTGCACGAAGAAACGTCGCCTGCCAGAAAATCGGCTAGGGCCTTTGTTAACGGGGTTTCCGTTGCAGTCACCGGATCGTTAGCCCATGGCCCGAACGAGCCATCAAAGACGAACTTTCCCGTTCCGCGGCGATGATAGAACTCATTGAGTTTTCCGTGGCGGTATTCGGCTCCGAAGCGGAACTGGTGCTTTCCGGTGCTGTAGGAAACGATGTCGGTAAAGTGCAAGGTCAGGTCGCTTCGGCCCTCCGGCGGCGTCAGACCTATCTGTTCAAATCCCCCCGAACCGCCCTTGGAAGGAGGCGCGATGATGATATTGGGAGCGCCGTGGATGGGCTGTCCGTGGGCGGTGGCGTCCGGGCTAAGAAATATTCCCATGGCCTTGGTATCGAAGCCATTGTTGTTGTCATGGAAGAGCTGATTGAAGTAGCTGGCGCCAAAAAGAAATTGATTGGTCCACCTCGACGACAACGCGGAGTTCAAGACTGCGCCATAGTTACCGTCGTGGAGCGGCGCAACCTCGAAGTAGTACGCCAAATTCGAGCTGGCCGTTCCCAGCGCTGGGCTGCCGCCCAGTGGAGCCGTCTGGTTACCTTGACCGATGATGGCGTGTAGAGAAAGATGATGTTTGTCAGAAATCTGATGATCGACCCGAGCCACGCCGTTGTAGCTATATCCAAACTCGGAGCTGGGGCTGAAGAAATTGCCGGCAGTAGCGGGGAGGCCTGCGATGCTTGAGCTCCCGCTCCGGGGCCAGAAACCGCTCGTTCCAATGGCGGTCGTCGATGCGGCACTTTCGGTAACGCCATGGGCGGCAAGCACTGCCAGAGCTTGGTTCACCCAGGCATCCGAGGGTTCCGTTGCAATTCCGGAAAGACCAAACACGAAGTCATTCTTCTCGTAGGTGACAAAGGCAAATGTCTTGTTCTTGATGATCGGGCCACCCGCGGAGAAGCCGTAGTTTTCGTTGCGCTCTCTTGGCGCCTTGGTTCCGGGCGCGGGAATAAAGAAGGGCGAGGGGGAAGCGAAGTATTCGTTCCGATTGTAGTAATAAAGTGACCCATGAATGTCGTTGGTTCCGGACCTGAGGACAATGTTGGCTGTCCCGCCTGCGTTGCGCCCGCCTTCGGGTCCGGAGGAGGTTTGTACTGAAAATTCCTCAGTTGCGTCAATCGGCAGAACGGTGCCGGCGATGCCCGAGACGCCGCCTTGATTGATGGCCGGAATGTTGTGCCAGAAGTCGTTGTTGTCCACACCGTTGATCTGCCAGTTGATCTGGTTAGGCCGGGTGCCATTGAGCGAACCGAAGCCGCCCACGTTGTAGCCGCCGAAGCCCGGTGCAACACCGATCATCTGCGTGAAGTCCCGGCCGTTGAGAGGAATGTTCTGCACCACATCGTCGGGGATGGTCATTGTCTGCGTCTGTGTTGTGGTGTCGAGAGTCAGGGCAGCGGCGGATACTTCTACTGTCGTGGTCTGCTGTTGCAGCGAAAGTCTGACGTTCAGTGTATAGATCTGGCCCGCGCTAACTTCTACCTTGTCCACGGTGTAGGCTGGGAAACCCGTCGCTGTCACCGTGATTTTGTACTGGCCCAGTGGAATGTCCTGAAAGGAAAAGGCTCCATCATTAGTTGTTGTTGTAGTGTGGTCAATCCCTGTGGCACTTTCCGTGGCTTTCACTGCGGCATTGGGTACTAACGCCCCGGACGGATCCGTCACTGTTCCGTTGATGGAGCCGCGGAACGTCTGCGCGTTCATCCCCACTGCGAGCGACAGAACAACCACAATTGCTAAGACTAAGCGCTTCATATGATCAACACCCCCCTCATCGAGATCGAACTATAACCGACAGCACCGGCCTGCCCCCACTCGGTCGAGGCACGCTTGAAAAAGCAAGTTGCACCGCGGACCAATCGCTTACTGTTTGTGGATCGTGACCTGTTGCAAACAAGGACAAGCCCCCCGGACCAGCTCGCCCTTACTTCAAAAAAAACAATTCAGCAATACGACCAATATGGCTGTGGTGTCTGATTTTTAACTCGCTCCTGCGTTCCATGTCAAGGAGAATGAATTTTATTCCACGAACCCAAAAATTTCATCGCCTGGGCGCTCCTGCGGAGCGTTTTTTCGTTGACTTCTGCCCGCAAATTTGAGCCTTCCAACCTTCTTGCGCACTCGTCACTACCCATCTGCCGCCGCTTCCTGCTACCTTCTTCCAAGAATTTTACTTCAGCTAACTTCGGAGACCCTCATGGCCACATTCGGATTGATTGAATACGAAGACGCCTCGCCCCAGGTGCGCGCCATCTACGACGACATCATGGCCACGCGCAAAACCGATTGGATCAACAATTTCTGGAAGGCCATCGCGCACGATCCCGCTTTGCTTAAGCGCACCTGGGAGAGCATCAAGCAGATTATGGCGCCCGGCGCGCTCGACCCGCTCACCAAAGAACTGATTTACATCGCCGTCAGCGTGACCAACAACTGCAACTACTGCATCGCTTCGCACACCGCTTCCGCCTTCGGCAAAGGAATGACCGACGCCATGTTCAAGGAACTGCAGGCCATCATCGGCATGGCCAATGAAACCAACAAGCTCGTTACCGGCTATCAGGTCGAAATCGACCAGCGTTTCCAGCCACCTCTTCCGCGCTAGCACTCGCATCTTATCGTCACTCGCAACGGCTGACGCGCCGCGAAATGCTGGCCTGTCCGTGCGGACAGGTGTTTCTGCAGCACGGTAGTACGCACGTACTATGGTTGGGCTTCTCCCCTGAGGCGGAACATATAGATGTTACCGGGGAGTCCTGTTTCGAGCAGGGCGTGTCCGAAAGTCTAGCTTCGCGAGTGTGCCAGCCATGCCTCCTATTGCGAAAGACGCCGAAAACTTGGCCCCCAAACCGGACGGGTCCGCACGCGCCACATCAGGCTCCGGCGACTCGGCCATTAAGCAGCAGCCCGTCGCGCTGGAAGTTCCCGTCACTGTCAATGGCGCGCGCGCCCTCGACGGCAGCGACAAACGCGAGCCTTTCTCCGAGTCCACAAAGACTGTTTTGATTTTCGGAAGCGGCGCTGTCATCCGTCTTTCCTCTGCCGTTGCCCCGGGACAGCTGCTATTTCTCACCAACGAGAAAACCAAGAAAGAAGTGGTCTGCCAGGTCGTCAAATCCAAGAACTACCGCAGCGTCAGCGGCTACGTCGAGCTTGAATTCACCGAGTCCGTGGTCGGCTTTTGGGGCATGCGTTTTCCGGGTGACCGTATCAGTCCGGCTCCTCAACACGCGAGACCCGCTCTTGCGGCCAACGCTACTCCCAGCGCAGTTCCAGCAAAGCCGGCCGCTCCGGTCTCTGCTGTGAAAGAGGCTGTGCTAAAGCCGGCCGAAACGAAATCCGTTGCTCCCGCGGCGCCGAAATTGGAAGACGTCCTTCCGCAGAAACCAGTCGCTCCCGTTGCGCCGCTCTCGTCCACATTGTCTTCGTCGTTCGATCCCGAAGCCCCACTCAGCGTTCGGACGACTGCGCCGGCTGCGCCCGTCGTCCCGGTGGTGCCGGCCGTGCCGGTTTCGCCTGCTCCACAAGCACCCGTGAATTCCGTGCCAGCGCAGCTCATCACTCCTGCTTCCGCCTTGATTGATTCGCCGCGCGCTTCGGAAGTGCAGGCCTCCTTCTTGGAGCCAGCCAAGACCCCGGTCGCTCCGGTGGTACCCACGGTTCCGAATCTGCTCGCGCTTTTCGAAGGCGAACCGGCTACTCCTGAGGTCGATGCCCCTCCCGCTGTGCAGATTTGCGTCGACACGGAAACCGAAACGCTCAAGAAGCACACCGCGCGTCTTCAGGAAGAGCTTTCGCACATCATGTTGTCCAGAGAACCTGAGACGCAAGAAACGGTTTCAGTTCAAATTCCACACGCGTCACCCGTGGTCATACAAAAAGAACTTGCGGATAGCGGTGCAAAAGCTGTGGAACAATCCAAAATTCACGCTCTTGAGCTCCCGCCTCCCGCACGCGTAGAACCCGTGCAATTTGAGACCGCGTCAACGAAGTCGTTGCTCGAGCACGAAGAGCTGAAAATTCCAGCATGGCTCGAGCCTCTCGCTCGCAATGCCGCGCCTTCCTCGCCCCAGGGACTGGTCGACAAGGAAAAGACAAAGAGCCTTGTGGAACAACCTCACGTGGAAGAAACTACCGCGGAGGCCGCTGCACCTGCCGCAGAAAATCACATTTTCGAGCTGCTGCCTCCCACGTTCGGCAGCGCGCTCCCGCTCGACGAAGTTAGAGGCATGCGCGAAAGCCGATCCGGGAATTCCGGCAAAGGCCTTTTGATGGGAGCGATTGCGACTGGTGTCCTGGTCCTCGCCGGCGGCGGTTGGTGGTATATGCAACGGCAGTCCGGGGGCGTCCAGGCGGGTTCTGAGCCTGCGTCGAATGTGCAGGCTTCCGTGGCCGCGCTTCCCGTCGCGAGTTCGCCATCACAAACCCAGCAGAGTGCGCCGCCGCAGGTGAATCCTCCGGCGCAATCAAACCCTCCGGCGCTCACAAACGCTTCCGCTCAAGCGAAATCGAGTTCGAATACCCTGAGCGTTGTTCCGGCGGTTCAATCGGCGCCGCCAGCGCGCAATTCGCAACCCATTTTGAACTCGGCAAAATCCGGTGCGGGCGTGGCGACATCGGCTTCGGCCCAGCCTCCGGTGGAGGAGCCAAAGAAACCCGTCCTCGGCGAAATTCATCTCGCGAAACCTAAAGTCTCGCCGGGCAGGCGCACGCAGACCGTTGGAGAACCCGACGCCGGCATCAATTTAACCAGCGACGATCAGCCGGACGCGGAATCTCTTAACACCGGCCTCGCCGTCAGCAACAATCAGCCATCCGCGCCCGCGGCTCCGCTCCCCGTTGGCGGTGATGTGAAACAGGCAAAATTGATTTCTTCCGTTCCTCCGGTCTATCCAATGCTCGCGAAGAACCAGCATGTCTCGGGCAACGTCATGGTTGACGCGCTGATCGATGCCAACGGACGCGTCACTACCATGAAAATTGTCTCCGGCCCCACGCTGCTGCAACAGGCGGCCATGGACGCTTTGAAGCAGTGGAAGTATCAGCCCGCAACGCTGGACGGCAAACCTGTAGCTATGCACCTGACGGTGACCGTCCAGTTCCGCTTGCAGTAGTTCTCTACAATTCGACGATGACGATAAAGCCTCCCAAGCCGCGGGTGTGTGCTCTCGCCGCCTGAGGAATTCCCTTTCGGGAGCCCTCGCACATTCAGTCACTGATGCAGAGAGAGACGGCGAATGCACGCCCAGATTTTTCTGAACTGCAGGCGTCCTTGCGGGATAAAATCCGGACTTTGGTTCGGATGGTACTTCATTCCATTTCGAACAAGGAGGCGGTCTTGATCCAGCGAAGAGTCTTATGTGCGATTCTGGCCATCTATGCCGTGGTCCTAACCGCGCCGCATGGCGTTCGTGCACAGCAAAGCTATGCGGTGATCACGCAGAATGGCGTCCCGATGAAAACGCGTGACGGCGTCACACTCTATTCGGACATTTACCGTCCGAAGGCGGACGGGAAATTTCCGGTCATCTTGATGCGCACGCCCTACGATAAAAGCGTGGGCTGGGCGGCCGCGCCTGCCTATCAGATTGCCACGCACGGCTATGTCGTCGTCGTGCAGGATGTTCGTGGGCGTTACACGTCGGAAGGGGACTGGTATCCGTTTCGTCATGAGTCCAACGACGGCTACGACACCATCGAATGGGCTGCTGCGTTGCCATCCTCGAACGGCAAAGTCGGCATGATGGGAGGTTCCTACGTCGGCGCGACACAGATGCTCTCCGCGATTGCCCATCCTCCGCACCTCGCGGGAATCTGCCCGGTGGTCACGGCCAGCAATTATCACGACGGCTGGACATATCAGGGCGGAGCGCTTGAACAGTGGTTCGATCAAAATTGGACGACGCAGCTCGCCACGAACACGATGTGGCGATGGATCGCGAAAAACACAAACGCGCTGCTGGGCGCACCCGTGCTTCCGCTCACTCACTATCCGACCTTCAATTACGCCTCGCTTCCAGCGGGCCCCGACGCCACGGCCCAGCTGGCTCCGTATTATCTTGATTGGCTCGCGCATCCCGACTACGACGGGTATTGGAAGCAATGGTCCATCGAGGAGCATTTTTCGGACATTCAAATCCCGGCTCTTCACATCGGCGGCTGGTACGACATTTTTCTGGCCGGCACACTGAGGAATTACATGGGAATCAAGGCGCACGGCGCTACGGACGAGGCCCGCAAAGGCCAGCGCCTGCTGGTGCAGATTGGCGGGCACGCCGGCTTCGGGCGCCGCATCGGCGACGTCGAATTCGGCGATGACGCGCTCAAATTTACTTCTACGGATGTCGTGCTTGCCTGGTATGACTATCTTTTCAAGGGCGTGCAGAACGAGTTTGCCACCGTGCCCGTGCGCATTTTTGTTATGGGAGAGAATAAGTACCATCAGGAATCGGATTGGCCTCCGCCGGAAAATAAACTCACGCGCTACTACTTGCACTCGAGCGGTTCGGCCAATTCGCTGCGCGGGGACGGCGGCCTTTCCCTCACGCCGCCAAAAAAAGAGACGCCCGACAAATTCACGTACGATCCGGCAAACCCCGTGCCCACGATCGGGGGCTCGCTGTGCTGCGACGCGGCGCACTACGAGCCGGGCCCGCGCGACCAGCGCGCTGTTGAAAACCGCAACGACGTACTTGTCTATTCCACCAAGCCACTTGCCGAAGATATGGAAGTCACCGGGCCGGTCACGTTCGAGCTCTGGGCCAGTTCTTCCGCGGTGGACACCGATTTCACGGCAAAGCTTGTGGACGTCTCACCCGGGGGGTTCGCCATGAATCTCACGGACGGAGTTCTCCGCATGCGCTATCGCGATTCGCAGGAGAAGCCCGAGTTGATGAATCCGGACCAGATTTACAAAATTTCGGTGGACCTGTGGGCCACCGGCAACGTCTTTAAGAAGGGCCACATCCTTCGCCTGGAAGTTTCCAGCAGCAATTTCCCGCGTTTTGATCGCAACCTGAACACCGGCGCGGATCAGGCAACGAGCCGAGAGTTCGTCTCCGCCACCAACATGATCCTGCACGACGCCGAGCATCCTTCGGCGCTCTTGCTTCCTGTGATTCCCGCCGGAGCCGCCGCGCCGAGATGAATAATCAGCGGCGACCCGGAAGCTATCGTGCACTTCTGTTTCGAAAATCTGGCGCGACGCCCTCAGGCACTCCGGCTTGCGGGATGCGAACCAGGTTCGTATACTGGCGGCCCGGCCAATTGGCGGTTCCTGCGGTGGGGTAGACCGCTGGTGCTCACCTTCCTTGGCCTGACAAAACAGAGCTGACGCAGCCGAAGCATCGATTCTGCTCTGGAATCCAGCGAAGAGAGATTTTTCACTCCGTTCGAAAAGACGGAAGCAGGGCTGTCCGCACCAAAGGAGAATTTCGCATGTCGCAAGCTCCCATGCCGGAAGAGATGAATGTCTACCAGAACGCCGAAGCGCGCTTTGAAGTCGCCGCGGAAAAGCTGGGACTCGAACAGGGGCTTTATCGCTATCTCAAGTATCCCAGCAAAGAAATCACTCTCTACATTCCCATCGGAATGGATAACGGAACTCTGGAAGTCTTCACCGGATACCGCGTGCTGCATTCCACCGTGCGCGGGCCGGGTAAAGGTGGAATCCGGTTTGCTCCAGACGTTTCCATTGACGAAGTGCGCGCGCTGGCCACCTGGATGACCTGGAAGTGCGCGGTGGTAAATATTCCGTTTGGCGGCGCGAAAGGCGGAGTGATTTGCGATCCGCGGAAAATGTCCCGCGGCGAACTCGAGCGGCTCACCCGCCGTTATACCGCGGAGCTCGCGAACTGGCTTGGTCCGGAGCGCGACGTTCCAGCGCCGGACGTGGGCACTGGTGAGCAAACCATGGCCTGGGTCATGGACACTTACGCGATGCACGTGGGTCAGGCGACCACGGCTGTCGTCACTGGCAAACCTATTGAACTCGGCGGATCGCGCGGAAGAAAAGAGGCAACCGGCCGCGGGGTGATGATCTGCTGTGACAAGGCCCTCGCGAAACTCGGCATCAAGAAAGCTGGCTGCCGCGTCGTGGTGCAAGGCTTCGGCAACGTGGGCTCCATGGCCGCAGACCTGATGCAGAAAGCCGGCTACAAAATTATCGGCCTCGCGGACATCGGCGGCGGTCTTTACAACGAAAAGGGTCTTGACGTGCCGAAGGTCATCGATTGGGTGTACGCCCAGAAGAAGCCGCTCCAGGATTTCCCCGGCGGTGGAACAAAGATGAGCGCCCGTGACGTTCTCTTCCAGCCCTGCGAAATCGCCATTCCCGCGGCCATCGAAAATCAGATCACCGAGAAAAACGCCGATCAGGTCAAGGCGAGAATTCTCTGCGAGGGGGCCAACGGCCCCTCTACCTGGCAAGCTGACGCGATCATCGATGCCAAAGGGATCTTCACGGTGCCGGACATTCTGGGCAACGCCGGCGGCGTTACCGTCAGCTATTTCGAATGGGTCCAGGACCGCCAAGGCTTCTTCTGGCGCGAGAGCGAAGTGAACGAGCGCCTCCTCGACGTGATGGAAAATGCCTTCGATGAAGTAGTGCGCTTTGCGGAACTACACAAAGTCAACAACCGCATTGCCGCCTATATGCTGGCCATCGACCGGGTCGCCCGCGCCCTCAAGCTCCGCGGTATTTATGCCTAGCTTCTGGAGGCAACTTGTATTAGTTTCTTTTTCGCTCCCACCGTTCCAAAGGGGTCGGCGGGGGCCTTTCCGTAACTCCGCTACGGACTGTGCCTGGACCAATTCAAACTGAACGGCTCGGAAATCATTCTGAGCCAGGAAGGAGTGCGCCCGTGACGCCGGACTCACTTTTGTCAGGCCATGCGAAAAGCGAAGAGCAGCACCGCCGCGATATCTGTGTCGCTGGACGATGGATGTACGAGCGTGGACACATCGTCGCCTGCGAAGGAAATATCTCGGTACGTCTCGATGACGGTAGCGTTCTCACCACTCCGACCTGCATGAATAAAGGAATGCTCTCTCCCGAGGATTTGGTCATTACCGATTTACACGGGCGGCAGCTCTCCGGCGACCGCAAGTTTTCTTCTGAACTCGCGATGCATCTCTTGTTCTACCGTATGCGCCCCGATGTGATGGCCATCTGCCACGGCCATCCCCCCACCGCCACCGGTTTTGCGGTCGCCGGGCGCGCGTTGAATCATGCGCTGCTCCCCGAAGTCGTCGTGGGACTGGGACAGATTCCCCTGGTGCAATACGCCACGCCGGGAACCCAGGAATTGAGCGAGGCCATCGAGCCGTTTGTGCCTCACTACGACGCGCTCCTTCTTGCCAATCATGGCGCCGTCACGTGCGGCCCGGATTTGCTCACTGCCTTCTTTCGAATGGAGACCATCGAGCACAGCGCAAAGATCACGCTGGCCGCGGAAATGGCTGGTGAGCCGGCGTTGCTCTCCAGCCGCGAAGTTGCCAAGCTCATGGCGGCGCGTCCCCGCTACTTCGTTTCGCCTCCGCCGGGCGGCGGAGCGGAATTGCCCATCACCCGCGACACCGGAGAAAACTCGGGCGATGACGTGACGCTCACGCGCAGCGAACTCGATGCGCTGATCGACGAAGCCGTGCGCAAAGACCGCACCCGCCGCTGAGCTTTGCGCCGCCAAATTCCTCGGCAGCAAGCAGGCGTTTGCTGCTACTCTCCTTTTTTCGTAGACCAAGCGGACTCGGAGCCGTGCAAGCATGAGCAGCGCCGACAAATTTTTTCAGGTCATCCAAACCAGGGATACTGCTGCCGCCAGAAGAATGCTGGCGGCCGAGCCGGAACTGGCAGGCGCTCGCAACGAAAAGGGACAATCGGCTTTGTTGCTTACCGCGTACAGCGGCAACAAGGAGCTCTGCGATGTCCTTCTGGCTTGCGGAGTTCCGCTCGAACTGCACGAAGCGGCGGCGCTGGGGCGGCTGGAGCGCGTAAAACAGCTTGTCGAAGAAATTCCGGCTGAGGCCAAGACGTACTCGCCCGACGGGTTTCCCGTATTTGCGCTGGCCGCCGTGTTTGGGCATCTCGAAGTTGCCGAATATTTGTTTGAGAAGGGCGCAGACGTCAACGCGGCAGCGACGAATGGAACGGGCTACAACGCGTTGACCGGAGCCGCAGCCAGCGGCCACACCGCCATCGTGTCGTGGCTCCTGGCCAATGGCGCGGACCCGAATTACCGTTACGGAAACGGCTACTCCCCGCTTCTTACCGCCGCCGCGAATGGCCACCTGGGAATCGTAAGCATCTTGCTGGCAAGCGGCGCCGATTTGCAGGTCAAGACGAATGATGGAAAGACGGCTCTTACTTTCGCGCAGGAACGCGGCCATGCCGACGTCGCCGAATTTTTGCGCAGCCATGGGGCCGCGTAAGAGAGTTCGGGAAATGTCAGCGCGCATTAAAGTTGCAGTCCTCATTGCTTTCGCTCTCCGTTTTTCTCCGTGGCCTTCCGGAGAGCTCTTTGCCCAGGAGAAAGGAGGAACCATGCCTCTGCAGATTTCCAGCACGGCCTTTTCCGCCGGCCAAGCGATCCCGAAAAAATTTACTTGTGACGGCCCGGACGTCTCCCTGCAATTGAAATGGGATGATCCGCCGGCAAATACCCAAGCCTTTGCGCTGATCATGGACGATCCAGACGCTCCCGCAGGCACCTGGGTCCACTGGGTGCTCTACGATCTTCCGGCGAATACGCGAGAACTTGCGGAAGGAGTGGCGAAGCAAGATCAGCTTTCGAGCGGAGCGCGCCAGGGCCGGAATGATTTCGGCAAAATTGGCTATGGCGGTCCGTGCCCGCCGCCCGGAAAGCCGCATCGCTATTTCTTCAAACTGTATGCTCTCGACGCGAAACTCGGTTTGAAAGCCGGCGCGACGAAGGCCGACGTCGAACGCGCCATGAAGGGCCACATCCTGGCGCAAGCCGAACTCATTGGCAAATATGGCCGCTGACATTCGACTTCGCGTTGACGGGCGAAAGAAAAGCGGCAATACTGGCGAGCGATGATTGGCCAGCTTCGCGGACGGCTTGCCGAAAAAAGACCGAACCAAGTGCTCATCGACGTGGGCGGCGTGGGGTACGTCGTGCAAGTGCCGCTCTCGGCGTATGCCGCGCTCGGCGAACTGCATGCTGAAGTCACCCTCCTGATCCACACCCATGTGCGCGAAGATGCGCTGGCGCTGTATGGATTTGTCTCCGCGCGGGAAAAACATTTTTTTGAGATGCTGCTTTCGGCTTCCGGAGTGGGACCGACGCTGGCGCTGAAAATATTGAGCGGCATGAGCGTCGAAGAACTCGTGCCCGCGATTCGCGGGAGCGACCTAGAGCGGTTGACGAGAATTCCCGGCGTGGGCCGCAAGACGGCGGAGCGCATGGTGGTTGAATTGAAGGACAAACTGGAAGCCGTGGCCGTAGAGGCAGAGAGACCGGCGGCGTCTTCGCCCGCAGGAATCGAAGTGGATGTCATTTCCGCGCTGGTGAACCTGGGATACGATGGCCGCGCGGCGGAAACGGCGGTCGGGGAAGCGAAGCGCGAAGCCGGCGCCGGAAATTTTGAGAAGCTGCTGCGCGGCGCATTGCAGTCGTTGAGCGCGCCGAAGGGGCGGGCCGCGCGTGGAGCGTGACGAGCAATCCGAGCGAAGAAAGATAACACAGAGACGCCGAGCGCTCTGAGGAAACACAAAGAAGAATGGCGGATGGAACGGCAAAACGGATGATGCCACAGAGACAACCTGAACGGATTGTCTCCGGGCAGGCCTTTGACGAAGACGCACGCATCGACGTGAGCGTGCGTCCCAAGCGCCTTGACGAATACATCGGTCAGAAACGCGTCAAAGAAAATATTCAGATCGCCATCGATGCCGCGCTAAGCCGTGGCGAGGCGCTGGACCACGTGCTGCTCTACGGACCACCAGGTCTTGGAAAAACGACCCTGGCACAAATCATCGCCAACGAATTGAACGTTCCGATAAAGACCAGCGCCGGGCCCTTGCTGGAGCGCAAGGGGGACTTGACAGCGATTTTGACCGCGCTTGAAAAAAAAGAGGTTTTCTTCTTGGATGAAATTCACCGCCTGCAGCCCGCGGTGGAAGAAGTGCTGTACCCGGCGATGGAAGATTTTCGCGTGGACCTGATTATCGGCCAGGGACCGGGCGCGCGGATTCATCCCTTTCCGCTGGGGCATTTCACGCTGATCGGCGCGACGACCCGCGCGGGCTTGATTACCGCGCCGCTGCGCTCGCGGTTTGGCATCGTCCATCGGCTGGATTTCTACGAACCGGCGGATTTGCTGATCATCATTCACCGCTCGGCGAAAATCTTGAATATCCAGATGGACGAAGGGGGCGCGGAAGAAATCGCCGGCCGGTGCCGAGGCACCCCGCGCATTGCCAACCGTCTGCTGCGGCGCGCGCGCGATTTTGCAGAAGTGCGCGCGGCGGGCCGCATCACGCGAGCCGTTGCGCAAGAGGCGCTGCAAATGCTGGGCGTGGACGAACGCGGCCTCGACGAAGTCGACCGCAACCTGATGATCGCGCTTCTCGATAAGTACGCCGGCGGCCCCGTTGGCCTCGGCACGCTCGCTGCCGCGCTCTCTGAAGAAGAAGACGCTATCGAAGAGATGTACGAGCCCTACCTGATGCAAATCGGCATGATCGACCGCACCCCGCGCGGCCGCGTGGCTACCTCCCTCGCCTACGAATACTTTGGCCGCGAACTTCCCCGCCGCCAGCCGCGACTGTTCTGAAAGATGCCGCCCTAAAGGGACGGCGCTAGGCAATCAAAGACAAACGAAAGTGTAGCGACCTAAAGTCGCCTATAAGATCGAAAAAGAGCCGAGCGGAAGCCCGGCCTCTACACTTTGCGTTTGGGTTTCTTTCGGGTGCGGGCGTACTTGAGGGCGATTAAGCCTTTGGAGAAGGTTTTGTTTTCAAGGAGAGCAAATTCGCGCTGGGGGAAGCCGCTGGGGAAGAGCGGGCGGCCTTCGCCGATCAGGATGGGAACAATTCCGATATACAGCTCGTCAACCACGTCGTCTTTGAGGAAGTCGCGGGCAAGTTCGCCGCCGCCCATTAGCCAGATATTTTTTCCGGGTTGCTTGCGAAGCTTCTCGATAAAAGGTTTTGGGGATTCGTTGACGAAGGTGACGCCGCCGCGCTCGCCAGGCGACTGGGAATGGGAGAAGACGTAATTCTTCATCTTTGAGCCGCTGAAGTCGCCTCCGCCCATTTTGAGAGCGTCGTCGTAGGTCTTGCGCCCCATGATGGCGGTATCAATGGTGGCGAAGAATGGGCCCATCGAATAGTCCTTGGGCATGAAGAGAAAGTCGACCGCGCCATCGGCACGGGCGATGTAGCCATCGAGGCTGATGCCGAGGCCGAGGACAACCTTGCGCATGGGCGGGATTCTAAACCACCTCCCGTCGCAAAACGACTAAATCAAGGATTGCGCCTTCTCGATTGAGGGAGGCCCTTCCTGCCGAAATTGCAGGAGATGAAGCACTAAGAGCGTGTGAATACGCCAATGTTGCACCCCAATGCTATGGATAAGGGCTGTAGGCACGCATCCAGCGTGAAAAAGATTGCGCTGAAGTTTCGACTTGGGCTAACGTGCGCTTCGGCGCGGATGGGTGCGAGGCCCAGATGGGAGGTATTCGTCATGAGGAAGATGACTCTCGCGGTGGTTAGCGCGGCGCTGCTATCCAGCGGGGCGTATGGGCAAAACGCGGCCTCTGGAACGCATTCTTGCGAAGATTTGGAGCAACTGGAATTGCTCGGAGCAAGAATCCTTTCGGCCCAGACGGTCGCGGCGGGAGCGTTCACGCCGCCGTCGAATACCAACTCCCGAGCGACCGGCGATCCCACTTTCTACAAAATGCTTCCGACGTTCTGCCGCCTAGTAGCGGAAGCGACGCCGAGCGCAGATTCCTCGATCAAGATCGAAGTGTGGATGCCCGCCAGTGATGCGAAAGACGGCGGGTGGAACGGGAAATTGCAAGGCCGTGGCAACGGAGGATTCGCCGGAGAGATTGCTTACCAGCAATTGGGAACGGGTGTGTCGCAAGGTTATGCGATGGCCGGCACCGATACGGGTCACTCCGGGACCGCGGTGGAAGCAAGTTGGGCGCTTGGACATCCCGAAAAAGTGGTCGATTTCGGATACCGGGGAATCCACGAAATGACGCTGGTGGCGAAAGCGGCGGTCAAGGCCTATTACGGCAAGGATGCGCAGCATTCGTATTTCTGGGGTTGCTCGAACGGCGGGCGGCAAGCGTTGATGGAGGCGCAACGCTTCCCCGAAGATTACGATGGGATTCTGGCGGGAGCGCCAGCCAATTTCTGGACGCACCTATTGACGAAAGCACTTGCGGATGCGCAGGCGACCACTCTGGATCCGGCAAGTTACATCCCGCCGGGCAAATTGCCGGCGATCGCTCGCGCGGTGAACGCTGCCTGCGACGCGCAGGACGGTGTGAGCGATGGAATTGTAAACGACCCGAAGAAATGCCACTTCGATCCTGCGGCATTGCTTTGCAAAGAAGGCGATTCATTGAAGTGCCTGACGGCAGCGCAGGTGACCGCACTGAAAAAATTGTACGAAGGGCCCAACGACGCCAAAGGGCGAAAGATTTTTCCGGGGTACGTCCCGGGAGCGGAGGAGGGGCCCGGAGGATGGGAGACGTGGATCACCGGGCCGGAGCCACAAAAGAGCTTGCTGTTCGCGTTCAGCGACGGATACTTCTCCAACTTCGTTTATGGAAAGGCGGACTGGAATTACAAGGACGCCAATGTCGATCAAGCGATGAAAACGGCTGATGAGAAGACCGCGAAAATACTGAACGCAACGGAGCGCAACCTCAAAGCCTTCAAGGCGCGCGGCGGGAAGCTGATCCTCTATCATGGATGGAACGATGCGGCGATTTCGGCGCTCAACACGATCAATTATTACGACTCTGTGTTGAGCAAGATGGGCGCGCGCGAGTCGGAGGCGTTCGCGCGGCTCTATATGGTGCCGGGAATGCAACACTGCAGCGGCGGTCCAGGGGCAGATTCCTTCGGACAAGGGGGAGCGGATGCGAAGGACGCGCAGCACAATGTGGAGACGGCCCTTGAACAGTGGGTGGAGAAGGGGATTGCGCCCAATGCGATCGTGGCGACGAAGTACCAGGGCAGAGACGCCTCCACGGGCGTGAAGATGACTAGGCCGCTCTGTCCCTATCCGCAGATTGCGAGGTACAAGGGCACGGGCGATACGAACGACGCAGGCAATTTTGTTTGTACGGCGGAGAGTAAGTGAACGAAAAACCTTGAGTGTGAAATTCGAGTTGGAATGCGAGGAGGAGAGAAAATGTCACAGAAAGTTATGGTGAGATTTGTTGCCGCGGTGATGTTTGCGCTTGGTGCGCTGGCGAGCGCGGTAGCGCAAATGCCGAATCCGTACGGGCCGGCCATCAGCCTGGAAAATGCCAAGAAGGCGGCTGCACCGGCGCTGGCGGAGGCGGCGAAAAATAATTGGAGAGTGGCGGTGGCGATTGTCGGTCCGGCGGGCACGCTCATTTACTACGAGAAAATGGACAACACGCAACTTGGAAGCGCGGAGGTGGCCATTGACAAGGCTCGCACGGCGACGCTCTTCAAGAGGCCGACGAAAGCACTGCAGGACGCTCTGGCCGCGGGAGGAGAAGGGCTGCGGATTCTGACGCTGAAGGGTGTGACGGCCGTGGAGGGCGGAATTCCCCTGGTGATGGACGGAAAGATTGTGGGCGCGATCGGCGTTAGCGGCGCAACGAGCGCGCAAGACGCGCAGTGCGCCAAGGCCGGCGCGGACACGGCGAAATAGACTCCTCAATAACAAAGTATGGTTGAGAAAAGAGTGTACTTGTCGCTGGGATCCAATGTCGGAGATCGCGCCAAGAACTTACGCGGGGCGATTGAGGAGCTGCCACATGCGGGCGTGGCGGTGAAAAAAGTGTCGTCCCTCTATGAAACCGAGCCAGTGGATTTGCGGGAGCAACCGTGGTTTTTGAATTGCGCCGTGGAGGCGGAAACGCATTTCGATGCCATGACGTTGTTGCGGGCTTTGCGCGAAATCGAAACAAAAATGGGCAGCAAGAAGCTGGTCGCGAAGGGGCCGCGGCAAATCGATATGGACATTTTGCTGTACGGGTCGGAAACGATTGACACGCCGGAATTGCAGGTGCCGCATCCGCGGATGCATTTGCGGCGGTTTGTGCTCGTGCCGCTGGCGGAAATTGCGGCTGAGGTTATGCATCCTGCAATGAAGCTCACTGTCCGGCAGTTACTCAGGCAGACGCCGGATCAGAGCGTCGTGCGAGGGTTGGAGTAGGGGCACGATATGTCGTGCCCCTTCGGCTACATCCAACGAAACGGCGTCAACTGGTGCGATGGAGCAGCAGGCGGTGCAGCGTGATGGGTTTGGGCTGCAGGGCGTCCAGTTCGATTTGGGCGAGCTGGCCTTCCTTGATTTCGCGCCAACGGTAGACGCCCGGCTCGGTTTCTTGCGTTTCGCGTCCGTTCAAACGGCGCAAGAACTCGGCGGCGTTGTCGCGTGAGGCAGCCTGCCGATAGGTGGGACGTGTGAGAGCTTCGACAGCGTAACTGCGAAGGAGTTTGCGCCAGTAGTGATCGAAGAGATCGCCGGAGGCGAAAATGTCGCTCCAGGCGACTTCACCGCCGTAAGCAACGACCACGCCGACGACGCGCTCATTCTTCAAACCGGAAGTGGCTTGGACAAAGCGTCGCTGCACTTCGTTCACGAAGTCATCGATAGAGACGCCGACGGCCTGCGAAACGTAAATTTTTTCGTAGGCTTCAGTGCGCCCATTACCGGCGATAGCGGCTTGGAGATTCTCAGAGGATATTTGTGGGCGTGGGTCCGATGGTGCTGACCTAGCCGTGGTGCCGCTGCGGACGGCGTCCCAAACTTCCGCTTGCTTCTGATCGACGGCCGCTCTCTCGCGGACGCTGGGATGGACGATGGTATTCGCGGCGGCGAACTGCGCGGCGCCGGTCCAGCGGCCGTGCTCCACGCAGAAGACGTCGAGAGGAAGCGGAGGCGCGCCGACGGGAACGATGCGGTCTTTGCCGATGACGCGGTCTTGTTTGCCTCCGCTGACGAGTTCACCGGCAAGGAGCAACAGCGGGCGGCGGCTGCGATTGATCAGAACAAGCTGGTTGACGGAAGCGCCGGTGTTGTACTGAGGAGGATAGATAGGACGACCGTCGCGGGAGCGCTGCAAGATTTGTGCGCCTTGCTCAGCGACGGTCACTTCGCCGGTCGCGAGACCTTCCTCCAGAGTAAGAAAGGGGCTGGTGTCCTGGCCCTGGGAGCTGACGACAGGGAAGATGGAGATGTTTTCGTAGACGACGGGATCAAGCAGGCGCCATTCGCCCTCTGGACGGGAAGGAAGGGCCGATGGTGAGCCCGGCGCCGAGCCGACAAAAGCCAGTCCGCCAAGAGCCGTGATACCGAGAAGTCCGCCAATTAGGGCGGCGAAAATCGAACGTTCCATGAAAGCCTCCTGTGTGTGAGCCCCTGCCTGGTCAGAGCGAACCAGCGGGGACACGACTCAGGGTTAGAACGGGGCTGAGTGAGTTCCTTGCACCCACTGTCTCGTGAAAACTTTGGGCGGATCGATTAGCGGTTGGGGTCGCCGAGGTTGATACGGGGCTTGCGTCTGGACTTAGAGGCTTCGCTTTCCTGTTTTTCGTATTCGGCGAGCTCTTCGTCGGTGTAGGAGAAGGTGTCGCGCGAAGCAAACATGGAGTTGCGCCCAGCTTGTTTCTTCTTCTTACGCAACGCGCCGAATTCATGGCGGACCTGCCGGATGGGGCCTTCGATGGCCTTTACTTCGACGAGCAGATCGCTCACTTTTTCGAGAAAGTCGTGCAGGTGATAAGGGCGAAGCACATAGGGAAGGCGCGCAGCTTCCAAATGAACCAAATATTGGCTACTGGTTGCCTCCGGGATCAGGTACAGGACTCGGATGCGGGCGCCATCCGCGGCTGAAACGCTGGCAAGCTCGCGCAAGATGACGAAGGCGTGCCCCTCGACTCCGGTGAGAACGACATTGGCAATCACGAGCGACCATTCCCCCGTTTTCAGCTCCGCAAGAAGCATCTGGGTATCGGAGACGACACGGACGCGCCATCCCTCGGAATCCAGGATCTGTTTGACCGCGCTGGAGCCTTGGGCATTGTCGTCGAGGACAAGAATGCCAACCTGCTGCGGGGTCGGTGTGGGAGTGGGACTAGTACTCACAATACTAATAGTATACGCTCAATGCATGGCCAAAAGGTAGGGAATCAAGTGGCTGCGACGTATGGGGCAAGGGTGGCTTGGCGCGCTTGAAACGGCGCCGCGAGGCGGCTACTGGCCGATTACAAGCGAGGTACCGGAGGCGTATTTTTGCAAGCCGATGCCATCCCAGAACATATGATAAATGGCGTAACGCCGTGAAGAATCGGCGCCGGTGAAGAAGACCTGGAACCCATCGCGGGACCATTCTCCGTATTGGGCGAACATATTCGATGGGCTCAGCAAGGTACGCCGTTTCGAGCGTATTTCGTAAAGGAAAAAGCCGAGGCCACCCCCCGTGTGCGTGTCAGTGGGAACACCGGCAGGCGGCTTCAGCCACTCTGCGGAGACGAGCAGCAGGTCCGGATTGAGAGGATGGACGCGGAACGTGTCTGCGCTGGAGGAACCGAAAGCATCACCGAGAATGTCCTTCTCGGGAATCGCCTGTTGGATGGTTCCGGCGTCCGTCACCCAGGATAGCTGCTGCAGGTCGTCTACGAGAATTGTCTGAGCATCGACCCATCCATGAATTGAGACGATATCGCCGGGGAAAACGGAAGTCGCGGTCTCCGGCGAAGCGACAGGTGCGGACCACAGGTGCCACTTGCCATCGACGAATTTCATGAATGCGAAGCGGGCGTCGTCAGGCGACCAGAAGGCTTGCTGGACCTGCCCACGAACGAGTTCGGTGGACTTTTCGGTAGCGAAGTCGTAGAGAAAAATGGCCCGGTCTTCCGGCTTATCCTCATGTGTGTAGAGAAGCCGCTTGCCGTCATGGGAAACGGCTAACTGGGAGCCTTCCGACGCGATCACATGAGTTGTAGCGCCACGCTTGAAAACGATCTTTCCGCCGGGATTAACATAAGCCACAGAAACCGGGGATTTGAAATTGGTGACCGAGGAAACCGGGACGGGCGGTTTCTTCTTGGCGTCGTCTTCTTCTTCCTGATCGGGCTGATTGTTGATCTTGGGGAACAGTTCGGCGGCGATGCGCGCGCAACCGATCAGCGAGCCGAGTTGTGCATGTTCGACGGAAGAGCGGAAGGAATACTTGCCCGACGGTTGCGGAGTAGGAGTCAGCGTGTCGTTTTTAGCGTCAGTACAAGCTTCGCGCGTGAGGTGGATGGCGACGGCCGCCCCGGTGGCGGAATCTTTGGCGTGATAGGTCCAGGATTCAGCAGCGGCTTCGTGGGTAACATCCGCCGCTTCCAGAGGAACTGGAGGATACCCGGGGCGATCCATGCGTTCCGGGCCTTTCAGGCCGATGCGCAGGCTCCAGTTGGGATCGTTGCCAAAGGCGAGGATAAAAATGGGGTAGTGGGTCGATTGAGGGGCTGCAGGACCCGCAGGCAGCTTCTTTGGCGGCGGAGGATTCTGGCCAATAGTAACGGCAGGTAGCCCAGCTAAGAGCAGGGATATAGCAAGCAAAACGTTTCTGGGCCGAATGCGCATGCGGATGACGGTTCCCCCGGACAACGAGAATACCCTGCGGGAACGAGGGAGGCAATTGCCTCTGGAGATTGGTGAAAGAATGCGTATCCAGGGAGGCACGGTGGAAATTCGACGCTGCGATAGCCGCTAGCGAACAAAAAACGAAACTAGTGCTTGACATAGCGAACAAAAAGCGAAATACTCAGCACGTGCTTAGAGGTGGGCTATGCCTCCAGTTCACTCCCCATCGGCGACGAGTTTTCGGATTCGCCGCCGCCGCGTTTCTCCAACCACAGCCGTACTCTTTCCTGAGTGCCCTGATGCCCTAAGCCCAAAGCAAGCGGCCCAGAGTCCTGCCCGGACTATGGGCCAACACAACGACGATTCGAATCGGCCGGTGCCGGATTGCCCCCCGGTACTAACGACCTCGCACGGAAACCAAGACCGCGCCGAAGGTCCGATTCGAGTTGGCGTTGCGAACCACAGCGAAAGCGCTAACGCGCGACTGGTTGGCATAGCCCGCCTCGCAGCATCTTCCCCACCGGCAGAAACGCGAAGGAAGTCGCCGGGAAAACCGGAATATTTTGTGCTGCCGGTGAAGTCCATCTTGAACCAGTGCGACTCAGACCGCGTTCCTTTTGATTGGACCATCAATCCATACCGGGGATGCGAGTTCGCCTGTAAGTATTGCTATGCGCGGTACACGCACGAATACATGGAACTGGATGGCGCGGAGTTTGAGAAAAAGATTTATGTGAAGAAGGACGCTGCGCCGCTGCTGGCTTGGGATGTGGCGCACAAATACTCATACGCATCGAAAGCTTCGGGAGGAACACGAGCGGAGCACATTGCTATCGGGACGGCAACGGATCCTTACCAGCCGGCAGAGCGAGAGTATGGTGTGACGCGAGCTTGCCTCGAGGAGCTTGCGAAACGCGAAGGGATGAGCATTTCGATCATTACGAAATCGAATCAAATCGTGCGCGATATCGATGTGCTCGAACGCATCGCGGAGCGCTCGGACCTGGCGATTGATATCACCGTGACGACGCTGCGGCCGAGGCTGGCGCGATTGCTGGAGCCGCGCGCGCCGCAACCGAGCTTGCGGCTGGCGGCAGTGAAGCAATTGCGGGAGGCGGGGCTGGCCGTTGGAGTTTCGGCGTCTCCGCTGATTCCGGGGATCACAGACCGCGATGGGGAATTAGAAGCCGTAGCGGCGGCGGCGCAGGAGGCGGGAGCGCAGTGGTTTTTCTCCGGCGTGCTGTTCCTGATGTCTTCGTCGGCAAAGCAATTCCTTCCGTTTGTAGGGGAGAAATTTCCCCGCCTGGCGAAACAGTATGAGCAGTGGTTTGCGAAAAACGGCTATGCTCCGGAAGAGTACCGGCGCAAAGCTTCGGAGCGCGTGGCGCGGATCCGCGAAAAATATGGATTTCGATCGCGGCCGTGGGTGGAAAAGAGACACTCGGCGCGCTGCGCGCAGTTGCCTTTGAGCTGGGATGCGGCGGCAGTGGCGCAAGAGATCGGACACGTGCCAGGTGGAGTTGAATCGAACCTTGCGATTCTTCGAGCATCCTGATCGGATGCTCTCAGAATGACAAGCGACTGCTGTTTCGCGATTACGGGACGATGATGTGGGATTCTTCGCGCTGGAGTTCCGGGGATTGGGGGAACTGGCCGCGCAGGAATTCGATGAAGCGGCGCGAACGCCGACGTCCGTTAGTGCGCAGCAAACCCATCCGGTAGAGAAAGACCAATAGGTAGAAGACTTCTGAGTCCTTGAGGGTCGTGGAGCCAGCCCGTTCGGATTGCTGTTTCTTGACCTCGGAGATAAAGGTTCCAAGTGCGGCATAAAGCTCTCGCGGCAACGGCGCGTCCGGCGGTTTTTCGTAGATGATCCCGGTGCTCAGCGTTTTGTAGGTCTGGGCTAGGGCCTGGACGGCGGCGAGCACATCGGTATCCACGGCGGCGGGCTGGACAGCACAAAACTTTGCGATGGAGAAGGCCAGCGCGGCCATGAGTTGCTGGTGCGTGTAGACGATATCCTGGGGGATTTTTTCCTCGAGCAACGGAGTGTCCGCGGGCAGGGAGCGCTGATGGCCGTCTTCGTAGCGGTGGGCGGCGACGAGATGAGAACAGTCGGACGGGCAGTCCATGGTGACTTCGCGCTCCGTACCGCAGCAGACCGCGCAAATTTTTTCGCCTTTGGCTGGGCAGAAGCGGGCCGGTTTGCGCTTTTCGCAGATCGGACAGGACACGGAGTCTCCTCATTGTTCTGGAACAATTGAGCAGGATACGCCGCGCTGCGGCAAAAGACAAAAGGCGCCGAACAACGGCTCACGCCAGGATGAGATTGGTCCGGAAAGCGAGTTTCCACAGCCGAAAGGAAAGCGGCCCCTGAACAGGGTAAATAAGCTCAGGGGCCGACTGCCTACAGAGAGGAACTCGATACCTGATTCGAGCTTGTCTCGTTATCTGGCGCAAAGGCCCGTGGTTACGACATGCTTGTTGGGCTTGAGCTGATAAGTGAAGTACGGAACGGCCACGCGAAACGACTGAGGATCGTTGTTAGCGCAGTGGCCCGGGCTTTGCTGCGAGCAGAGCGGGCTGGCGAGGTGGTCATCGGAGAAGGCAATGTTGGCGCGATGTTGCGTGTCCAGAGCTACCTGGAAGAAGTCCGCGAGGGCGCGGCTGTCGCCGTTGGAGCAGCCCGTGCCGTTGGTACACACGGTTCCAGCGTGAATGAAATGATCGCTGGCCACGTGCTGCGTAAAGGACGGAATGGCCGCATTGCCGTTGAGGGATTCCGCCATGTAGACGCTCCACTGAGCCCAGCAATTGGTGGTGCCATCGGCGCACGTCGGCTGCATGGCGCCGACATCGTTGGAGTTGCCGGCGAGGCTAGAGCCCAACCAGGTCACAACAACATGGCCATAGGCGTCTGCCGCGACCCAGGGAAAAACGTTGGACTTTCCAACCGTGCCGTCCCCGTTCACACGCACGGGAGAGCTCCAGGTGTTTCCGAGGTCCGAAGACGAAGAGAGAAAGATGTTCTGGTTGTCTGACCAAACGGTGTAGACGTTACCGAAGTTGTCGACGGCAAGCGCAGGGAAGATGTTGGCGGCGCTAGCCGAGCCGGTGAAGACCTTGTGATCCGTAAAAGTGAAGGTTGGCGCACCGAGGGCTGCGTCCGCGGACACGGCAACGTATACGCTGCGGAGCGGTCCGCTAGCGGCGTTTTCGGTCGCACTATCGGGCGCCACGAAGGCGACATAGAGATTTCCTTTGCTCGGGCAGGAGCTGGTGTTGCGGTCGACCTTAATCTGGGCGGCGACGTTTCCACTATCGGTGGGAACGAGGCTTCCTGCCGCGGGAAAAGTGGCCGCGTCAATGCCTTCACCGGCACCGTCAAGATAAGTAAGGCCCCCATTGTTGGAGCGCTGCACTTCGATGTTGAAAGTAGCCACATCGTGGTAGCTGATGTACCCGATGGAGGGATCATCGGCGGCATCGTTCCACATGCGGTCGTCGCCGGGGACTAATGCCGCGACGACGTTGGGCGGGGTGAAGAAAGTGTCGCCGCGATTCCTGGAATTGGTGGCGGTCACACCTGGGGCGAGCGTCAGGCTGCTGAAGGCTAGGTTCGGAATAGCGGAATTGTTGGGGTCGGGCGCATTCACCGCGATGTCGGCATCGCCGCCGCCCGGTGCCACACCAAGATTGCTAGGACTGCCGACGTTATTGACGCAGCCGCCGCCGGTCAATCCAAAAATGCCGCAATTGTCGGGCTGGCCTTCATATTTGAAGGGCAAAGTCCCGTTGGCGTTGGGCGTGCCATCAATGGGTTGGGACCAGCGCCACAGGTCCACACCACCCGGCACACCACGGATGGATTCCACGTAGACCGTCCCTTGGGAATCGACTCGGTCACCGGGTTCCAAGCCTTGCACGATGAAGGCGAGGGGACTCAGGCCAGTGGGAACGGGAGCCAATTGAGGCAAGCACAAGCTTTGATTGGGGCTGAAACCGTCGCTGCCCGGGCCGACAAAGGCAGGAATCGCTTCGGCGCCACCGCCCGCGCCGGTCTGGCTGGGGCAGGCGTGCTCGTTGGCTGGGTCGGGGAAGGAACTTTGCGCCATGACATGAAACTGGCTGGGGGGGCCGAGTTGCAGTAGCAGCGGAACGAGGGCGAGTAGCAGGACATCTGCAAAGAGGATCGCGAGTACTGACTTTCTCATGATACGGCTCCTTCCATCTAGTTGGTTGAAACCTGGTTATCGGAAAGAAAACGAACGCAAGCCGGAACGTTTGGCTGTCGGAGCAAGCAGGCGAGTCCAACACGAATCTGACTTCAGCATCCGACCTTGCCGAGCGCCCGCCTCAGCCATGCCTTTCCACCCTGGCCGACGGACACCGAGCACGAGGAGGGCGAGACCCCACAGGAAACAAGAGGGTGACAGGCCGTTCGGCTCTTGGACGCCCGTTTCTTGATGACACGGACACGATATAGAAGGCGGGCTTTCTCGCAAGCAGGTGAACAGCGCAAACCTAGCTCATGAAAAAACCTGAGGGGTCTTATTAAGTTAAGCCATGATGACTTTATTCTGGAAGCGGCGGGCGGCGATGAGGAGAAGGATGGATCCCATGGCGTAGAGGGCTAGGCCGTCCAGCCAAAGGTGAGAGAGTCCGGCGCCGCGCAGAATGATGCCGCGCGTGATGTTGATGTAATAGCTTGCGGGAATGAAATAGCTGATGACGTAGAAGATGACGGGCATGGTCTCCCGCGGGAAGATATAGCCGGAGAAAAAAATGCTGGGGAGAAAGGTGAGGAAGGCAAGCTGGATGGCCTCGGACTGCGAATTGGCCTTGCTGGAAACGAGAATGCCGATGGAAAGAGAGACGAAAAGATAGGGCAGAGACAAAAACGCAAGAATCAGAACGTTACCGTGAATGGGAACCTGAAAGACGAAGCGCATGAACGTGAGAATCAGGCAGAGCTCGGAAAAACCAATCGCCAGGTAGGGAAGAAGCTTGCCGAAGAGCAAGCCCATGGGGCGAACGGGCGTGACGAAGAGCTGTTCGAGGGTGCCGCGCTCTTTTTCACGGACGATAGAAAAAGCGGTCAAGAAGGTGGTGACATTGAGAAGCAGAATGGCGGTAAGGCCCGGCAAAAAGAAATTCGGGGAGCGGGAGTCAGGATTGAAGAGCATTTTGGGGCGCATATCGACGGCAAAGCTGGCGCGGTCCTGGAGAACGCGGCGAAGTGATTCGTCGAGGCCGATTGCGGTGGTTACATTGATGGCCTGGCCGGCGACAGAAGAGTCTGACCCGTCGATGAGGACGAGCACCTGGGCGCTCATGTTGTGAAGCAGGCGGTCGGAATAGTCGACAGGGATTTTGATGCCGACGCGTGCCTTACCTGCAATGATGGCGTCATTGAGGTCGCCATCATTCTCGACGTAACGGATGATATGAAAGGTGTCGGAATTCTTCAGGCGATCGAGCAGCTCGCGGCTCTCGCGGCGGCCATCGGCGTTGAATACGATGGTGTTGATCTGCCGGATGTTGGTGTCAATGCCGAAACCAAGCACCACCATTTGCAGCAGCGGAATGACAAGAGAGAAAAATAGCGTCGCGGGATCGCGGCGGACATGCAGGACTTCCTTGTAAAAGACGGCGCCGAAACCGCGGAAGAAGTTACGCACGGGCGGCCTCCAGCAGAGCCTGGTGTTTGTAGGTGAGCTCGACGAAGACGTCTTCGAGGCTGGGAGCCAGCGGGCGAATTTCGGTAACAGCGATGCCGTTCTTCAAGAGCTGCTGGCGGAGATCGTCGAGATTGAAGCGATCTTCGATGAGCGCGTGGATGGATTGGCCGAAAATGGTGGCGCTGCGAATGCCGGGGAGGTGCCTCGCGAAGCGCAGCGCGCGGGTGACCTCCGGCGTCGTGATTTCGACGCGCAACGTGCCGTGCGGCTGGACGTCGGGAAGCTCGCGCAGCGAATTGGGCGTGCCATCGGCAATGAGCTTGCCGTAATAAATGTACGCGACATGGCTGCAGCGCTCGGCTTCATCCATGTAGTGTGTCGTGACAAAGAAGGTGATGCCGTGACCGGAAAGTTCGAAGAGAAGATCCCAAAGCTGGCGGCGCGCGACGGGGTCGATGCCGGCAGTGGGCTCATCGAGGAAAAGAAGTTTCGGCTCGTGCAACATGGCGCAGCCGAGAGCGAGGCGTTGCTTCCAGCCGCCTGAAAGTTGTGCGGCCAGGCGATTCAAGTAAGGTTCGAGGCCGTTGAGCTGGACGATTTCGTCCATGCGGCGCTTGAGGCGCGCGGGCTCGAGGCCGTAAATGCGGCCGTAGAACTGCAAGTTTTCCGTTACCGTCAGATCGTAATAAAGACTGAAGTTCTGGGACATGTAGCCGATGCGCTCGCGAACGGATTCGGAATCCGTGCGGACATCCAGGCCTTCGACATTAGCCTCACCCCCGCTCAGCGGCAAAAGGCCGGTCAGCATTTTGATGACGGTGGTCTTTCCGCTGCCGTTAGGGCCTAGGAAGCCGAAGATTTCACCTTTCTGGACGCGGAAACTGACATCGTTGACGGCCGTGAAGTTACCGAAGCGTCGAACGAGATGCTCGGCGGAGATCGCAAGTGCTACGCTCATTTGGGGAGCCCCGGCCACGATTTCAATTCCCCGCTTTCAGTTTCACGTCGGCAGCCATGCCTGCAAGAACATGGCCGGCGGGATCATTGATGCGGATTTTTATGCCAATGACCTGGTGAACGCGCTCTTCGCGAGTTTGAACGTTGCGCGGCAAAAATTCGGCCTGCTGATTGATCTGCTCGACGACGCCATCGAAAGCCGTGTTGGGAAACGAATCGACGCGAACTTCGGCTTTCTGGCCAACCTTGATGCCCCCGATTTCGGTTTCGGGAATGTAAATGCGAACGTAGGTCTGATCCTTTTCCAGTAGAGTGGCAACGGGCGTATTGGGCGCAATCAGGTCGCCGGGGCGAACGTCGAGAACTTCCACGGTCGCGGCGGAGGGAGCGATAACCTGGCGCTCACGGAAGCGGGCTTCGTCGTAAGCGTACGCTGCTTTGGCGAGTTCGACGTCTTCGCGGCGGTTGCCGCGCTCAAGCATTTCCAGGTTGGCTTGTGCTTGATGGTAATGGGCTTCGGCGGAGGCGATTTCCTCGGGACGGTAGCCGCGTTGAAGTTCATCGAGTTTGTGGCGCGCACTCTGTTGCTGGGCGACGGCCACTCTCCAATTGGCCTCGGCGGTATCCCGTTGCTGCTTGGAGACGAGATCTTTTTTTGCGAGCGCGTCGTAGCGGTCGAAGTCCAGATGCGTGCGGACTTCGTCAGCCTTCGCGCGATCGAGTTCGGCCTGCGCGGAAGCGATGTCTTCCTGGCGATAACCGTTCCTTTTTAATTCGTAGTCGGCTTTAGCTTGAGCCGCAGCGGCGCGAGCTTCCGCGATTTCTTCGGGACGATAGCCGCGCCGGGCTTTTTCCGCGTTGGCGCGGGACTGGGCTAGGGAGGCCTGCAATTCCTTGTCGTCAAACGTGATTAACACTTGGCCCGGCCGGACGGCATCGCCCTCGCGGACCAGAACTTTGTCGATGCGGCCTCCGATCTTGGAGCCAACCCGGATATCGCGGGATTCGACGGTGCCGGAACCTCGCAAGGCCGTGTCGCGGCGGAACCAACCAGCATAAAGGCCAGTGGCCGCCAGAACAGCGGCAGCGGCGACAAGAATCAGGACGAGCTTACGGTTCATGAAACTAATCTCCTGAAGTGAACAGAGGCACTGGTGGCAGAGCCGGATGGCCGCGAGGCGTCAAGCCAGTCCAGAGCAAGTTGAAGGCAGTCTCGATCCGGGAATGCAGCGTGGCGTCGCCGTACAGCGACCAGATCAGAAGCGTTCCGAAGATGGTTTGGCGAAATACCTGGGCGATCTCCGCGGCTGGCAGGTCGCTGCGGATTTCGCCACGGTCTTGACCAAGCTGGATCATCTCGGTGTGCAGAGCATGAACCCGCCTCTGCAAGTCCATCATGGCCTCACGAACTGGGGTCGTCGAAAGATAGGCCTGAAGAAGGGCCCGAATGATGGCGGGATTGCGGGTGGGCTCCTGAGTCATGCGGATGCCGAGGGAGCGGAGGAACTCCGGCATAGGCTCGTTGGTTTGGCGCGCCGTCTTGACGGCTGTTTCCAGTTTGCCGAGCTGCATCTCGCCGAACGCCAGAAGAATGTGGTCCTTGCTCGGGAAATAATTGAAAAAGGTCCCTTTGCCCACGTCGGCAGCCTCGGTGATGTCCTCGACAGTGGTTTCCAGGAATCCCTTTTGAGCGAAAAGCTGGAGTGCGGCGCGGAAAAGCCGTTCACGGATTTCGGCGCTGCGGCGCTGGCGGCGATCCGGAGCCGCCTGTGGTACCGCCGTCCTGGCGGAAGAGAGCGATTTGGAACCAGAAGTCATAATAGATGACCATTAACCATAAATGACTATAGGTCATTTCGCTTGGAATGTCAAGCCCTTTCTTCGCCCGTGGCCAAGCTGTGTGCGGAGGCCACCGCAAACGCAAGACACCCCGGTGGAAGCCGGGGTGCCTCGAGCCAAAAACCTATCTCAGGATTATTCTTTGAGAGAGTTGGGATCCGACAGATTCTTGGGAGATTTCTTGTTCAGGAGTGCGATCATTTCCTGGCCGGAAGGGGGCACGGCAACGGCGCCTTTGCGTACAACCTGCTCGGCTGTAACCTTACCTTTGTAGAGCCTTTCGTTCGCGCCGTTGTCCTGGCGAAGCGTCGAGCCCTCCAGGGAGATTCCCGCAAACAAGCCGCGAGAGCGGGAATACGTGAGCATCTCAGCGCGCATGGTCACGTCGCTGGCGGCAGCGGCGTCGCGGCCCTTGGGACCAGCGGCGGCAGCGGCATCCGCGCCGATCTTGACTTTACTCTTTAGGATCGCTTTGGCGCCGCGCGGGTTCATCACCAGGATGACGAAATCGGTGGCTTGGCCGCCGAGCTGGAAGCCGATGCCTCCTCCCTCCAGCCTCATCATCGCCGGGGCGCTCCACGGGCCGGTGAAGTGTTCTCCCGTGCGGCAGGTCATTGCCCCTTTGCCGTAACTTCCGCCGATAACGAAGGCCGCTTTAAGCACGGACGGAATCACAATGACGCACTCGGCCTTGTCCAAGAGGTCGGTGGGAATGTTGTCGGGGATATCGAGAATTTCCTTGAGAACCGTGCCGCAATTGTCCAGGCGATCGGCCTCTTTCTGTTCGTCCGCGGCGGAAAGCGGCAGAGCGACCAGGGCCAACGCCACCAGGGTAGAGATCATTCGCTGAATCACAGTTCACCTCTTCGTAGTTTTCTGGGCTAGAGCCATCATAGAGTGCTCACTGGTCAGACGCAACCTTGCGCCTTGAGAACGGAGCCTTCGCGATGGCCGTGATGCAGGGGTTAGTTCTTTACGTTGGACGCCGAAGCGACGGAAAGTGTTGCCTTTCGACTATACTTTTGCGAGGCGGATTTGCCGCGAGCGATAAATGAACATCCAAAGAATCTTGAAGCGATTGGCGATAGTAGCGGTGGCGACTGTCGTGTGGGTTTGCGGAATTGGCGCGCCACTCCTTCGCGCGCAAGCGAAGGCAAAAACACAACCGGCGTGTTGCGGCGCAAAGAAAAAGAGCGGGGCTTCCAAGAAGGCCACCGCAAAATTCGCTGTGCGCGCGGATGCTTTGCTCGCCACCACGCCCACAAGCAAAGGAGAGTGGGGACTGCTCATTGCGGACGCCGAGAGCGGTGAGACTCTTTACGAGCAGAATGCGGACAAATATTTCGTGCCGGCTTCCAACATGAAGTTGTTCACCACGGCGCTGGCCCTCGCGAAACTCGGACCGGAGTACCGCTTCCATACGACGCTGGAGACGCAAGACGCCATTTCGAGTGAGGGAGCGCTGCGCGGAGACGTCACGCTGGTAGGTCACGGCGATCCGAATCTATCGAACAGAAAATTTCCCTATGAACGGAAGGAAGAGTTTGACGGTCCGCCGGAGAAAGCGCTCTTGGAACTCGCCGACGCGCTGGTGGCCAAAGGAGTCAAAGAAATATCGGGAGACGTTATCGGTGATGACAGCTACTTTCCGCGGGAACGCTATCCGAATGGCTGGGAAATCGACGACATGGTTTGGGAATACGGTGCAGCCATTTCCGCGATCGTTGTGGATGACAATACCGTCGCGCTGACGCTCACGCCTGGCGAACAGGCGGGCAATCCGGTGCAAGCGGCGGTAAGTCCAGCGACACCGGATTTCATGGTTCAAAATGATGTGAGCACTTCCGCTGCGGACGTGAAATCGGATCTGACCCTCACGCGTGAGCCGGGATCGCATCTGGTGGTCGTCAAAGGCACCTTGCCGGCGAAGAGCGCGCCGCGGAAACTGGTTTTGGCAATCGAAGAGCCGGCGCAGCATGCCGCGGCCATCGTGAAGCGATTGCTGGAGGAACGAGGAGTAAGAGTCGTAGGCGTGGCCAGGGCGCGGCACAATCACGCAGAACCCGTCGGCGATCCAGTTGTGCTGGCGGAGCACGTTTCGGTGCCGCTGGGCGACGCGCTGAAGCTGGTCAACAAGATCAGCCAGAACCTGCACACGGAAATGCTGCTGAGGACCGTGGCGCGACAGAGCGGAATGTGGGCCACGCCGGATGATTTGATGAAAGTTCCTGCGGACTTCTACGCGACGGCGGGAATCGAACCGGGCGATGTGATTCAAACGGACGCTTCGGGATTGTCGCGGCACGATTTGGTGACGCCGCGGGCCATCGTGACGTTGCTGAACTTTTCGCAAAAACAATCCTGGTTCGGGCCCTACTTTGCTTCGCTGCCGGTGGCGGGAATAGACGGCACGCTGGAAGACCGCATGAAAAACACGCCGGCGGCGGGGCGGATTCATGCCAAGACGGGGTCCGTCGAACACGTTAGAACTCTCTCTGGATTTGCGGAAACGCCGGGCGGTCGGCGGCTGATTTTTTCGTTTCTGAGCAACAATCAGGGTGGAAAGAGTCACGAAGCCGCGGATGCCTTGACCGGACTGTGCGTGGCGATGATCGAGGAGTTCAACGTAACGCCGCCAAAGCGCGGCCGTGAGCGCAAACACCCACAGTAAGGTCGAAGATTGCAGATGGGGAAAGAACTTATCGTCACGGTATTTGGAAGTTCGCGGCCGCGCGAAAGTGACGCGGACTATGAAGAGGCGCGCGTGCTGGGGCGTGCTTTGGCGAAGCACGGATTCTCTGTCTGCAGCGGCGGCTATGGCGGCGTGATGGAAGCGGTGTCGCGCGGCGCGAAAGAAGCCGGCGGCAAGACGTACGGTGTGACCGCGGATTTTTTCAAGACGGCGAAGCTGAATCCCTGGATTGACCTGGAAGTGCGGGTGCAGACCTGGGAAGAGAGGCTCTTCGAGCTCATCCGATGCGCGGACGCTTTCGTGGCGTGCAAAGGCGGGACGGGCACGCTCGTGGAGCTTGCGGTCGTGTGGGAAATGCTGAACAAGGCCGTGATGCCGCAAAAACCGTTTGCAGTGCTCGGAAGTTTCTGGGAGCCGGTTCTGGATCGCGTGCGGCAAGTGGAATTGGGACACCACGCGCCGTGGGGGGAGGCGAATGGGCGGCTCGTCTATGTGGCAGCGACGCCGGGGGACGTGGCAAGTCATCTGACCACGAAGTTGAAGCAGACATAACGATGTCACGAACGGTGCAAGACGTATTGGAGTTCGACAAGCTGCGGGAATTGTTGCGGCTGAGGACGACGTGCGCGCCCGGGCGGCGCGCCGTGAACGACCTCGAACCGCGGATGGATCGCGCGGCTTTAAAATTGGTGTTTGCGCTGATTCGCGAGGCAGCCGAGTGGCTCCGCGCGGGGCGCGAGCTGGGATTTGGTGCGCTGGTCGATCCGCAAGGCTGGCTGGAACGCATCGAAGGGACGGGCGCGGTGCTGGAGCCGGGCGACTTCCTGGATGCGGCGTCGCTGCTGGAAACGGCAGCGTGGCTGCGGCAACAGTTTCGCGAAGAAACGGCGAAGTTTCCTTTATTGGCGGCACGGGGTGCTTCGCTGGGTGATTTTCGAGAAATGCAAGCGGCCATCCGCCGCTGCGTCTTGCCGAACGGCGAGATCAAGGATGATGCGTCGGCGGCGCTGCGGCGAATCCGCGCGAGCATTACGGAAACCCGCGAGAGCATCCAAAGAAATTTGAAGCAGATTTTGCGCGCGCGAAACGCGGAAGCAGGGGAAGACTACGTTACGCTGCGAAACGATCGCTTCGTGATTCCCGTGCGTGCCGAGCATCGGAGGAGCATTCCCGGCGTGGTGCACGGAGCCAGCGCGACGGGGCAAACGGTCTTCCTGGAGCCGTTCGAAACCGTCGAAGCCAACAACCAACTGGTGCAGCTTGCCGAGGATGAAGCTGCGGAAATTCTGCGGATTTTGCGCGAGCTCACTGAGAAATTGCAAATGATCCGCGGGCCGCTCCTCACTGCTGCAGGGACCATTGCGGAGCTTGATAGCGTGTTTGCACGGGCGCGATTCGCGGGGGAATTTGACGCCGCGATGCCCGAGTTTTCTGCAACGAATGAATTGCGTTTGGAAGGCGCGCGCCATCCGGTGCTGGAGGACAAACTCCGCAAGGAAAATCGCGCCATTGTACCCATGACGCTAACCCTCGGCGGCGAAGAACGCGTGCTGGTCATCAGCGGACCAAACACGGGCGGCAAAACAGTGGCGCTGAAGACCACGGGAATGGCGGCGCTCGCGGCGCAATCCGGAATTCCGGTGGCGGCGCAGCACGCGGTGCTGCCGCTTTTCGACCGCGTCCTGGTGGACATCGGCGACGAGCAATCGATCGCGGCAGATTTGTCTACTTTCTCAGCCCACATGCTGAATTTGAAAACCATGCTGGAGGCGGCGACGCCGAATTCTCTTGTGCTGGTGGACGAGATGGGCACGGGAACCGCGCCGGAGGAAGGCGCCGCCCTGGCGGTGGCGCTGCTGGACGAATTTCGCGCCAAGAACTGCATCGTGCTGGCAACGACGCACCATGACCGGCTGAAGACCTATGCCTCGACCACCCCAGGTGTGGTGAACGCGGCAGTGGAATTCGATGACGTGAAGCTGCGACCCACATACCGCTTGATGGTAGGCGTGCCGGGCGGCTCGAGCGGAATCGCGATTGCGAGGCGGCTGGGGATGGCCGCAGGAATCATCGAGCGCGCAAGGTTGTTATTGACGCCCGAATCGCGTGAAGCCGCGGACCTGATCGCTTACTTGCACCGCAGCCGCGACGAATTGGATCGCATGCAAAAACAAATGGTGGAAGAGCGGCATGCGCTAGAAGAAGAACGCAAGAAGCTGCGCACCGAGTGGGTGGAACGCCAGCAGAAGCGCATTCGCGATCTGGAAACGCAGTTCGCGGAAATGCAGAAGCGCTTTGACGAAAACGTTTCGCGAGTTGTCGAAGCGGTAAAAGAACGCGAGCTTCGCGCACAGATGGAAAAAACGGCGCGGCGGAAAATGCAGGACGTGCGAGGCGAGGCTCGCGAAGAGCTCAATGCCGCCGTCGTGCAGACCATCTCGGAATCGCAAGCTGATCTGGGTGCGAATGCCGCTTCCTTGGAGACGGTGAGCTTGGACCGGCTGCAACCGGGCACGAAGATTCGCGTGCGCGGATTCAGCAAGCCGGTGATGTTGCGGCGGATCGATGGATCGTCCGCGGAAATCGAAGCCGGACCACTGCGGATGAAAGTGGCGCTGGGCGAAATTACAGGCATTGAAGGTGCTGCTCCGGTGCCAAAATCAACTTCGCCAGCCGCAAAGCTGCAGAGCGTGACGGTGACTTCGCAGCGCGGCGACGCCGGCGTCTCCGATGAAATCAATGTGATTGGCATGACCGTGGAAGAAGCCACCGACCGCCTGGACAAATTCCTGGACGACGCCGCACTGGCACACAAGGCGCGAATCAGGATCATCCATGGACACGGAACGGGCGCGCTCCGCAAGGGGATTGGTGAGTTTCTGGCTTCGCATCCGTTGGTTGAGAAACATTCGTTTGAAACGGAGGAGCACGGAGGGCAAGCAATCACCATCGTGGCGTTGCAAAGATAGGAAATGAGAATCAGAAATTGGAAATTAGGAGGTGGACCAGGACCCGAAAGTTGCCTGTGGAAGGATGTATGCGGCCCTGTTTGCTATACTCGCCGCGCTCCGAAAGCCAAATTCACAACGAGGTGCCTGGATGAAATTGTTTAAGCATTCAAAATCGTACGCAAGAACAAGTCCGGAAATCAGCCGATGGGGAGCGGGCTTCGTGGCAATTCTGATGATCTTGGCCGGAATGGCAATCACGACGGTCGCGCAGGGGCAAGCGCCTAAGAGGACAGTAATTCGCGCGGGGCGTGTGCTGAATGTGCGCACGGGTGAGTTGCGCGCGAATCAGGCGATCGTGATTGAAGGCGACAAAATTTCGCAGCTCTCGCCCTCCGCCGAGGTAAGAGCGGCTGTGGGAGACACGACGATCGATCTGCCGGATGCCACGCTGCTGCCCGGTCTGATCGACATGCACACGCATTTGACCTTTGAACTGAGTTCGCTCTCGTATGAAGGATTGAAAATTTCCACGGCGCGCGAAGCGCTGCATGGCGCGAGGAACGCGCGGCGGACGCTCGAAGCGGGGTTTACCACCGTGCGCAACCTCGGCGCGAAAGACTACGCGGACATTGCGCTGCGCGACGCGATTAACGATGGCGACGTGGTTGGGCCGCGCATCGTGGCCTCGGGACCGGCCATGGGAATCACTGGCGGCCACTGTGACGAAAACTTGCTGCCGCCGGCTTTTCATTTTCAAGGAGGCGGGGTGGCGGACGGCGTGGAGGCGGTGCAACATAAGGTTCGCGAAATCATTAAGTACGGCGCGGACGTGATCAAGATTTGCGCTACTGGCGGCGTGTTATCGAAGGGCGATGATCCGAACGCTTCGCAATACACGCTGGAGGAAATGAAGGCGATCGTGGCGGACGCCCACCGGCTGGGGCGCCGCGTGGCCGCGCATGCGCACGGAGCGGAGGGCGTGCGCTGGGCTTCGGAGGCCGGTGTCGATTCGGTCGAGCATGGCCACCTGACGGACGACGCAGCAATCGCAACGCTCAAAAAAAACGGAACGTATCTAGTGCCAACGCTTTTTCTTGGCGAATACATGGAAAAGAACCTGGATCGCAGCGACGTGCCGGAGTATTCAAAGCAAAAGATGCGCGATGTGATCGCCGCCATGCGCAAGAATGTCGGGAAGGCGTTTGCAGCAGGAGTGAAAGTGGCGCTCGGGACGGATGCGGCCGTCTATCCCCATGGGCTTAACGCCGGAGAGCTTCACGTTTACGTCCAATTAGGAATGACGCCCCTGGCAGCCATCCAGACCGCCACGATCAACGCCTCCGATTTGCTCGGTCCGAAATATCTCGTCGGCTCGCTGGAAGCAGGGAAGTGGGCCGACGTTATTGCCGTTGACGGCGACCCGACGAAGGATGTCACTCTCCTCGAGCATGTAAAATTCGTGATGAAGGCTGGCGCTGTCTACAAGAACGAATATGCGAAGCGCTGACCTTCGCCAAAGAACAGAATGGCAGAAGCCGGATCATTTGCGGATCGGGTAAAGCAGCAAGCGGACATCGTCCGGGTTGTCGGCGAATACGTCCGCCTGAAAAAAAGCGGGCAAAATTTTACCGGGCTGTGTCCCTTCCATGCGGAAAAATCGCCGTCGTTCGCGGTGCATCCGACGAAACAGATTTATCACTGCTTCGGATGCGGCGTGGGCGGGGACGTTTTCAAGTTTGTGATGGAAATGGAGAAGTGCGCATTTCCCGAAGCGATTCGCATCGTGGCGGAGAAGTGCGGGATCGCCGTTCCCCGGCAGAAGGAGCGCTCGCCCGAGGAGCGCAAAGAGAATCAGCAGCGAGCCCTGCTGGTTGAGATGCACCGCGAGGCGCAGACTTTTTTTGTGAAGCAGCTCGAAGGGACGCTGGAAGGAAAAGCAGCGCGGGCCTATCTGGAGGACCGCGGGCTGGATAAGGACGCCATCGCGCGGTTCGGAATCGGATACGCGCCGAGCGGTGGCGACGCTCTGCTGTGCCATTTGAAATCCAAGTACAACGAAAAGTTGCTCGCCGAATCCGGGCTGGCCTCGCGCGACCAAACTGCCGGGCGACTGTTCGACCGTTTCCGGCGGCGCATCACATTTCCCATCGCGAATGAATCAGGAAAAATCGTGGCGTTCGGCGCGCGCGCGTTGGGCGACGACATGCCGAAATATCTCAACTCGCCCGAGACCCCGATCTATTCCAAGAGCAACGTGCTGTATCACATGGACCGCGCGAAGGAAGGAATCCGGCGGCAGGAATTCGCAATCCTGGTAGAAGGCTACATGGATGCCATCGCCGTGGCGCGCGCGGGGATCAGCAACGTGGTAGCAAGCTGCGGTACGAGCCTGGCGGAGCCGCAGATCAAGCTGCTGCAACGGTTCACCAAACGCGTGATCGTAAATTACGATCCGGACATGGCGGGCCAAACCGCAACGGAACGTTCGCTTGCTCTGTTGCTCGAACAGGATTTTGAAGTGCGCGTGCTCGCGCTGCCTCCGGTAGGCAACAAAAAAGCTGATCCAGATTTATTCATTCGCGAGATGGGGGCGGAGGCGTACCTCAAATTGCTGAAAGAAGCACCGCCGTACGTGGACTACCTAATTGCGAGGGCGCGGCAAATGGATTTGTCGACGGGAGAAGGGAAGCTGCGCGCGGTGAATTTTCTCCTCCCGTACGTCCAGAAGATTCCAAACCGCATCTTGCGCTCCGAGTGGGCCACGCGCATCGCCCAGCAGCTCCGTTTGGAGGAGCCGGTGCTGCGCGCCGCTTTGAGCAAGGCGGCTACGGAACGTCGCAGCCAAGTAAAGACCCAGCCGGAACTCGTCGCGCGCGCCGCCAAGCCCGTCGAGCGGCGGCTGATACGAATGCTTGCGGAAGCGGAAGGCTTCCGGCAGGAGCTTGCCAAGCAACTGCAAAATGCACGTCTTTATCATGGGCTGGAAACGGAGAAAATCTTCGCGGCGCTGGTGATCGCCAGCTCGTCCGGCCAGCCGGTGCAAGCTGCCGAAGTAGGAGCGATGCTGGAAGACCGCGACCGGCGGCTGCTCTTCGAGATTTTGTTCGAGGAAGCCAACGAACCGACTTGGGAAGAAGCCCAGAGCTGCATCGAGGCGCTGCAGCACCGGCAAGCGGAGCGAGAGCTGGCCGACGTGCAGCGCAGCATCGAAGCAAACCCGGCCGCACCGGAGCTTCGCGGCCTGCTAGAGAAAAAACAGGAATTGATGCGCCGGCTCGCCGCAGCGAGGTGACCAGCGAAGCGCTCACGGATGTGAATCGGAGCGGCTAACCGGCCCCTCCCCCGGTTGTAAGTTGCATCTAAAGAACTTAGAGTTTGCGTAAGTGGTTTAAAATCAACACTTGGCGGGCGTTTGTATAAGTGTTGATTCTGAAGAAGTTGCTCATGGCGAAAGGGAGAACTCTGGGACCGCGAATTTCGACGGGACACGGCCACGACGGGATCAGCCGGTCTCAAACTAAATCAATGCACAGGGAATCGCGCAGATTTACCTAACAGGTAGTATACTCAAATTATAACAGAAGTCAAGAGAAAAAGTAGGAGCGCGGTGACAGATTCCGGCTTTCGAGCCTCGAAACTGGGGTGACATTCCGGGCTACGCGGAAGGAGCAGCTCGTCGGCGGATCAGCCAGGCTGTGAGCGCCAGTAGCGCGGCGGGCACGCAAATCCATAGGAGCTCACTTTGGAGAACCGCAAGACCTCGGTCTGTAAAAAACCGTCCAACGCCAATCGGCGACACTCGAATGGGGGTCCAGGGAAGGAAAAAACGGTGGTTGTCGAACGGGGAGAAGAAGGCCACGCCCAGACCGCCGTCGGTCATAGCGTCCAGGAAACCATGGCTGGCGGTCGCTAGGAAGAAATAGACCCACATGGGGAGCCGGGTTAGGCCCGATGCGACTCGCCGAAATCCGATAAACATTACAATACTCGCCAGGAGAGCGGCAAAAAGAAGTGAGTGCGTGAACCCACGGTGGCCCCAGAAGTCACCGTAATGGATGCCCAATCGGAATCCGATCACATCAAAGTCGGGAATCACCGAGCAAAACATGCCCGCGACCCAAACTCGCTTTGGCGTACCTGAGCGGTAGAAACAGGCCCCTATGCCGAAGGCTGCAACCCCATGCGAGAACGCGGAAGCCATCCCAAACCCCTTGGAGAGTAAGCCCTGAGCGTCAAGTCTTGCACAGAAATCCACGAATTAAAATGTTGACGATACGGGACTTAAGCGTGTAGCGTAATAGGGTTTTGGGAGTAACGGTTTTGCGGCTAAATGCATCTATATAACTGTGTTTAGCGGCAGGGGTCGGGCCCCAAAAGTGCGGGAAGCGGGCAACGCACGGGGCCGGCGGCAGACAAGCGGCGCGGTGCACAGATTTTCAAATAAAAATGCGAGAAATCTCCTGGGGAATGATCCCCTTGGTTTGCGCCTACGCGCGAGCCTGTGCGTGTCTATGCGAAACGCGGACTCCGGCCTGTCCGGAGAGTGCCTGGAATTGCGGCAAGTAATTGGGAGGAATTTGTGGCAGCAGTAGGCCTTGAAGAAAAATATGATGCAGTACGGCAGCTCATTGCCGTGGGCAAAGAGCGGGGCTACCTGCTCTACGACGAAGTAAACGATTCGCTTCCGGCAGAGGTCCATTCCTCCGAAGAAATCGACGATCTCCTCACCACCTTTGAGCGCAACGGCATCGAGATTTATGAGGACCAGGCTTCGGCGAAGGCCGCGCGGGCGGTGGAAGTTTCCGTCGATGGCGGCGACCACGAAGTCGTCGTCAAGGACGATGCCCATTCAGACGAAGGCAGCAGCGACCTTGACCTGACGCCCGGTTCGCTGGAAAAGACCAACGACCCCGTTCGCATGTACCTGCGCGAAATGGGCACTGTGCCGCTCCTGACGCGCGAGGGCGAAGTCACCATCGCCAAGCGCATCGAGCGCGGGCAACTCGTGGTGATGAAGTCCATCACACGCTCGCCGATCGTCATCAAGGAACTGATCGCCGTTGGCGATGACTTGCGCAAAGGCGTGCGGTCCATCAAGGAAATCGTGCAGTTTGACGATGAAGAGCTGACCGAAGAAAAGATCGCCAATAAGACCAAGCAAACCCTCAAGTACATCGACAAGATCGCGAAACTGTACGAAACCGCGCTGAAGCAGGCTGCAAAGCTCGACAAAACACTGAAGTCCAAGAAGCGGTCCTACATCCGCGCAAAGTGGGATGTGGCGCGGACGCGCGTGCAGATTTCACTGGCTATTCGCGACATTGATTTCAATCCGTTTGAAAAAAAGCGGCTGATCGACAAAATGCGCGGCACGGTGGAGCGGCTGCAATCGCTGGAGCGCGAAGCCGGGCGCCTGGAGCGCCGCGCGGACGTGGCCAAGGGCGAAGTCGCGGCGGAGGCCCGCAAGGAATTGCGCACGCGCCGCACCGAACTGAAAGACATCGAGGAAGCTAGCGAAGTCGGGCTCACCGAGCTAAAGCGCACCCTGACCTTCATTCACCGCGGCGAAGCGGAAGCCGAGCAGGCCAAAAAAGAATTGATCGAAGCCAACCTCCGGCTGGTTGTTTCGATCGCCAAGAAATATACCAACCGCGGATTGCAGTTCCTCGACCTGATTCAGGAAGGCAATATCGGCTTGATGAAGGCCGTGGACAAATTCGAGTGGCGTCGCGGATACAAGTTTTCAACCTATGCGACGTGGTGGATCCGGCAGGCCATCACGCGCGCGATCGCCGATCAGGCGCGCACGATTCGTATTCCCGTGCACATGATCGAGACGATCAACAAGCTGGTGCGCACCAGCCGCCAGCTCGTGCAGGAACTCGGCCGCGAGCCGACCAGCGAAGAAATCGCCAAGCGCATGGACATTCCCGTGTCCAAGGTGCGCAAGATCCTGAAGATCGCGCAGGAACCGATTTCGCTCGAAACGCCGATCGGCGAAGAGGAAGATTCGCACCTGGGCGATTTCATCGAAGACAAGGCCGTGGTTTCGCCGTCCGATGCAGTCATCAACCTGAACTTGAAGGAACAGACTTCCTCGGTGTTGAAGACGCTGACGCCACGCGAAGAAAAAGTCATCAAGATGCGTTTCGGCCTGGACGACGGCAGCGAGCACACGCTCGAAGAAGTCGGGCAGTCGTTTGCGGTCACCCGCGAACGCATCCGGCAGATCGAAGCCAAGGCGCTGCGCAAGCTGCGTCACCCGTCGCGTTCGCGCAAGCTGCGCGCGTTCCTTGAGGGTCCCTCGCGCGATTACCTGTAAAAAGGTCAGACCGTTTTGAGCGTAAGCGCGCCTTAGGATTTGGGCGCGCTTTCAGCTGTTGGATTCGCGTGATTCTTCGATGGAAAGTACTTCTTTACGCCTCCCGGCTGGGTTAGAAAGTGAAATTTGATCCAGACGTTGTCTTCTTCGCCGTTCTTCAGTCGGCGATAGACCCAAGCGCAAGGGTAAGACTCCCCGCTATGGTCCTCGTACATGATGGGAAGCGCATTCTCACCAGCTACGTCGGAATCTCTAACCCAATGTGCCGGATGAATACGCTTCATTACCTCTCCAATGTAGGCGCCCCATAGATGGGCCGCATCAGTGATTTCTATTTCCGTCATGGGATGTGTCTTTTGCATTTCGTATTTTGTCGCGAGTATTTTTTCCACCTCTTTGACGGAATCAGGACTGTAATCAAGGGTAACGCCGTAGCTTGAACCTGCGCGCTTCACCGCTTGCGCCGAGAGCGAAGCCATGTACGTGTCGATATTTTCAGCCAAGTCGTTTTTGCGGGACTGTCTGCACGAAGAAGCGAGGAGTGTGATGCCCAGAAGAAGGATCGCGATGCGAGACATTCAAGTCAACTCCTGACCTTTTCTTGCGGAGTCCGCAGAAATCGCGTCAACAGGCGGATGATCCAGACGGCTACGAATGCGAGAAAACCCGCGAGGATATACCACATTCGCGAAATATCAGGCCGATTCTGCGGGTCCAAATTGGACTTGATGGCGTAGTCGAAAGTAAGAATGATGATCAGGAAAACGGCCCAGCCGAACCACGCAAAATAGTTGTTCAGGAATGCCTGCGTTTCGGCGAGACGATCTGGCGCCAGCCAATATTGTTTGTTCGGAAGATTGATCAGTTGAGGGGGCAGTGCGGAAATAATGCGCGAAATTCCAAATCCAATTACTGCGGCGAGAACACTTACGCCCACAAATACCGTAAAGAAAGCCGGTTTGCTCTGCCAGCCGTTGGGGATGCCGCGCCCGTTGAAGTGGGAAGCCACGACATCGGGAAGCTGCGAATAGTACGACGGAAAATGAATGACCGAATACACCGCCAGCGCCACAAATGATAATTTGGGCAGCCGCGAATCCATATAGCCTCTACGTTCGAGACTAGCCGATGCCCCGCGGTGCCGGCGAAAAAACCTGACCTGCGATGCGAATCGGTTAGTCCAAAGTTGCATGTATCGCGATCCAGCGCGCGTATTAGAATGGTGACGAATGGTTGGGGGCGGATGAAGAACACGCAAAAGATTACCGCGATTGCATTAGTCCTGCTCTTGGGCGCGACGGTTTACGGGATAATTCGCACCACAGAGGCTCCCAAAGCGCCATCGTTGCAAGGTCCGGGGAAACACGGCGCCGCCACGGAGGCGTCCTTTGTCGATCAGTCGCCGTTGAAGACTGCGCAGGATCTGGCGCGGCTGCCCATTACGTCTGAGGAACAGCCTCTAGCGCAAGATGCCCTGCGCGTTGCCGATTATGAAGTAGATCTGGCGTTCGCTCAGGCGCTGCATGACGTCAAGGAACATCCGCCCGCCCTTTCCGAGGAAGCCAAACAGATTCAAGCGCAGCTGCAAAAGGCAGAAAAAAACCTGGAAGCCGACAAAGCGCGCGTGGAGCAGTTGACCGCCGCAGAAGCCAAAGCCACCGGAGACAAAAAGGACGAACTGGGAGACCAGTTGGAATTGATGGAGGCTCAGGTCGAACTGGATGAAGACGAAGTCGACGACGCGAAAAGGGATTTGATCCGCGCGGGAGGCGATCCCCAGGATCGCATCCAGGAGATGGTTCAAGAGCACAAGGCCGCGGCGCATAATGTGCCGGCTGTCGCGGCACAAAGCGCACTCGTCGCGGGATGGGGCCTGATCCACCGGTACCAGGAATGGTCGGCCCTGCACCAAAAGCAGCTCCAGCTGTGGCGCGCCAAGCAAGCTGCCGAAGATGCGGCTGCTGCGCTCTCCAAGCAGCACGACACATTGGAAGCAAAGATCGACGCGGAAAAATTAGCCACACCGCAGCTCGCCCATCATTCCAAGAAATCCAAACAGGTATCTCCGGCGAATACGCAGGCGCCTGTAAATCTCGAAGACGGCGCATTGCTCGAGAAGACCAAGCAGATTTCTTTCGACCAACGAGCCCTGACGACCTACGACAAACGCATCGACGCGCACAAACAATTGGCGGATACCTACGGGCAGTGCATCACCATCGTGGCCTCGCGGCAGCGCGCGGAGGTACGCCAGGCACTGTGGGGAGTCCTCGTCATTTTGGCGATCCTTCTGGTAAGCGTGTATTTCAGCACATTGATGGACAAGGTTGTTAGCCGGCTCACGATGGACCGACGTCAGATCCAGACGCTTCACACCGTCACTCGCGTAGCGGTGCAAGTGACTGCCGTGCTCCTCATCCTTTTGGTGGTTCTCGGTCCCCCTGGGCAGCTTGGCACGTTCCTGGGGCTCGCGGGCGCGGGCCTGACGGTTGCGCTGAAGGACTTCATCGTGGGCTTCATTGGGTGGTTCGTGCTGATGGGGAAAAACGGCATTCGCCTGGGCGACTGGGTGGAGATCAACGGCGTGTCCGGAGAAGTCGTCGAGCTAGGGATGTTTCATACCGTGCTACTCGAAACCGGAAATTGGACCGACACCGGCCATCCGACCGGACGTCGCGTGACCTTCACGAATAGTTTTGCCATCGAGGGCCACTACTTTAATTTTTCCACTTCCGGCCAGTGGCTTTGGGACGAATTGCAGGTGGTTCTTCCTACGGGACAGGATCCCTACCCGATTATCGATGCAATTCAGAAAAAGGTCGCGGAGGCTACGGCGGACAGCGCGAAGCAAGCCGAGAAGGAATGGCAGCGCGCCGCGCGTTCTCGGGACATGAGTTCACTTTCCGCTGCGCCGGCCATTAATGTCAAACCAATCATCGGCGGTGTCGAAATCGCCGTGCGTTACGTCACGCGCGCCAACGAGCGCTACCAGTTGCGCGCCAAACTTTATCAAGCGGCCGTTGATTTGCTCGGCGGAAAGAATGTCCATCTGCCACCATCGCCTGCTCCCGCGCCCTCTTCTGATTAGCGTCCAGCCAATTTAGGAAGGCCATCACTAGATCCTGCTTCTTGCGCGAACTTGTTCCGACGTCAGGCCAAGTGTTCTAACCGGTCATCGCATGAGTTGGCGCGCACGAATGGCAGAAACCGTCGCCCCCGCGTAAAGCAGCGCCAGCAGCGCGTACCCAGCGATCAAGCCGGCTCCCTGCGCCACCCATCCGAGCGCAATACTCATGGAAAGCTGCACAACAGTCGTTAGAATCGCCATCGCGGATTGTGTGCGTCCCATGAAATGCCGCGGCACGATGGACATCAGCGAAGACTGCGCTACTACGCCGCCTAGCGCGCGGCAAAATCCAAACAGAATCTGCATCGTTACTGCACCAATGAGGAAGGCGACGAACGGAGTCGCCATGTGACCCACTGCTAGTCCGGCGCACGCGGCTACATAAAGGGGCATGCGCAAAACCGCGGGAAGCTGGCTGGCTAGCAATCCTCCGATGATCGCGCCGGTTGCCCAACCAGCTTCAAGGAATCCTAGCCCGCGCGGGCCCGCATGCAGGATGTCGTTTGCCAGGGCGACAAGCACGACGTTGGCGCTTACCACTCCAGCCATCATCACGGAATGCGTGATGCCCAGCGCGCGCACCAGAGGCTGTTCCTTGAGGTACGCGAAGCCTTCCTTCATGTCCGCATAAACGGCGAGGGAAAGGCCGGCTTCCGCGACTTCCGGATTTTCGCCGGTTTCGAGCGCCTCGGCGGTTGCCTCGGTCGCTTCGTCATATTCACGAGGATACTTCTGATGTATCCGCGGCGAGACGTAGCCGCGGCGCACCTGATACAAGCAATAGGCCGATACAAAATAAGTCGCGCCGTCAATTGCCAGGATTCCCGCAATACCGACAGAGTTGTAAAGGAAGCCGACGAAAGCTCCGGCGATGAGCATGCCGCTTTGCACTCCGACGAGTACCGCGGCGTTCGCGCCCGTGAATTGGCTGGGCGGAATCACCTCTTGCACCAGCGCGTTCACCGTGGCCCAGTACATCGCCGATCCCGTCCCGGTGATCAGCGTCATTGCATACAAATGCCAAAGCTGCAGATGGCCGCGCCAAGCGATATATGCAGTCGCCAGCACGAAAAAGCCGCGCATCAGATCGAGCAAGACGCCCAGGTATCGCCGGTCGAGGCGGTCAATCAAGACGCCGCCCAGGAAGGGAACGAAAAGCCCCGGGATGGTCATGACGACGACCTGCCAACTGACCTTCACCGTGGAATGCGTCACGGCGAGGATGTACCAGCTCACGCCTGCGAAGTTCATGCCGCTGCCGAAGAGCGAGACGAACATGGCAAAAAAGAAATAGCGGAAGCCGCGTTGCGCCCAGATCAGCTTCCAGTCGACGGTGTTTGTAATCGCGGTTGCCATGGAACCTCATAGCTTACTATTGTGTGTGTCGCCGAGGGTTGCCGCAGACTGCGGCGAGTCACGGTCAACAACAATTTGGCCGGCGAGGCAGGTACTCTCCCGATGGGAAACGAAGCGAGTTGCACGATTCAGTTTGGCAAACAGCGGTCCGAAGGGAAGGCGTTGCTGGAAACGAGCGAGGTACTTTTTCGCGGTGACTTCCGGTTGAGGATTCCTTTTTCCGCGGTCAAATCGGCAAAAGTTGTCGACGGTGAACTTCGCCTTCAGACTGCTGAAGGCCTCGCGGTTTTTCATCTTGGCGCGGCCGCTGAAAAGTGGTGTGACAAGATTCTTCATCCGAAGTCGCGCATGGAAAAACTCGGCGTGAAGCCGGGAGCACGAGTGTCTTTGTTCGGCGAGTTCGAGCCGGAATTCCTTCATGAAGTCATGAAGCTTACAGAGACCGTGAACAGGGGGAAGATCGCGGTGAACTCGGAGTGGATCTTCCTTGCAGCTGATTCAAAGCAAGAGCTCGGCACCCTGCCGAAAATTTCGAAAGCGATGAAGGGCGCGGCCGCCGTCTGGGTCGTTTACCCCAAGGGTCAAAAGCACATCACCGAAAATGACGTGCTCGCCGCCGGCCGCAAGGCTGGCTTGAAGGATGTGAAAGTGGTGGGCTTTTGCGCGACGCACACGGCGCTGAAATTTGTCATCCCGCTGTCTAACCGCTAGTCGGTTCTTAGTTCACAAGTGGCGGCGCAAAGCGCAACATTTTTGCCGAGATCTTCAGCGTCATAGAAGACTGGCACTTCCATGTCCTCATACAATTCCCACGACTCGTCGGTCCCGCCGCCTCTGACGAGCCGCCCTGTGGCATCCTTGAACTCGTATCGTATTTTGCTTTGCCGACGTTTCCCACCGCTCAGCTCTTGGTGAGTAACGATGGCGATGGCGAGTTCTCCTTCGCTCAATAGCTTTCGATCTCTCCGGGCGCTGCGTATTGTCGTTATTCCAATGACCGACCATATCAAAGCGAACAGTAGGAGGGGGCCAAGGTCGCGAAGAGTGACGAGGGGGCTAGAAACCGCGATCTCGTCCCGCACGATCGGAAATCCGAAGTAGATTATGAACATCCACGAAATTGGAAATGCGATAGTAATTACGCGGGCTACTGGCTTGAGGCGTATCCGGCGAGGCTTTGCTAGGCTCCACAGGTATTGATGCGGATTGGCGCGAGCCTGTTTGATACTTTCCTTGGCGGCCATAACCGAAGGCAGTGCATTCGCGTAGACCGCCGTAGGGTGTGAGGCTTCAAGCATTCTCAGCTTCCGCCAGGAGGCAAAGGCTCCGCCGACTAAGAAGACGGACAAGAAGAGAAAAGGGAAGAGAGTGAATCCGGATTTAGATATGTAGCCGACGAAAGCAAAGAAGGATGCAAATACCAGCAAGGTCCAAGGCAGTTGCCTTAAGGATTTGCGCTCTATTTCTTTTGCAAGTTGCAAGTTCCAGCCACAGAACGAGCAGTATGGTTTCGAAGTGCCCCAAAAACCAGAACCACCAATCACCTCCATTCCGCACTTGGGACACATCACCTTTTTCATATATGAAAT
>Ga0209056_10000108_pt1 | contig 84904 bp, 78 predicted proteins | sample GraSoiAngelo_114_FD_185876 | JGI IMG/M metagenome (GOLD analysis project Ga0209056, IMG submission 185876) | Grasslands soil microbial communities from the Angelo Coastal Reserve, California, USA - 14_0903_13_40cm (SPAdes) (version 2) | ecosystem: Environmental > Terrestrial > Soil > Grasslands... | reverse complement strand
GGTCTGGTGGACCAGGCCCTGGAGACGCACGCCGCATGATTCGGCTGGACGACTACCGTCACGTGGCGCCGCCCGGGGTCGTGGACATCATCCAGCGCCTGAGCGACCGTGTGCGCGACCGGCGGATCTTGCACCTGTCCGGCGGCCGCTTCGGCGAAGGCCCCGCCGAGATGCTGAGCACGTCGGTGCCGCTGTTCCAGGACCTCGGTCTCGACACGCGCTGGGAGATCACGGGCGGCGACGCCACGTTCTACACCACCGCGTCCGCCTTGCGGGCGGCGCTGGAAGGCGCCGAGCGGGTGCTGGCCGACGAGGCCCTGGCCCACTACGTCGAGATGAATCGGATCAACGCCAAGAAGCTGCGCCTCGACGCCGACCTGGTCGTCGTCCACGACGTGCAGCCCGCGCCGCTGGTCGGGCATCGCGGCGAGGGGCGCTGGGTCTGGCGCTGCCACTTCGACGCGTCGCACGCGCAACGTCGCGTGTGGTCCTCCTTCCGTCAGATCATCAACCAGTACGACGCCGCGGTCTTCTCGTTGCCCGAGTTCGGCCGCCGGCTGAGCGTCCCGCAGTACGTGATCAATCCGGCCATCGATCCGCTCTCGGAGAAGAACCGGGAGATCGGGCCGCGCGAGGTCACGACCATCCTCGGCGCGCTGCGCGTGGCCCAGGACAAGGCCCTGCTGCTCCAGGTCGGCGCCTTCAGCCGGGCTCAGGATCCCGTCGGCGTCGTGAACGCGTACCGGCTCGTCAAGAAGCATTACGACGTCCGTCTCGTCCTGGCCGGCACCGCCGGTGACGATCGCGAGAGCCTCGAGGTCCTGGCCGACCTGCGCCAGGCCGCGCATCACGATCCGGACATCGTCGTACTCGAGCTGCCGCCGGAGGCCCACCTGCAGATCAACGCGCTCCAGCGCGCGGCCACGATCGTGCTGCAGAAGTCGGTGCGGGTCGGCTTCCAGCTCACCGCGGCCGAGGCGATGTGGAAGGGGAAGCCCGTCATCGCCGGCGTCGGCGGCGGCCTCAGCCAGCAGGTGATCAACGACGTGACCGGCTACGTCGTCCACTCGGTCGAAGGGGCGGCCTTCCGCACCCGTCACCTGCTCAACAACCCCGAGCTCATCGCGCGGATGGGCGCCGCCGGCCGCGAGCACGTGCGCCGGGCGTTCCTCGTCACCCGCCACCTCATGGAGTCGCTCGCGCTCCTCGCCCACCTGACGGGATGAATCCACCGTTCGGGCCGGCCTGGCGCGCCCGGGTACCATGACTGACGTGGCCGTCAACACAGATCCGGCGGGACGCGTCGCCACGGTGGACGACGACGTCCAGAGACTCGGGTCGCGCCCGATCGTTCTCGCCCTCCTCACGTACAACAACGCGGCGACGGTGCCCGGCATCGCCCAGACGGGCTATCGCGGATTGAGTCGGGCGTTTCCCGACGTTCCGCTGGCGATCGTGAACGCCGACTCCGGGTCCTCGGACGGCACGACGGAGCGCCTCGTCGCACTCGGCCTCCCCGTCACGCTCGGCCGTCACGAGTCGCCGCTCCACGAGCTCACCGCCGTGCCGTTCCACGGCGTGCCCGGGCGAGGCCTCGCGCTTCAGCTCGCGCTTCAAACGACGCGACGCCTCGGCGCGCGCGCGATCGTCCTGCTCGAGGCCGACGTGACCTCGGTGACGGAGGACTGGCTCGACCGTCTGGCCCGTCCCGTGTGGGAGGACAACGCCGACCTGGTGCTGCCCGCCTACGCGCGGCACCGGTACGACGGCACCATCACCAATCTCCTCCTCGCGCCGCTCGTCCGCGCCCTCTACGGCCGTCGGCTGCGACAGCCCCTCGCCGGCGCCCTCGCCATGTCGGGGCGGCTGGTGGAGCATCTCCTCCTTCACCCGGGCTGGCGGTGGGCCGGCCGCGACCTCGCGGACCTGTGGATCATCGGGACCGCCATCGCCGACGGATTCGCCGTGTGGGAGGCGTGGCTGGGGCCTCGGCGCGTGGAATCGCGGACGCGCACGACAGATCTGCCCACCATGGTGGCGCAGACGCTCGGGGGCGTCTTCGCGCTGATGGAACGCCACGCCGACCTGTGGCGACAGGTTCAGGGCAGCGAACCCGTCCCGGCCATCGGCATTGGGACGGCGCTCGAAACGGAGACGCTCGAGATCGACGTCGAGCGTCTGGTCGGCGCCTTCCGTCTCGGCGTGCGCGATCTGGCGGGGATCTGGGAGCACATCCTGGCGCCCGAGACCCTCGGCGACATCCTGAGTCTCGACGTGGGTGACGCCGGCCGCTTCAGATTTCCCGACGAGCTGTGGGCGCGCGCCGTGTACGATTTCGCGCTGGGCCATCACTACAGCGTCGTTCACCGCGATCACCTGTTGCGTTCCCTGGTTCCGCTCTACCTGGGGCGCACCGCCGCCTTCGTGGCCACAACGCGCCGGGCCGATGCCGCCGCCACCGACGCCGCGCTCGAGGCGGTGGGCGCGGCGTTCGAGCGACAGAAGCGTTATCTCGTCGAGCGATGGTAGCGGCAACGGTCGCGGCTGACATGACTCGGGAGCCCTGAGTGGGGAGCGACCTCCGGCGCACCGTCATCATCGAGAACGTGGCTCCCACCGTCGACGGCGGCCGCTACGCCGTCAAGCGTGAGGTTGGCGATGTCGTCGAGGTGGAGGCCGACATCTTCAAGGAAGGCCATGACGTCATCGTCGCCGTCCTGAAGTACCGGCGGGCGAGGGAGGCGGCCTGGCGCGAAGCGCCGATGAGCTTCGTCGACAACGATCGCTGGCGGGGCCGGTTCACGCTCGACGCCGTCGACCGCTGGCAGTTCACGATCGAGGCGATGGCCGATCCGTTCCGCTCGTGGCTCGTCGACCTCGCCAAGCGCGTGGACGCGGGCCAGGACGTCGCGAGCGAGCTGCTCGAAGGCGCCGCCCTCGTCCGGGCTGCCGCCGACCGTGCGAGCGGCTCCGACGCGTCAGCGCTGCGCGAGTACGCCGGTCGTCTCGCCCGTGGTGATCGCCCGGCCGACGCCGTCGCCACGGCCCGTGAGGAACGGCTCGGCGCGCTGATGCGTCGCCATCTCGATCGCAGCGATGCGACGTCGGCCGAGCGCGAGTTCGACGTCGTCGCCGACCCGGAACGGGCGCGCTACGCGGCCTGGTACGAGTTCTTCCCGCGCTCCGGCGTCCCCGGCCGCCACGCCACGCTCAAGGATGCCGAGGCGATGCTCGAGCGGGCGGCCTCGCTCGGTTTCGACGTCGTGTACCTGCCTCCGATCCACCCGGTCGGTCTGACCCACCGCAAGGGCCGCAACAACACGCTGACGGCGCAGCCCGGTGATCCCGGCAGCGTGTGGGCCATCGGTGGCGCGGACGGCGGCCACACGGCGGCGAATCCCGAGCTGGGAACGCTGGCCGACTTCGATCGATTCGTCGCGCGGGCGCGCCAGCTTCGCCTCGAGGTCGCGCTGGACTTCGCCATCCAGTGCTCGCCGGACCATCCCTACGTCCGGGAGCATCCCGAGTGGTTCTTCAAGCGGCCGGACGGCACCATCAAGTACGCCGAGAACCCGCCGAAGAAGTATCAGGACGTCTACCCGGTGAACTTTTACGTCGAGGACCCACGGCCGCTCTGGGACGAGATGAAGCGCATCGTCGATTTCTGGATCGGCCACGGCGTGACGACGTTTCGCGTGGACAACCCCCATACCAAACCGGTCCGGTTCTGGGAATGGCTCATCCGGGCGGTGAAGGACGAGCATCCCGAAGTCATGTTCCTGGCCGAGGCGTTCACGCGGCCGAAGATGATGAAGGTGCTCGCCAAGGTCGGCTTCACGCAGTCGTACACGTACTTCACGTGGCGGAATCACAAGCAGGAGCTGATCGAGTACTTCAAGGAGATCACCTCGCCGCCGGTGAGCGACTACTTCCGCGGCAACCTGTGGCCGAACACGCCGGACATCCTGCACGAGACGCTGGTCAAAGGCGGTCGTCCCGCATTCCGCATGCGGCTCGTGATGGCGGCGACGCTCTCGTCGGTGTACGGGATGTATTCCGGCTACGAGCTCTGCGAGAACGTGCCCTACGCCGAGGGCTCCGAGGAGTACCTGAATTCCGAGAAGTACGAGCTCAAGGTCCGCGACTGGAACGCCCCCGGGAACATCAACGACCTGGTCGCCACGCTGAATCGCCTCCGACGAGAACATCGGGCGCTGCAGCTCTACTCGAACCTCCGCTTCTACCCGTCCGACGATCCGAACATCCTCTTCTACGGGAAGATGACGCCCGACAAGAGCGACGTGATCTTCGTCGCCGTGAACCTCGATCCGTTCGGGACCCACTCGGCGTTGGTGGAGTTGCCTCTCGGTGAGCTCGGGATCGGCGCCGACCAGGCCTATCGCGTGCACGAGCGTCTGACCGACGCCTGGCAGCTCTGGCGAGGCCGTGGCGGCCGCGTCACCCTCGATCCCCAGCGCGAGCCCGCCGCGATCTTCTCGCTCCACCGCTGACGCGCGCTCGCCTCACACGTCTGGCCGGCGCGCGACGCCGTCTCAACGTCGGCCGGCAGGCCGACGCCGAGCGAAACGAATTCCGAGGAGGACGTGACTCGCGATGACGATCGGCACGAGCCACGTCAGCAAGAGGTTCAAGGGCAGACGGAGGAGTGCCTGCATCGAGTCCGGCGCCGTGAGGGCGAGCCGCGCTGCGGTCGCCACGACGAAGGCGATGTCGATGAGCCCGAGGACGTTCCAGATCGAGTAGGCCCACCATCCGCCGACCCCGGTGGCTCGCCACCCCACGATGAGCCCCAGCGCCAGCGTCGCCACCGCAATGTCTCCCCAGCCTCCGGGAACCGCAAAATCGAACGGCAGCTCTCCGCGGCCATAGAGGACCAGGAAGTACACGCCGACGAAGCGCGTGAGGTGGAAGCCGACGAGCAGCCGTTCATCGACGGTCATCAGCCAGGTGCGCAGGGTGGGCCTGGCGAGGCCGAGGACGACGGCCAGGACGGTGAGCCCCAACAGCACGACCCGGGGGCGCCGGCGGCCTGAGAGCTCGAAGGACGCCCGTCGCGCCGAGAGCCGTCGCCGCAACCAGCCAGGCGAGGACGGCCAGGACGACGGTCGTGGTTCGAGAGCCTTCGTGACTCGTCATCGCGTGCAGCGTAGGCTGCTCCCACGCCACCGGCAAGGTGACCGACGATGTAAGCTTTGTCTCGAGGGGCGATGCCCAACGACTGGTACAAGGACGCCATCTTCTACGAGGTCCACGTCAAGGCGTTCAGCGACGCGGACGGGAACGGCATCGGAGACTTCGCCGGGCTGACCCAGCGCCTGGACTACGTGCGGGACCTCGGCGTCGACTGCCTGTGGATCCTGCCCATGTACCCGTCGCCCCTGCGCGACGACGGCTACGACATCGCCGACTTCTACGGCATCCATCCCGCCTACGGCACCGTCGAGGACTTCCAGCGATTTCTCGACGCGGCCCACGCCCGCGGCCTGCGCGTCATCGCCGATCTGGTCATGAATCACACGTCCGACCAGCATCCGTGGTTCCAGTCCTCCCGGGTGGAGCCGACCGGCGCCTACGGCGACCACTACGTGTGGAGCCCCACCGACCGCCGCTACGAGGACGCGCGCATCATCTTCATCGACACCGAGAAGTCGAACTGGACCCACGACCCCGTGCGCCACGAGTATTACTGGCACCGCTTCTTCTCCCACCAGCCCGACCTCAACTACGACAACGCCACCGTGCGCAAGGCCATGCTCGACGTGATGCGCTTCTGGCTCGATCGGGGACTGGACGGCTTCCGCTGCGACGCGGTGCCCTACCTGGTCGAGCGCGAGGGAACGATCTGCGAGAACCTCCCCGAGACCCACGACATCCTCAAGGAGTTTCGCCGCGTCATCGACAGCGAGTACGGCGGGGACCGTGTGCTCCTGGCCGAGGCCAACCAGTGGCCGGAGGACGTACGGCCCTACTTCGGTGACGGCGACGAGTTCCACATGGCCTTCCATTTTCCCTTGATGCCGCGCCTCTACATGTCGATCCGGCGGGAGGAGCGGCTGCCGCTCGTCGACATCTACACGCACACGCCCCCCATCCCGCCCGCCTGCCAGTGGTGCATCTTCCTGCGCAATCACGACGAGCTCACGCTCGAGATGGTGACGAGCGAGGAGCGTGATTACATGTACTACGCGTACGCGCAGGATCCCCAGGCCAAGCTCAACCTGGGCATCCGCCGGCGCCTGGCCCCTCTGATGGACAACGACCGCCGGCGCATCGAGCTCCTCAACTGTCTGCTCTTCACGCTGCCGGGCAGCCCGGTCCTCTACTACGGCGACGAGATCGGCATGGGCGACAACATCTATCTGGGCGACCGGGACGGCGTGCGCACCCCCATGCAGTGGACACGGGACCGCAACGCCGGCTTCTCGACGGCCGACGAGGGCCGGCTCTACCTGCCGGTCATCGCCGACCCCGTCTACGGCTACCAGGCGGTCAACGTGGAGGCGCAGACCAAACAGCCGACCTCGCTGCTCAACACGATGAAGCGGCTCATCGCGGTGCGGAAGCGCAGCGGCGCCTTCGGGCGGGGCACGATCGAGTTCCTCCACCCCGTCAACCCGAGCGTGCTCGCCTTCATCCGCGAGCACGGTGAGGAGACCGTCCTCGTCGTCGCGAATCTCTCGGGGCGCTCGCAACCGGTGAGCCTCGACCTCGCGCGCTACCGTGGCGCCGTCCCGATGGAGCTGCTCGGCGAGACGCGCTTCCCCCCGGTGGGTGACACCCCGTACTTCCTCTCCCTGGGGCCGCACGGGTTCTACTGGTTCCGGCTGGAGCCGCGTGAGCGCCGCCCGCAGCGCTATGGCATCGAAGACGCCGCCATCTGAACGTCTCGCCGAGTGGCTCGGCCACCAGCGATGGTTCGCCACGAAGACGCGACGGATCGAGCGCGTCACGATCATGGACGTGCTGCCCCTGGCGTCGGCGGCCATCGCCATCGCGGGCGTGGGTCTCGGCGGTGGCGCCGTCGATCGCTACGTCGTGGCGCTCGGCCGTGGGGCGCGGGCGGCGGCCGTCGAGATCACCGACGGCTTCGACGATCCGCTGTTCTGCCGTGCCCTGCTCGACGTCATCGGCGACGGCCAGCGCGTCGACGGGGAGTCGGGCGCCCTCGAGGGAGTACGCACGGCCGCCTTCCCGGCATCACTCGCGCCGGGGCTCGCCGCCCGCCGCATCGGCGGGGAGCAAAGCAACACCTCGGTCGTCTTCGGCGACGTCGCGATCATGAAGACGTTCCGGCGGCTCGCCGATGGTATCAATCCCGAGGCCGAGATGACGCGGTTCCTCACCGAGCACGCGCGCTTCGCCCATGCTCCCCGCCTCTTCGGTCAGCTCGAGTACCGGCGTCGCGATGGCAGCACCGCCACCCTCGCCGTCGTGCAGGAGCTCGTCCCGGGTGCGCGCGACGGCTGGGAATGGCTGCTCGACGAGCTGCGCGCGGGACGAGCGGCGCTCGACGCGATCGGACGTCTCGGTGAGGTGACGGGCCGTCTCCACCAGGCGCTCGCCGGAGGGGCGGATCACCCGGACTTCGCGCCGGAGCCCATCACCGACGCCGACCTCACGGCATGGGATGCGGCGGTCCGCGATCAGGTCGAGCGTGCGCACACCGCCCTCGGTGATTCGCGAGGCGGACTGCGCGTGCCGGATCTCATCGAGGCGCTCGCCGGGCTCCGCGGTGTGCAGAAGACCCGTCACCACGGCGACCTGCACTTCGGTCAGACGCTCCGCCGCGCCGACGGCGATTGGATGATCATCGACTTCGAGGGCGAGCCGCTCCGTCCACTCGCCGAGCGGCGGCGCAAGCACACCCCGCTGCGCGATGTCGCGGGAATCGTCCGCTCGCTCGCGTACGCGGCCGCCAGCGCTCAACCCGCTGGCGGCGAGGCATGGCTCGACCGGTGGCAACGCGACGCGGTGGACGCATTTCTCAGCGGCTACCGTGCGGTGACGATCGGCGCCCGGTTCACGCCGGCGAACGAGACGGCGTTCCGTCGCGCGCTGGCGGTGTTCGAGATCGAGAAGGCCGCGTACGAGATCGTGTACGAAGCCAACAACCGGCCGGACTGGATCGCCATCCCGAGGCGTGGCCTCGTCAGCGCTGCGGAGCGGCTTGGCCTCCGTTGGTCTGGGGCAGCGTGAACACCATCGCCTGCACCTCCCAGCCGTCCTTGTCGAAATAGACGAGCAACCCGGACTCGTAGAAGAACGCCGGCGGCTGGCCCGCCGGCGCGGCGCCGGAGGGGCGACCCCAGCCATCGACGATCGCCGGTCGGGTGAAGATGCCGGGGTGCGGCTCGAGCTTGAACGATCGCACGACGTCGGCGCGAAAGCCCGCTGGGCCGGCGAGTCCGAAATCGACCGTCATCCGGAACATCCCGGTCGGCGCCTGGTCGCCCTCGTACACCCACTGCGCGGAGTCGAACCGGTCGACCTTCTGCGTCGTGGCACGGGTGGGATCGCCATGGCGGGCCCGAACGATCTCCTTGGTGCTCTCGCCGGGGATGACACCGCCCCAGTCGGCGGCGCCGACGGCGCCGGCACCGACGACGAGGACCCCGAGCAGCACCGTGAGCGCCAGGCCGCGCATCAGAATCCGAGCGCGATGCCGTCGCCGCGCGGATCGGCGCCGCCCATGAGGGTGCCGTCACGCAGGACGATGCCCTGGGCGTGCCCGGCCTTGTAGAACAAATCCGGCGCCGCTTTCAGGCTGTGACCTTTCTTCGCCAGGCCGCTGAGCACGCGCGGGCCGACTCGACGCTCCATGTGAATCGTGTCCGCCGCCTCCCCGGGCAGGAACGCGCCGATCAGGAAGCGCGGGCGCTCGATAGCCTCCTGCATGTCGAGGCCGTAGTCCAGCAGGTTGGTGAGGACCTGGGCGTGGAACATCGCCTGGCCGTTGCCACCCATCGACGAGAAGCCGACGATCGGTTGCTCGTCCCGCGTCACGATCGACGCGATCAGGGTGTGGAACGGGCGCTTGCGTGCGGCGAAGACGCTCGGATGTCCGGGTTCCACCGTGAAATGGCGGCCGCGGTTCTGCAGCACGACGCCCGTGCCGGGCGGCACCACTCCGGAGCCGAAGGCGTTGAAGAGACTCTGGATGACCGCGATCATGTTGCCGCGACCGTCGGCCACGACGAACCCCGTGGTGTCGCCGTCGGGTTTGCCGGCGCGGTACGTGCCCGCCTTCTTGGGGTCGAAGTCCTTGCGCCGTGTCGCCGCGTACTCCTTGTCGAGCAAGGACGAGACAGGAACGCGGGCGTGTGCCGGATCTCCGATCCATCGGTCGCGATCGGCATAGGCGAGCTTCACCATCTCAATGAGCAGGTGCAGGTGCTCCACCGAGTGCAGCGCGTGGTGCGCCGGGGGAAACCCCTCGAGTAGATTGAAGGTGAGCAGCGCGGCCAGGCCCTGCGTCGGCGGCGGCGTCTGATAGATGGTGTTGCCGCGATACGTCGTGGTGATCGGCTCGCCCCATTCACCGGTGTGGGCCGCGAGATCCTGGGGCGTCAAGAACCCCTCGGCCTCCATTCGGGCGGCGATCGCCTCGCCGACGCGACCGGTATAGAAGAGGTCGGCGCCGTCAGCGGCGAGGTCGCGCAACGAGCGGGCGAGATCCGGCTGACAGAACACCTCGCCGATCTCGGGCACGCGTCCGTTCGGTTTGAAGATGCGGTGCCACTCCGGATCGGGATTCGCCGGCGCCAGCTCCGCGATGGCCTGACTCACCATCGAGGTCATCGGGAAGCCGTGCTCTGCGTAGTGGGTCGCCGGCCGCAGCAGCTCCCAGAGCGACCGCGTCCCGAAGCGCTCGAGCAGCATCGCCCACGCGCGCGTGCAGCCGGGCACGCTGACCGTCGCTGGTCCGAGCGTCGGAAGCGTCGCGAGCCCTCGGCGCTTCAGCTCGTCCAGGCCGGCCCGTGAGCCCGACCGCCCGGCGCCGTTCAGGAAATGCACGCGCCGCGTGGCTGCGTCGTAGTAGAGGCAGAAGAGGTCGCCGCCCACGCCGCAGCTGTTCGGCTGGGTGACGGCGAGCACGGCGTTGACGGCAACGGCGGCATCGACCACGGTCCCGCCCGATCTCAGCACGTCCACGCCCGTCAGGGTGGCGAGCGGATGGGCGGCGGCGACGAGGCCGCCGCGTCCGAGCGCAACCGGACGCCGCGAGTAACCGATCTGGGGCACGCTCAACCTCCCGCGAAGAGTCGCGTGATCTCGTCCTGAGAGAAGACCGGCAGGGGCCGCTCGGCGTTCCCGTCGATAAGCATAACGCCCTTGGCCCGGGGGACCACCTGCCCGATGTAGTGACAATCGATCGATTCGCGGGCCAGCGCGTGGATGACGATGCCCGCGTCCGCGGGCGCCAGCGTCATCACGAGGCAGCCCGAGGCCAGCGTACCGAGCGGGTCGAGCCCGAACACCCGGCACAGCTCGACGCCTTCGGGCAGTTTCACGATGCGATCGGCGTCGATGCGGAGCCCGACACCGGCGGCGTCCGCCAGCTCCCAGAGCGCCGTCGCCAGCCCGCCCTCGGTCGGGTCGTGCATGGCGTGCACGCGGGCCAGCTTACAGGCGATCTCAGCCTCCGGCACCACGCTGATGCCGGGCGTGCGGAGGAAATGCCTGGCCTTGCGAATGACGGCCGGGCGGACGCCGCGCTCGAGCAGCGTGGCCTCGCGCTCACGCGCGATGATCGCGGCACCTTCGAGCGGAATGCCCTTGGTCATGACGATCGCATCGCCGACCTGCGCACCACCCGTCGTCACCAGTCGCTCTTTCTCGACCTCGCCCAGCATGGTGCCGGCCACGATCGGGCGATCGAGGCCATGGGTGACCTCGGTGTGACCACCGACCAGCGCGACGCCGAGCGCCTCGCAGGCCTCGGTGAGCTGCTCGAACATCGTCGTGACCGACACCTCGGTGGTGGCGCCTTCGGGCAGCAAGAGCGTGGCCAGGAACCAGCGCGGGCGCGCCCCGCGCACGGCGATGTCGTTGGCGTTCACCTGCAGCGCGTACCAGGCGGCGTCATCGCTGGCGAACGTGATCGGATCAGCGGTCGCGACGAGGCAGCGCTCACCGAGGTCGATGACGGCGGCGTCCTCGCCCACGCGCGGGCCCATCAGCACGCGCTCGTCCTTCACGGGATGACGATCGAAGAGTGCCTGGAGAAACGAAGCACGTAGCTTGCCGACCGGTAGGCAACTCATAAGGCGCCGGGTAGTATACCGCCGTGGATCGCACCCCCGTCGTGGTCGAGTGCGTTCCCAACGTGAGCGAGGGGCGCGACGCCACCGTCGTGCAGCGGCTCGCGACGTCCATCCGCCAGGCCGGGGCCCGTCTCGCGAACGTCCATCTCGATCCCGATCACCATCGGTCGGTCTTCTCGTTTCTCGGCGGGCCAGACGTCGTGCACACGGCCGCGCAAGCGCTGGCCGACAACGCGTTGGCCATCGTGGACCTTCGCAACCATCACGGCAGTCATCCACGGATCGGCGCCCTCGACGTGCTGCCCTTCGTCCCGATCAGCGGCCTCACGATGGATCACGTGGTGGCCCTCGCCCACGACGTGGGCCGGGCACTCGCCGAGCGGCACGAGCTTCCCGTCTATTTCTACGGCTTCGCGGCACTGCGTGATCACCACCGCCGCCTTCCCGACGCCCGCCGCGGCGGCTACGAAGCGCTGGCCGCGCGTCTGGCGACGCCCGACGGTGAGCCCGACGCCGGACCGCCGCGGTTCGACCCCCGTCGAGGCGCCATCCTCGTGGGCGCGCGTAACGTCCTCGTCGCGTACAACGTCTGGCTCGAGTCGACGAAGCTCGAGGTGGCCGGCGCCATCGCCCGAACGATCCGCGAGGCGACCGGTGGCTTGCCTGCCGTTCAAGCGCTGGGCATGCCACTCACGAGCCGCGGCGTCGTCCAGGTCTCGATGAACCTCCTCGACTATCGCGTGACGTCGATCCCGGTCGCCTTCGATGCCGTCGAGCGCGAAGCCCAGCGTCGTGGCGTTGCGATCCGGCGGGGCGAGCTGGTCGGGCTGGCGCCACGCGCCGCCTTCGCGGGGCGCACGCCCTCAAGCGTCGGGCTCTCGGACTTCACCGACGACCTCTATCTCGACACGCACCTCACCGCGACGTTAGGGGGCGAGTAGCTTCAGGACATCCGCGGTGAGGTCGTAGAGCTGCGCGCAGCCGGAAGCGCCGCCGATGAGGGGCCCGAGGCGCTTGCGCAACCCGTCATCGGCGATCTCACCGACGAGCGTATTGATCCGGCGCTGCGGCTCGGAGCAGATCCCCATGTACGGGAGCTTCGGCGTGACGTGCTCGGCGCGGAGCACGCGTCCGGTGGCCGCGTCGAGCTCGTAGGTGATCTCGAAGCCGTGGACGTTGTCGTGCATCGAGTGGAAGAGCACCAGGCGGCCGTCGAGGCTCGTGAGCCGCGCCACCTTCCGCCTGACGAAGACACGTTGCTGGCCCCGGCGTGGGCTGTAGAGGTCGGGCTGCATCGGCGTCGCGATCGGCCGTGTGCCGAAGAGCGAGCGCCCGGCCGCGCTGTAAGTGAAGCACGAGTCCGGCAGGTCGATCCACCCCGTGGTGTCGAGCTCCCAACAGTCGAGCGCGTCGCCACTGGCCGCCCGCTCCGCCTGATCGCGCGGGAGCTTGGCCACCTGGCGCGCCAGGCGAGCAACCTCGATCGCCGCATCGACGACGAAGGCGGCGCCTGCGCCATTGCCGACCGCCTCGGCCACACGACGCGTGAAGCCCGCGATCATTCGAGCCCCGCGCAGTGAGGCGATTCCAGCGCCGACCGATGCCACGTCACCACCCAGGACTCGGCAGGAGGCATGGCGGATCTCGTAGGTTGGTGACGTCGTCGTCACCGCCCGCAATTCGATCTGACGGTCGGCGTCGGTGAGACGCACCGTGTGGGCGAGCGCGTCACCGTCGGCGTCGTCGGTCCAGCCCTCCATGGTGCGCTCGTAGCTGGCGCGACCGCGGAGCACGGCCGGCTGGATCACCAGTTACCTCGCGCTGCCCGCCATGTCGCTCTTGCCGCCCGCGAGATATTTCTCGGGCTCGCGGTCGAACTTCTGCTTGCAGCCCACCGCGCAGAAGTAATAGGCCTGACCCTTGTAGCTCGATTGCGCCGCCGCCTTGGCGGGCTCGACGGTCATCTTGCAGACGGGATCAACCGCCATCGTGGTCCCTCCTTCAGGGACGCTGGGCGCCATCGTCTGGTCATGCCGGCCGCCAGCGCTTCAAACGCAGGCTGTTGGTGACGACCGACACGGACGAGAACGCCATCGCCGCACCGGCCAGGATCGGGGACAGCAGCACGCCGGCAAGCGGATAGAGCACACCGGCGGCGACCGGAATGAGCAGGATGTTGTAGCCAAACGCCCACCCCAGGTTCTGCTTGACGATCTGGATCGTTCGCCGCGAAAGCTCGAGGGCGACCACCACGCCCGCGACGTCGCTGCGCATCAGCGTGACGTCGGCGGCTTCGATCGCGACGTCGGTGCCCGAGCCCATCACGATCCCGACGTCGGCCTGGGTGAGTGCCGGGGCGTCGTTGATACCGTCGCCGACCATCGCGACGCGATGACCTCCCTCCTGCAGCCGCTTGATCTCACCGGCTTTGTCCGCGGGCAGCACCTCGGCCAGCACGCGCTCGATTCCGGCCTCTCGCGCGATGGCCTCCGCGGTGCGGCGGTTGTCGCCGCTGAGCATGGCGACGGCGAGGCCCATCTCGCGCAGTCGGCGGATGGTGGCGGCGGCGTCCGGCTTGAGCACGTCGGCCACGGCGATGAGGGCGAGCAACCGGCCGGCGAACGCGAGAACGACCACCGTCTTGCCCTGGGCTTGCAGCGCGATGGCGCGATCGGCCAGCAGGCTCACGTCGATCCCGCGCTCGTTCATCATCGTCTCGTTACCGAGAAGGATCCGCCCGTCCGGCGCCATGGCGTCGATGCCCTGACCGGGCACCGCGGTGAACTCGCCCACGGGTGGCAGCGCGAGTCCACGCTCCTTGGCGAGGCGAACGATCGCCTCGCCGAGCGGATGCTCCGAGGCCTGCTCGGCCCCGGCGGCCACCGCCAGCGCGTCGTCTTCACCGACGCCCGGGACGGTCACGATATCCGTCACCTCGGGCCGGCCAACGGTGAGCGTGCCCGTCTTGTCGAAGACGATCGTGTCCACGCGATGGAGCACCTCGAGCGCGGTGGCGCTCTTGATGAGAACCCCGTGCTCCGCTCCCTTACCGGTCCCGACCATGATGGCGGTCGGCGTGGCCAGGCCCATCGCGCATGGGCAGGCGATGACGAGCACCGCCACCGCCGTCGTCAGCGCCATCGGCAGTCGCGGCTCCGGCCCGAATGCGAGCCAGGCGAGACACGTCGCACCAGCGACGACGAGCACGATCGGCACGAAGACCGCGGCGACCCGGTCGGCCAGCCGCTGAATGGGGGCACGCGAGGCCTGCGCGTCTTCGACGAGTCGGACGATGCGCGCCAGCGTCGTCTCGCTGCCCACGTGGGTGGCGCGGAAGAGCAGGGCGCCGGTCTGATTCACCGAACCGGCGACGACCCGGGACTCGGCGGTCTTCTCGACCGGCAGGCTTTCACCCGTGAGCATCGACTCGTCGATCGTCGACGCTCCTTCGAGGACGACGCCGTCGACCGGAATGCGCTCGCCGGGCCTGATGCGGACGAGATCGCCCACCCCGACCTCGGTCGTCGGCACGTCGAGCTCGCGTCCCTCGCGGACGACGCGCGCCGTGCGGGGAGCCAGGCTGACGAGCCGGCGGATCGCCTCCGACGTCCGACCGCGAGCCCGTGCCTCCAGCCAGCGGCCGAGCACGACGAGCGTGATGACGACGGCGCCCGTCTCGTAGTAGGTCATCCCGCCGGCTGGCATGAACACGTGTGGCCACAGCGTCACGGCCAGGCTGAAGAAGTACGCGGCGTTCGTGCCGATGGAGACGAGCGTCGACATGCTGGCGGTCCGGTGGCGGAGATCGCGAAGGAACCCGGCGTGGAACTCGAAGCCCACCCAGAACTGGACCGGGGTGGCCAACGCCCAGAGGAGCCAGGGATTGCGCAGCCAGGCCGGCGCCCAGAGAAAACCCTCCACCATGCTGCCGATGACGATGGGCACCGACAGGATCGCGCCCACGACGAACTTCGAGCGCGCCCGTCGTTGCGTTTCCTCGCGGGCGGACTGTTCACGGTCGCGCGTCTGGCCGGCCGCCTCGCGGGGCTCCACGAGCTCGTAGCCGGCCCGCGCGACGGCGTCTTGCAGCCTGGTGACGTCGGTCCGCGTGGGATCGAAGGTCACCGTCGCCTTCTCGGTGGCCAGGTTCACGGTGGCCTCGTCGACGCCGGGCACGGAGGTCAGCGCGCGCTCCACCTTGCCGACACAGGCCGCGCAGTGCATGCCGCGCACGGGCAGGGTCAAACGTTCGGCCTGAGGCGACATCACTTGGCTCCGAAGCGCGTGAACACCTCGAGCAGCTCGTCGATCTTGCGCTGGCGCTCGCTCCGCCCTCCGGCGCGGAAGGCGTCGGCCACGCACGATTCGACATGGCGGGCGAGCAACAGCTTCTGGACCTGATCGAGCGCGCCCTGCACCGCGGAGATCTGGAGGAGGATGTCCACGCAGTAGGCGTCGTTACCGATCATGCGTTGCAGCCCCTGCACCTGGCCCTCGATGCGGCGCAATCGGCCCAGCGTCTTCGCTTTGGTGGCGTCGTCGAGCATCCTGGTACCCTCAGGGGGTATTCTGCGTCCGTCCGGGCTGCCTGTCAAACGATCGCGGCAGGCTCAGAGATCGAAGAGCGTGGGTTGTTGCTCCGAGCTCGGCACCGTGGCGCGGCGGCGCGGGGCCTTCTTATCCTTGCTATCTTTCTTGGCTTTGGGCGGGGGCTTGCGCGGCGCCTGGCGTGAGAGCTTCCAGCCTTTTTGGTGGGCGATGCGGTCCCCCTGCTTGATGACGAGCAAGTCGACCAGACGCGCCAGCGGATTGCGGAGCAGCGTCAGGTAGCGCTCCCAGTAGCGTGGCGACAACGCCAGCGTTCGCATCAGGTCGAGGGCGACGGTGAGCGCGGCCCGATCGCCGCGGCGTGAGGCCACACGCAGCTCGCGCAGCACTTTACCCGTCGAGACTCGCGAGGCCGATGGGCGTGCCATGACCGGCCCGGATGCTACCACGCCCCACCGCCCGACTTCCGGCCCGCCGAGGGCACCTGTACGAAGGCCGGGCGCAACGGCGGAAGGTCGAAACGCACTGATCGATCCGGGCTCGTGGTCGAAGCGGGGCGTGGCCACCCGGCGTCTCGGCGTGACCGGTTCTGCGGTTGGGCTCGCGCGGGCGTGCTCAGCGGACCTGGAGCTGATACTCCTCGCGCGGCGATTGAGCGCCGGTCGCGTTCACCGTGATCTTGATGTCGAGAGTCGCCGCGAGCCTGGTCAGGGCGTCGCGAGCATCGCCCTCCAGGTAGCCGACCACGTCGGGGTGTGCGCGAAGGACGATCTCGCGCCCTTCCGCCTCCGTGCGCTGGACCCGAATGGCGCGAAAGATCTCGCCGGCCACGGTCACCTCGGACTTCGTCACGCCACTCCCCGCGCACGTCGGGCAGCGAACGGTCAGCAGCGAGCGTAGATCCTGGCGCACGCGTTTGCGCGTCATCTCGACGAGGCCCAGCTCGGAGATCTCGAGCACGTTGGTCCGAGCCTTGTCCTCGACCAGCGCCTTCTTGAGCTGCCGGTACACCTGCTCGCGGTGCTCGGCCACCTCCATGTCGATGAAGTCGATGATGATGATGCCGCCCAGATCGCGGAGCCGGATCTGGCGCACGACCTCGCCGACCGCCTCGAGGTTGATCTTCAGGACGGTCTGCTCGAAATCCCGCTTGCCCACGTATTTGCCGGTGTTGACGTCGATGGAGACGAGCGCCTCGGTGTGGTCGATCACGATGTAGCCGCCGGACTTCAGCCACACGCGCCGACGCAACGCCTTCTCGATGTCCTTCTCGATGCCGAACGACTCGAAGATCGGCGTCGTGCCCTCGTAGAACTTCACGCGCTCGGCCATCGCCGGCACCAGCGCCTCCACGTAGCCGAGGCACTTGTCGTACACCTCCCGGCTGTCGACGAGGAACTCGTCCACCTCCGGCGAGAGGAGATCGCGCACGACGCGGAACGTGAGATCACCTTCTTCGTGCAGGACGGCAGGCCCCTTGACGCTCTCGTAGCGGTTGCGCACCTGTGCCCACAACCGGCTCAGGAACTCGACGTCGGCGCCGAACTCCGTCTCGCCGCGGCCTTCGCCGTTGGTACGCACGATGAAGCCGCCAGGCGGCGGATTGAGCGCCCGCACGGCAGCGCGCAGGCGGTCACGCTCGACCTCGTCGTGGATCCGGCGCGAGACGCCGATGTGGTGGGCCTGCGGCATGTACACGAGATACCGGCCGGGCAGCGAGATGAACGAGGTGATCCGCGCGCCCTTGGTCCCGAGCGGCTCCTTGGCCACCTGGACGAGGATCTCCTGGCCCTTGCGGAGCACGTCTTCGATCGGCTGTCGCGGCTCACGTCGAGGGGCTTCGTCAGCCTCGTCGTCGGCGTCCACGCCATCCGGGTGATCGCCGTCGATAGCGTCCTCGACGGCCGCGATCTCCTCACCGGCGTCGCCGATGTTGGCGGTGTAGTCCCCGGCGTAGAGAAAGGCGTCCTTGTGGAGGCCGATGTCGACGAACGCCGCCTGCATGCCAGGCAGGACGTTCGTCACGACACCTTTATAGATGCTCCCGACGACGGAGCGGCGACCATGCCGCTCGAGATAGAGCTCGGTGAGGAGATGGCCCTCCTGGACCGCCACGCGCGTTTCCAGGAAGTCCGCGTTGACGACGATACGCTTGCCCACGGCAGCACCTCTCTGGCCGGACCGGTCGCGATCTCACGTCGGCGTCCGGTGGCCTCATTGGAACTGCCGCATCCGCACGGAGAGGAGAAGCCCGAGGGCCATCATGGAGACCAGCATCGACGAGCCGCCGTAACTCATGAGCGGCAGCGGAATCCCCACGACGGGTAGCAGCCCGACGACCATCCCCACGTTGATGAGGACCTGGGCGGCGACGAGGGACGTCGCGCCGAGCGCGACCAGACGTCCAACCGGTTCTCGCGCCGTGGCCGCGATGTCGAACCCCCGCAGGAGGAGCAGGACATAGCAGGCGAGCAGCACGAGACACCCGACGAACCCCCACATCTCGGCGAATACGGCGAAGATGAAATCCGTATGACGCTCCGGGAGGAAGGCCAAGCGGCTCTGCGTCGCTCCGGCGACGCCCTTCCCGAGGAGCTGTCCCGATCCGATGGCGATCTTGGCCTGGATCACGTTGTACGCGCTCCCGAGCGGGTCGCGGAACGGATCCAGGAACACCATGATGCGTTCCCGCTGGTACTCCTTGAGGGCGAACCAGGCGATCGGCGCCGCCGCCAGACCGGCGAGGCCGAGTCCGGCGAGCAGGCGAACGCGAACTCCCGCGCCCACCAGGAGGACCAGCAGGAGAGGCATGAGCAACAGCGCCGTGCCCAGGTCGGGCTGCTTGACGATCAGCACGAACGGCACGGCCGCGACAGGAGCGAGAAGCGCGAGTACACCGGGCGTGATGGGCTGAGCCCAGCGGGACACCAGCAGCCACACGACCGTGAGCAAGAAGGCGAGCTTGAAGAGCTCGGCCGGCTGGACGCTGAGCGGGCCGAGCACGATCCACCGCCGCGCACCCGACACCGACCGCCCGAGGGCGAAGACGCCCACGAGGCCGGCCAGACCGAGCACATACATGCCGGGGGCGATGCGGACGAGCTTCCTGTAGTCGATGCTGGCGACGATCACCATCGCGATCAGACCCACCCCGAACCATCCGAGCTGTCGGAGCACCACGGTGCCGCCGGCGCGGCCGACGTGCAGGGTGGAGAGCGTGATCGCGCTGAGCACGACGAGGCCACACGTTCCACCCAGCAGCGGCCAGTCGACGTTCTGGAGGAGGCGCCGGTCGATGCCGATCATCGGCTCACCCGCGAATCTCCGCCACCGCCACCTTCTCGAAGAAGATCGCGTTGAGGATCCGTCGTGCGATGGGCGCCGCGACCTGGCCGCCCTTACCGCCGCGCTCGACGAGGACGACGACGACGACCTCGGGGTCACGCACGGGCGCGAAGGCCGCGAACCAGGCGTGGTCCTGGCCCTTCTCGGCCTTGGAGTGCGCGACCATCTGCGCGGTCCCCGTCTTGCCGGCGATGTCGATGCCCGGGATCTTCGCGGCGATGCCGGTGCCGTCGTTCACCACCGCCCAGAGCGCCTGGCGCAGGAACGCCCAGACCGCGGGCGAGAGCTCCACGTGGCCGGCCACCTGGCCCGGATCGCTGTAGAGCACGCCTCGATCCGGACGCTCGATGCGCTCGACGAGACGCGGCTTCCAGAGCACGCCGCCGTTGGCGACCGCGGCCATGAAGCGGGCCACCTGCAGCGGCGTCACCAGGACCTGGCCCTGGCCGATCGACATGTTGACGATGTCACCGCCCTGCCAGGACTTGCGGCGCCCCTTGGGCTGCGGGATCAAGCCGAGCTTCTCGCCCCCGAGTTCCACGCCCGTCGCGGTTCCGAAGCCGAAGGCACGCGCGTACTTCGTGATCGCCGCGCCGCCGATCTTGAGCCCGGCCTGGTAGTAGAAGATGTTGCAGGACTGGGCGAGCGCCTTCTGGAGATCGACGCTGCCGTGTCCGCCTTCCTTCCAGTCCTTGAACGTCCACGCGCCCAGATGGAACTCGCCGTTGCAGTACACGCGGTCCATCGGGGCGATCGTGGCTTCCTGCAGGCCGGCCGCGGTCACGACGATCTTGAAGATGGAGCCCGGAGCGTACTGGCTCTGAATCGCGCGGTTCAGCAACGGATGGTCGGGGTCCTGGACCACGCGGAGCCACGCCGCCCGATCGATCGTCGCCGTGAAGCGATCGATCTCGAACGCCGGCGTCGACACGAGCGCACGGATGTCCCCGCTGCGGGGATCCATGACTACGATGGCGCCGGCCTTGCCCTCCATCGCCTGTTCGGCGGCTTCCTGGACGCGCCGGTCGATGGTGGTGATGACCTGCGAGCCGGGATGCGGATCGGTGTGCTGCACCACGCGCACGGGCCGGCCGAGTGCATCGACCTCGATCCGCTCGCCACCGTCACGACCCCGCAGGAACTCGTCCAGCAGTCGCTCGAGCCCACTCTGTCCGACCATGTCGCCGCGGCGGTAGCGGCCGCCCTTGAGCTGCTCGTCGCTGGCCTCGCGAACGTAGCCCAGCAGGTGAGCGGCGAATCGACTATTGGGATAGGTCCGCTGCGGCTCGACCTCGACGATCACGCCGGGAAGCTCGAGCTTCCACTCCTCGATCTTCGCCATGTCTTCGAGCGTCAACCCGCGTCGCACGCGCACCGGGAGGAACGAGTCGGACGGCACGCGGGTGACCGACTCGGCGAGCTCCTGATAGGGGATCTGGAGCAGCGACGCCACGCGGCCGAGGACGGCGTCCCGGTTCTGGTCCTCGCGCGGGAGCTCGCGTGGGATGAGCGAGAGGGTGAAGGCCGGCCGATTGTCGACGAGTGGGACGCCGTTCTTGTCGAAGAGGATGCCGCGCGGCGCCGCCACCGGGCGGATCCGGATCCGGTTCTTGTCGGAGGCGTCGAGGAAGTGACCGCCCTCGAGCACCTGCAGATACCAGAGCTGGCCGACGATGACGAGGAAGGCGCCCATGACGGCGACGGCGATCGCCATGATCCGGGCCTTGCCCCGATCACGACGCTCAGCGAGCGGCGCGCGGTAGCTCACGCCGCTGGATGCCGCTGGGCATCCGCCCAGGCCAGGGCCAGGACGAGGGCGGCCCCGAGGAAGCCGTTGTACAGCGCCTGCGGCAGTACCACGTACGCCATCAGCTCACCGAACGGCGCCGGGAAGTGAAAGATCTTGAGGATGCCGAAGCGGAGGATGCCCTCGACGATGCTGAGCACGACGAGCCCCGTCACCTGCACGAGCGGCTGCGTGACGCGGAGCCGCCCGCCGATGACGCCCAGCGTGAAACCGAGCACCGCCTTCGTGAGCGCCTGAGCGCCGACGAGCCCGCCACCGGCGACGTCCTGGAGCAGGCCGGCCGCGAACCCCGCGATCGCGCCGAACTCCGGGCCGCGGCGAAGTGCGAGCAGGATGACCACGATGAGCGGGATGTCGGGCGCCACGTCGCCGATGCGCAGCGCGGGCGCCAGCGTGGCGTGGGCGACGCCACCACCGAAGATCGTGAGCGCGAGCACACTACGCACGACTCACCCGCCGGTCTGGAAGTACGCGGTCACGTCTTCCATGCGGTCCCCGGTCACGAGGAGCACCTCGTCGATCTTCGCGAAATTCACGGCGGGCTCCAGCGTGGCGAACGAGAAGAGCGCGGAGCCGCGATCGTCGATCGCGCGCACGCGCCCGACGGGAATGCCGCGCGGGAAGAGGCCGCCCAGACCGGACGTGACCACGAGATCACCGGGCTGGAGCGCGCTGCCATCCCGGGCCATGTACTTGAAGCGAATCGTGCCGCGCGGCTCGCCTTCCACGACACCCGGCGTGCGCGTCCGCACGGCATGCGCCCCGACCGTGGACGTCGGGTCCGTGAGCACCTGCACGACGGCCGCGCCGGGACGCACGTCGACGACCCGTCCGACGAGACCATCGGGCGAGATGACGGCGGTCAACCGTTTGACGTCGTCGGCCCGCCCGCGGTTCACCGTGAGCGAGCGAACCCATCCGCCCCACTCGCGGGCGATGATCTCGCCGGTCAGCGTGTTCAAGGGCAAGCGCGCCTTCAGCTCGAGCATTCGCCGCAGGCGCTGATTCTCCTCGGCGGTCTCCGACACGGCCAGCGCGTCCACGCGAAGGCGCTGGTTCTCGTCGCGCAGGCGTCGATTCTCCGCCCGCACATTCTTCCAATCGAGGTAGGTGGACCACAGACCGAAGGCTCCGCGATGGATCGCCGACAGCGTCTTCTGGACTGGAGTGGTGATCCTGGCCACGAGGTCGGCGGCGCCGGACGCGCGCCCGCGCGTCTGGAGGGTGAGGAGCACCAGGCAGAGTACGAGTATCGATACGAGGAGTACCAGCCGGCGAATCCTCACGCCTCTGACCTCCGAACCCGGCGGTTCAGGCGGGGATGGCCACCTTCTTCAACAACTCCAGTTCGTCGAGCACCTTACCGACACCGAGCGCGACGCACGACAGCGGATCGTCGCCCGGGGTGACCGGCAGGTTCGTCTCCTGACGCAACAGGTGGTCCAGCCCTCGGAGTAGCGCCCCGCCGCCTGTAATGACGATGCCCTTGTCGACGATATCCGCCGCGAGCTCGGGAGGCGTCCGCTCCAGGCACGTCCGCACCGTTTCCACGATCGTCATGACGGGCTCGCGGAGCGCTTCGCGGATCTCCTCATCCGTGATGACGATGGTCTTCGGAATGCCGTCGATCAGATCGCGGCCCTTGACCTCCATGGTCCGCCGCTCGCCGCCCATCGGATACGCGGATCCGAGGTTGATCTTGATCTCCTCGGCCCGTCGCTCGCCGACGAGAAGATTGTAGTGCTTCTTGATGTACTGGACGATCGCCTCGTCCATCTCATCGCCCGCGATCCGGACCGACTTGGAGTACACGATGCCCGAGAGCGAGATCACCGCGACCTCGGTCGTACCCCCGCCGATGTCCACGATCATGTTGCCGCCCGGTTCCTGAATGGGCAACCCGGCGCCGATGGCCGCCGCCATTGGCTCCTCGATCAAGTACACCTCGCGAGCCCCCGCCTGCATGGCTGAGTCTCGAACCGCCCGCTTCTCCACCTGCGTGATGCCCGAAGGCACGCCGACCACGATCCGTGGCCGAACCAGCGTTCGGCGCCGGTGCACCTTGTTGATGAAGTAGTGGAGCATTTTCTCGGTCACGTCGAAGTCGGCGATGACGCCGTCCTTCAGCGGTCGGATGGCCACGATGTTCCCGGGCGTGCGCCCCAGCATCGCCTTGGCCTCGTGCCCGACCGCGAGCACCGAGTGGTCGGCCTGGTGGATGGCGACGATCGAGGGTTCGTTGAGGACGATCCCCTCCCCGCGCACGTACACGAGCGTGTTGGCCGTCCCGAGATCCACCGCGAGATCGTTGGAAAACATCCCGGCCAGCAGGTTGTAGAACATCAGTACTCCATTCCGTTCAGGGGTTCACGCTTGTCAAAGCTCCCACGACGGGAGCGTTTGTAGACTAGCACAGTCTGTGCCACATTTAAAGGAAAACCCCTGGTTTGACGCTGGTTTAGACAGCCATGATCCCTGTCTCTAACCATCGCTCATGGAAAATCCTAAGAAAAGGAAAACTTTTTCAGGGAGTTCGGTGATGCCCAAATCCCCGGCGATCTGATTGAGACTCCACGACAAACCTGGTTGGGGTCTCTCGGAGGTCCTCCCAGGGGAGTAATACTTGCCCCGGACTGCGCTCACGCTGACACCGTCCAGTGACAGTGATCGTCACCGGCCGGGCAAACGACAACCTTTCGCGGAGATCGGCAGACCGTCAGTGTCAGGTGTCCAGACTCACGGTATTCGGACGATTTCCTTCGCGTGAGCGGTTGGCGCCGAACTGCGCCAAGGTATAGCATCGGCGCCTCCGTCATGACGACCGACGAGTTCGAGCTGTTCTTCGAGCGCGGTGTCACCGACGGACTCCCCGTCGTCCCACCCACCCGAGCACGCGTCGAGCGCATGCTCCAGGCCACGCGCCGAGCTCCCGAAGTGCTCATCGGCGAGCTGCCGCCCAATTACGGGCGCGTCACCGTGGAGAAGGTCGCGATCAACGCGGTCATGGCCGGTTGCCGCCCGGAGTACTTGCCGGTCGTGCTCGCCGTCGCCGAGTGCGCGTGCGAACCGGCGTTCAACCTCCACGGCGTGGCGACGTCGACGCACTTCTCGACGCCGCTCATTGTCGTGAACGGCCCGGTGCGTACGCGCATCGGCCTCAACAGCGGATTCGGCGTGTTCGGGCCCGGATATCGCGCCAACGCCACGATCGGTCGCGCGCTACGACTGCTCATGATCAACATCGGCGGAGCGCGCCCCGGGGAGACATCGATGTCGACGTTCGGTCATCCCGGACGCTACACGTATTGCATCGCGGAGCACGAGGAGGCAAGTCCCTGGCCGCCCTATCACGTCGGGCGAGGTCTCTCTGCCGACGCCAGCGCCGTCACGCTCTTCGCCGGTGAGGCGCCTCACGGCATCTCCGATCATTCGAGCAGGACGGCGCGTGAGCTCGCCGGGTCGCTCGGGTGGTCCATGGCCGGCCTCTGGAACAGCAAGCACTTTCCGCTCTACTCGCACACCATGCTCGTGGTGGGTCCCGAGCATGCGCGCACCTTCGCCGACGACGGCTGGTCGCGAAGCGATCTGCAGCGCCATCTTCACGACACCATCCGCCGGCCCTATGCCGAGCTCGTTCCCGACGATGGCCACGGCGAGGGTACGAACTTGAGATTCGGGCGGACACCGCCGCATGCCGACACGCTGGTGCCCAAGTTCCCGTCGGCCGACGAGGTTCACGTGGTCGTCGCGGGAGGTACTGCTGGGCGATTCTCCATGGCCATCCCTGGCTGGCTCGGGACGCGAAACGGGTCCCAGCCTGTTACCCGAAGGGTAGAAGGCGATTGACGCCGCTTGCGCGGCTCGTGTAGGCTTTTTCTCGGTTCTGGTTCAGACGGATGTCGGTGAAACCGGAAAGACCGAAAGACACGCCGCGCGAGCTCCAGTCCGCGCGGCGTTTTTGTTTGCCTTCCGCCGCGGAAGGCGCCCCCGCATAGAGGCGGGGTGCATCAAGGGGCGCGGCCCCGAAGAAAGGTACGAGGTACGGAAGCATGGCAAACAGACGAGTGAAGTGGTTCAACGAGGCCAAGGGGTACGGTTTCATCACGCAGGACGGCGGCGAGGACGTGTTCGTTCACTACACTGCGATCCAGGCCCAGGGCTTCAAAACCCTGGCCGAGGGCGACAGCGTCGAGTTCGACGTCACGCGCGGCCCCAAGGGTCTCCAGGCCGCTAACGTCAGAAAAGTCTGAGGGTTCCGCCCCCCGAAGAGTTCCGCCCCTCGGTCCACCGCCAGCCCCATCGAGCGCAAACGAGCTTGACAGTGTTTTTTTGACCATTGTAAAGTCTTCTGCGTTCCAGATGGTGCATCTGATCGGGATGCTTTTAGCAGTCGGAGTCGCTCGGGTCTGAGGAGCCAGCGTCGCGAGGACCGAGGGTCCTGCGGCGCTTTTTTGTTGTCCCGGAACGTGATCGGGACGCCACCGGCCATGGGGGCCGGGATTACCGGAGCGATCAGGCCCGCTCCGTCCAAAGAGGGAAAGGGAGCATGGCACAAGGCACGGTGAAGTGGTTTAACGACGCGAAGGGATACGGCTTTATCCAGGTCGAGGGCGGCGAGGACGTGTTCGTTCACTACAGCGCAATTCAGGCCCAGGGCTTCAAGAGCCTGAGCGAGGGCGACAAGGTGGAATTCGAGGTCACCAAGGGGCCCAAGGGGCTGCAGGCGTCCAACGTCCGAAAGGTCTAACGTCCGCAGCTTCCATCCATCGCGGACCACTTCGCCGGCCCGCCGGAGCTCCCGGCGGGCCGTTTCTGTTATCGCCACTTCGCCGTCATTGAAAAAAAGGAGCCCCGACGAGGGCTGCGACGCTCTTTTCAGTGCTACGCGTCGCCCCGCTGGTGAGGCGGGGTCGTCGGGGCCGGTGGTGCCTGGTTCTCCCAGGCTCGCCACCCAGAGCTAGCGTGGTCGTTGCCTAGGAGGCCTCCACCTCACAGATCACCGTAGGGTTACACATCGGCTGGATCACCTCCTATCTCGGCAAGGGCGCCACGCGGGCCCAGTCCCACTCCCTCGAACCGGATGCCGACTCCCGGCCCCAGGCTCGGTCACGCTCAACCGCCGGCGGAATTGTCGGCGGGGACGCTGCTGGAACGCTGTTGACGCTCCGACCGATTTGCCCACATCCTACCGCAGCCTGCGCGGTCGCCCAAGCAAAAGTCCGTGCGCTTTACTTCACGACGATCCGTTCCCGATTGCGTTCCCACAGTCCGCCGCCGATGCCGTCCACCTTGCGGACGTCGTCAGGCTTCTTGAACGGACCGTGCGCTTCCCGGTACTCGACGATTTTTTCGGCGACCTTGCGCCCCACGCCGTCGAGCGTCATCAACGACTTCACGTCGGCGGTGTTGATGTTGATCGCGGGATGATCGGTGACCGCGGCCTTCTCCTGATGGCGGCCGGACGGGGCCCGCTCGGTCTCGGCGCCGGCCACGGGAACGAACGGCACAACAGTGAGAGCGGCGAGGACAACGGCTCGGTGAATCATGCGACTCCTCCGTGTGTAGGTGAATGGGGCACGCGCTCGCGAGCGTGGCCATTCAACGCGGACGACGAAGGAGCGTCAACGTCCAACGTTCGATACGGCTCGGTGTCACTCCTCGGAGACGCTGCCGAGCGAGGTCAGATAATCCTGCCACTCGACTGGCAACGACGATTGCTTGCGGTTGTTGCAGTCCTTGCAGGCGGGAACCACGTTGCCGCGCACGCTACGACCGCCGCGCCCGAGCGGAACGATGTGATCCATGGTGAGGGCGCGCGTACCGACTCGCCGTCGGCAGTAGTAGCAGATGCCCGTCGACAGCTTCCGCTTCCACCAGCCACTCTCGCGAAGCTCCCGGGCGCGCGCCCGCTCACGACGCAGCACACCAGGATCGACGGGCGCGTAAAACTCATTCACACGAAACCTCATTCATGAGTCGCGAGCTCAGTGGAGAGCGCCTCCCACTCCCGCATTAACCCGGTGACCTGCTCTTCGGCCTCTTTGCGCTCGCGCGCGACAGCGCGGGCCCGCTCGCCGTCGGTGTACAGCGCCGGATCTCCCAGCGCTCGGCCGAGGCCAGTCAGCCGCTCTTCCAGCACATGGATCTCGCGCTCGACCTCGTCGAGGCGGCGCCGGAGCTCACGCACTTCGCGACTCACGCCCGGCTTCGGGCGCGAGCGAGCGTTTGGCATCCGGTCCGCCGTCGGTGTGCGTGAAGTGGCCGGATCGCCGGCGGCTGACGCGTCGGTCACCCTCGCCTTGGCCGCGAGGTAGTCGTCATAGTCACCGAGATAGGTGACCAACCGGCCCTCGGCGACCTCGACGACGCTCGTGGCGATGCGGTTGATGAAGTACCGGTCGTGAGAGATGAACACGATGGTCCCCGGAAACCCGGCGAGCGCGGCCTCGAGGACCTCGCGGGAAACCAGGTCGAGGTGGTTCGTGGGCTCGTCGAGACACAGCAGCGCGGCCGGCCGCGTCAGCATCTTGGCCAGGGCCAGCCGCGCCTTCTCCCCACCGGAGAGCACCGCGATCTTCTTGTCGACGGTGTCGCCCGAGAACAGGAACGATCCGAGGATCGTGCGTAGCCGCGTGCGGGCGGCGTCGGGTGCCACCACCTCCAGCTCCTCCAGCACGCTGCGCGAGGGATCGAGGGCGTCGAGCTGGTGCTGAGCATAGTAGTGCGCGACCACGTGAGCGCCGAGCGTCCGCTCGCCACGGTCGAACGGCAGGACGCCGGCGAGGATACGCAGCATCGTCGATTTGCCGGCCCCATTGACCCCGACGAGCGCAATCCTTTCGCCCCGCTCGATGTCGAGATCGACGCCAGCGTAGACCACGAGGTCGCCGTACGCCTTGTGGATGCCGTGCAGCGACGCCACCCGGCGGCCCGTCCGCGGCGGCTCCGGAAACGAGAAGTGGATCCGACGCGACTCCGCCTCCACTTCGACGCGGTCGATCCGCTCCAGCATTTTGATGCGGCTCTGGACCTGGCGAGCCTTGGTGGCCTGATACCGGAAGCGCTCGATGAAGCGCTCGATCTCGGCAACGCGCTTCGCCTGATTGCGCGCCTGCGCGGCCAGGAGCTCGCGCCGCGCCTCACGCTCGACCAGGTAATCGTCGTAGTCACCCGGATACAGCGTAATGCCGCCCGGCCCGAGGTCGGCGATCGACGAGACCATCCGGTTCAGGAAGTAGCGATCGTGAGACACGACCACCACGGTGCCCTCGTACGAGGCGAGGAACGACTCCAGCCAGGCCAGCGACTCGAGATCCAGATGGTTCGTCGGCTCGTCGAGGAGCAGGAGCGAGGGCCTCAATAGGAGCAGGCGCGCGAGGGCAGCGCGCATCCGCCAACCACCCGAGAGCTCGGCGAGCGGGCGGGCCAGGTCGGCCGCCGCGAAGCCGAGACCACTGAGGATCGCGCGAGCCTCCGTTTCGAGCCGGTACCCGCCGAGGGCTTCGAAGCGATGCTGGAGCTCGCCGTACTGCTCGGTCAGTCGCTCGGTCGGCGCCGCCGCCAGGGCGGCGGCCACCTCCTCCATCTCGCGCTCGAGTCGCCAGACCTCGTCGAAGCCGCTCAGCGCTTCACCGAGCACTGACGTCGCGGCGGCGCCCGCGACGTCTTGCGGCAAGTAGCCCACCGTCGCGCCGCGGGCCTGACTCACTCGCCCGGCGTCTGGCTCCTCGAGTCCGGCGAGGATGCGACACAGCGTGGTCTTGCCGGCACCGTTCGGACCGACGAGCCCGACGCGCTGGCCTCCGGTGATCTGCCAGGAGAGATCCTGGAAGAGGTCCTGGCCACCAAAGCCTTTCGTGATGCCCTCGGCCTGGATCAGCACCTACCCCATTCCTTGTACGTGCTCGGGCAGTACCTTGACCGTGACGCGAACCTCGCCCGGGCGCCGCCACGGGTAACGATCCTGGCCGATGTACTTCTTGGCCAGCGCGTCGATGTGCGCCTCGGCGCCCTGCTCCGTTAGCTCGGCCCGGCCACGCACCTGGACGTACCGGTACGGGTTGTCCGGATCTTGCGCCGCCAGCGCCACGTGCGGATGGCGCTGGAGATTCTTGTCCTTCACTCGTCCTCGCGCTGTGTTGAACCGGATGTACTTCCCGTCGAAGTCCACCCACACCGGCGTGATCTGCGGGGCTCCCCCGGCGCCGACGGTGGCGACGTGGGCAAAGGCTTTCTTCTCGAAGATGTCGCGGTACTTCGCGAGCGTTCCATCCGTCGTCATGATCGACCTCCTCTGAGCTGCTCCCAGGCGGAGAATGCCGTCAGCGAACACCTGTCGACCTTCATCGGCGACGTCAGCATCAGGCCATGCAGTCGCTCCTTGTCCGCGTTTCGCCCGTGGATGTGCATCTCGGCCTCGGGTCCGGTTCCGCCGCCCTTCGGCGCGCTACCCCGAGTGTCGGGTGAGCTCGTCGGCGCGCGCCTCGGCCAGGCCCCGCAGAGCGAACAGCAAACGGACGACGCACTGCTGGACCAGCAACGTGTCTTGGGCGTGCGGATCGCCCAGCCACTGGCGCGCCCAATCGCCCTGCTCTTGCGCGAAACCGAGCGTCGGCGACAGCACCTGCAGCTTCAGAAGGAGATCGTCCGGCGGCAGACCAGCGGCCCGAAGACGCGCCACCACCGCGGCACGCACGGCCGCATTCCAGATCCCGGTCAGCCCTTCGAGCAGCGCCCCATAACAGGTCAGATCGCCCTTCGTCTGGAACTGCTGGAGCACGGTCGGCACGAGCGCGTTGACGACGGCATCGCCATCGTCGTCCACGCCGAAGAAGGCGCCGATGACGGGATCCGTGTGAGGCTGGGCCAGGCGTTCGAGCAGCGCAACGGCCGCCGTGGCGGGAAGGGCCGGTAGCTGGGCCAGGCGTTCGAGCAGCGGGATGTCGGCCATCACTATCCTCCGGCCCGGGTCGGTTCACCCCGCATGTCGGCACGGGCGAGCTCACGCGCACGGCCGGCGGGCACCAGGAAGGCCGAGGCGACCGCGGCCACGCACACGATGAGGCCCATCACGAACACGCCGTGGAGCGCGCCAGCCATCCCGAGGCCGGCGCCCAGTCGCCACGACATCACCGTCCCCATCACGGACACACCGATCGCGCCACCAACGGCCCGGAAGAATTGCGTCATCGACGTCGCGATGCCGAGATCCTTGCGGTCCACCGCGCTCTGCACGGCGATGAGCATCGGCACCATGTTCAGGCCCATTCCGACGCCGGCCACGAGGACGTCGCGCATCGCCTCACCCGAGGTGAGGGTCGCGTTCCACCGAGTGAAGAGGAGAAACGCCAGCGTGAGGCACGCCATCCCGGCCAGGACCAGGCCCCGATAGCCGACGCGAAAGACCAGACGCGCGCCGATGATCGAGCACACCACCCACCCGAGCACGAAGGGGGTGAGCACGAAGCCGGCCTGGGTCGCCGAGCTACCCACCACGGCTTGCATGAAGAGCGGGACGAACGAGATCGCACCGAACATCGCCACGCCGGCCAGGAACCCGGTGACGACGGCGGCGACCACGATGCGGTTGCTGAACAGTCGGAGCGGCACGATTGGATCCACAGCCCTCCGTTCGACGACAATGAAGCCCGCGAGGGCCAGGGCAGCGACGACCAGGGGCGCGGCGACATCGAAGTGCTGCCACGTCCCGGTCTGCCCTGCGGCCACGACACCGAGGAGGAGCGCCGACACGCCGGCGGCGAAGAGCGCAACGCCCGAATAGTCGATGACCGGACGCTGCGGCGGGCGCGCCTCGCCGGCCAGTCCGGTGGCGATGAGTGCCATCCCGACCAGCCCGAAGGGGACGTTGATGTAGAACACCCAGCGCCACGACACGTGGTCGGCGAGCACACCGCCCAGGAGCGGCCCGATCAAGGACGCGAGCCCCCAGACGCCTGAGAAGTAGCCCTGCATCTTCGCGCGCCGCTCGAGGCCGAATAGCTCGCCGATGATCGTCATGCCGATCGTGATCAGTGATCCGGCGCCGAGGCCCTGCAGCATCCGGAACGCGATCAGCTCGGTCATGTTCTGCGCTGCGCCCGAGAGCGCCGAGCCGACCAGGAAGATGGTGAGGCCCCCGAGATACATCGGCCGGCGGCCGTAGAGATCGGACAGCCGGCCCCACAGCGGCATCGTCACCGTGGACGTGAGCAGGAATCCGGAGAACACCCACGAGTAGATCGAGAGTCCGCCCAGGCTGCCCACGACTTTCGGCATCGCGGTGGCGACCACCGTCGATTCCATGGCGCCCAGGAAGATCGAGAGCATGATTCCAAAGAGCACCCGGCGTCGGCGCGCGTCGTCCATCAGTGCCCGCCCGTACACCCCGCGCATCGGCAGAGCGCGCGAAGATCCGGATAGGGATACAGGCTCGTGTGACCATCGGCCCACGTGACGCGGAGGCCCTCGGGAATCCGCTTGATGTCGGTGGGCCAGGCCATCGTCTGGGTCAACGTGTCGAGCGACGCGCACGCACCGCACGGGCAGTCACGCCGGAGACGCTCGAAAGGATAGATGCTGCCGTGTTCGTCGCCCCACGTGATGCCGACGGCATACCGGCCAACGAGATGAACGTCCTTCGGTGTGTTCGGGTCGGGCTGACCCAGGAGGGGTAACAGCAGCTTCCGGTTCAAGTTCCGCCGCCGACCGTCGGCTTGCTGAGACGCATGCCGGCCAGCAGGTAGTGCACAGCCAGCGTCTGATAGGGACCCCAGGCAGCCGCCCGCCGGCGGATCGCCTCCTCTTTGAACGTCCGGCCGCGACCATAGTAATGATGGAACGCCTTCCGCACGGCCAGGTCACCCGCCGGGCAGACGTCGCCGCGCCCGAGGCATCGCGCCATGTACCAGTCGGCCGTCCATCGTCCAATCCCGCGCAGCGCGGTGAGCCGCGCGATGATCTCGGCGTTGTCGGCCGTGACGAGCGCTGCGTGATCGATGCCTCCGTCGAGCATGGCGCGGGCGACACCGCGAATGGCGACGGCCTTGGCCGTCGAGAACTGCATGGTACGGAGTGACGCCACGCGAACCCGCGCGAGCACGGCCGGCGCGGGGAACGCGTACACGTCGTCGCCACCGACTCGGACACACTCGCCGTAGCGCTTGACCAGGCGCGCCCGCAGCGTGAAGGCGAACGCGAGATTCAGCTGCTGGGCGGTGATGGAGCCGACCAGCATCTCGATGGCAGTGGGCGCCAGGGTGGGTCGCAAGCCGTAGAGCGGCTCGATGAGGCCGGCCAGCGCGCGATCGGCCTTGGCCAGCCGGTAGAAGCCGGGAAGATCGAAATCGAGGCCGAACAGCTGACGCACTTCGCTCAGCACGGCGTCGGTCACGCCGGCGGCCCGCCGGCCGACGATGCGCAGGAGCAGTTTCGGATCGTCGACGGACCCTTGCCAGTGCACCTCGTACGGCACGAGCTGGTTCCCCCGACGCACGACCCGGCGGAACACGCCGTCGCCCAGACGGTTCACGGGATCCTCGCCCCAGATCCGATAGCGGGAGAGCGTGGCAGCGGCGTCGAGAGGTCCGTCGGGGGTGAGAACGACGTTCATCGAATCATCACGCGGAGTTCAAGTGTATCAAAGTCGCTCTGAGCCCCTGCCGTCGGTCGAGCCGCCGAGCGCAGGAACGCACGCCGACGGCAGCCGTTGGGCGTCAGTGCCTCAGGTGGTAGGGAACGTCGGTCACGACGACGTTCTTCCTGAAGAGCAGCTGCCCCTTGATCAACAGCGCGGTCTGGTTGTGGAGGAGCTGTTGCCACCAGCGCGCCGGGATGAATTCCGGCACCACGATCGTCACGATGTGGTTTTCGCCGCCCTTTTCCTGCAGGTGATCGATGTACTCGAGCAGCGGCCCGAGCAGCGAGCGGTATGGCGACGTCAGGACGATGAGCGGCGCGCCCATGCCCCACTTGCCCCATCGCTCCTCCAGCCGGTGCGTCCGCTCGGGATCGATCTCGACGTAGACGGCCTTGGCACTCGGTGACAGCGACTGCGCGTACTGGACCGCCTTCACGACACCGCGGTGAAGATCACCGACCAGCACGAGGACCGAGTTCGTGATCGGCGGCGCCGCGAACCCTTCCAGCGAGAGCTGACCGGCCACTTCTTCGTAATGACGGCGGACCGTCATGAAGGCCGCGATCAGCGTGGGAATGAGCAACACGACGATCCACGCGCCGTGCACGAACTTCGTCACCGCGATGGTCAGCATGACGATGCCGGTGACGAATGCGCCCACCCCGTTGAGACCGGCCCGCCAGGTCCATCCATCACCGCGCACGCGGAACCAGCGCCGAACCATGGCGGCCTGCGACAGCGTGAAGGAGATGAACACGCCGACGGCGTAGAGCGGGATGAGCGCGTGGGTGTCGCCACGGAAGATCACCAGCAGCACCGCGGCGAGTCCGCCCAGGATGAGGATGCCATTCGAGAACACGAGCCGGTCGCCCTGAGTCCCGAACTGGCGCGGGATGAAACGGTCCCGGGCGAGGAAGAACGACAGCCGAGGAAAATCGGCGAACGACGTGTTCGCGGCCAGCAGGAGGATGAGCATCGTCACGGCCTGGATCTCGTAATAGAGGAGACCGGCGCCCCCCAAGAGTCGCCGCGCGAGCTGCGAGATCACCGTTTCGTGCGCCTGAGGCGTGATGCCCAGGTCGTACGCCAGGAACGTGATGCCGAGGAAGAGCGTGATGAGGATGGCCCCGAGCCAGGTGAGGACGATCCGCGCGTTGTGCGCCTCGGGCGGCTTGAACGCCGGCACACCGTCCGAGACCGCTTCCACGCCGGTCAGTGCCGCGCAGCCCGACGCGAAGGCACGGAGAAGAAGGAAGACTCCGATGCCTTCGAGACCAGGCGGATGCGGCTGGTAGGGAGCCTCCGGAATGAGATTGAAGATCGCGGCCACTGCACCGTAGCCAATCAGAGCAAGGAGGCTTCCCACGAACAGATACGTCGGTGCGGCGAACAGCTTGCCGGACTCACGGATCCCCCGGAGGTTCGCCGTCGCGATGGCGCCGACCGCGAGCAGACAGAGGGTGACGCGATAGGGAAACATGCCCGGCAGCGCCGAGGTGACGGCGGCGACGCCGGCGGCAACGCTCACGGCGACCGTCAGGACGTAATCGATCAGCAGCGCGGCCGCGGCCACCAGGCCCGAGAAGACCCCGAGGTTGTCCTTGGTGACGATGTACGCGCCCCCGCCTTTCGGGTACGCGCGAATCGTCTGGCGGTACGAGCTGACGACGATGGCGATGAGCAGCGCGATGGCAATGCCGATCGGCAACGAATAGCTCAGCGCGACGGCACTGGCGAGTACCAGAACGAGCAGGATTTCTTCGGTTGCGTAGGCCACGGAGGACAGGGCGTCGGAGGCGAAGGTCGCCAGGGCGGTAGCCTTGCCCAGGCGCTCGTGGCGCTGCTGCGCCGTGGGAAGCGGTGTGCCGACGAAGACGCGCTTCAGGCGGTGCAGACGCACGAAGCCGATGATACCGCGGAGGCCGGCGGGGTCAGCGAAAGCAGAAACCCCGGGGTCCGGTGCGGAGACCGGACCCCGGGGCGTTGAGTCAACGCATGTGTCAGTGAGCTCGGTGGTCGTCGAACCCGTGGGAGCTCTTGATCCGATCCTCGCTGCCGGGAATGTAGAGCTTCTCCAGTTCCTGGAAGTGGGACACGCGAGCCATCACGTGGTGGCTTTCGGTCGGATGGCCGGCCTTCAGCTTCTCGAGCGTCCACTGGGCCTGCTCCTGGTTCTTCACCAGGTCTTCCATGGCATTCCACACGGCGTGCATCCCCGCGTGGGCCGCGTAGAGCGTGATGAAGATGAACTTGTAGCCGAGATCACCCAGCTCGCGGAACAGGAACGGGTTCGCGTCGCTGCTCCAGCGGAACGAGGACGAGTAGTTGAAGGCGAGCGGGAGATTCGGGTGGGTCTGCCGCATGGCCTTGGCGAAGGCGATGGCGGGCTCGCGGCCCGCGTTCGAGAATTCTGACCACACGAGGTCGACACCGAGGTCGGCGTAGGCACGTCCGCGCCAGATGGCTTCCTCGAGGCTGCCGCCGACGGCGCCGAACGCATCCGTCCGCGCGATGACGACGAAGTTCGGGTCGTGCTGGTTTCGCGTGTCGATGGCGGCCCGATATTTCCCGATCGCCTCTTCGCGACTCACGATCGTCTTTCCCGCGATGTGACCGCACCGCTTCGGAAACCGCTGGTCCTCGAGGTGAATCCCGGCGACGCCCGTCTTGATGAATTCCTGGACGGTGCGCATCGTGCTCAGCGCATTGCCGTAGCCGTCATCGGCATCGGCGATGACCGGAATGCTCACCGCGGACTGGACCATCGACGAAATGCGCGTCACCTCGGTCATGGTGAGAAAGCCCATGTCCGGCCACCCGTTGGCCATGGCGACCGAGTAGCCGCTGAGGTAGATCGACTTCATGCCGACCCGCTCGGCGATCTGCGCATCCAGCGGCGAGTACACACCGCCGGTGAACAGGTACTCCTCATCCTTCAGCAGCTGCCGGAACTTCTTCCCCATGCTCTCCATGAGTGGCGCTCCTTGTCAGGCCGCCGCCACCAGCGACGTGGCGCACCAGCGGCAATAGGTCTGGGTCTCGACTTCCAGCGCGCAGCTCCGGCAGCACGCCGTACCGCATTCCTGGCAAGGAGCGGCACTTGCCGCACGTTCCAGGGTCGTCTCGCACTCGCAAGTGTTGGTCATGACTGGCCTCAGTGCAGCTCGAAGGTTCCCGCAGCGCACACGTTCGTCGCGCCCAGCAGGGATCCTGCGCAGCTACGGCAATACGTCACGGATTCGAGAGGAACGGCACATGCCGAGCAGCAAGGCGCTCCGCACTCCAGGCATCCCAGAGTCGGTCGCGCTTGGGAGCGTTCGGTACCGCAGCTACAATCCCCGCCCATGGCGTCCTCCTAAATGGCGCTCAGACGGGAACTACTTCAAAAGGCGTTCCAGGGGATGCCGCAACTTAAAGTACTGATAATACTGAGGTAAGTATTAAGATGAGACATCTACGACTCAGCAATCTGAGTGCATAGCTGGCGAAATAGTGTTATAGAATCATTAGGTTAGGTCTAAATAGTCAGTGAGACCTAATAGTCTCACTGATGAGACTTTACTGTCTCAGATCGAAATTCCGCAGCGGATATGCGGTGCTTGAGCAGGAGCCGGTGAAAGTTCCGCCGCGTGATTCGAGCTTTCTTGGCCGCCGCCGAAATGTTGCCGCGACTCTCCCGAAGGAAGCGCAGGACAGCTTGACGCTCGAACTCGCGGACGAGCCGTTCCTTCCCCGCAAGCAGGCCATCGTCGGAGGGACCCGTGAAGCCGCGGGATTCCTGCAGGTGAAGGGGGAGATGCTCGGGCTCGATCGACCGATCACGGGTGAGAACAACCGCTCGCTCGATGATGTTCTCGAGCTCGCGAAGGTTCCCTGGCCAGGGATATCGCTTGAGGAGGTCCAGGGCGTCAGTCGAGATCCGCTCCACCTTCTTGTTGACCTTCGCTTCCGCTTTGCGAAGGAAGTGATAGGCCAGGACCGGCAGGTCCTCCATCCGTTCGCGAAGCCCAGGAAGGGTGATCGTGAACGCATTGAACCGATAGAAGAGGTCCTCTCGGAATTCCGTGCGTTGCATCGCGGTCTCCAGATCCCGGTTCGTCGCGGCGATGACGCGAACGCGCACACGCCGCGTCGCGACGTCGCCGACCGGCTTGATCTCGCCGGCCTGGAGCACGCGGAGGAGCTTGCCCTGCATCTCCAGCGGCATATCACCGATTTCGTCGAGGAAGATCGTGCCGCCGTCCGCCTTCTCGAACAGGCCGACCTTGTCCGCGATGGCTCCGGTGAATGCTCCTCGCCGATGGCCGAACAATTCGGATTCCATCAGCGAGGGCGTCAGCGCCGTGCAATTGACGGTCAGGAGTGGCTTGTCGCGAAGGGGCGAGTACTTGTGGATGGCCCGAGCCACCAACTCCTTCCCGGTTCCGGACTCGCCGCGCACTAAAACGGTCGTCGGCGCCGGCGCGACCCGCGCCACCAGCTCGGCAATTTCTCGCATCTTGGGGTTCTGGCCGATGATGAAGTCACCTTCCTGGGCCTGCAGCTCGCGCACCACCAGCGAATAGCGGTCTTCCAGTTCCTCGGTGCGTTTCCGTTCGGCCAGCAGATCCCACACGAAGCGCGCGCTGAGACCGCCCATGACCTCGGCGCCCGCCGGTTTCGACCGCAAGATCGTCTGGTGCACTTCGGGGCTGCCGGTGACGTCGATGATGAGGTCGGTCCGCGGATCGGTCACGAACTCTCGCAAGTCCGTGGTGACCGGGATGTTGAAGCGGCGGGCGAACTCGATGCCGGGCGCCCACGGATTGACATCGGCTACGCCCAGGATGGACACGGTGGCGTCGCCGACGAACATCTCGAGCAGGGCTCGCCCGCCCTTGCCCGCACCGATGATGACCACTTTCGTCACACATCAGACAATATCATCGGCGACGGGCGCGAGGCCCGTCCCCCGCTCAGAAGGCGGGCTGGGGCTGGCGGTGGAACTCCGCCACGTTCTCGAAGCGCGCGTATTGCGGCAGGAACACGACCTTGATGGTGCCGACCGGTCCGTTCCGCTGCTTCCCGATGATGACCTCGGTGATGTTCGCCTCGTCCGGCGGCAGATCCTCCTTGTATGCTGACTGCCGGTAGAGAAAGAGGATCAGGTCGGCATCCTGCTCGAGCGCACCCGACTCGCGAAGGTCGCTGAGCTGAGGCCGGAAATCGCGGGTGGCCCGCGACTCCACGGCCCGCGAGAGCTGGGACAGCGCGACGACGGGCACACGAAGCTCCTTGGCCAGCGCCTTGAGTGACCGGGAGATCTCGGAGATTTCCTGCTGACGGCTCTCCATCGACGCCCGCCCGCGCATGAGTTGCAGGTAGTCGATGACGAGAAGGTCGAGGCCGTGCTCGGCCTTCATCCGGCGCGCCTTGGCGCGGGCCTCCAGGACGGTCAACCCTGGAGAGTCGTCGATGAAGATCGCGGCTTCACTGAGCCGGCCCGCCGCCGCCGTGAGGCGATGCCAGTCGGAAGCGCTGAGACGACCGGTCCGCACCGCCTGCGAGTCGACTTTCGCCTCGGAACACAGCATGCGCTGCACGAGCTGAGGGGCCGACATTTCCAGACTGAGCACGAGCACCTTGCCGTGAAGCGCCACGCCGACGTGCTGCGCGATGTTCAAGGCGAAGGCGGTCTTCCCCATGCTAGGTCGACCGGCGATGATCACGAAGTCGGCCGGCTGCAGACCCGACGTCTCCAGATCGAGCTTCTCGAAGCCCGTCGCCACGCCGGTGACGTGCTCTTTCCGCTCGTAGAGCCGCTCGATGTACTCGAACGTGTTCTTGAGAATCTTGCCCACCGGCAGGGCGCTGCCTTCGAGCCGGCGCTCGGCGAGCCCGAAGATCTTCCGCTCGGCGTCGTCGACGAGGGTTTGCACATCCTCCTTGGCCTCGAAGGCCTGACCGATGATCTGCGTCGAGGTCTGGATGAGCTCGCGCAGGACGGCCATGTCACGCACGATGCCGGCGTAGGCCGAGAGATGGGCGGCGATCGACGCGTGCTCGACGAGAAGCGCCAGCGCCCCCGGACCGCCGACGGATTCCAGCGTGCCGTCACGGCGGAGGTTCTCGCTCAACGTGATGAGATCGACGGGCTCGCTGCGGTCGAAGAGTCCTTGCATCGTCTCGTAGATCGTCCGGTGTGCGTCGGTATAGAAATCGGAGGACCGCAGCAACTCGATGACACGTGGAAGAGTCTCCCGGCCCTCGAGCAGGACGGCACCGAGGACGGCACGTTCCGCGTCGAGGTTGTGCGGTGGGATTCGCGCGGGGAGATCCAACGGACTCATGCGAGCGTGGTGTCCCCGATGCGAAGCATGCGGTTCGCATCATCGGCGGGACGGCGGCAACCGGTCAACAGAATTGTGAAAAAATCAGTCTGCGGTGGACAACGATGTGGGTATCACGTGCACATCGAGTGGAAATCGCGTGGACAAGACGAGCAATCCTCGTGGGTCGCGGCCCACGAGGACCTCGGATTACGCGGGACGCTACTCGCGAAGGACGTTGACGCGAAGCTGCGCGGTGACCTCCGGGTGCAGGCGAATCGGAACGCTCGTCTCACCCAGCGTCTTGATCGGCTCGTCGAGCTGCACCCGACGGCGCTCGATCTTCACGCCCTGCCGCCCGAGGAAGTCGACGAGATCCTGCGCCGTGACCGATCCGAAGAGTTTGCCCTCTTCGGACGCCTGGCGCTTCTCCTCGTACATCGTTTCCTCGATGCGCTGCCGTAACGTATCGGCCTCGCCCTTGATGCGACCCGCTTTGGCGTCCTGCTGTTTCTTGATGTGCTCGAGGTTCTGCAGATTGCCGGCGGTGGCCGAGAGGGCGAGCTTCTTAGGGATGAGGAAGTTGCGAGCGTAGCCGTCCGAGACGTCACGAACCTCACCTCGGCGGCCCACCTTGGCGACGTCGTCCAGAAGAATGATCTTCATCGAGGCTCCGGTCTCAGTCCGTTGACACGTACGGGACCAAGGCCACCGTCCGCGCACGTTTGATGGCGTGCGTCAGCTGGCGCTGATGGCGCGCGCAGCTCCCCGAGATGCGCCGGGGAATGATCTTCCCGCGCTCGGTGACGAAGTTCCGAAGCCGACGGACATCCTTGTAATCGACGAGATCGACCTTGTCCGCGCAGAATTTGCAGACCTTCCGCCGGCCGAACCGGCGGCGCTTGACAGGCTTCTGAGGCGTGGGAATGGCTGACTCCTCCTTGAACGACTAGAAGGGAACGTCGTCGTCGGCCGCTGCCGGCACCTCGTCACCGGCAAACGCGGGCGCCGACGACACGGCCGCGGCGGGCGTCCCTTTGCCGCGGCTCATGAACTGGACACGCTCGGCGACGACCTCGGTCACCGTCCGCTTCTGGCCGTCCTTGCCTTCCCAGTCCCGCGTCTGCAGACGACCTTCGACGAAGACCTGGCTGCCCTTGTCGAGATACTCGCCGCACGATTCCGCTTGCTTGCTCCACACGACGACCGTGAGAAACGTCGCTTCCTCGCGCTTCTCACCGCCCTGGGTGGTGTAGTTGCGGTTCACGGCCAGGCGCAAGTCGGCGACGGCAGTGCCGCTCGGGGTGTAACGAAGCTCCGGGGGCCGGGTCAGATTACCGATCAGTAGGACTTTGTTGAGGCTCGCCATCAACCGACCTCCTCGAGCACCTCCGGTTGCGGTTTGCTTGGCCGAGCTTTCTTGCGGATGGGCACCCGCGTGGAGAGGAAGCGCAGCACGTTCTCGTTGAGACGAAGCTGGCGCTCGAACTCCTTGATCATCGACGGCTCGGCGGACACTTCGAGGACCGCGTACGTGCCCTCACGCTGCTTGCGGATGTCGTACGCGAGCCGGCGCTTGCCCCAGTTCTCGACTTTGGTGACGTCGGCGCCGAGGCCCTTGAGCTGCTCTCCGACCTGCGTGAGCAACGCCGCGACTTCTTCATCGGTGGGCCGAGGATCGGCGATGACGAGAATTTCGTAAGGCCGCAAATGCTCACCCCCTTCTGAAAGCGCCTTAGGCTATCAAACTACGCTAAGAGCAGCAAGGTCAATGCCGTGAAAATGATACGGCCCGGGTCGATTTCCCGACCCGGGCCGTCGCCCGCGCATCGCGCGGACTCCAACGGTCTAGTACATGTCACCGTGAGGCATCGCGGGAGCCGCCGGCTTGGCGTCCTCCGGGATGTCGGTAATCAGCGCCTCGGTGGTGAGCAGCAGCGCGGCGATCGACGACGCGTTCTGCAGCGCCACCCGTTCCACCTTGGTTGGATCGATGATCCCGGCCTGCATCATGTCGACCGGCTGCATCGTTTCCGCATCGAACCCGCGGGTGGGAACGTTTTCCGCCTTCACCTTCTCCACGACCACGCTGCCCTCGAGGCCGGCGTTCTCGACGATCTGACGGATCGGCTCTTCGAGCGCCCGCCGGACGATCTGAGCCCCCGTCTTCTCGTCACCTTCCAGCTTCAGCGAGTCGATCGCCTTGGCCGCCCGCAGCAGCGCGACGCCGCCGCCCGGCACGATACCTTCCTCCACGGCTGCCCGCGTTGCGTTGAGGGAGTCCTCGACGCGCGCCTTCTTCTCCTTCATGGCCGTCTCGGTGGCGGCCCCGACCTTGACGACGGCCACACCGCCAGCCAGCTTGGCCAGCCGCTCCTGCAGCTTCTCGCGGTCGTAGTCGCTGGTGGTCTCGTCGATCTGGGCACGAATCTGCTTGATCCGGCCTTCGATGGCCGACTGCTTGCCGTTGCCCTCGACGATCGTCGTGTTGTCCTTGTCGACGACGACCTTCTTGGTCCGGCCGAGGTCGTCGAGCTTGATGTTCTCGAGCTTGATGCCGAGGTCCTCGGTGATGGCCTTACCGCCGGTCAGAATCGCGATGTCTTCCAGCATGGCCTTGCGGCGGTCGCCGAAGCCGGGAGCCTTGACCGCGCAGGTGTGCAGCGTGCCGCGCAGCTTGTTCACGACGAGCGTGGCCAGCGCCTCACCCTCGACGTCCTCGGCGATGATGAGCAGCGGACGGCCCGCCCGCGCGACTTGCTCGAGCAGGGGCAGCATGTCCTTCATCACGCTGATCTTCTTCTCGTGAATCAGGATCAGCGCGTCCTCGAGCACGACTTCCATCCGCTCGGGGTCGGTCACGAAGTACGGCGACAGGTAGCCGCGATCGAACCGCATGCCCTCGACGACGTCGAGCACGGTGTCGGCCGACTTCGACTCCTCGACCGTGATAACGCCGTCCTTACCAACCTTCTCCATAGCCTCGGCGATGAGGTCACCGATGGTCTTGTCGTTGTTGGCGGCGATCGTCGCGACCTGGGCGATTTCCTTCTTGTCCTTCGTCGACTTCGAGAGCTTCTTGAGATCCTCGACCACCGCGTTGACGGCGGTCTCGATACCACGCTTGAGGCCCATCGGATTGGCGCCGGCGGTCACGTTGCGCAGGCCCTCGCGGAAGATCGCCTGGGCCAGCACGGTGGCGGTGGTGGTCCCGTCTCCGGCGATGTCCGACGTCTTGGACGCTACTTCCTTCAGCATCTGGGCGCCCATGTCCTCATAGGGGTCCTTCAGCTCGATCTCCTTGGCGACGGTGACGCCGTCCTTGGTGATCGTGGGGCTGCCGAACTTCTTGTCGATCACTACGTTGCGGCCCTTGGGGCCGAGCGTGGCCTTCACGGCCTCGGCCAGGATGTTGACGCCCTTGAGCAGGGACGCCCGGGCCTCCTCGTCGAATTTGAGCTGCTTCGGCATCTGTGGCTTCCCTCCTGGGAAAGAGTGATTACTCGAGAATCGCCAGAACGTCCTCCTCGCGGAGGATGAGATATTCCTTCTCGTCGATCTTCACCTCGGAGCCCGAGTACTTGCCGAACAGGATGCGATCACCGGATTTCACGTCGAGCGGGATCTTCTTCCCGTCCTCCGTCACCTTGCCGTTACCGGCGGCGACGACCTTGCCTTCCTGCGGCTTCTCCTTGGCGGTGTCCGGGATGATGATCCCACCCCGTACTTGCTCCTTCTCCTCGACGCGCTCCACGAGGATGCGGTCGTGCAACGGGCGAATCTTCATAAACGGCTGGCCTCCTTTATCCGTGGTAGAGGGTCTAGAGGGCTTGGTCGCGGCAGTTCGTTTGGCCATCCTTAGCCTCGGAAGTCTGTTAGCACTCGTGAAAAGCGAGTGCTAACATACCCGCGCGTCAGGGCCAGGTCAAGAGAAAAATCGGGGGCCGGAAATGGCGGAAAGCGTCTTCATTTCAAACGTTTTGCCGGCGGAGGCTCGATCACTGATTCCTCGTGAATGGACCGTGGACTACAACGAAACAGACATCCCGCTGTCGAAGGCTGAGTTGATCAGGAGGCTTCAAGGCAAGGAAGCGTTGGTCTGCCACATCATCAGCGCCATCGACGAGGAAGTCTTCGCCGCCTGCCCCGACCTCAAGGTCGTGGCGAACGTGGCCGTCGGGTTCAACAACGTCGACGTCGCGGCTGCGACCCGACACGGCGTGATCGTGACGAACACGCCCGACGTCCTCACGGAGACCACGGCTGATTTCGCCTGGGCGCTGCTCATGGCGGCCGCCCGACGGGTCGTCGAGGCCGACCGCTACGCGCGGGCAGGCGAGTGGAAGGCGTGGAAGTGGGATCTCCTGTGGGGGGCTGACATCCACGGCAAGACCCTGGGCGTGATCGGCTTCGGGCGGATCGGGCGGGCCGTCGCGCGACGGGCCGGCGGTTTCAACATGCGCATCCTCTATCACGACGCCCTGCGCGCCGACGCCGCTGCCGAGCGCGAGCTCAATGCGACGTTCGTGGCGAAGGATCGACTGCTGGCCGATGCTGACTTCGTGACCGTCCACACCAACTTGACGATGGAAACGCGTCACCTGATCGACGAAGCGGCGCTGAAGCGGATGAAGAAGACGGCCGTGCTCGTCAACGCGGCCCGTGGCCCGATCGTCGACGAAGCGGCCCTGGTGCGGGCCCTGCGGGAAGGCTGGATCGCCGGCGCCGGTCTGGACGTCTTCGAGGACGAGCCGACGATCCATCCGGGCCTGCTGCCTTTACCGAACGTCGTCCTGGCGCCCCACATCGCCAGCGCCTCCCGCGACACCCGGACGGGCATGGCGATTCTCGCCGTGCGCAACTGCGTCGCGGTGCTCGAGGGAAAACCGGCGATTACGCCGGTGCGGTAACGGCTCGCCGGGTTCGGCGCTCGAGTCGGGAGAGGCGATAGACGAGCGCGTCGAGCGCGCGGACGGGCGCCTTCGACGCTTGGGCGAGGGCGAGGGCGTCCTGGACGATCCCCAGCGCGGTGCCGAAGTCGCGCCGTCGATGCTCGTGGTATTTGGCCAGCTCCTCCCACGGCGTCACGTCGAAGACACGGGCTGCCGACGCCTCCTGCCACAGCGCGCACGCCTCGTTCCAGCGGGCCTGGCGCTTCTGCCACCGCGCGAGCCGGAGGCGAACCCGGTGGCCCTCGTCGCCAGCGAGCCCGGCCGAGAGCGCTCGCTCGTAGTACACCGCAGCCCGCCCCGGATCGCAGCGCTCCCAGAGGCGGCCGACCCCGGCCAGTTCGCCGGCGGCAAGGTCGGCATCGTCGGTGAGGGCACGAGCGAACCATCCCAGCAGCGTGGCCAACGACAGCACGTCATCCCGGTTGTGCTCGAAGACCCGGGCCAGGGGCGCGGCGCGCCGATAGCGGAGGAAATCGAAGTAGAGCGCAGGGATGAGGTAGCCGGGGACATCGTTCTCACGGACGAGACCGAGGACCTCTCGCTCCAGCGTCGGTAGCCGGCAGTCATCGAAGTGGGCCGACCACATCCGCCGTGCGGGCCTCAACAAATCGACGTGAGCGAGCGTCGCCGGCCATCGACGACGCGCGAGAACGAAGCGCGTCTCGAGGAGAGGCAGGTCGAAGCCCCCGCCGTTGAAGGTCACGAGGCCACTGGCCCGGTCGAGCAGGGGATCGAGAGCGGCCAGCAGCGCCGATTCCTCGTCGAAATCCCGCATGAAATGTTGAACGAGCACGAATCGTTCGTTCTCGAGGAAGGCCGCTCCGACCAGGAAGGCGTACGTGCCGGTGCCGCCTGCCAACCCGGTCGTCTCGGTGTCGAGGAAGAGGAGCCCGCGCGGGTCGGACGGCGCTCCCAGAGGCGCGAGCAACTCAAGCGCCGGCACCGCGACGTCGAGCGCATCACCCAGGGCGAGCCGGCCGTGGCGATGCGAGAGCGGATATTCGCGTCGGACGACGACGAGCGGGCCGCCGCCGGTGTCCACGACTTCTCCGCCGACGAGGCGCTCGATCGGTTCGGGGACGGGCCGTGTGGCCCGCACGTTCTCGATGCGCCGGATGACCCGGCGAAGCTCTTCGAGCGTGCGGGAGCGGCCGTTCAGATCAGCGGGTGAGCTCACGGAGGAGGGCAGCGGCGGTGGCCTTGGCTCGTCGGCCCACCTCGTTCACGGGTCCCACGCACGAGGGGCATCCGAAGCGGCACGGGCAGGCCCCGAGCGTGTCCCGGCCGCGCTCGAACAGCAGCGGGAGGACATCGAACACCCGCTCGGCGAGACCGATGCCACCCGCGTGGCTGTCGTAGAGATAGATCGTCGGGTTGAAGCGCTCGGCCTCGAGCAAGCGCCGGCGCGCCGACTCGCGGGTCACCACGGCGCCCGGCTGGGCCGGCGTGGTGTCGCCCAGCCAGGAGCCGAGGTCGCGGATGTCGCAGAGCAGGAAGATGGGCGCGAGATGATGCAGGAGGTATCCGACGGCGCGAAGACCATCGATCAGCTCCTCACGTGAGGAGCTGATGCGCGCGAGGGCGTCCGGAGCAATCGTCACCCAGGCGCTCGTCGTCTGCATTTCCTGCTGCGGCAGCTCCACCTCACCCGATCCGACGTTCTCGAGCGTCCCCATCTTGATCTTCTTGAAGCCGACGACTTTCTCCGCCACCAGGACCTCGCCCTGTTCGGCGACGTAGGCGGAATGCTCGCGCTCGGCGAGCCGGCGCAGGATCCAGACGCCCTTGGCGCTGATGGCGTCGGTGAAATAATCGACGGTCACCCGTTTGACGTACGCGACCTTTTCCTCGTCCTCGCGGAAGTGAAGCTCCTGAACTTCGTAGGGCACGCTCTCGACCAGGTAGATCGCCTTCGGGTAGATCGTGGCGAAGGCGCTGCTCCAGTCAACCTCGGCGATGATCTGGCGCCGCTTGGTCTGCTTCTCGTCGCGTGCGGTGGTGTCGATCACCAGGAAGTTGTCGGTGGTCACCGTCCGGAGCGAGATGTGGTCGGCCGGATAGGTTTCCGAGGCCCAGTGCCACCGCCCGCCCGCCTGGTGGAGGAGTCCTTCGTCCTCGAGGGCGGCCAGCTCGCGGCGCACGTCGACCTCGCCGAACGTCTCGACGCTCTGGCCGGCGGCGCTCGGCGCGAACGGCAGCTCGAACGCCGCGCACTTCAGGTGGTTGACGAGGATGAACGGGTTGTCGGGGTTGACGCGTGCGTGCTCGGGCGAGGCCCCGAACAGGTACTCCGGATGCGTGACCATGAACTGATCGAGGGGGGCGCTGCTCGCGACAAAGACGGCCGCCGAGGTGCCCGAACGTCGGCCGGCCCGGCCACTCTGCTGCCAGAGGGACGCGATCGTCCCCGGGTAGCCGGCCAACACGGCGACGTCGAGATGTCCGATATCGACGCCGAGCTCGAGGGCGTTTGTGGAAACGACGCCCAGCACCTCGCCGGCGCGGAGCCCTTGCTCCACCGCGCGCCGTCGTGACGGCAGATAGCCACCCCGGTAGCCGCGGACGATGCCGGCATCGCCGGTCTTGTCGGCGACACCGGTCTTGATGGCGGTCAGGAGCACCTCGGTCGACAGCCGACTCTGGGCGAACACGATCGTCGGGATCTTTTCGCGCAGGAACCGTGTCGCCAGCCTGGCCGCTTCGCCGAGGTACGGCGCGCGGATCCCCAGCTCGGGATTGACGACCGGGGGGTTGTAGCAGAGGAAGAGCTTGTCGCCGGTGGGGGCTCCGCTCTCGGCGACCTCCTCCACGCTCTCCCCGATGATCCGCCCGGCCAGCTCACCAGGATTCGCAATCGTGGCGGACGCCATGATGAATTGCGGCGCCGACCCGTAATGACGACAGAGACGGCGCAGACGACGCATGACGTTCGCCACGTGACTACCGAAGACACCACGATACGCGTGGAGCTCGTCGATGACGACGTAGCGGAGATTCTGGAAGAGCACGGCCCACTTCGTGTGATGCGGCAAGATCCCCGAATGCAGCATGTCGGGGTTGGTCAGGACCAGGTTGGCGCGCGCCCGCACGGCCCGCCGCGCGTCCTGCGGCGTATCCCCATCGTAGGTGAACATGCGGAGCTCGGGCAGGGCCTTGGCGATCGTTTCGAGCTCGGCGAGCTGATCCTGGGCGAGCGCCTTGGTCGGAAAGAGATAGAGCACGCGCGCGTCGGGCTGCCCGAGCAGCGCCTGCAGCACGGGCAGGTTGTAGCAGAGCGTCTTTCCCGACGCCGTCGGCGTCACGACGACGACGTGCTGGCCCTTCTCGATCAAGGCCCATGCCTTGGCCTGGTGTGAGTAGAGCTGACTGATCCCGCGGGCACGGAGCGCCTCCGCGAGCCGAGGATCGACCGACGTCGGGAGCGGGACGAAGACCGGCGGGCGCGCGGGAAGCTGTCGGAGTGCGGTGATGCAGGGCCCGGTCGACGGTGATGTCAAGAGATCATCGAGGATCTCGCCGAGCATCGGGCGCCACTCTACCACGCCACCTGTATAGTGTTGCAAGCATGCGCCGCTCGGACTGGGTCCCTCCGATCGTCTGGATGGCCGCGATCCTGGCGCTGTCCACCGACGCGGGCAGTGCCGAGCACACCGGCGGCTTCGTTCTTCCCGCTCTGCGCTTCATCTGGCCGACCGCGACCCTGCCGCTGCTCGAATCCATCCACGCCGTCGTCCGAAAGCTCGCCCACGTGACCGAATACGCCGTGCTCGGCAGCCTCTGGTATCGCGCGTTCGCCGTCGGGCGCCGCCCGCCCAGGATTGCAGTCGCGCTCGCCTTCGGCTTGAGCGTGGCGTGGGCGGGCGTGGACGAGGCCTTTCAGATGCTGGTTCCGTCGCGAACCCCGAGCATCCTCGACGTGGGGATCGATGCCGCCGGCGCCCTGATCGCCTGTATCGGCGCGGTGGACCGGCCTCGGCTCGTGGATGTCATGACCTCCGCGCTCTTGTGGGCGGCGACGGTCGTCGGTAGTGTCGCGCTTGTCCTCAACGCCGTGATCGGTGATGGCTCCGGAGGGCTCTGGGTGACGACGTCGGCGGCAGCGCTGGCGGTCGTCGCGCGACGGCGGGGGACGACCGGCTAGATCTTCAGTCGTGGGTCGAGCGTGTCTCGAAGGCCGTCGCCGAACAGATTGATCCCGAGCACGGCCACCAGGATGGCGAGCCCGGGAAAGGTGGCCAGCCACCACGCGGTCGACAGGTACACGCGCCCGTCGGCGAGCATCCCTCCCCACGTCGGGGTCGGCGGCTGGACGCCGAGTCCCAGGAACGACAATGCCGACTCGATGACGATGACGCGGGCCATGTCGAGCGTGGCGACCACCAGCCACGGCGTGAACGCGTTCGGGAGGATGTGGCGCACGAGAACACGCCAGTCCCGGACGCCAAGCGCCTGGGCGGCCTGGATGAACTCGCGTTCCCGGATCGACAGGACGGCGCCGCGGACGACGCGGGCGTAGATGACCCAGCTCGAGACACCGATGACGGCAATGATCGTCACCAGGCTCGGCCCGAGCACTCCGATCACCGCGATGGCGAGGAGGATGAACGGAAAAGCGAGCTGGATGTCAGCCAGACGCATCAGAACGTCGTCCACCGGGCCACCGAAGTAGCCGGAGAGGAGTCCCGCGATCATCCCGAGGACGCCGGAGATCAGCACCGCGGCGACGCCGACCAGAAGGGCTGGCCGGGCTCCGAAGATCACGCGAGCGAGAATGTCGCGGCCGAGATGATCGGTACCGAGCGGGTGAATATATCCCGCCCCGTCCTGCCATCCCGGCGGCTTCAAGCGATTCTCCAGATCCTGCCCGAGAGGGTCGAAGGGTGAGACCAGCGGCGCGGCGAGCGCAACCGCGAGGACGACGGCGACGACGACGGCGCCGAACAGTGCCGTTCGTCGGCGCGCGAGCCGGCGCGAGAAGGCCAACCACTCACGGCGCCCCTGGGCGGCGGGGTGCGCCATCGGCAACGCGACCCGAGCAGCGCCGGAGTCGCTCTCAGGCACGACCGTTGGCCGGCCAGCGATGCAGCGTTCGAGGCGTCATCGCAGCCGTATGCGGGGGTCGAGATACGTGTACAGGACGTCCACGACGAGATTGACGAGGACGAACGTCGAGGCCAGAAGGAAGACCGCCGCCTGCACGACCGGATAGTCGCGGTTGTAGATGGCCTGCACGCTGAGGCGTCCCACCCCCGGCCACGCAAAGATCGTCTCCGTGATGACCGAGCCGCCCAGCAACGTGCCCAGCTCGATTCCGACGATGGTCACGATGGGAATCGCGGCGTTCTTGAGGGCGTGCTTCCACACGACGGGAGGATCGCCCACGCCCTTGGCGCGAGCGGTCCGGATGAAATCCTGGCTCAGGACATCGAGCATGCCGGACCGGGTGAGCCGAGCGATGCGCGCGGTCGTGAACAGGCCGAGCGTGATAGCAGGCAGGATGAGGTGCTCGATCCTGCCACGGCCCGACGATGGCAGCCAGCCCCAGTGCACCGAGAAGACGAGGATCAACATGATTCCGAGCCAGAAGGTCGGGAGGGATTGGCCCAGGAGCGCGACCACCGTCGAGACGTAGTCCACCGTCGTGTTGCGTCGGACCGCCGAGACGATCCCCGCGGGAATCGCGAGGGCGAGAGCGATCACGAGCGCCGCCCCTGACAGCTCGAACGTGGCCGGCATCCGCTCGACGACCAGACCGAACGCGGGCTCGCCGTGACGGATGGACTGGCCGAAGTCGCCCTGGAGAGCGCCGCGAAGGAAGCGGCCGTACTGCACGAAGAACGGATCGTTGAAACCCATCGCCTGCCGGAATCGCTGGAGATCTTCTGCGCTGGCGTCCGGAGGCAGAAGCACCGCCGCCGGATCGCCGGTGAGATGCAAGATGAAGAAGACGACGAACGAGACGCCGAGCAGGACGATCAGTGACTGGGCCAGCCGACGGACCAGGTATGTGGTCACGCCCGTCGGAGACGGGCGACTGCCTCGATGTGGGGCGTCTGCGGGAACATGTCCACCGGCTGTACCCACTCGAGCCGGTATCCCTGGCGCAACAGATCACCGACGTCGCGGGCGAGCGTGGCCGGATTGCACGAGACGTACACGATGCGCACGGGCGCCAACGCCACCAACGCCTGTAATGCCTTCGGATGAAAGCCGGCGCGCGGCGGATCGGCGACGACGACCGCCGCGGTGACACCGTCGCGGACGAAGGTGGGCAGAACGTGGCGGACCTCGCCAGCCAGAAACGTACAGTTGTCGATCCCGTTCGCGCGCGCGTTGCGAGTGGCGTCGTCCACGGCCGCGGCCGCGACCTCGATGCCGTACACGTGGCGGCAGCGCCGGGCCAAGAGCAGACTGATCGCGCCCGTACCCGAGTAGAGGTCGAGGACCGTCTCCTCGCCCGTCAGCTCACACGCCTGCTCCACCAGCCCGAACAGGCGCTCGGCTTGCAGCGTGTTGGTCTGGAAGAACGAATTGGCCGAGATCTGGAACGTCACGTCGTCGAGACGCTCGGTGATGTGATCGCGCCCGACGAGGACGTGTTCTTCGGTCCCGACGGCGACGGCGGCCTTTTTCGCGTTGACGTTGAGCACCACGCTCGCCGTCGACGGCACTCGGGCGACGAGGGCTTCGGCGACGGGCTGAAGGCGCTCCACGTCGGGAGCGGCGACGACGATGTTGACCATTCGGTCGCCCGTTCGTCGGCCCTCCCGCAGGGTGACGAAACGCAACAGGCCCTGGCCGGAATCCTGATCATAGACGGCGAGCGCACGATCGCGCGCCTGTCCTCGGACCTCGGCCAGCAGCGTGTTCATCGCCTCCGACTGGAGCAGGCAGCGTTCGGTGTCGAGGACGACGTCGTAGCGATCGGCCTCGTGCAGGCCGATCACGGTCGCGCCCGCCGCTTCCGCCACCGTGAACTCCATCTTGTTGCGGTAGCCGTAGGCCTCCGGTGCGGGCAGAATCGAGCGCAGCTCGAAGTCGCCGGCCGCACCGAGCCGCTCCAGACAATCGCGAACCTGCTTCTCCTTGAACATGAGCTGGGCCGGGTAATCGAGATGCTGGAGACGGCATCCACCACACCGCCCAAAGTAAGGACAGGGGGCCGGTACGCGGTGCGGAGAAGGCGCCGTGACCGATTCGATCACGCCCCGGCCGTACCGTCCGCGCGTCTCGGTCACCTTCACGCGCAGGTGGTCACCGGGAAGTCCGCCGCGGACGAACATGACGTAGCCATGCACGCGGCCCACGCCCTCCCCACCGAACGCGAGGTCGTCGATGATGAGGTCCAGAACGTCGCCGCGACGGGGTTTTGCCATCGGAGAGGTCACTATAAAGGTCGGTCAGAACTGAGTCAATTTGACGAACCTCGGATACTCGGCACTTCTGGTGCGGCAGAGGTATGATAGCCATCAATGAACCCTCGAGCACCGCGTGCAATCTCGGAATTGATCGTCAATGCTCTTCCCGAGTTACGCGAGCGGCTCGTCGAAGAGGGGATCCGACGGTCATGGCCGGCCGTCGTCGGCGCCGAAGGGGCCCGTCGGTCCCGGCCCCAGCGACTGACCAACGGCCTTCTCGAGGTTGCCGTCGACAACTCACCCTGGCTGCACGAGCTGACGCTGCGCGCGCCTGACCTGACGACGCGACTTCGGGCGCAATTCGCCGCGATCACCTCCCTGCGCTTCGTGCTGACACCGGTGGCACAGGACGCCGCGTCCGTTTCGCCGAGCACCGAGCGACGGCGCCGCGCTCTGGCGCCGGAAGAGAAGCGCGACATCGACGCCGCCGTCGCCGCCATCGGCGACGAGACGCTTCGCGATTCGGCGCGTCGCCTCCTCACCACCGCGCGACGAAGCCTCGTCGTCGTCACGCTGGCGGCGCTCGCCGCCGGTTGCGCCGCGCAGGGGCCCGTCGCCGCCGTCAACGGTGATGAGCCGCCACGGCGGACGCGCTTCGTCGCCCCGTCGGAGACCAGCGACGCCTACTATCATTATTCGGCCGCACAGATGATGGCGCAGAACGGCCGCTTCCGCGAGGCAATCGCGGCCATGGAGCAGGCCATCAAGCGCGACCCCGAGTCGGCCTTCCTGTGGCGCGAGATGGCCCAGTGGTTGGCCCGTACCGATCAGACCGAGCCCGCGCTGGCCGCTGCCCGAAAGGCCGTGCAACTCGCGCCCGAAGACGCCGGCACCCATCTGACGCTGGCCGAGCTCCTGCGCGCCCAGAAGCGGTATGGCGAGGCCGAGGCCGAGCTCGAAAGAGTCATCACGCTGAACCCGTCGGCCGAGGAGCCGTACCTGACGCTGGCTCGTTACTACGTCGAGCAGAAGTCGTACGAACGGGCGCGCACCGTCCTGCTCCGCCTGGCCGAACGTCAACCGAAGCTGGCCCAGGCCCAGTTCCTCCTCGGCCGCCTCGCCGTCGAGACCGAAAACTGGGACGAGGCCATCACCCGTCTGACCAAGGCCGTCGAGCTCGATCCCGACCACGACGGCGCCTGGACGGCCCTCGGGTACGTCTACGAGACGCGGCACCAGCCGGAAGACGCCATCAAGGTGTACCGCAAGGCCATGCAGGCGAATCCCGACAATCCCGGGTTCGTCGAGCGCCTGTCCGATCTGCTCATCCGTCTCGGCCGCTTCAACGAAGCACAATCGGAGGTCGAGACGCTCGCCGAGGCGGCCCCGCGCGACGCGCGGGTGTGGCTGAAGCTCGGCGCCGTCTACTACGAGCAGAAGATGTGGGAGCGCGCCGCCGACTCCTTCCGTCGCGCGGTCGTGCTGGAGCCGTCGAACCTGCGCGCGAGGTACTTCCTCGCGACCTCGCTCATGGACGCCGGCCGCGACGACGATGCCCGCGGAGAGCTCGAACGCATCCTTCGTCTCGATCCCCGCTCCGTCGACGCCCGGGTCCAGCTCGGATTCCTGCACGGCCGCGGCAAGCGCTACGACCAGGCCATCGCCGTGCTCCGCGAGGCGGTCAACATCGAGCCGCGGCGGCCCGAGCTCTTCCTCTATCTAGGGAGTGCCTACTTCCGCGCCAAGCAGTACGACCGCGCCGTCGAGACGCTGAAGGAAGGCCTGTCCCTGGACGAGAAGCAGAAGGATCTGATCTTCCAGCTCGGCGTCGTCTACGAGAAGCAGCAGAAGTTCGACGACGCCGTCAAGCTCTTCCGCCGCGTCATCGTCCTCGATCCTCAGCACGCCGAGGCCTACAACTTCGTCGGATACATGTACGCCGAGAAGGGCCAGAATCTCGACGAGGCGGTGAAGCTCATCGGCAAGGCGCTCGAGCTCGAGCCCGAGAACGGCTACTTCATCGACAGCCTCGGCTGGGCGTATTTCCAGCAGGGGCGTTATCCGGATGCACTCCGCGAGCTCAAGCGCGCCGTCGAGAAGGCCAAGGAAGCCGATCCGGTCATCTACGACCACCTCGGCGATGCGCTCGCCAAGAACGGTCTCGAGGAAGATGCGGTGGTCGCCTGGGAGAAGTCGCTGCAGCTCGACCCGAGTGCGGACGGGATCAAGAAGAAGATCGAGGAGGCGAAGAACCGTCTGCAGCGGGTCAAGCGTGATTCGAAAGCGCAGCAGACGCGCTAGCCTCCTCGTCCTCCTTCTCGCGCTCGCCCCCGGCTGTGCCCGCCTGCTGGCGCCACCTCACCAGCCGATTGCCGAAGACGCGCAGCGCGCGCTCACGCTCGTCGCTCGGCGCTGGTCTGAGTTCTCGGACCTTCGCACCCTCGCCGATCTCGACGTCGCCCGTGGCCGCGATCGTCAACGTCTGCGCAGTGTCGTGCTCGCCAAGGCTCCCGCCTCGGTGCGGTTCGAGGCGTTGTCGCCGATGGGCCAGCCGTTCTTGATCGCGACCGTGCACGACGGTGGGCTCGTCGTCTACAACGCGGCGACCAACGAGGCCGTCGTCGGCCCGGCGACGGCCCACACGATGGCAACGCTCCTGTCTCTGCCCTTCGAGCCTGACGACCTCGTCGGCGTGCTGGCCGGACGCCCGGCGCCACTCCCCGACGTCCGCGTGGCCGAGATGATGCCGGGCGACGCCGACGGGCCCTCGCTCGTCGTCGTCAACAACGTCCACCAGCAGAGGATCTGGATGGATTTCGTGACGGGTGTCGTGCGCCAGGTCGAGATCACCGGTGGACTCTACGAGGTCCGGGTCACCTACGACCGGGGGCCACAGGGCGACGTCCAGGGCTTCCGATTCTCGGCGCCGCGCGCGAACGTCACGGGACGCGTCGAGTATCGCGACGCCGTCGTCGACGGTGGCGTGGACGACAACCGGTTCCGCATGACGCCGCCGGAGACGGCAACGATCCAGCGCGTGCGTTGACGCTCTTCAAAACCGCGTGTTAGTCTTCCCTGCCTTGTCGAAGGGATCGAGGAGTCGTCGCCTCGTGCTCAGCGCCGCGGCCAAGGTCAACCTGGTCCTCGAGATTCGAGGCAAGCGTGCCGACGGCTATCACGAGCTTGCGACCGTGATGCAGGCCGTCGACCTCTCCGATCGCCTGGTCCTCGACGAGGCACCCGGGCTCGGGCTGGCCGTGAACACCGACGGAGTCCCCTGCGACGTGACGAACCTGGCGCTGCGTGCCGCCACGACCCTGCGGGAGGCGGCGAAGATCGATCGTGGTGTGCACATCACGCTCGACAAGCGGATCCCGGTGGCGGCTGGTCTGGGGGGCGGATCGAGTGATGCCGCGGCCGTGCTCCTCGGCCTCAACCGTCTGTGGGGCCTCCGGTGGCCGGCGGCCCGGCTCGCCGAAGTGGCCACCGCGCTCGGAATGGACGTGCCGTTCTTCCTGCGTAGTGGTGCCGCGCTCGGGACGGGCCGTGGCGAAGTGCTCGAACCGGTCGTCGCCGGCGCGCTGGCGCTCGTGCTGGTGAACCCGGCGTTCGGCTCCAGCACGGCCGAGGCGTATGGTCGCGTGACGCCGGCGATGTACACGGACGGTTCGCGGGCCCGGAAGCTGGCCGAGCTGCTTCGCACACGGCAGGCTGCTCGCGTGGCGGCGAGCCTTTACAATGGCCTCGAGGCGGCCGTGGCTCCCCACCATCCCGAGATCGAGCGGATGAGGGCGGCGCTTCTGGCCGCGGGGGCACTGGGCGCAGCGATGTCGGGGAGCGGGCCGACCGTGTTCGGGGTCGCGCGCTCGTTCGAGCACGCGCGCCAGATCCGCGCGCGACTCACGCGGGCGTCGTGGCGCTGCTGGGCGGTCCGGACACTGGCCGGGCCGGCCGTGCGCATGAGGACGAGTACCATGGGCTCACTGGGGCGTGGCCAAGCGGCAAGGCGCGGGACTTTGGATCCCGTATTCGGAGGTTCGAATCCTCCCGCCCCAACCACGATCGGGCGAGGCCGGCGATGAGATACGACCTGAAGCTTTTCTCGGGCAACGCGAACCGTCCACTGGCGGAAGAGATCGCCCAATATCTTTCCCTGCCGGTGAGCGACGCCGAAATCTCCCGTTTCTCCGACGGCGAGGTCTTCGTGCAGGTGAACGAGAACGTCCGGGGGACCGACGTCTTCGTGGTCCAGCCGACTTCACCTCCGGTGAACGACAACCTCATGGAGCTTCTGGTGATGATCGACGCGCTCAAGCGCGCGTCGGCGCGTCGGATCACCGCCGTGCTGCCCTACTACGGCTACGCCCGCCAGGACCGCAAGGTACAGCCGCGCGTGCCGATCACGGCCAAGCTCGTCGCCGATCTGCTGACGGCGGCCGGCGTGGACCGGGTGCTGGCGCTGGACCTCCATGCGGGACAGATCCAGGGCTTCTTCAACATCCCGGTGGACCATCTGTTCGCGGCGCCCGTGATCATCGACTACCTCGGCAAGAAGGATCTGCACGATCCCGTCATCGTCTCGCCCGACGCCGGTGGCGTAGAGCGTGCCCGCGCGATCGCCAAGCGGCTCAAGGCCGGCCTGGCCATCATCGACAAGCGTCGCGAAGGCCCGAACCAGGCGGTCGCCATGCACCTGATCGGCGACGTGCACGGCCAGGACGCCGTGGTCATCGACGACATGATCGACACCGCCGGGACGCTCGTGCAGGCGGTGGAAGCGCTCGCGCGCGAAGGGGCCCGGCGCATCCTTGCGTGCGGAGTCCACGCCGTGCTGTCGGGTCCCGCGATCGACCGCATCAAGTCCTCGCCCCTGGAAGAGGTCGTCGTCACGAACTCCATCGCGGTGTCGGACGCCAAGCGGACCGGCCGCCTGACGGTCCTCACGGTGGCTCCGCTGCTCGGTGAGGCCATCCGACGCATTCACGACGAGGAATCGGTCTCGACCCTGTTCGTCTGAAGGAGCGCACATGCAGACGCAAGAATTGACGATTACGCGCCGTGAGGGCACCGGCAAGCAACTGGCCAAGCGCCTGCGCCGCAACGGCGTCGTCCCGGCCGTGCTCTATGGCGGCGCCAAGCCAGAAACCGTCACGGTCGATCCGCGAGCGGTGCTCCGCATCATCCACGGCCACGAGGGATCGACCCAGCTGCTCACGCTGAAGTTCGAAGGTGACTCGGGATCGCGCATGGCGATCATCCGCGATCTCCAGTTCGATCCCGTGTCGGAGCGCCTCCTCCACGTGGACCTTCAGGAAGTCACCGCCGACCGCGCCATCACGGTCCGCGTCGCCGTTCATCCCGTCGGCGAGGCCGCGGGTGTGAAGGAGCAGAAGGGCATCCTGAACGTCGTCCTGCACGAGCTCGACGTCTCCTGCCTGCCGACGCAGATTCCCGAGCGGATCGACGCCGACGTCACGGCATTGATGATCGGCGACGTCCTGACCGTCGCAGCTCTGCAGGTCCCCCCGGGTGTTCGGATCTTGAACGATCCCGGCCAGGCCGTCGTCACCGTGGCGGCGCCGATGGCCGAGGAGGTTGTCGCGCCGGCTGCGACGGCCGCCGTGACCGCGGAACCCGAGGTCCTCACGGAGCGCAAGCCGAAGGAAGAAGCCGCGCCGGCCGAGGACGCCAAGAAGGGCGGCGGCGACAAAGAGAAGGCCAAGAAGGAGAAGTAACGGAGCAGGTCCCGCGTGGCCCACGTGGTGGTGGGACTGGGCAATCCCGGACCGGAGTACCAGGAGACCCGCCACAACGTGGGCCAGCGCGTGCTCGATCATCTGGCCTCATCGACCTTCCACCGCCGCTGGCAGCGTGACGATTCGACGCTGCTCTGCACGGGCACGTGGCGAGGCGAGCCGGTGAAACTCATCAAGCCCCAGAGCTTCATGAACGTGACCGGCCCGGTCGTGGCTCGGGCCCTGCGCCGTCATACGGCGGATCCCGCCGACCTCATCCTCGTCTACGACGACATCGACTTGCCGCTGGGCACCGTTCGCGTGCGCATGAAGGGCAGCCACGGTGGCCACAACGGCGTGCGCTCGGTCATCGAGGCCGTCGGCACCGAAGACGTCCGCCGCGTGAAGGTCGGCATCGGCCGTCCCGATCACAAGGCCGACGTGCCGGACCACGTCCTGACGCGATTCGAGGCGGACGAGCTCCCGGTGGTGGACGAGGCGGTGGCCGTGGCCGCCGAGAAGGTGCTCGCCCTGATCCACTAGAACAACAGGTAGGTCAGGACAACGAAGAGCGGGATCAGGATGCCCGCACTGTAGACCATGTAGCCCGCGAAGCTTGGCATGCGAATGCCGGCCCCCTCCGCGATCGCCTTGACCATGAAATTGGGGGCATTGCCGATGTAGCTGTTGGCGCCCATGACCACCGATCCCACGCTGATCGCGGCCAGAATTCGGTGGGGCATCCCGATGACCTCGTTCGTCGACCCCAGCCCCTGCCCGAGCGCCACGAAGGCCAGATAGGTTGGCGCATTGTCGAGGAACGACGACAGGAGACCGGAGGCCCAGAAGAACTGCCATGGCTCACGGGCGCCGAGCTCATGTCCCCGCAATCGCAGCAACTCGAGCGCGGGGATCATCGTGAGGAAGATCCCGAAGAAGAGCACGGCGACCTCGACCATTGGCGAGGCCGTGAACCCGTTGGCGCGCCGGATCGCGTGTGGCGTGCGCCACAGGGAGATCGCGCCGAGCGCAACGATGAGGACCTCGCGTACGGGCGCGCGGAGCAGCGCCACCGCCGCTGCGACACCGGCAAGAAGGACGACGTTACTGATCCCGCGCACGTGCAGTGGCTCGATCTGCTGACGGTCCCGACGCAGCGCCCCAGTCGTCTCGCGCGCGTGCTGTACCGAATCCCAGCAGAAATAGACCACCAGCAGGGTGCCGACCATCATCGTCCAGGGCGGCCACAGCCGGAAGGTCCACGAAAACGGCACCCCCAGGAGGTAGCCGAGGAAGAGCGGCGGGTCGCCCAGAGGCGTCAGCAGGCCGCCGATGTTCGACACCAGGAAGATGAAGAAGATCACGGTGTGCGTCACCCGCTGGCGCTCGCGATTCGTCTGGAGCAGCGGACGGATCAGCAACAAGGACGCGCCGGTCGTGCCGATACACGAGGCGAGCGCTGCCCCGAGCGCCAGGAAGGCGGTGTTCGTCACAGGCGTCGCTTCGAGATCCCCGCGGAGCAGGATGCCCCCGGAAATCACATAGAGCCCGGCGAGCAGGACGATGAAGGAGACGTAGTCTTCCGCGGTGGCAGCCAGGACGGAGGGCTGGCGGACCAGATAGAACCCCAGCACAGGCAGCCCCAGGGCCACCGAGACGGTCAGCTTGTGCCGATGGGCCTCCCACCAGCGCGGAAGTGCCAGGGGACCGAGCGCGATCGCCAGGAGCATCGCGACGAACGGGACGACCGAGTACAGTGGCGGCGCCGACGGCATGCCGGCGCAAGTCTAACGGTAGCGGACCGGGCGTCGGGATGGTATATAGTTATCGTTTACCCACGTGTGGCCGAGGGGTCCGTCTGGAGGGGGGGAACAGAGTGACCAAGGTCATCGTCGAGCCCGACGAGTCCTTCGAGAGCGCTCTCAAGCGCTTCAAGAAGCAGTGCGAGAAGGCCGGGCTCCTCTCCGAGTTCAAGAAGCGCCAGCACTACGAGAAGCCGAGTGTACGGAGGAAGCGGAAGGCGCTAGCAGCGCGCAAGAAGGCAAAGCGGCGCGAGCGGATGTCCGATTAGCGGCGGCAGCACTCCTGACTCGGGCGCCGGCACTCCCAGTGATGGACGGGAGCGAATGAGGCGAGAGATGGAGGCAGGCCGAATCTGGCAGCGAGGCATCGAATGGGATGCCGTCCGCGGATTGCTGGCGCAGCAGGCGCGGACCACTGTGGGTCGGGAACGGGCTCTCAGCGCCGAACCCGTCACCGTGCTCGCAACCATCCGGGAAGCGCTCGAAGCGACCCGTCAGGCCCGCACGGCTCTGGCCGAAGTCGGCCCACCCCCGGTCGACAGCCCTGACGTCCGCCCCGTCCTCGATCGGGCTCGGATTTCCGGCAGCGTTCTCGATGGGAGCGACCTCGTCCTCCTGATCCCCTTTCTCGAGGCGGCCCCGCGTCTCTCGGCCTACGCCCGAACGACCGGGCCCATCGCGCCCGCCGTCGGCAGCCTGGCTCAGACGCTTCCCCGCGTGGACGATCTCCGCGACAGCCTCCGTGCCGCTCTCGATGACGAGGGCGCCGTCAAGGACGACGCGAGCTCCCGCCTCCGCCACCTGCGCCGTGACCTGCGCGAACGGCGCCGACGCGTCGTGGCCGACCTCGAGCGCCTGTTCCAGACGAGCGACAACGACCGGATCTTTGCCGATCGATTCGTCACCGTTCGTCACGGCCGGTACGTCGTACCGGTTCGGGCCGAAGCCCGGCAACGCCTGCGCGGGATCGTGCACGATCGATCCCAGAGCGGCCAGACACTCTTCGTCGAGCCGGAGAGCGCGGTCGACGCCAACAATGATCTCGTCCAGCTCACCCGCGAGGAGGAGCAGGAGACCGCGCGTATCCTGGGCGAGCTGAGCGATGCCGTCCGGGCTCGTCTCGACGACCTCGATCGGCTGGTCGGTCTCATCGCCCGTCTGGACGCGCTCTTCGCCCGTGCCCATCTCGCCGATCGGATGGACGCCAGCGCGCCGGTGGTCGACGTCGGGCGGAGGGTGGCCCTTCGCGGGGCCCGCCATCCCCTGCTCCTGGCCCAGCGCTGGCAGGTCGGCAAAGACGCAGGCAATATCATTCCGGTGGACATCGAGATCGACGGCGAGCGGCCCCTCCTGCTCATCACCGGTCCGAACGCAGGCGGTAAGACGGTCGCACTCAAGACGCTCGCCCTCCACGCCTTGATGGCTCAGATCGGCTGTCACATCCCTGCCGCCGAGGGCTCCCGCCTTCCGGTATTCGAGCGCCTGTACGCCATCATCGGCGACGACCAGAGCGTGGCCGAGAACCTCTCGACCTTTTCGGCCTTCGTGAAGCAGGTGCGGGAGATCCTGGCCGAGGCCGATGAGCACTCCCTCGTCCTCCTCGATGAGCTGGGAGCGGGGACCGATCCCGACGAGGGAGCCGCGCTGGCCCAGGCCATTCTGGAAACGCTGGCCGATCGCGGCGCGCTCGTCATGGCGACGACGCATCTGGAGCCGTTGAAGGCGTTCGCCAGCACGTACCCTCGCGCGCGGAACGCTTCCGTCGAGTTCGACACCGCCACGCTGGCTCCCACCTTCCGTCTCCGCTACGACCGTCCCGGGCAGAGCTACGCCCTGACGATCGCGGCGCGTCTCGGTCTCGCGCCCGAGCTCATTGCCCGCGCCGAGAGCCATCGGTCGCTGCACGCGGCGCGTCTCTCCGAGCTGCTCCAATGGCTCGACGAGCACACCCGCTGCGAAGCCGAGCGCACGATCGCCATCGAGCGGCGCGAGCAGGAGTCGGCTGCCCGCCTGGCCCAGGCCCGCGAGGCGGAAGCGGCGGCGACCACCAGGGCGCGTGACATCGTCGAGCGCGCGAAGCGGGACGCCGCGGCGCTCCTGACCGACATCAAGCGCGCGGTCGCAGCAGAGTGGGACCGGTTGAAGCGGAGCGAGGGCTCGCGCCGGGATCTGAGCGACACCCGCCGACGCCTGAACGAGGCCGTCGCGCGCGTGACACCGCCGCCTGAGCCCACCCCCGACGCCGATCTGGCGACCCTGTCGCCCGGCATGACCGTCGCCGCGGCTCACCTGGGGCTTCGGGGACGACTGGTCGCGATTTCCGGCGCAACCGGCACGGTGGAAGCGGGCTCGATGACGGTCCGCGTGCCGCTGTCGGCCCTGCGTCCGGACGCGATTACCGCCGGGACCGGCGCAGAACCTCGCCGGCAGAATGGGGCCTCGACCGGACGTTCTCCCCGGCCCGACGACGAACGGTCGGTGAATCAGGAGCTGATGCTGATCGGGCGAAGGACCGACGAAGCCAGCGACCTGCTGGAAAAGTATCTGGACGACGCGTTCATGGCAGGCCTGCCCAGCGTGCGGTTGATCCACGGGAAGGGCACGGGGGCTCTCCGCAAGACCGTCCGTGATCTGCTTGCCACTCATCCCCTGGTCGACTCCTATCGTGACGGTGAGGCCGGCGAGGGCGGAACTGGTGCCACCGTGGCGACATTGAAGATCGGGTGATGGCCGGCTACTCACCCACCCTCCTCGACGAGATCCGCACTGGCGTCGACATCGTCGAGCTCGTCGGCCGCTTCGTGAATCTGCGGAAGGCGGGGGTCAACTACAAGGGCCTGTGCCCGTTCCACGCCGAGAAGACCCCTTCCTTCACGGTGAATCCCAAGAAGGGCATCTTCCATTGCTTCGGGTGCGGCGTGGGCGGCGACGCGTTCGCCTTCCTCATGAAGCAGGATCGTGTGTCGTTTCCCGAAGCCGTGCGTGCGCTGGCGAAGACGACCGGCGTCACCCTCCCCGAAGAGCGCGAGCGCGACGGCGCAGACTCGGGCCGCGAGGAGCTTCATCGGGCCATGGACCTGGCGGCTCGCTTCTTCGCGGAGGGGCTCTGGAAGCCCAGCAGCGAGCGGCCACGTGAGTACCTCGCCAAGCGTGGGATCGATCCCGAGGTGGCCCGACGCTTCGGCCTCGGCCTCTCCCCCGAGGGATGGGACGGCCTGCTGACGTTCATGCGCGGCCAGCACGTGGCGACCGAGACGCTGGAGAGCACGGGCCTCGTGGTCCGCCGCGAGGGCGGCACCGGCGTGTACGACCGCTTCCGAGGTCGCCTCATGTTCCCCATCCGCGACCTCCAGGGCCGCGTCGTCGCCTTCGGTGGCCGCGCGTTCGGCGACGAACAGCCGAAGTACCTGAACTCTCCCGAGACCGCGATCTACACCAAGGGCAACCTCCTCTACGCCGCCGACATCGCCCGCGCCACGATGCGCGACAAGAATCGGGCGCTCCTGGTCGAGGGCTACGTGGACTGCCTGATGGCGCATCAGCACGGCTTCACTGAAACCGTCGCGGCGCTCGGCACCGCGTTCACGCCGGCCCAGCTCGGGATCCTGCGCCGTTACTGCGAAGAGGTCGTGACGTTCTTCGATGCCGATGCCGCTGGACAGAAGGCAGCCGAGCGCGCCGCGGAGTTGCTCGAGCCGAGCGAGGCCGGCTCGGCCTGGGCGGTGAACCGCGCCGGGGCCTTCGAAACGGGTGGGCCCTTCCGCCTCAAGGTCGCGCTGCTCCCGACCGGATACGACCCGGACACGTTCCTGCGCGAGCACGGCGCCGCCGGCTTCACCGAGAGGATCGCCGCCGCCCGAAGCCTGCTCGGCTATGCCCTCGATCGCACGATCGCCGATCCCGAGGGCGGGACCGGGCCGCGCGCTCGCTCCAACGCGTTCGCCCGGGCCGCGCTGATGCTGGCCAAGGTGACCGACGCCGAGGAGGCCGCCGCGCTGTCTCGGGAAGCGGCGACGAAACTCGGCGTGGACGCGACCCAGCTCTGGATCGAATCCCAGAAGCTGCAGTCGGCGTTGCGCAAGCCGAGCGCGGTGCTGTCCAGGCCGGCGACCGTGGAGCGCGAGCGAGCGCAAGATCGGGCTCTGGTGCGCCTCCTGCTGCAGCACGTCCCCGCCCGGACTACACTGCTTCCCATCACGGACGACGCGGATCTGATCAGCCCCTCACTCCGCGCGATCGTCGCCGCCTTGCGAGCGCGTCCCGACGCGACGGCCGAGAGCCTCCTGGTCGACGTCGATGATGCTGTCCGTAGCGTGCTCACGGCCCTCCTCCTCGAGGAGGACCATCGGTTCCCCGAAGACCCCGACGTCAGCATTGCCGGCTTCCGCCGGCGCCTCGAGCGCGAGCATCACCTGCGCCGGCAACGCGCGATCGCCCAGAGCATCAGCGATACGCAGCGTCGGACGAGCGTGCTCGACACGCCAGTGCAGGACTTCCAGGCTCTCCACCGGGAGAGCAAGGTCGTGTATGAGATGCTGGGCAACGTGGCCCAGTCGCTCGAGCCGCGCGAGAACGACCCCGAAGGAGTTCAGACGAATGAGTGAAGAGCCGAAGCTCGAAGAGCTCGATCGCCTGATTTCGATGGGCAAGCAGAAGGGCTTCCTCACCTACGACGAGGTGAACGATGCCCTGCCCTCGGACATCGTCTCACTCGATCAGCTCGACGACATCATGATGATGTTCGGGGCGATGGACATCGAGGTGGTGGATTCCGCCAAAGCGGCCCGCCTGCCTTCCGAGGTGGCGCGGCCGGCGGCGGTCGTCGAGGACGACGACGACGGCGGTGGGGGCGATGCGATCGACCTGTCCCCGGGTCCCGTCGGCCGTACCGAGGACCCCGTTCGCCTTTACCTCCGCGAGATGGGGCGGGTCGCCCTCCTCACCCGCGAGGGCGAGATCGCGCTCGCCAAGCGGATCGAGGAAGGCAAGAACCAGGTCACGGCGGCGATTCTCTCCACCAACCTCGCCCTCGAGCGCTTCCGGGAGCTCCGCGAGTCGCTGCGCCACGGCGAGATCTCCGTCAAGGAAGTCGTGGACGTCAACGAGGAGGAGTTCACCGAGGAGAAGGAAGAAGAGCTACGGCGACAGGTCGTCAACGCCTTCGCCCAGGTCGATCGTCTCCTCCGCGACCGCGATGAGCTGGTCGAGCAGGTGAGGAAGCTCCGGGCCAAGGCCGGCCCCAAGCCGAAGGGCAAGCTGATCAAGGACCCGGCCTGGAAGCGGACCGAGGCCAAGGCCCAGGCGTTGCAGCGCAAGGTGCTCGACAAGCTGCGGGCGCTCGCCATCGGCAACCAGATCATCGACCGTGAAGACAGCGATGCCGCGCGCCGCGGCCTCGTGCAGCGGCTGCGCGACCTGGTGGAAGACATCGAGCGCGCCGAGCGCGTGATCGAGCTGTGGACCAACGGCGCCAGCAAGTCGAAGGAAGAGCGCCAGAACCTCCTGTACGTGTCCTTCCGTGAGCCGGTACCCAACGGCACCACCAACGGCGCCGCCAGCGATCTGCATCTGAAGGCCGCCAAGAAGTTCCCGACGCTCAAGCAGCAGCAGATCTGGGTGGCCCAACAGGAGATCAAGGCCGCCGAGACGCGCGCCAACGCCCGGGCCGACGAGCTCAAGCGCGTGATGGCCGTGATCAAGCAAGGCCAGCAGAAGGCGGCCCAGGCCAAGAAGGAGATGGTCGAGGCCAACTTGAGGTTGGTCATCTCGATCGCGAAGAAGTACACGAACCGCGGCTTGCAGTTCCTGGACCTGATCCAGGAAGGCAACATCGGCCTGATGAAGGCCGTGGACAAGTTCGAGTATCGGCGCGGCTACAAGTTCTCGACCTACGCCACGTGGTGGATCCGGCAGGCCATCACGCGGGCGATCGCCGACCAGGCCCGCACGATCCGCATTCCCGTCCACATGATCGAGACGATCAACAAGCTGATCCGCACCTCCCGCCAGCTCGTCCAGGAACTGGGCCGGGAACCCACGCCCGAAGAGATTGCTGAGAAGATGGACGTGCCCGTCGACAAGGTGCGCAAGGTCCTCAAGATCGCCCAGGAGCCGATCTCCCTGGAGACGCCGATCGGGGAGGAAGAGGACAGCCACCTGGGAGATTTCATCGAAGACAAGCAGGTGGTGTCCCCGGTGGAGTCGATCATCGGCCTCTCGCTCCGCGAGCAGACGAACAAGGTCCTGAACACGCTCACCCCGCGCGAGGAGAAGGTGCTGCGCCTGCGCTTCGGCCTCTCCGACGGCTGCGAGCACACCCTGGAGGAGGTCGGACAGGACTTCGCGGTCACCCGCGAGCGCATCCGGCAGATCGAGGCCAAGGCGCTGCGGAAGCTGCGCCATCCCTCGCGCTCCAAGAAACTGCGGAGCTTCCTCGAGTCGTGAGGTACGCTCGTCAACCTGGGAACCTACGGGCCCATAGCTCAACGGCAGAGCAGCCGGTTCATACCCGGTCGGTTCCTGGTTCGAGTCCAGGTGGGCCCACCATTGGAGTCGAACGCCCGTGAGTGAGCTCAAGACCCTCGTTCATCTCCAGGAATTCGACACGAAGATCGCCGCCCTCGAAACCGAAGCCGCCCGGCTCCCCAAGCAGATCGAGACCATCCACACCGCGGTGGCCGAGGCCAAGAAGGCGGTGGAAACCGTGAAGGCGCGGCTCGACGGCGCCCGGAAGGACCTGCGCGCGCGTGAAAAGGATCTCGACGACATCGCGGTCAAGCGGTCGAAGTCGGAAGCGCGACTCTACGAGGTGAAGACGAACGTGGAATACACGGCCGTCCTCACCGAGATCGAGACCATCAAGGGCCAGAAGGCCCAGACCGAGGAGGAGATCCTGGCGCTCATGGAGCGTCAGGAAAGCCTCGCCGGCGAGATCCGCGAAGCCGAGAGCCGGCTGAAGACCCGTGACGAACAGGGCAAGCGCGAAGAGGCCGTCGTGCGCGAGAAGCTGGCGGCCGTCGAGAAGGAGCTGGCCGGCGTGCGAGGCGAGCGCACCACGCTGGTCAGCGCGGTGCCCCGCAACGTGCTGACCGACTACGAGCGCATCCTCAAGGCCCGGGGCGGCCTCGCCATCGCGCCGGTCGGAGCCAGCGCGATCTGCGGCGGCTGTCGCGTCACCATCCGTCCCCAGGCCATGCAGGAGCTGAAGGCGGCGACGACGCTGCTGCATTGCGAGAGCTGCGGCCGGTACCTCTACTGGCAGGAATGAGCTCGGCGGGGGGCGGCGCCTCCCCCGGCATCATTGTCTACACCGACGGCGCGTGCGCCGGGAATCCCGGACCGGGCGGCTGGGCGGCGATCATCATCCAGGACGACCGCGAGCACGTCGTGAGTGGGGCGGAGCCACACACGACGAACCAGCGCATGGAGCTGATGGCCGCCATCGAGGGCCTCGCTGCCGTCGCTCCCGTCGCTCCCGATCACCGGGTCCACCTCCACACCGACAGCGCGTACGTGATGAACTGTTTCCGCGACCGCTGGTACGAGCGATGGGAGCGTGGCGGCTGGCTCGGCACGAACCGCAAGCCCGTCACCAACCGGGACCTCTGGGAGCGGTTGATCGCCGAGACCCGCCGTCACGACGTCGTGTGGACCAAGGTCAAAGGCCACAGCGGCGATCCACTCAACGACCGAGTGGATGCGCTCGCGCGTGGCGCGATCGCCACGCTGGCCCGCGTCTGATCACCAGCCGGCCGTTCAACCCGCGAGGCGTATACTGGGCGAGCGCCAGAGAAGGCCGGATGGTCGCCGGCCGCGTCACGCGGCGGGAGGAAAGTCCGGGCTCCGCAGGGCAGGGTGCTGGGTAACGCCCAGGGGGGGAAACCCCACGGACCAGTGCCACAGAAAGTAGACCGCCGCCACCATCCCTCGACGAGAGTTGATGGCGGTAAGGGTGAAACGGTGAGGTAAGAGCTCACCAGCGGCGCGGGTGACCGCGCTGGCTCGGTAAACCCCACCCGGAGCAAGGCCGAATAGGGGAGCTATGGAGTGGCCCGCTCCGCTCCCGGGTCAGGCCGCTGGAGACGCCGGGTAACCGGCGCCCTAGAGAAATGACCGTCGCCCGGGCTCACACCCGGGTACAGAACCCGGCTTACAGGCCTTCTCTGGCGCGTTTCTCATTCCGATCGATCGCAGGTCACGATAACGTGAGAGACGATGAAAAATCGGATCTCGTTTGTTCTTTTACTGACGCTGACGGCGAGTCCTGCGTGGGCGGACGAGGCCGAGAACTTCGCCATGGCTCACGTCCGCCTGAGCACCGAGCCCACGATGGCCACCGGCTGCCTTCGCGTCGGCCAGGTGATGGACGACTCCGTCAAGGACTTGAGGCGCAAGATCGTCAAGACGGGCGGCGACACCGGAATTCTCTCGTTCGGAGCCAACGAGATCTATGCCCAGGCATTTCGGTGCGCGGGCACTGCCAGGCCACCTGATCCGAGCGCAGCGCCGACTATTCCACCTCCACCGCCAGGAGTTCCACCACCACCTCCTCCCGAGCTCGCGAGGTAGCCCGCGTACGTGTCGGCACCGTCTTCCCGGAGGGTGGACGGATCGGCTACCCTGGGGCAGATCTGGACGATGGAGGCGGGTATGAAGAAGCGCAGGATTGTCGTGGCGATGGTTCTGGTGTTGCTCTCGGGTTGCGCAGGCCATTCGGGCTCATCCGCGCTCGGCGAGTCCGCGTTTCTGACCGCCCAGGCCCACTGCGAAAAAGACCGGGGTACGTGGCACGCGAACCTCGGTGTCTGTGAGGTGTGTCCCTAGGAGCTGACACGAATCGTCACTCCTTGAGTAGAAGTTTTCGAGGGTGGTCGGGGCCAGATCTCCATGATTCCATGGACTATGGCCTTTGATCCGATGAAGCGTCTTCGCGGCTCGCCGTCGTTCTACGGGGTCGTCGCCGCCCTCCTGCTGGTCGTCTTCGTGGCCGCTGCGCTCTTCTTCGCCAGGGCGATCCGCGTCGAAAAGCAAGAGCACCTGGCTCAGAACGACGCCATCGCGCGTAGCGTCGCCGCCTCGATCGAGGCGCGCGAACAAGGGTACCTCAACGTCCTGCGCTCCTATGCTGGACGCTTCCGCTTCCGCGAGAGCATCAAGCGGCGGGACCGGATGGAAGCGCTGACTCACCTGCGTCAGCTGCATCAGAGCTTCCCCGATGTCGACCGCGTCTTCCTCGCCGATCCCGCCGGGACCGTCTGGGCGAGCGAGCCGGAATCGCCGGAGAACGACGGCCAGAGCTACGCCTTTCGTGACTGGTACCGAGGGGTGAGCCGGTCCTGGCAGCCGTACATGTCGGAGATCTACGAGACGGCGCACGAGCGGAAGCCGGCGGTGGCCCTGGCCATGCCGATCCGCGACGTCGACGGCCAGGTCATCGGGATCATCACCTCCGTGCAGAACCTGGACACGCTCCGGACGTGGCTGGCGCCGATCCAGATTCCCGGTGGCGACCTGTTCGTCGTCGACCGCAAGGGCCAGCTCGTCTTTCACCGCACCAGGGCCGGCGCGGATCACCTCGCGGACTATGTCGACATTCCGGTGGTTCGGCGCCTGCTCGAGGGTCACGACGGTGTGGCCGAGCTGGAGAATCCCGTCGACGGTGAGGTGAGCCTCTCCGCCTCTCGCTGGGTGCCCGCCCTCGGCTGGGGTGTCGTCGTGCACCGCTCGAAGAACGTGGTCCTGCAGCGGACGCGCACACTGATCCTTGCCGCCGCCGCCGTCGCCGTCGTCCTCGCCGCGACGCTGGCCGGGCTGGGCGGGCTCGCCCTTCGCAACGAGCGTCGGGCCGCGGCCGCGCTGGCCACCTCCAACGAACGGCTGAACCTCCTGCACGAGATCGATCTCGCCCTCATCGCTGGGGAAACGCCGGTGACGATCGCCGAGGCCGCCCTCCCGCGACTTCGAGATCTGCTCGGTGTCCCTCGCACCATCGTCAACCTGTTCGATCTGAAGGCGGGCGCGGTGGAATGGCTCGCCGCCATCGGACGCCGTCGCTTCTACCACGGCCCGCGCGTTCGCTATTCGTTGGAGCTCGCCGGTGACCTGGCAGCCTTGCGGCGGGGCGAGCCCCAGGTGATCGACGTGCAGTCGCTGCCCCCGAGCCCGGAATCCGACGCCCTGCTGGCCTCGGACGTCCGCGTGTACATGGTGGTGCCCATGATCGCCCGTGGCGAGCTCATCGGCTCGATCAGCTTCGGCGGGCCAACGGGGGTGTTCCCGCCCGAGCAGATCAGCATCGCCAAGGACGTGGCCGCCCAGCTCGCCATTGCACTCGAGCAGGCGCGACTCCTGGAGCGTGTGACCCGTCAGGCCGAGGAGCTCGAGCAGCGGGTCGAGGAACGCACCCTCGAGCTGAGAGCGACGAACGACCAGCTCCAGCAAGAGATCGCCGAGCGTCGCCGGGCGGAAGAGGACGCCGACCGCGCCAACCGGGCCAAGAGCGAGTTCCTCTCGCGGATGAGCCACGAGTTGCGCACCCCGCTGAACGGCATCATCGGCTTCGCGCAGCTGCTCGAGCTCGAGGCCCAGGGCGACGAGCAGCGCGAGAGCATCGAGATGATCCTCAAGAGCGGACGTCACCTGCTCGACCTCATCAACGAGATCCTCGATATCGCCCGGATCGAGGCGGGAAAGCTGGCGCTCTCCCTGGAGCCGGTCCTGGTCAACGAGGTCGTGGCCGCCGCCCTCGACATGTTGCGGCTCGAGGCGGCCTCCAAGCGAATCGACGTCGTGGTGACGGCGCTCGAGGGCTACGTGCTGGCCGATCGTCAGCGTTTCCAGCAGGTCGTGTTGAACCTCTTGTCGAATGCCATCAAGTACAACCGGGCGGGTGGCGCCGTCCGCGTGTCGTCGGAGGTCGGCGCCGAGCAGGTTCGTCTCAGCGTCGGCGACACCGGTCGGGGCATCGCGCCCGAGATGATGAGCCGGTTGTTCACGGCGTTCGATCGGCTCGGCGCCGAGCAGACCGCGATCGAGGGCACGGGCCTCGGCCTCGTGCTGTCCCACCACCTCGTGGAGGCCATGGGCGGCACGCTGTCAGCGCAGAGCACGCTCGGCGAGGGCACGACGTTCACCGTCGGGCTGCGACGCGTCGAGTCTCCGACCGTGGGGATCGAGCGCGCGAGCGGTCGCGAGGTGGATGAGGTCGGCCTCGATGGCCTTCGTGGAACCGTGCTCTACATCGAGGACAATCTCTCCAACCTCAGACTGCTCGAGCGGATCCTGGCCCGTCGGCCCGGCGTCACATTGCTGTCAGCCATGCAAGGCTCCCGCGGGATCGAGCTGGCTCGCGATCATCAGCCGGACCTGATCATCCTGGATCTTCACCTGCCCGATCTTTCCGGCAGCGACGTGCTGGCCAGGCTGTGCACCGATCCTCGGACGAAGCAGATCCCGGTCGTGATCCTGAGCGCGGACGCGACGCCCGGACGGGTCAAGCGGTTGCTGGAGCAAGGCGCGCGTGATTACTTGACCAAGCCGCTCGACGTCAGACAGGTGCTGACGCTCGTGGACGAGACACTCGCCGACGTGCAGGCGTAGCGGAGGAGCGTGAAAACGGGGCGAGGGCTTCGACCCCCGCCCCGTCCTCGGTTACGGCGCCTGAACGGAGTCGGGGCCCGTCAGGGGATTGTCGTCGTTGAAGGCCCACGCGGTACCGACGCCGCTGAGCGCCACCAGTGCCAACAGAGTCGCGAGAGCGAAGCGCTTCATCTCGTCACCCCTTTCGTCACGAGCTGTGTGATGCGAAGCAGACGGGCTGCAAGGCAAATGCCCAACTCGCTGCCCGCGTTCTGAGCACGTCGATCACCGCCAAGTCCGCGTGATGTCGTCACTCGAGCCCTCGACGATTCGCGACGACGTCGTGCAGATCCGCCACAGTCGCGCACGAGCGCCACAGCTCGCGGCCCTCCGGAAGCATCGCTTCGGTGCCGATCCCCATTCCGATGCTGGATTGGGGACGGACGAAATCGGGCAGTGAATCCGTGGCGCACCGGCACGCGAAGATCGGTGTCAGGATCGCACTCGTGCTCGGGATTGCGCTCGGCGGCAGCATTGCCTTGCCCACCTACCTGCTCGTGACGTATCAGACGCGCCTGGAGCGTTCAGCCGCGCGCGCCGCGTTCGTCCTGGCCTCGAGTGACCTGGGGCGGCAGGCCCAGGTGCACTTCAAGATCCAGGTGCAGGAGTGGAAGAACGTCCTGCTCCGCGGCGCCGATCCCCAGCTGCTCGAGAAATATCGGGGCGGGTTCGAGAAGGAGGAGGCCGCGGTGCAGAAGCACCTCACCGTCCTCCGAGAGCGGCTGACGGCCGAAGCACTCGACGTGGCCAGGGTCGACGGGCTGCTGGCCGTGCATCGGAGCCTCGGCGAGCGTTATCGCGCGGCGCTGGCCGGCTTCGAGGGCGACGCGGCCGGCGCACGCAAGGTCGATCACGCCGTCCGCGGCATCGACCGGGCGCCGACCGAAGCGATGGACGCCCTGGTCGCCGACCTCAAGAAGCTCGCCGAGCGCTATCAGGCCGACGCGATCGCAGACAACGCGGCCATCCGTCGCTTCGCGATCACGCTGATCGTGCTCGTCGTCATTCCGGTGGCCGCGATCGCCACGTGGTTCTGCCGCGACGTGAGCCGTCGGCTGCGCCGCATGGTCGATGCCGTGCGCGACGTGGCCGAGGGCGAGGGCGATCTCACTCGGCGCGTCGACGTGACCACGCGCGACGAGATCGGCGAGGCCGCCGCCTGGATGAACCGCTTCATCGAAAAGGTGCACGACATCATCGCTCATGCCCGCACAATGGCGGCCGGCTCGGCGCTCGCGACCGGGCAGCTCTCGAGCGCAGCCGAGCATCTGGCCGCCGGCAGTCACGAGCAGGCCGCCGGCCTCGAGGAAGCCGCGGCGAGCATCGAGCAGATCGCGGCCACGATCAGGCAGAACTCGGACAACGCGCGCCAGGCGGCCGACTGCGCCGTCGACTCCACGCGCACGGCCGAGAAGGGACGCGAGGTCATCGACGAATCGGTCGCCGCCATGAACGGCATCAGCCAGGCCGCCGGCAAGATCTCCCAGATCATCGGGGTGATCGACGAGATTGCGTTCCAGACGAACCTGCTCGCGCTCAATGCCGCGGTCGAGGCCGCCCGGGCCGGGGAGCAGGGGCGCGGGTTCGCCGTGGTCGCGGCCGAGGTCCGGAACCTCGCCCAGCGATCGGCCAGCGCCGCCAAGGAAATCAAGGCCCTGATTCTCGAGTCGGTCGATCGAGTGGAGCGGGGCGCTGTGCTGGTCGAGCGGTCGGGCCGAACGCTGGACGACATCGTGACGTCCGTGCGCCGTGTCAGCGACATCGTGGCTGACATCGCCGCCGCCAGCGAGGACCAGCGGCGCGGCATCGACCAGGTCAACCAGGTCGTCGTGCAGATGGACGCGACCGTGCAGAACAACGCGGAGCAGACCGAAGAGCTCTCGACCACGACCCAGGCGCTGGCGACACAGGCCCGGGTGCTGGAGGAGCTGGTCGGGCGCTTCCGGGTTGCCGGGGCGACGGCCGCGCCCGTGGTGGCGGCGGCCGCGCGGCCGTCACGACCGCGCCCGAAGTCACGGAAGCCAGCGTTCCGACCGATCACTCGCGAGGTGGCTGTGGTCGGCGTCGGTTCCCAAGAGCGCTAGTCCCTGGGCGTGCCTATGCTCGGCTCGCGCGTGCGACGCCCGGTCTGCAGGTATCAAAGGCGCGCCGCTCGCCGGGGGCGACGGCGAGCGGCGCTGTTCGCTCTCGTTACGTGCAGCAGGTCGTGCCGCAGTCACGCTGAGCGTCGCCGGGGGTTTAGTGCAAGTGGCTTACCGAGTCCGGAAGTCCCCGAATAACGGGCCTGAAGGCGGTCGCCCGTGTTCGCCAGGCCCTGATCTCGTAAACTTCTCCGACAACGTGGCGAGTCGTCGCACCGAGCGGCCGACCCTGGCCGCACGCTCACTTGAAGAGGGTCGACGATCGTACGATGCTTGCCGGCACGGCGCGGACGCCGCGAGTGACTTCGAGACGCGACGCCGGACGGCCCCGAGGAGGTCTCGATCCCATGAACATGCCGCACGATCCGCATCGAGCAGGAGCGCTCCCGATCAGGGACAGGCGGCAATCAACGTGCGCGTTGTGCGGCGAGCGTGTCGACTTGCGTGAGGAGCACTACCGCATGGTGTCCGAGTTCCGGGTCCATCGGGCCACGGTCCACGTCGAGTGCTATCGAAAGCTCAAGAGGGAACGCCCCGAGTAAGGGCATCGAGGTCGCGTTCGATAGACGCGAACCGTCACCTATCCCGACGCCGTCGGAAGGTTGAGTCGTAAGGATTGCCGTACATCGCCGGCGACCCGAACCCCTGCCGGCGAACGCGCTGATTCCTCACGCCGTCGTGGTCCGGCCAGCTCCTCGCACTGAACGTCCCCCACAGGCTGTTTCATCCTTGGAAAGGACGTGAATGACCCGAGCGAGGAAATCGGCCGGCCGCTGGATCGCCGAACACACAACCATTGCGATCGTGCTCGCAGGGATTCCAAGTCTCGTGGCCGGACTGATCGGCGTCGTGGCCAAGCGCCTCGATGTCAGCCCGGATCGAGTCTTCCTGCTGATCGGCCTGCTGACGTTCGCGTCAGGGCTCCTGACGATCGTCGTCCTGTTCATCCGCTACATCGTCAACTACGCGACGTTGACCTCCGTGGAGCTCGACGAGGCAATCACGAGGGGCTAGACGACGCCCGTATCGCGGAGGCGTCGCACCTCGTCGGCGGTGTAGCCCGCCAGCGTCGTGAGCACGTCCTCGGTGTGCTCGCCGAAGAGCGGGGCCCGCGACGTCTCGATCGGGGAGTCCGACAGCCGTAGCGGGCATCCGATCATCGAGAAGCGTCCCCGCGTCGGATGCTCGAGGTCGAAGACGGTGCCGCGCTCCCGCAGGTGAGGGTCGCGGAGCACCTCCGCGGTGTCGAGCACCGCGCCGCACGGAATCCCGCGGCTGGCCAGGGCCCGCATGACCTCGTGCTTGTCGTGCTTCATGGTCCAGCCCTCGATCACCGCGGTGAGGTCGTCACTGTGGCGGGCCCGCGCCGGCGGCGTGCTGAAGCGCTCGTCGGTGCGGACGTCCTGGCGGCCGATGGCGTCCACCAGCGCCTCGAAGGGCTCGGCATTGTCGGGTGGCAGCATCAGATAGACGTAGTCGTTCGGTCCACCCCCCGCGCAGCGGACGAGGTCGGCATAGGCGCCGCTCGCCGAGCGATTCCCCATGCGCTCGAGAGGCCGGCCGTTCGTCAGGGTCGGCGTGAACTTCACGCGCGTGATGTTCAGCACGGCCTCCTGCATGGCCACCTCGACGAGCTGGCCGCGGCCCGTCCGCTGCCTTTGCACGAGCGCGGCGAGGATGGCGATGGTCAGGTGCATGCCGGTGCCGGCGTCCCCCACGTTGACGCCGGTGACGACCGGCGGACGATCGGGGAAGCCGGTCAGGCTCATCCCACCGCTGGTCGCTTGCGCGATCATCTCGAAGCACTTGAAGTCGCTGTAGGGCCCGTAGGAGCCGAAGCCTTTGATCGACGCGTAGATCGCCCGGGGATTGAGCGTCTTCACCGCCTCGTAGCCGAGCCCCAGGCGCTCCATGGCGCCGGGGCCGAGATTCTCGGCGACGACGTCGGCCTCGCGGATGAGCCGTCGCGCGATCTCCTTGCCCTCGTCGGTCTTCAGATTGAGCACGATGCTGCGCTTGTTGCTGTTGAGCAGCAGGAAGAAATAGCTGTCGATGTCGGCCCGGTCGCTGTACCAGAGCTTTCGCGCCCGGTCACCGTTCGGCGGACGCTCGATCTTGATCACGTCGGCGCCGAGCCAGGCCAGGGTCTGCGTGCACGCGGGACCCGCCTGGTCGTGCGTGAAGTCGATGACCCGGATGCCGTCCAGGGCTTTGCTCATCGGTTCCTCCTCGCCTTCTGCCCTACCGCCCGGGCGCCCGGCGCACGAGCTTCGTCACCTGTGTCAGCCGCATCTCGGCCAGGTAGAGATTGCCGCGCGAATCGCCCCAGACGCCGTGGGCGCCGGCGTCGACGGGGCGGCCGCGCGCGAGCATCTGACCGTCGGGTGAGAACATCGTGATCCGGGGGATCTGATCGGTGACGTACACCGTGCCACCCGGATCGATGTAGATGTCCATCGGTTTGTGGAGGTCGCCCCACTCCCCGTAGAAGTCGCCCTCGGGGCTGAAGAGCTGGACGCGATTGTTCTCCCGATCGGCGACGAAGATCCGGTCGCGCGCGTCGACCCAGATACCGTGCGGCGTCGTGAACTGGGCGCGGCCGAGCCCAGGTCCGCCCCACGTCTGCAGATGCTTTCCGTCGGCCGAGAACCGGTGCACCGAGGAGTTGCCGTAGCCGTCGGCGACGTAGATGTCGCCGTTCCGCGCGACGGCCACGTCGGCCGGGTGGTTGAACGGCGCCCGCAGCGCCGGACGGCCGCGCTGGCCGAGCGTGAGCACCACCTTCCCGTCCGGCGTGAGCTTCAGGACCTCGTGCTCGTCACGGTTACAGACGAAGACGTGGTCGTCCGGCGCGATGTAGATGCCGTGGGCATCGCGCAGGCGGCCGTCGCCCCAGCCCGAGAGGAAGTTCCCGTCGGCGTCGAAGACGAGGACAGGGGGATTCTTCCGCTGGTAGAAGTAGACGCGATCGCGTGAGTCGACGGCGACGTGACTGACGATGCCCAGCGTCATCCCGGTCGGGAGAACACCCCACGGGCTGATGACGTCGTAGACGTAATCACCGGTACCGACGACGAGGCCACTCCGGCCGTTGGTCATGGTCAGTGTCCGTTCGGGCGCGCGCGGTTGACGACCGGTGGCCACCCAGCCGCCCGGGTCGCACGAATGTCGTCACGCCGGCGCGCCGTCGCGGCGGCGTCGACCTCGCCCCGGGCCGTGTCGATGACGACGCCATAGTCGTCGTGGGCCGATACCACGCTGACGAGCTCGTTGAGGACGTCCCGCAAGACGCCGGCGGGATCGCGGTCGAGCGGATCGCCCCAGCCACCGCCGCCCGGCAGCTCGTGGCGATAGACGTCGCCGCGCGTGATCGTCATCGTGACCTTGGCCGGCACCACACGATGCTCGGCGTGAGGGTTGATGATGTTGACCGAAGGCCTCCCCGGACTTCCGCCGTAGAGCCCGAACGGCTGGAAGGCGCGTCGATCGGAGCGGACCTGCAGCACCGCCTCGGCCTCGACGAAGCGGTAATCGCGCCGGAAGCCCATGCCACCGCGAAATTTCCCGGCGCCGCCCGTATCGGGAACGAACTCCAGGGCGAGGATCTCGAGCGGGTGCTCGACCTCGATGATCTCGGCGGGATGCGACGACAGGTTCGCGAACATGCTGGCGTTGCCGTCGAGGCCGTCGGCCCACGGCCGGCCGCCCCAGGCCGAGCAGATGAAATCGACGTAAATGAACGGCCGGCGATCGGCGTGGTAGCCCCCGATGGAGATGCCCGTGTTCCCGCCATCGGAGGCGGCGAAGACACGATCGGGCAGCATCATCGCAAGCGCGCCGAAGACGCAGTCGACCATGCGAAAGCCGGTGAGGCCGCGCGCGGCGGTGGCCGCCGGCAGCACGCAGTTGGCGATCGTCCCGGGCGGCGCGATGACCTGCACGGCGCGATGGAAGCCGTCGTTGTTCGGGATCTCCGCGGGCAGGACCGACTTGATGCCGGTATACGTCGCCGCCTTCGTGTACGAGAGCGTGTTGTTGATCGCGCCCTTGACCTGAGGTGACGACCCGGTCCAGTCGGCCACGAGCGTGTCGCCGGACTTCCTGAGCGTCACGAAGAGCCGGATGGGCTTGCCGTAGTCGATACCGTCGTCGTCGATCCAGTCCTCGAAGCTCCACTCGCCGTCCGGCAGCTCACGCAGCGCCGCCCGCGTCATGCGCTCGGTGTACTCCATCAGCTCGTGCATGTGCCCCTTCACCGTCTCGGCCCCGCGCGTCTCGACCAGCCGCAGGAACGCCGCCTCGGCAATGTGGCAGGCCGAGAGCTGGGCGCGCATGTCGCCGAACACGCGCACCGGCACGCGCACGTTCTTCTCGATCAGCCGGAAGAGCGTCTCGTTCGGCTCTCCCCCGTCGTACATCTTCACGGGCGGGATGCGCAGGCCTTCCTGATAGGTCTCGGTGGAGTCCGAGGCGTTGGAGCCAGCGACGCGGCCCCCCATGTCGGTCTGGTGGCAGACGGTCCCCGCGAAGGCGATCCGCTCGTCCCGGTAGAAGATGGGCTTCAGGATGAACACGTCGGGCAGGTGCATGCCGCCCTCGAACGGGTCGTTGAGACAGTAGATGTCGCCGGGCTTCATGCGGTGGCCGAAGCGCTTGAGCGTCGCGCCGAGCGCGTCGGGGAACGAGCCGAGGTGCCCCGGCATCGTCAGCCCCTGGGCCACCGTGCGGCCGTCGCCGTCGCAGAACGCCGTCGAATAGTCCATCCCGTCTTTGAGGACGCCGGAGTACGCGGTGCGATAGATCGTCAACGCCATCTCGTCGGCGATCGAGAACAGCGTGTTCTTGAAGAGCTCGAAGCCGATCGGATCGCGGGCCGTCGTGCTCATGTCGTCACCTCAGCTCGATCACGATGTTGCCGTACGCGTCGAGACGCCCCGCCGCGCTCGGTGGAATCAGGCACGTCGCGTCGTACTCCTCGACGATCGCCGGCCCCTCCACGACGTCGGCGAGATCGGCGCGGCGAAGGATCGGTGTCCGGCGCCATCCGTGCTCGGGCCCGAAGTACACCTCGCGCCGGGGGGATTCCCCGGCTGGCGCCGGCTGGTGGCGATCGACCACGACGCGATCCGGCACTCGCGGCCGGTCCGGAATCCCCTGGGCCACGAGGCGGAGGCTGACGAGCTGTACGGGCTCGTCGGGGCCGGCGCGGTGACCGTACACGCGCTCGTGCTCGCGACCGAAGGCCTCCTCGAGCTCGCCGATGGCACGCGAATCGAGCTGTCCCAGGCCGAGCGGCACGGTCAATTCGAACGACTGGCCCTGATAGCAGAGATCGGCTGACCGCCTGAGTCGGGCCGAGGCGCCCGTGAACCCTTCGGACGCGAGCTGGGCTAGCGCCTCGGCTTCCATCTGCGTCACGATGCCGTTCAGCTCGCCGAGCCCGAGCGTTCGGGTGGCGCGACGGTATGTCTTCACGTAGTGGTGCTCGACCTCGCCGTACAGGAGTCCGAACGAGGAGAACAGGCCCGGCGCCGGCGGGACGACGATCCGTGTCATGTCGAGCTGGCGCGCCATGCCCGCGGCGAAGAGCGGGCCGTTGCCGCCGAAGGCGAACAACGCGTACTCGCGCGGATCACGGCCCCGTTCGCTCGAGACCGACTTGATCGCGCGGATCATGTTGGACGCGGCGATCAGATGCGCGCCGTAGGCGGCCTCGGCGAGCTCGAGGCCGAGCGGGCGCGCGATGCGCGCCTCGAAGACCTCGTGAGAGCGAGACGCGTTGAGCTTGAGCGCTCCGCCCACCAGGTGGGTCGGGTTCAGGTACCCCAGGATCACGTTGGCGTCGGTGATCGTCGGCTCGGTACCGCCGAGGTCGTAGCAGAGCGGCCCGGGGAAGGCACCCGCGCTCCGCGGCCCCACCTGCACCGAGCCGCCGGTGTCGATCCACACGATCGAGCCGCCACCAGCGCCGACCTCGGCCAGGTCGATGGCCGGGACGCGGAGCTGATACCCGCTGCCACTGAGCAGCCGGGATCCGTGCATGATCCCGCCGCCCACCGAATATTCGGTGGCGCGGTTGACCTCGCCATCCTCGACGATCGAGGCCTTGGCCGTGGTCCCGCCCATGTCGAAGGTGATGATCTTCGCCATCCCCGTCCGCCGCGCCAGCGCCTGGGCGCCGATCACGCCGGCGGCGGGACCGGACTCGATGATGTGCATCGGCATGCGCGAGGCGGCCTCCGCGGTCATCAGGCCGCCGTTCGACTGGATGATGAGCAACGGCGTCCGCACGGCGATCTCGCCGAGGCCGGCGCGGAGCGTGCGGAGGTAGCGCTGCACGACCGGCATCACGTACGCGTTGATGACGGTCGTGGACGAGCGCTCGTACTCACGGATCTCGGGCAGCACGTCGGTACTGATACAGAACGGCATCCCGGGCACGCGGCGCTCGACGATCGCCTTGATCTGCTGCTCGTGGGCGGGATTCGCGTAGGCGTTCAGGAGGCAGACGGCCAGCGCCTCGATCCCGTGACCGAGCAGCCGATCGAGGACGCGCTCGACCTCCGCGGGGTCGAGGGGAATCTCCACGTCGCCGCGGGCGGTGATCCGCTCGGCGACTTCCATGCGAAGGCGCCGCTCGACGAGAGGCGCCGGTTTCTGCCAGGCGATGTCGTAGAGACGCGGCATGCGGAGACGGCGGATCTCCAGCACGTCACGGAAGCCCTTCGTCGTGATGAGCCCGGTCCGCGCGCCCCGGAGCTCGAGGATCGCGTTCGAGGCGACCGTGGTGCCGTGCAGGACCTCGTTCACGTCGTGGCCGGTCACGCCGGTTTCGTGGAACAGCTCACGGATGCCCTCGACGATGGCGCGGGCGTAGTCATCGACGCTCGACGACACCTTCTTCGTGTGGACGGTCCCATCGTCGTCCAGGAACACGATGTCGGTGAACGTCCCGCCGATGTCGACGCCGACGCGAAAGCGCGCCATCTCAGCGGCCGGCCGCCTTGAGCACCTGGGCGACGTAGGCGTCGCCCCACTGCTGCCGGGCCCAGTCGTACACGGGCGCCACCGCCGCGCGCATCTTGGCGAGCTCGGCCGGCGCCACGTCGTTGATCTCCACGCCCTTGCTGGCCATGAACGCGCGCGCGGTGGCCTGGGAGGCGCGGCTCGTGGTGCGCGCCGTCGTCGCCATGTTCTGCGCGGCGTCCATCACGATCTTGCGCTGCTCCGGCGTGAGGCTGCCGAGCCAGCTCTTGCTGCCCACCACGAGCGCCAGCTCGAAGAAGTGACCGGTGGTGGAGATGTACTTGGTCACTTCGTACAGCTTGACCCCGAAGATGCTCGTGAACGGCAGCTCACCGCCGTCGATGACCCCGGTCTGCATCGCGCTGTAGATCTCGGAGAAGGCCATGCCGATCGGGCTCGCGCCGAGTGACTGGAACGTCTTGAGCGTGACCGGCGAGGCGATGACCCTCAGCTTGAGGCCGCGCAGGTCCTCGATGGTCCGGACGGGACGCTTCCGGTTGAACACGTGCTTGAGGCCGTACTCCTCGTAGCCCATGATGACGAAGTCCGTCTTCTCTTGAATCTTCGCCTTCAGATCGGTGCCGAACGGGCCGTCGAGCGCCCGGTCCGCCGCCTCCGGGCCGTCGAAGAGATACGGAAGGCTGGTGACCTGGATTTCCGGGTACCACTTCGCGAGGTACTGCGGTGAGTTGACGTGCATCTGCACCGCGCCGGACCGCAACATCTCGACGACCTCTTCGATCTTGCCGAGCTGGCCGGCCGGATACAGCTCGACCTGGATCTGGCCGTTGCTCTTGGCCTCGACCTCCTTCTTGAAGTCGGCCATGGTGTCGGCGGTCGTCTCGCCGAGCCCCTGGGAGTTGCCGAACCTGATCTTGAGCGTCTTGCCCGCCTGCGCCGTCGCGTCGGGCGCCGACAGGCCGATCAGCGCCGCCGCCAGCACGATGCCCACCGCCGTCGCGTTCGTCCTCATGTCTTCTCCTCCAGGTTCTGGCTCACCCGCGCGGTCTCATCGGGCAGCACGGCTCGCCGCCGGTCGCTCAGCGCGCCCCGAGCACCAGGTTCGGGAGCCACAGCGTGATGGCCGGAATATACGTGATCAGGAACAGGGCGACCAGGAGCGCGGTCAGGAACGGCCACATGGCGCGGATGAACTCGATCATCGTGATGTCGGCGATCCTCAGCATCAGGTACATCGTCAGGCCGTAGGGCGGCGTCATCATCCCGATCGAGACGTTCAGCACGAAGACCACGGCGAAGTGGACGGGATCGATGTGGTAGGCGGCCACGACCTTGGCGAAGAGCGGGGCGAAGACCAGCATCGTGGCGGTGACGTCGACGAAGAGGCCGATGATGAGGAACAGGACGTTGAGGAGCAGGAGCACGACCCACGGGCTCTTCGTGAGCCCCGTCACGAAGTCGATGAGCGTTACGCCGACCCCGAGCACCGTGATGACGTAGCCGAAGATCCCGGCCACCGCGATGATCACGAAGATCGCCGCCGTGTCCTTCAGCGTCGCCACGAGGACGCCGGGCAGGTCGCGCCACCCGAGCTCGCGGTACACGCCGAGGGCCAGCACCAGCGCGTAGGGGACGGCGAGGGCGCCCGCTTCCGTCGCGGTGAACACGCCGCCGAGGATTCCGCCGATGATGAGCACCGGCATGAACAGGGCGGGCAGCGCGACGACGAGGCTCCGCACGGCACGCTGGCGCGTGGGCCACGGCTGACGGGGCCAGTCGTGCTTCCGCGCCATGACGTACTGCATGACCATCAGCAGCAGGCCCATCACCACGCCCGGGACGATGCCGGCCAGGAACAGGCGCCCGATGCTGAGGTCGTTGATGGCGGCGTAGATCACGAAGGCAATGCTGGGCGGGATGATCGGGCCCATGGTGGCGGCAGCCGCCACGATCGTGGCCGCATAATTGGCCGCGTAGCCGCTCCGCTTCATCGCGGGCACGAGCACGGACCCCAGCGCGGCGGCGTCGCCGATCTCGGAGCCGGTCATGCCCGAGAGGATCATCTCCACCACGACCACCACCTGGCTCAGGCCGCCCGCGATCCATCCCACGAGGACGTCGGCCAGATCGACGAGCCGGGTCGTGATACCCCCCACCGTCATCACGTTGCCGGCGAGGAGAAAGAACGGGATGGCCAGGAACGGCCACGAGTCCACGGTTGCCGTCATCTTCACGTACACGACCGAGAGCGGGATCTGCATGAGAAAGAGCACGACGGCCGAGGCCAGCCCCATGGAAAAGGCGATCGGGACACGGAGCGCGGCCAGGCCGAAGGTGCCGGCGAAGAGGATGGTGATCAGCGCCGCCTTGCTCACAGCGGATCGGTCACGGCGGAGACGACCGTCGCGGGGCTCGGCCGCCAGCGACGCGCGGCGTTCACGACGACGTGGACGATCATCAGCCCGCTGCTGACCCACAGGGCGCCGTCGAAGATGAAGAACGGCAGGCCCGTCGCGGGGCTCGGGCGCCGCAGACTGTCGAGGAAGATGGGCAGGCCCATCGACAGCACGAGCAGGAGGAACGCGGCCAGCACCAGGTCACCCAGGATGCGGAGCGCGAGCTGGGCCGGCGCCGGGACGGCGTCGTAGAGCAGATCGACGGTGATGTGGCGGCTCTCCCGGGTGACCAGCACCGCCCCCCAGAAGCTCGACCACACGAGGAGCGCACGACCGATCTCGTCCGCCCAGGCGATCTGCAGCCACTCGTAGAGCAGGAAGCGCACGAACACCTGCGCCAGGACCACGATCAGCATGGCGCCGAACAGGATGAGGCCGACGGTGTCCTCGACCCGCCGCAGGAACGCTGCGCAGGCCTCGGCGCTCACGCCGGCGCTCGGTGCGATGTCACGAGCCGGCCCCAGCCCGGCCTGCCTTCGAGCGCGCCGTCGCGCATCACGACGCGTCCCCGCACGATCGTGCAGACCGGCTGTCCCTTCGTGCGGAATCCCTCGAACGGCGTGATCTTGCTCTTCGACTGGAAGCGGTCAGCGCGAATCGTGGCCTCCCGCTCGAGATCCACGATGACGATGTCCGCGTCGGACCCGACGTCGAGAACACCTTTCCTCGGATAGAGGCCCCAGACCCGGGCGGGTGCGAGCGACGACCACGTTACGTACTGCTCGAGCGTGATCCGGCCGCGGTTCACCTCGGTGAGCAGCAACGGGATCGCCGTCTCCAGGCCCCCGAATCCCGACACGCAGTCCCAGATGTCGTCGGCGGTCTTCTCGGGGATGGCGTGGGGAGCGTGATCGGTCGCGAGCATGTCGATGACGCCGTCGGCGAGCCCGCTCCACAGCGGCTCGGCGTGTCCCGCGGCGCGCACCGGGGGATTGACGCGAAGCACGGGGCCGACGCGATGCATGTCCTCGGCGGTGAGCAACAGATAGTGCGGACACGTCTCGGCCGTCACCGCGACGCCCCGGTGTTTGGCGGCGCGGATGATGGGAAGCGCATCCTTGCACCCCTCGTGCGCGATGTGGACCTGGGCGCCAGCAGCCTCGGCGAAGGCGACCGCCCGCTCGACGGCGTCGACGGCACAGACGGCCGGGCGCGATTCCAGGTGGGCGAGCGGATCGCGTCGCCCGGAGGCACGGAGGCGGCCGGTCTTCCGTTCGATGATCGTCGCGTTCTCGGCGTGCACGGTGACGCGGAGCCCGAGCGACGCGGCGATCTCGAGGCCTTCGAGCATGGCGCCGTCGTCGATGTGACCGATGGGGTTGTTGCCCATGAAGCACTTCAGCCCGATGACGCCGTGGCGGGCCAGTCCGGGCAGGTCACCGAGATTCTGCTGGCCGAGCAGCCCGTACACACCGTAGTCGACATAGGCGTCGCGGGAGGCGATCTGCTGTTTGATCTGGAGCGCGTCCACCGTCGAGGTCGGCGGATCGCTGTTCGGCATCTCGAAGACCGTGGTCACGCCGCCGCACGCGGCGGCCGCCGTGCCGCTCGCCCAGTCTTCCTTGTACTCGTACCCGGGAGATCGGAAGTGGACGTGGGGATCGATCACGCCGGGCAGGACGTACTTGCCGGTGGCATCGATCGTCTCGCGCGAGTCCGGCAGCGCGTCATCGCGGGAGATGGCCACGATCACGCCACCCTCGATCGCGATGCCCGCGCTCATGATTCCGGTGGACGAGACGAGCCTTCCGCCCCGGATCACGAGGTCCACGGTCCCAGGACTCATGCAGGCGTGTCGGCGACGGCGGCCCGGACGGCCGGCGGCATCGTGAGTCCCGCGTGACGCACGCCGGTGAGCGACGCTGGTGACATTACGGATCCGTGGGCGGGACTCTACATGACTCGCTTGCGGCTTCACAAGCCCGGGGCGTCCGTTCCTTGACCTCCGCGCGCCGCCGCCCTACGCTGACCGTCGTGACCCTGACGGTCCGGAAACTCCACCCGCACTTCGCGGCCGAGGTGAGCGCGGTCGATCTCCGCCAGGTTCACGACGAGGCGACGCTCGCCGAGATCCGGGCCGGGATGGACGAATACGCGGTCCTCGTGTTCCGCGGCCAGCCCTTGTCCGACGACGAGCACCTGGCGTTCGCCCAGCGGCTGGACGGCCGGCTGCACGCGAAGACGGGGAGCAGCGTGCTCTACAAGAATCGGCTCGGGAACGAGGCGCTCAGCGACATCTCGAACGTCGACGAGCACGGTGGGCTCTTGAAGCCCGACGACCGCCGGCGCATGTACAGCCTGGGCAACCGCCTGTGGCACACCGACGCGTCATTCCAGGATCCGGCAGGACGCTACTCGATGCTCTCGGCCAAGATCGTTCCGCCCGTCTCCGCCGACACGGAGTTCGCCGACATGCGCGCCGCCTACGACGCGCTACCGGCCGAGATCAAGGCGCGAGTCGAGGATCTTCGCGTGCACCACTCGATCGCCCACTCACGCCAGATCCTGGGCTTCGAGTTCTCGAGTCACGAGCAGGAAGCCCTGAAGGGCGCGATCCATCCACTCGTGCGCACGATCCCTCGCTCACGACGCCGCTCGCTCTACCTGGCGGCGCATGCCGCGAGGATCATCGACTGGCCGGTGCCCGAGGGGCGGCTGCTCCTGCGCGATCTCATGGAGCACGCGACCCAGCCCGAGTTCGTCTACCGCCACGCCTGGCAGGTCGGCGACCTCGTGATCTGGGACAACCGCGCCACGATGCACCGCGCTCGTCCCTTCGACGACGGCACGTACCGGCGGGAACTGCGCCGCATCACGACGCTCGACGTCGATCAGCCGAGCGCCGTGACCAGCCCTTCCTGACCGCTTCGCTGCCCTCTTGAGTGCCCTGACCCGCTGACGCGGCTCA
>Ga0209056_10000107_pt1 | contig 85390 bp, 86 predicted proteins | sample GraSoiAngelo_114_FD_185876 | JGI IMG/M metagenome (GOLD analysis project Ga0209056, IMG submission 185876) | Grasslands soil microbial communities from the Angelo Coastal Reserve, California, USA - 14_0903_13_40cm (SPAdes) (version 2) | ecosystem: Environmental > Terrestrial > Soil > Grasslands... | reverse complement strand
AAACCACCGCCGCTGTACGAGTCGACAGATGCTCGGGGTTCAGTGCTGGGGCGGATATGCCGAGTATCTGAAGATACCCGCCGTCAACTGCGTGCCCGTCCCCGAGGGCCTGTCCTTCGCGCAAGCCACGGTCGTCGCGCGACATTTTCCCCTGGCCTTCGGCGAATGCTATCTGGCGGATCTCAAGAAAGGAGACTGGGCGCTGGTCATGGGCGCCGCCGGCGGCCTGGGCAGTTGTCTCGTGCAAGTCGCGAAGACGCTGGGGGCTCACGTGGTCGCGGCCGCCGGCACGGACCAGCGTGTCCAGGTCGCCGTGTCTCTCGGGGCCGACTTCGGAGTGAATTACCGCCGGCATGACCTCGAGCGGGAGGTCATGCGGATCACGGACGGTCGCGGAGTGGACGCAGTCTTCGAGAACATTGCCGATCCTGCGCTCTGGCCGGGCGCGTTCAACAGTCTCGCGCCGGGAGGCCGGCTCGTGACGGTTGGCGCCCATGGCGGCGGGCTCGTCACCCTCGACGTGAGGCGCCTCTACCAGCAACGGCTTCGGGTCATCAGCGGGCTGGGCGCAGAGCGCCGAGAAGATCTGGAGCGCTCACTTCAATTGGCCAGTGCCGGGGTGCTCAGAGTCCTCATCGACCGCATCCTGCCGCTCCGAGACGCGGCGGCGGCTCACCGTCTCGTCGAAACGAACGAGCCGCTCGGCAAGGTCATCCTCGACCCCACCCTGGAAGCGCGAACCGAAGGTCACGCCGGCGCGTCGCGGCTTGACTCACCATCCCAACCGCGTTAGTGATCCTTCCGTCGCTGCCGCGAGCTCAACGCTCCGAAGCCCGCAATGATGCGGCTCCGGGCGCTTCGAGGCAGAAGGAGGAGAGCGATGCCGCACTACCTCAGTGACGAGGAGCTGAAGCGCACGGCGCCGGCCGAGGTGGCCGCCTACCGAGGCCCGGTGCCCACTCAGATCGTGTCGAACGGCGAGTACAACCCGCTGCCCCAGACCCGGGAGCAGCGCCGCGTGCAGGCGCGTGTGAAAGAGCTCGCCGGTGATCTGGCCCCGCGACACGGGCTGAACCGCCGTCAGTTCCTGGCCTCGAGCGCCGGCATGGCCGCGGCGTTCCTCGCCATGAACGACGTGTTCGGTCCCGTGTTCGACGTGAGCCGCGCGGAAGCGGCCACGCCAGGCGTCGCCGACATGCGGGCCCAGGCGCTCTCCGGACAGTTCATCGTGGACGCCCAGACGCACTTCGTCCGCGACGACTTCAAGCAGGAAGGGCTGCTCGACCTAGCCAAGTACGCCAAGCAGAACTGGAACCCGAAGCTGTGGGGCGAGAACACGCTCGCCCGGTACAAGTTCGAGAACTACGTCAAGGAGATCTTCGTCGACAGCGACACCAAGGTGGCGCTGCTCTCGGGCGCGCCCTTCGACGACCCGAGCTGGGACCTCCTGACCAACGACCAGATCGCCGCCGCCCGCGCGTCCCTCAACAAAGTCTCCGGCTCCCGGCGTCTCCTGGGCCACGCCGTATTCACGCCCAAGAAGCAGGGGTGGATGGAGGAAGTGGACCGCGCGATCACGACGCTCAAGCCTGACAGCTGGAAGGGTTACACCATCGGCGACCCGCTGTTCCCCTCCAAGCTGGGCTCGTACTGGTGGCTCGACGACGACAAGCTCATGTACCCCTTCTACGAAAAGGCCGTGAAGTCCGGCATCACGACCGTTTGCATCCACAAGGGGCTCCTGCCGGCCGACTACGAGACGTCCTGGCCAGGGGTCTGGGAGTACGCGACGGTCAAGGACGTCGGTAAGGCGGCCAAGGACTGGCCGAAGATCAACTTCGTCATGTACCACGGGGCGCTCCGTCCCTTCATGGAGAAGCCCGACACCGTGCTCGCCGAGTTCGAGCAGACCGGTCGCATCAAGTGGGCGACCGACCTGGCCGAGATTCCGAGCAAGCTCGGCGTGAAGAACGTCTACGGCGAGGTGGGAACCGCGTTCGCGACGTGCGCCGTGGCGAACCCGCGCTTTGCCGCGGCCTTCATCGGCACACTGGTGAAGGGTCTCGGCTCCGACCACGTCATCTGGGGCACCGATTCGCTCTGGTACGGCTCGCCCCAGTGGCAGATCGAGGCGTTGCGCCGGCTCGAGATTCCCGAGGACATGCAGAAGGGGCACGGCTTCAAGCCATTGGGGCCCGCCGACGGTCCCGTGAAGCGCGCCATCTTCGGCGGCAACTCGGCGCGCCTCTACAATCTGCGCCCCAAGATCGCGCAGCACGGCATCACCACCGACAAGATCGCCGCGATCAAGGCGGAATATCTCGCCGCGGGCGGCGCGCGCACGAATGCGCGCTACGGCTTCGTGGCGCGCTCGACCGCGTAGGGCGGCACGGGCTCGCGCCGCCGCAGCGTGACGGGTATCCCGGAGCCAGCGGGGTGCCCGTCCCGTCGCCCTGTTCCATTCCGCGAGACACATGGGCGAGGCCGCGACCGTCCGCCCGCCGTGGGATTCGGGACCGGCATCTGACCTCGACGTGGTTCCCGCTCAGGGCAGGCGTCTCGGTCGCCCCCGCGCCTGGGTAGGCGCGCTTTCGGGATCCGAAGCTCGCCGCCGACGTGAAAGAGCTGCCGTCCGGCTCTCACCCTTGAGTCAGCGGCGCTGACTGGCGAACGCCTTCTTGAACACGAAGTCGGCCACTCGCCGGCCCTGGGCGATGCCCTCGGTCTTGTCGAAGGCCCAGTGGATACCCAGGTAGATGCGGCTCTGGCCGTTTTCTTCCTCGGCCTGGGAGAGCGAGGAAAAGCTGCGGCGCACGAGCGGGCGCACGTGTCCCTCGTTGTCGAGCGTCTCGCCGTTGAACTCGTCCGACACGAACGCAAAGGGGATACGGTCGGTCCCGTAGAAGTTGCGCAGGATCTCGAAGAGGGCGGCGCCGAACCCGGCGTGCCCGGAGGGGAATGCTGGGAAGGGCGGCGTGAAGTTCGGGCCGGTGAGGTTGCTGGCAGGCGCGCCGAGGGGCGAGTACGTGGCGTCCGTGGCGGTGGCCGGGTTGTCGTCGGGCTCGCGGATGCCGGTCACCGGGCGCCAGAACTGATAGTGGTACTTCGATTCCCAGATCGCGATCCCGGCGTCGGCCAGCGCGACGTTCACCAGCACCAGGAGACGCGCCAGATCGATCCCGTCCGTGTTGCGTTGCTCGGCGATTTGCATGGTGATCTGGTTGTAGAGCCGCGGCGGCGCGCAGAGGCTCGGGGTGCCGTCGTAGGCCCAGTAGATCCCCGCCAAGGTCTGGTCCTCGGTTCGCGTCGTCGGCGTGACCAGGCCGTCGCCGCCCAGCGCCTTCACCTCGTTGAAGGCGGCCGCATACTCCGGGCTGTCGAGGGCGGGCGGCGGCGGAACCCGGAACTGATCACCCGACCTGAGGACGAACGGCCTGACCTCGCCCCAGTGGGCGCCCAACGCGAGCGGGTGCAGACTGATCGGGTCCTGGCGCCACTTCCCCGGCTCGTCGCTCGTGAAGAAGTCGACGCCAACGCGGGGCTCGGCGTGATTGGACCCATCGTTGGCGCGCCGCGCGAGGATCCGCGCGGCCGCCAGCTGCCCGATCGTGACCCCGTTGGCCTTGGCGCGCCCGTCGCGAAGCGTGGCGAGATCGTCGACGAGCGCTTCGTCGAGATCAGCCTTCTGCGACGGGAAGAGCGCGATCAGCGTATCGTGCGCGGCCAGCGCGATGGCCGCCTCCACGGAGGTGTCGTCGTGGGCGGGGCGAAGACCCGTGTAGCTCTCGTAGCCGCCGACGACCGCGTTCATGGCGTCGAAGACCGCGACGTGGACGATGGCCATGGCCCGACTCGATCGCCCGGGCCCCACCTGCTCTCCGAAGACGCGACTGTCGCCGGGCGGCACCGGGGTGTGGTCGAGGCCACTGGCGTCGACGGCGAGCTCGTTCCAGTGGCGGAGGTTACCGGCCGCGCCCGCGCCGTGTCGCCGCCGGCGGTCTCCGAGGTCGCGGAGACCGAGCCGCGGGCCGAAGCGTGGCCCGTATGCGTCACGGAGGCCGCCGGGGAATCCCTCGGCGCCCGCGGAAACCGGCAGGCCGAGCGCGAGCATGCCGAGCAAGAGGGCACGACGCGATAGCCGACTCTCCATGACTCCCTCCTCTCGGTGAGAGGCAGGACAGCAACCGTCGTGCCATCGCTACGTCGGCGAGGGCGATCAGAGATTCTGAAGACTTTCGACCAACGCATTCTCTTTCGGCGCGCGCGGTGGAGACAGCGTGTCACGACGACCCGTCAGACACTCGACACCGCGCCGAAATTCTGAAAGGCGATCAAGGCGGCTCGCGGCGACTACCGCTTCACATACACCATGTCTCCGTCGACCCGGACCTCGTAGGTGGCCACATCCACGGCGACGGGTCCGCTCAGCAGCTTGCCGGTGCGCACGTCGAAACACGCGTAGTGCAGCGGGCACTCGACGACGTAGCCCACCAGCGTTCCTGTCGAGAGCGGCGCCCCCAGGTGGCCACAGGAATCCCGAAGCGCGTAAAAGGCGCCGTCGACGTGCGCGATGAGCACTCGCTCACGATCGATGACCACCCACTTCATCGCGCCCGGCGACAGCTCGGACACCCGGGTCACCGGCACGAACCCGTCCGAACCGCCACGCGGACTCCGATCCAGGGCGCTAGCTCAGGTCGAAGCCAAACAGCCGCGCGGCGTTTTCCGAGGTGACCTTGCGCAGGTCCGCCTCGGGAACTCCCGCGAAGATGCGCGTCAGGAAGTCCTGGGACCTCGGCCAGGTCGATTCGGCGTGCGGGAAATCGCTCCCCCAGAGCATGTTGTCGACGCCGATCGTGTCGCGCAGCTGGATGCCGAGATCGTCCTCCATGAACTCCACGAACATGTTACGGCGCCAGTAGTCGCTCGGCAGGAGCCCCTCCCGCGACTTCCAGCCCCGCGTGAACACCGGCCGCTCCCGGTACGTGAAGTCCATTTGCTTGAGCCAGTGAGGAATCCACGATGCTTCGTGCTCGACGGAGCCGACCTTCAACCGGGGACACCGATCAAAGACGCCCGCGAAGATCATGGCCGACAGGGAGTAGCGCACCCAGTAGTCCGTGGTGGACCGGCCGGCCCCGGTGAGCTCGCCGAGGTTCATGGTGAACTCGCAGCCCGGGATACCGCCGCGCGGGGTTCCGATGTGCAGGAGCAGCGGCAGCCCGACGTCTTGCGCGGTCCACCAGAGGCGCTCGTAGATCGGGTGACGATAGGGCCGATCGGCCAGGGGCGAGACGGGGATGAACGCTCCGACCAGGCCGAGCTTCGCGCAGCGTTCCAGCTCCTGCGAGGCCTCCTCGACATCGTCCACGTTGAGCATGGCGATGCCCTTGAGGCGATCGGGGTGGGGCTTGCAGAAGTCCGCGATCCAGTCGTTGTACACGCGGCAGATGGCGGAGAGCAGGCCGCTGTCCGGGATGCGGTACCAGAAGAGGCCCTGGCTCGGCTGCAGGCACGAGCCCCAGACACCGTCCATCTCGTTCTCCTTGACCATCGCCTGCGGATCGTAGGCGCCGAGCCTGACGTCTTCCCACATACCCAGGAAGTCGATCTGGGACGGATCCTCGAACCGTTGTCCCGCCTGCATCACGGCGCCCAGGGTGCCGACCTGCTGGCCGTCGATGAACCAGGCGTCGTACTTGCGACCCGTGGAGGTTTCCATCCGCTCCATCCGGGGCGCCCGGTCCTTGAACCTGGGCTCGATCCGGTTCGTGTACAGGTCCGGCGGCTCGACGATGTGGGAATCGGCCGAGATGAGCTTGTACGTCGTCATCGCGCAACCCTCCTCTTCGGGTCAGGCAGGAAGCCCGTAGTACGCGGCACAGTTGTCCCAGAGAATCTTGCGCTTGCTCTGCTCGGAGATCGGCAGCGTCAAGAACGACTCCACCGCCCGCGGGAACTTCGAGTCGCCGTGCGGGAAATCCGTCGAGAAGACGATCCGGTCGTCGCCGATGGCGTCGATGACGTGCTTCACCGGCTCTTCGTCGCACTCGACCGACACGAAGCACTGCCGCTTGAAGTACGCGCTGGGGGCCATCGTCAGCTCGCGGGCATAGATGTCGCCGAGCCATTCCCAGTGCTCGTCCATGCGCCAGAGCAGGAAGGGCACCCAGCTGCAGTTGCCCTCGAGGAAGGCTACGCGCAGCCGGGGATGGCGCTCCAGAATGCCGCCCGCGCAGAACGCGCCGGCGGTGAGCATCTGCTCGACCGGGTGGGAATAGATGTGCTTCAGCATCGTGTTGGTGCCGAACTGCTCGCCCACCTGCCGCAGCTGCGAGCCCGACCCCTCGTGGAACCCCAGTGGAACTTCCAGCGCCTCGAGCGTGGCCCAGAGCGGCTCGTAGTACGGATCGTGCCAGTTCCGCCCGTTCACCTCGTTCGGCCGCAGGAACATCGCCCGGAAGCCGAGCTCTCGCACACAGCGAGTGGCCTCGGCCACGGCGTCGTTGACGTCGAACGGAGAGATCATGCCGGCGCCCAGCAAGCGCTCGGGGTTTTCCTGGCAGAACTCGTAGAGCCAGTCGTTGTAGGCGCGCGCCATCGCGGCGGCGAGCCGCGGCTCCATGTCCGGGATGGTCAGGGCGAAGAGGCCCCGCGAGGGATAGACCACGGCGACGTCGATGCCCTCGATATCCATCGCCTCGAGCTGGACCTTGGACGTCCACCCCCGCTCCGCGTACGGACGCCAGCGCTCCTGGTTCAGGGCGTAGTTACGCCCCTGCCGGCGCCGGTTCCGGTCCGCGTCCACGCCCGAGACCCTGCCCCAGGGCTTGCCGGCGTGGGCGAGCCGCAGATCGCCCTCGTCCTCCCTGAGGCCGACGGGCGCCTGGTCCCGGAAGGCCGGGTCGATGTACCGGGGCCACAGGTCGGGGGGCTCGATGATGTGGATGTCGCTGTCGAGGACCTTGAACCTACCGTGGGCCATGGCTCACCTCCGTGCGCCGGCACCGTAACTCCCTGACGCCCTCGTTGTCAAAGCCATCGGACGGTGCTATCTCATCGTCATGATCCCCCTGATCGATCTCGGCCCGTACCTCGCGGCGCGACCCGGCGCATCAACCGCCGCGGCAGCCGAGCTCGACCGCGCCCTGCGGGATGTCGGCTTCTTCGTCGTCGTGAACCATGGGATTCCGCAGGCCTTGATCGACGACACGTTCGCCGAGGCCCGGCGCTTCCACGCTCAGCCCATGGACGCCAAGCTCACCCTGCGGATGAACGAGCACAACAACGGCTACATGATGCTCGGGCGCTACGCGGTGTGGACCTCGGACGTGAACGCCAACGACAAGCCCGACCTGAACGAAGCGTTCTTCGTCAAGCGCGAGCGCGGGCCCGACGATCCGCTCGTGCGCGCGCGACGGCGCTTCGCCGGGCCGAATCAGTGGCCGGCGAATCTGCCGGGCTTTCGCGAAGCGGTGCTCGCCTACACCGACGCCGTGGACACGCTGGGCCGGAAGATCCTGCCGCTCTGCGCGACGGCGCTCGACCTGCCGCCCGACGTGTTCGACGGCGCCTTCGCCGAGAGCCAGTTCAGCTTCCGGCTGACCCACTACCCGCCGGTGGCGGCCGAGGCCAACCAATTCGGCATCGCGCCGCACACGGACGCCAACTTCATGACCTTTCTCGCGCAGAGCGAGGTGCCCGGCCTCCAGGTGAGGACGCCGGACGGCGCGTGGGTCGACGTGCCGTACGTGCCCGGCTCCTTCGCGGTGAACTCCGGCGACATGATGCAGCGCTGGACGAATCACCGGTTCAAGTCCACCGCGCACCGCGCCCTGCCGCCGGTGGGCCGTCCGCGCTACGCGATCCCCTATTTCATGGGGCCCCATCTCGACACCGAGATCGCGTGCCTGCCGACCTGCCAGGGACCCGACAATCCGCCGCGCGACCCGCCCATCACGTACGCCGCGTACCTCGATTGGTGGTACGACGCCAACTACAACGCCGCGCGCCAGCGCGACGTGGCCTGAGCCGAGTCGTCACTACTCCACGCCGGCGAGCTGGAGCTCGTGGGCGCGATGACAGCCGACGAAGTGACCGGGGGAGATCTCCTGCCAGGCGGGCGTTTGGGTCCGGCACACGTCGACCGCGTGCGGGCAGCGCGGGTGGAAATAGCAGCCGGGAGGGGGAGCGGCGGGATTCGCCACCTCGCCCTGCAGGACGATGCGCCGCGAGCGCGTGCGCGGGTCCGGCTCGGGCACCGCGGACAGGAGCGCCGCCGTGTAGGGATGCTTGGGGGTCGTGAAGAGCTCCTCGGTCTCCGCCAGCTCCACCAGGCGCCCCACGTACATCACGGCCACGCGATTGCTGATGTAGCGCACGACGCTCAGGTCGTGAGCCACGAAGAGATAGGTCAGTCGAAACTCGGCCTGCAGGTCGAACAGGAGATTCAGGATCTGGGCCTGCACGGAGACGTCCAGCGCCGAGACCGGCTCGTCCGCCACCACCAGGCGTGGCTGCAGGGCGAGCGCCCGGGCGATGCCGATGCGCTGCCGCTCGCCCCCGCTGAAGGCGTGGGGAAATCGCCGCATGTACTCCGGGCGCAACCCGACGTGGCGCAGGAGCTCCGCCACACGCTCCTCGCGCTCCCGCCGGCTCTTCATGCCGTGGACCAGCAGCGGCTCTCCGACGAGGTCGAGCAGCGTCATGCGCGGGTTGAGCGAGGTGAACGGATCCTGGAAGATCATCTGCATCTCGCGACGGAGCGCGCGCAGCGCCGAGGGGCGTAGCCCGCCCATCTCGACCACCGAGCCTCCGCTGAGCCGCATGAAGATCTCGCCACCGGTCGGCTCGATCGCTCTCACGATGCAGCGGGCAGTGGTGGTTTTCCCGCAGCCGCTTTCCCCCACCAGGCCCAGCGTCTCGCCCTCGTCGATGTGAAAGTCGACGCCGTCGACGGCGCGCACGTGCCCCACCGTGCGCCGGAGAAAGCCCTTCCGGATCGGAAAGAGCTTCTGCAGGGTGGCGACCCTGAGCAGAGGCGGGCGGGACACGACGCTCACAGCCGTGATCTCGTCCGTCTCACTCGTAGAGAAAGCAGCTCACGGCGTGCTGATCGCCCACCGGCTTGAGGCTCGGCGCCTCGCGATCGCACCGGCCTGCCAGGAAGTCGGCGCAGCGCGGGTGGAAGGGACAACCCGTCGGCCGGTCATACGGGTGCGGCACCGCGCCCGCGATCGGGGTGAGTCGCGCGCCCGCGCGCGACCGCATCCGCGGGATGGAGCGGAGCAGCGCCCGCGTATACGGATGGCGGGGCGCGTGAAAGATCGCGTCGACCGGCGCCTGCTCGACCACGCGGCCCAGGTACATCACCGCCACGTCGGTAGCCATCTCGGCCACGACGCCGAGGTCGTGGGTGATGAGCATGATCGCCATGCCGTCCTCGCGCTGGAGCCGGCGCAGCAGCTCGAGAATCTGGGTTTGCGTGGTCACGTCGAGGGCCGTCGTGGGCTCGTCCGCGATCAGGAGGGTCGGATGGCACGAGAGCGCCATCGCGATCATGGCCCGCTGACGCAGCCCTCCGCTGAGCTGATTGGAGAGCTGGTCGACCCGCTCTTCCGGCGACGACACGCCCACGCGCTTGAGCATTTCGATCGCCCGGTCGCGCGCTTCCCGGCGGCTGATCTTCTGGTGGAGCAGGATCGCCTCGATGATCTGGTTGCCCACGCTGTGGACGGGGCTGAACGAGGACATCGGCTCCTGGAAGATCAGCGCGATCTCCGCCCCGCGGATCGATCGCATCTCCGGGCCGTTCGACGCGAGCTTCGCCAGGTCGACCATGGCGCCGCCCGACGCGCCGTCGGCGGCCGGCCGCCGGAACTGGATCTCGCCGTCGACGATCCGGCCCGGCCGATCGACGATTCGCAGGATGGACCGGGCGGTGACGCTCTTGCCGCAGCCGCTCTCGCCGACGATGCCGAGCGTCGCCCCCGGGTACAGGTCGAGGTTGACGCCGTCCACCGCCTTCACCGTGCCCTCGTCCTGGGAAAAGTAGGTCTTCAGATTTCGCACGGAGAGGAGCGGCGGCCTCGGCTCAGCGCCCATAGGGATCGGCGGCGTCCCGCAGTCCGTCGCCCAGGAAGTTGAACGCCATGACGGCGACGATCACGGGGACGGCCGGAAGCATCAGCCACGGGGAGATGGCCACGGTCTGCACGTTCTGGGCCTGCTGCAGCAGGACGCCCCAGCTGATCGCGGGCGGGCGCAGACCCAGGCCCAGGAAGCTCAACGCGGTCTCGCTGATGATCATAGCGGGCAGCGCGAGCGTGGTCGCCGCGATGATGTGGCTCATGAACGACGGCACCATGTGCACGAAGATGGTCCGCATCTGGCTGCAGCCCACCAGCCGCGCGGACACCACGAAGTCCTCTTCGCGCAGCGCCAGGAAGCGCCCGCGCACGACGCGCGCCAGCTCCGTCCACCCCAGGAGCGAGATGATGATGGTGATGGCGAAATAAACCTGGAGGACCGTCCAGTCCCGCGGGAGCGCCGCCGCCAAGCCCATCCACAGCGGAATCGTCGGGATCGAGCGGAGGATCTCGATGACCCGCTGGATCACCGTATCAGCGATGCCGCCGTAGAAGCCCGAGAATCCGCCGAGGACGACGCCCAGGACGAGGCTCATCGTCACGCCGAGCAGCCCGATCGTGAGCGAGATGCGCGTGCCGAACATCAGCCGCGACCACAGGTCGCGCCCCTGCACGTCGGTGCCCAGCAGAAAGATCGTCTTGGCGGCGTCGAGCCCGGGCTCGACGCCGATCAGATGGCGCGTCATGGGGATCACGCCGAGGAACCGGTACTCGAAGCCCTCGGCGAAGAACCGAATCGGAATCTTTTGCTCGGGGTCGGGGCGATAGACGCGCTTGAAGGACTGCGGGTCGCGCGCGCCCTTGAGGCCGTAGACGTGCGGGCGAAAACGTCCCTCGTCGAACCAGTGGATCGGCTGCGGCGGCATCAGCGAGCGCTGGGCCTCGGACGTGTTGGGATCGGAATAGGCGAGGAAGTCGGCGCCCAGCACCGCCAGATAGAAGCCCACGACGACGATGGCGCTGGCCACGGCCACGCGATGCTTCCGGAACCGCCACCACATGAGCTGCCACTGCGAGGCGACGAAGATGCGCTGCTCGTCGGCGACGGACGCCATCAGGTGTCCTCGAGCCGGATGCGCGGATCGATCCAGACCAGGAGAATGTCCGAGACCAGCGTGCCGATCACCGTCATCACGCCGAGCAAGAGCACGATCGTTCCGGCCAGGAACATGTCCTGCGCGATGAGGGCCTTGAGCAGGAGCGGCCCGACCGTCGGCAACCCCAGGACCAGCGACACGATGATGCTGCCCGAGACGATGTACGGCAGCGTGTAGCCAATCGTGCTCGCGAACGGGTTGAGGGCCACCCGGACCGGATACTTCACGATCACCCGCGCCTCGGCCAGGCCCTTGGACCGCGCCGTCACCACGTAGGGCTTGCCCAGCTCGTCCAGGAGATTGGCGCGCATGATCCGGATCTGCTGCGCGGTGCCGGCCAGGCCGAGGATCAAGGCCGGGATCGGCAGATGCTTGAGCAGGTCCCACACGCGGGCCAGGCTCCACGGCGCGTCTTGCAGCTCCGGCGAGAAGAGGCCGCCGATGTGCGCGTTGAACAGCACGAACCCCAGGTAGAGGATCACCAGGGCGAGCAGGAAGTTGGGAACGGCGAGGCCGATGAAGCCCACGAACGTCGCCAGGTAGTCACCGACGGAATATTGTCGGACCGCTGAGTAAATGCCGATCGGCAGCGCCAGGGCCCACGTGAGGATCAGCGCGGCGACCGAGACCACGATCGTCAGCCACAGGCGCTCGCCGATCACCTCGGTGACGGGCCTCCGCCACTCCATCGACATGCCGAAGTTGCCCCACGCGATCAGCTTGACCCATTTGAAGTATTGAACGTAGATCGGCTGGCCCAGGCCGTACTGGATCCGCAGACTCTGCGCTTCCTCGTCCGTCACCACGCTGCCCATCGACGCCATCTGCGCGATGTACGAGGTGACGTAGTCACCCGGCGGCAGCTGGATGATCGCGAACGCGAGGACGGAGATTGCCCAGACGGTGAAGATGGCGAGCACCGCGCGACGACCGATGTAGGCGAGCATGGCGGGCCCGGGTCACCGCCGGCGCGTGGCGGTGACCCGGGCGCCTCCGGTATCTAGTTCTTCCAGTAGAACGTCATCGGCCGCGAGATCCCCGGGGTCTTGCCATCCGGGCTGTTGTACTGCCGGGACGGAATGTTGCCCATGTTCGTCTTGACCACGCGTACGCCCATGGAGGCCGGCCCCATGCCGATCACGCCGATGATGTAGACCTCCTCGGCGGCGATCTTCCAGACCTCCTTGCCGAGCTGGATGCGCTCCTTCTCGGGCACTCCGAAGGCCTTCTTCCATTTTTCCATCAGCTCGCGCATCTTCGGCTCCGGCTCCTTGCCCTGGGCGCCGGCGGAGTGGAACCACTTGACGTACAGCGGCCCGGAGGAGGCGACCGCGGCGAGCTCGAAGGGGAACACGTGGAGCGGGAAGGTGAAGAGGTGCTCGCTGCCGTCGTTGTTCCAGGCGCCGAGCTGCTGCTCGTTGGCGGCGGTCCGCTTGAGCGCCAGGCTGCGCTCGACCTCCTGCACGGTCAGGTCGATGCCGATCCGCTTCCACTGTTCCCGGATCATCTCCGCGATCTGCGTGAACTGGACGAACTGGCCGCCCAGCGTCATGATCTCGATGCGCAGCCGGCCCTTGCCGTCGCTGCGTAGCCGGAAGCCCTGGGCGTCTTTCTTGGCCAGGCCGATCTTGTCGAGCATCTCGTTGGCCTTCCGGACGTCGAGCGTGGCCCAGAGCTTCCGGTACTGCGGCCCGGGGTTGTACTTGTTGCCGTCCGCCGGCACCACGGAGCTCGGCGTGCCCGTCCCCAGCCAGAACGTCTCGTTGATCTGGTCGCGGTCGATCCCGAGCGCGAGCGCGCGACGGAAGTCGGCCGTGCTGAACCACTTGGCGATCTCCCCGTCGGCATCGTAGTTCAGGTTGAACTTGATGATCATGTCGCCGCCGTAGTCGCCCGGATCCAGGTAGACCTTGTAGCCGCCCCTGACCTGGTTCTCGATGAACACCGGCAGCTTGCCGAGATCGAGGTGCCGCTGCTGGAAGTCGTACTCGCCCGCGACCGCGCGCAGGTTGATGACCTCGAGATTTTCGCCCAGCGTCAGCACGACGCGGTCGATGTACGGCAGCTGGTTGCCCGCGGTGTCCACGAACACGCTGTACGGGTTGCGCTCCAGCGTCCAGGTCGGCGTGTTGATCGCCGTCACCGTCTTCCACGGCGAAAGCACGGGCAGCTCCGGGTTGAGCGCCCAGTCGTTCTTGGCCAGGAACATCCGCACCCAGGAATCGAACTTCGCCTCTTTCACCTTCTTGTCGAGCTCGGCCTGGCCCGCGTACTTGGGATGGAACTGCTTCAGGTAGTGGGCGGGCGCGAAGCCGCCCATGCCCCGATACGCGAACCCCTGGCCGGCAAGATCGGTGGACCCGGCCAGCACGTCGGGGAGCATGAAGTAGGGCTCGGGGAACTTGAACCGTACCGTGGAGGTGTCGACCTTCTCGATCGCGCCCTGCTTGCCGTTGATGGCCATGGTCGCCGACGGCGTGGGCACGAGATCCTTGTTCTGATAGATGTCCTCGAACCAGAACACGAAGTCGTCGGCGGTGAAGGGCTTGCCGTCGCTCCACTTCATGCCGCGGCGCAGGTGCACGAGCCAGGCGCGCCCGCCGTCCTGCATCTCGAGGCCCTTGGCGAGGTTGGGCACGACCTTGTCGCCCGTGTAGTCCCAGAACATCAGGTGGTCCGGCCCCGAGCAGCACCGGAAGCCGTTCCAGAAGTCGGCCGGCCCGGTGAAGCCGCCGCGCCAGGTGCCGCCGTACTTGCCGACCTCGCGCAGCGGCTTGATCACGACGGGATCCTGTCCGACGCGCTCCGCCACCGGCGGCAGCTTGCCGGCCTTGACCAGCTCGGCCAGCTGCGGCGCTTCCTTGAGACTCTTGGGGAGCTTCGCGGCGTCGGTGACGACTTCCGGACCTTCCAGCTTGCCGATGAACGTGCTCTTGCCGGCGCTCTGCGCGAGCGCCCCCGCGGCGATGACACCGCTGAGCGTTCCGATCGCGAGCGTGAGCGTGAGTCGGGATCGGAGCGTGCGTTTCCACGGCATGCGCCTGAGCTCGGTCATGAGAGTTCCCCTTTCGCGCTGTGCTGCCTCGCGTCGGTTTTCACTCGGGAGCGTCGATCTGAATGTCCATGCGCATCCCCGCACGGGCCCGTCGAGGTCGGGCCTGATTATCGTGATATTCCCGCAGCAAGTCCAGGCTCCTCCCTGACGCCGTTTCTTTTGCGACGGGCCGCGCGGCGCGGCGCGACGACATGATAGGCTGTCGCGGCGCCGGGCCGCCGGCTGGCCCGATCGCGGAGGACCCGAAAGTGACGACCGATCACGCCCCGGGGATGGCGGTGCACCGGAGCGGCAGCGGACCCGACCTCGTCCTCTTCCACGGAGGCATGGGATCGTGGAAGCACTGGATCCGCAACATCGAGCCGCTCGCCACGCGCTTCACCGTGCACGCGCTCGACCATCCGTCGTACGGCGACTCGGCGCCCGTCGCGCGCGAGACGACCGGCGCCGCGTACCTCGACCTCGTGCACGGTCTGTTCCTCGAGATGTTCCCGGGCGACGCGCCGCTGCGGTTTGCGGGGTTCTCCTTCGGTGGCGCCATCGCCGCGAACCTTGCGCGGCGGCTGGCCCCGCGGGTGACGCATCTGTGCCTGATCTCGCCCGGTGGCTTCCCCGCGCGCCGCTTTGGGGACCGGCCGACCCGGAGCTACCGGGAGGCCGGCGACGACGAGCGGTTCTTCCGCGAGATCTGCCGCCACAACTTGCTCGTCAACATGCTCAGCGATCCGGCCAGCGTCACCGAGGACACGCTGGACATTCAGGCCGCCTGCGTCCGTCGAACCCGCTTCAACAGCCGGAAGGTCAGCGGCGGCGGAACGCTTCTGGACGACCTGACCTACCTCAGGGAACGTGGCATGACATCCGCTCCCGCCTGTCGGATCCGCCTGCTCTGGGGTGAGCGCGACGATTCCGCGTTTCGGCCCGCGAACCTGCTCATCGGCGAGATCCGCGCGGCCGTTGGCACGCTCGACGTGCACCGGATTCCCGGAGCGGGCCACTGGTCCGCGTACGAGAACGCCGCCGAGGTCAACCGCCTGATGCTGGAGTTCTTCTCGCGATGAGCTCCTCCACGCCGTGAAGATGCGGACGGCCGTCCCGATCGCACGCGATCGTCCCGTGGCCATTCCACCAGATCTGCCAGTCGGCGTAGACCCGACCCAGCTCCCCGGCGCTGAAGTAATCGATGCGCTCGTTCTTCTCCACGTAGACCGTGCGATCCGTGAAGACGAGATGGGCATGGATGCCGATCGGACTCGTGGAGGCCTTGACCCGGGCCAGAAGTCCGGCCCGCAGCCGACGCGGCACGTAGTGGATGGCTCCGCAGGAGTACACGAAGTCGAACGTCCCCCTGGGCAGATATCGCGCCGCGTCGTCGTGCACCCACCGCACCTCGACGCCCGCGAGCCGCGCGAGGCGGTCGCCCTTGCGGAGGCCAGCCGCCGAAACATCTACGGCGGTCACATCGCACCCGCAGCGGGCGAAGAAGACGCTGTCGCGCCCTTCCCCGCAGCCGAGCTCGAGCACCCGGGCGCCGGGCGCGAGCAGCGAGCGCAGCATCCGCGCGAACGCGGATGGCGCGGTACCGAGGACGTATTCGTCCGGCCGCCGAGCATATTCGAGCGCCCACGGGCTCCGCGTCGTCACTGGAACCGTCAGCGCGTCCTGGCCGCCAGGCCGCTGAGATCGACGGCCTCGTCGGCCAGGGCCGCGGGATCGACGGGCGTGCGGTTGCGGATCAACGTCACGGCCGCTTTCAGCTCACCCTCGACCTTGGGGTCCTCCGGGTCGCCGCCACGGTTGAGGCCGACCGCGGCGCGGACGATCCCACGCTCGAGGTAGAAGCCCAGGAACTTACGGCTCTCGGGTCGGCCGCGGAACGCCAGGCGGTCCCAGCCAGGGGCGAATCCCACGTATTCGATGGAGTGCTCGTACTGATCCGACCAGAAGGAATGGATGTAGTCGTAGGGCTGCTCTCCGCCGAGCAGCGATCGGGCCGCGGCCTGTCCCTGCTGGTATCCGTTGTTCCAGTGCTCCACGCGCAAGCGGCCGAAGACCGGATGCAAGTGATTCGTCACGTCGCCGGCGGCGAACACGTCGGGCAGCGTTGTCCGGCAGCGCTCGTCCACGAGCACGCCATTGTCGACGTGGGCCCCCGCCGTCGCCAGCAGCTCGGTGTTGGGCACGATCCCGATTCCGGCCACCACCATGTCGCACTCGAGCACTCGGCCCTTCCTGGTGCGCACCCGTTCGACACGGCCGGAGCCTTCGAACGCCTCCACGGAGTCTTCCATGATCAGCTCCACTCCCTTGTCGCGATGGATGCCCGCGAGCACGCGCCCGACCTCTTCGCCCAGGACGCGAGCCAACGGCACGCGGGCGCCCTCGACGGCCGCCACCTCCACTCCGAGCTGGCGAAACGAGGCCGCTACCTCGGAGCCGATGAAGCCGAACCCCATCACGACCGCGCGGCGTCCCCGCTCGATGGCGGCGCGGATCCGGTCGCAGTCCTCGACGGTGCGGAGCTGGAAGACCCCTGCGAGGTCTGCGCCGGGGACGGCCAGCGTTCGGTTGCGCCCGCCGGTCGCCACCAGAAGCCGGTCGTAGGTGACTCGCTCGCCACTCTCCAGCTCCACGAGCTTCTGCCTGGCGTCGATCGCCGTCGCCCGCACGCCCAGCGTGAGCTCGATGCGCTGCTCGGGGTAATACCCGGCGGGTTTGACCAGCTGCGCCTCAAAGGCTTCCTCGTGACGAAGATAGCCCTTCGACAACGGCGGGCGGTTGTAGGGCAGCTGGGGCTCGGTGCCGATCAGGCGGATCTCACCGTCAAAACCCTCGTCGCGCAGGGTCGCCGCCGCCGTCGCTCCAGCCAGCGAGGCTCCAACGATCACGATACGCACGATCTCGCCTCTTCCCAGCCGAAGTCTACCCTAGCTTCACGTCGAGGGCAGCCCGGCCTCGCCTCGATCGACCCGTCCGCCAGCGGCAACGGTCCTGCTATAGTGAAGACCAGTGACCAATCGATCGATCTTCTACGGCTGGTGGGTCGTCGCGGCGTTCTCGGCGATGACGTTCATGTCGACGGGAGTCCGGCACGCGGTAGGGCCGTTCCTCAAGCCGATCGTGGCCGACCTCGGCCTCGATCGCGCGAGCTTCTCCGCCGTGATCGCGCTGAGCCTCTTCCTCTACGGCGTCTTCATGCCGATCGCGGGCATGGCGCTCGACCGGTTCAGCGTGCGCGTGGTCACCTCGGTGGGGACGGTGGTGCTGGTCATCTCGCTCGTGTTGACCGCGATGGTGCACAATGTCTGGGAGTTCGCCGTCGTCTACGGCGTGCTCGTGCCGCTCGGACTCGCGGGCACCGGGCCCGTGATCGCCTCCGGCGTGGTCGCTCGGTGGTTCAGCAAGCGCCGCGGCACCGCGCTCTCGGTGCTCGGCAGCGCGTCGATGACCGGCATGAGCCTGCTCGTGCCCGCCGTGACGTGGCTCATCCTCACCACCGGATGGCGCACGACGTACGTCCTGATCGCGGCTGGGATCCTGGCGCTCGCGCTACCCCTCTGTCTGTGGGTGGTGCGCGACTCTCCGGAGTCGGTCGGACTCCTGCCCGACGGCGCCGCCGTGAAGCGCGGGGCCACCGCGGCCCCAGTCGAGCGGGTCACCGCCCGCGAGGCGTTGCAGACGCTGGCGTTCTGGCAGCTCGCGGGATCGTTTTTCACCTGCGGCTTCTCGATGAGCCTGCTCTCCGCACACGGGATTCCCATGCTCACCGACCACGGCTACTCGCCCATGTTCGCGTCGTGGGCGCTGGGCGTGCTCGGCGGCTCGGCCATCGGGTTCACGGTGATGCTCGGCGCGCTGTCCGACCGTTTGGGTCGCCGGCCCGTGCTCGCCGCGATCTATGCCGGACGGGTCTTCATCTTTGCCGGCTTCTTCCTCATCCGCGACAACCCGATGGCGATTCTCGCGGTGGCCATCCTCGGGGGCATCACGATGGCGGGCACGGGCTCGATGACCTCGGCGCTGACTGCCGACATCTACGGGCGCTTCTCCGTCAGCTCGGTCTTCGGCCTGATCTTCCTCGTGCACCAGACGGGCTCCGCCATCGGCTCCGCGCTCGCCGGTCTGCTGTTCGAGACCACGGGCGGTTACGGCGCGGCATTCGCGCTGGCGTGCGTGTTCCTCGTGAGCGCCGCGATCGTGGCGCTCAACATCGACAAGGGCGCGCGGCGGATCTGGCGCGCCGCCACCGCCTCGGCCACGAACTGACAGCGACAAGGAGGGCTCATGCTCAATCCAGGAGACAAGGCGCCCGATTTCGTCGGCCGCGACCACACCGGCAAGACCGTGAAGCTTGCGGACTTCAAGGGCAAGCCGGTCGTGCTCTGGTTCTTCCCCAAGGCCGACACCCCGGGGTGAACCGCCGAGGGTTGCGGGTTCCGCGACCTGAAGGCCGACTATGACCGGAAGGGCGCCGTGATTCTCGGGGTGTCCTTCGACACCCCGGCCGACAACAAGGCGTTCGCCGAGAAGAACACCTTCAACTTCCCGCTCATCTGTGACACCGACCGGACCATCGGCACCGCCTACGGCGCCAACGCCGATCCCCAGAAGGGCGCGCAGCGCGTCGGCGTGGTGATCGACCGGGACGGCAAGATCAAGGAGTGGCACGCGCGCGTCGACGCCCGCGCCTGGCCGGCCGAGGTCGTGAAGACGCTCTAGCCGCCCCCGAACCAGAGGCGCTTGGGGGGCCCTTTCGTGGCCAGCCCTGCAGAGAAACAGAGGCGCGCCCCGGCCTCGCCGGGGCGTGCCGAACGTTGGGGGGCTTGGGGGGCCCTTTCGTGGCCCCCCATGTCCTAGATCGGGTCGACGGGCGGGATCTCGGCGATGAGGCCCTTGGCCTGCGCCATCCCGAACAGACGCTCGATCGCGGCGCGCCCGTCATGGCCGAGCGCCAGGGTGTAGTCGTTGACGTACATGAGGACGAACCGCCGGCACGTCTCCTTGTCGATCCCGCGCCCGTACCGCATCGCGTACTCCAGCGCCTCGTCGACATGCGCGTGAGCCCACGCGATCGAGTCGCGGAGCCCCTGCGAGAGCGCCCGGTGGAGGTCTTCGCCGAGATCCCGACGCATCACGTTGACGCCGAGAGGCAGCGGCAGGCCCGTGTCGCGCTGCCAGGCCTCCCCGAGGTCGAAGACCTTCGTCAGGCCCATCCGCTGATGGGTGATCTGACCCTCATGGATGAGCAGGCCGAGATCGGCCTGACCATCGAGCACGGCCTGGGGGATCTTGTCGAAGGCGACCTCGATCAGCGGCGGATCGCCCACGTAGAGCCTCAGGAGCAGCGCCGAGGTGGTGTGTTTGCCCGGGCTCGCGACGACCCGGCTCTCGAGCTCGGCCCGTGGGATCGGCGCGCGCGCCACGAGGATCGGCCCGTACCCCAGCCCCATCGACGCGCCCGGGTCCATCATCCGATACTGGTCGGCGATGAGCAGATAGGTCGCGAACGACACCGCGGTCACTTCGAGCTCCGCGGTGCGCGCGCGGCGGTTCAGCGACTCGATGTCGTCGAGCACGTGCTCGACGGTGACTCCGGGGATCGTCACCTTGCCGGCCGTGAGCGCGTAGAACATGAATGCGTCGTCCGCGTCGGGGCTGTGGCCGATCCTCACTGTTTGCAAGCGCGCTAGCCGTCCGCGAATCCCAGCCGAAACTCGCTCGCGCGGATCGCGCGGATGATCGCGTCGCGGCTTCGCGGGGCGTCGACCTCGATCCACGCCCGACCGAAGTGGATGGGCCCGTGGGCGTCGTCGGTCGCGATCTTGACGAGCGGGATTTCCGGAGACTCGTAGAGCGACCGCCGCTGCCCGGTGTCCGTCACCTCGATCGCGTCCAGGGCGATGCCGCCGGCGCCGATGCGCCGGATGCGCTCGAGCGTCTGGGCGACGGTGAGCTGATAGCGGGCCGGATGGTTCAGGACGTGGAGCGTCTCGCGGTCACCGACGACCTTGCCGATGTGCTGATCGAACCGCGGCCAGTTCAGCTCCACGCCGTGGAACAAGAGGAGCTTGGCCGAGAGCCTGGGCAGTGCGCGCCAGTAGCCCTCATCGATCCAGTTCTCGTGGTCGGTGATGGCGAGGAAGTCGTAACCGAGCGCTTCATACGCGGCGATGAGCTGGGCCGGATCCTTGACGCCATCCGAGAAGGTCGTGTGGGCGTGGAGGTTTCCGCGGAGCCAGGGCATCAGCGGGGCGCCGACGGGGCGCTGGGCCGATCGGGACCGGTCATCGAATCAGGGAGCCGGGGCAGGACGCCTGGCTGGCGGGGGGCCGTCCCAGGTGACGGAGAAGCCAAGCGCGAACCAGCCGCTGACCTCTTTCCACCCGGTGCCAGACGGAGCGCCGACCGGGGTGTTCGGCGACGCCCAACCGGCAATACCAATGCGCCCGGTAGAGGTCGGCGTCTCACGCCGGCGCGACAGCGGCCCGAAGAACGCAGGGTCGTGCTGCACCTGGCCGCCGCGCGGGTAATGATCCGCGTCGCTCGGCCGAGTCTCATCGTAGAGCCCGGGAGGGATCACGTCGCGTTCGGGTTCGCGCGGGGTGGGCGCGGCCGACGGGGCCGACTTTTTGATCTCCACCTGCTGGGCCCAAGCCGGCGTCACGAACAGCGTCGCGAGGGCTATTGCGAGGGCGTACCTCATACATCCATTCTACTCCACCTCTACTCCGCCGGATTCGTTCGCCGCGCGCCCGATCGATGACGCGGCGAGACGATTGGCCTGAAATATCCGGACGGACGCGACTTTATGCGCCGCACAAGATCATCAATGCCGAAACGTCGGGGAGCGCGTCGAGCGAAAGCGCGGTGCGCTCGATGACCTCCACCTGCCCCGGCGGGAGCGCCCTCCCGGCGTTGTCGCGGAACTTGCCCATCCCGGATGGACCCGCTTCACCCAGGAACCGTCCTCGAGATGCTCGATCACACCCGACGCAAAGCCGCCGGCGATGCCGAGTGCCGCCGTGAGCCGTCGCTCGTCGAGACCCTCGAGCCGCCCCCATCGGGGGGGTTCGGCCCGTCTATCCGGGCATGGCGATGTTGCCGTCGGGCTCCCGCACGTTCCCGTTAGGCTCCCGCGTGCGAATCGCCGTGACATTCCGCCCCTCGGCGTCCTTGACCTCGAACTCCTCGGCGAGCCCCGCGGCGATCAGCTGCTGCACGAGCGCCTCTCGCTCGGCACCGACCGGAGGAAGCTGGTGGGACTTCCAGCGCATGACGAAGTACCCACGACTCACGTGAGGCAGGCGCGTCTCGGCGCGCTGCAGCTCCTGGAGCGCGTGCTCGAGGGCCACGCCCGTGGCCGGCTGAAACGGCGGGCGCGCCAGCCGCGACGGTGCCATGCGGGTCGGCGCGCGCTCGAACGGCCGGGGACGCTCGACGCGGAATGCGGCGATACCGTCGCTCAGATGAATCTGTCCGAAGCAGCGCACGCGCAAATCCTTCGACAGGTCGTCGGCCGACCACGTCGCCACCCACACCTGCCTGCCCAGCGCGTTCACCGCTTCGACCGCTGGGACGAAATCGTCGTCGCCCGAGACCAGCACGGCCGCGTCGAACGCGCCGATCGCGGCGTAGTGGATCATCTCGGCGACGAGCCGCGTGTCCACGCGCTTCTCGGTCGTGTACTCGTACTCCACATCGCACGCCGGGCAGTGCCCGGAGCGTCGTACGCGCAGCTCGCGCTTGACGAAATAGCCCGGCCGGAGCTCGAGCCCTTTCAGGAAGCCTTCGACCAGGGGCGGCGCGTCCGGCGACACCCCGACGTAGTAGTGGGCGCCCGCGAAGATCGCGCCGGCGCCGCCGACGGCTTGCGTAATCCAGGTGGCGAGCCGGTCGTAGTCGACGCGGAGGGACTCGTCGTATCGCTGAAGAGACCGGTAGAAGTTCTGGCCGTCAAAGAAGACGCTGACCTTCATCGGCAGCTCCCGGGCAATCACACGTGGTTAATGGCGGACGACGCTGGGTTCGTCCAAACCGCCGTCTAGCTTCTCCGACCCCGCCTGTCCAGATCGCGGTAGAGTGCCGAAAGGCTACGCGTCAATTCGCGCCAATGCAAGGGCGCCGAAAGATTCCGGAAAACGGCGCCGGGCGGGAGCGGAAACGCGGGCGAGGAAGGCGAGATCTGTCGACGCGGCCACGTGCCGCAGGAGCGTGCTTCGTTGACCGCAATCCTCGGTGTCTCGGCGTTCTATCACGACAGTGCGGCGGCGCTCGTGGTCGACGGCGAAGCCGTCGCCGCGGCGCAGGAAGAGCGGTTCACGCGGCGAAAGCACGACGCGGGCTTTCCGGCCGGAGCGGTCGCGTATTGCCTGGCCGAGGCGGGGCTCTCGCCTGAGCGGCTCGACTACCTCGCCTTCTACGACAAGCCGCTCATGAAGTTCGACCGGCTGATCGAGACCTACCTGGCCTTCGCGCCGCGCGGATTCCTGAGCTTCGCGAAGGCGATGCCGGTATGGCTCGGGGACAAGCTCGACATGCGCCGCCTGCTGCGAAAGGCCCTGCCGGGTGCGGCTCGAGTGCCCATCGTGTTCACCGATCACCATGAGAGCCACGCCGCGAGCGCCTTCTTCCCGAGCCCGTTCGACGAGGCGGCGATCCTCACGCTCGACGGCGTCGGCGAGTGGAGTACGGCGGCATACGGCTTCGGTGCCGGCAATCGCCTTCGGCTCACCCACCATCTGCAGTTCCCCCATTCGCTCGGGTTGTTGTATTCGGCGTTCACCTACTACTGTGGTTTCAAGGTCAACAGCGGTGAATACAAGCTGATGGGCCTGGCGCCGTATGGCCGACCGGTCTATCGGGACCTGATCCGCGAGCACCTGATCGACCTCAAGCCGGATGGCAGCCTGTGGCTGAACATGGATTACTTCAATTTCTGCCAGGGCCTCACCATGACGGGGCCCCGCTTTCACGGGCTGTTCGGCGGTCCGCCGCGTACGGCCGAATCGCGGATCGAGCAGCGACACAGCGACCTGGCGGCCAGCATTCAAGCCGTGGCCGAAGAGGCGGTAGTGCGAATGGGCCGGCACATCTGCGCCCAGACGGGGCAGAAGCGCCTGGTGATGGCGGGCGGCGTGGCCCTGAACTGCGTGGCCAACGGTCGTCTGTTGCGCGAAGGGCCGTTCGACGAGGTATGGATCCAGCCGGCCGCGGGCGATGCCGGCGGGTCGCTGGGCGCGGCCCTGTTCGTCTGGCACCAGCTCCTCGAGCAACCCCGGCGGGTCGAGGGTCAGGACCGCCAGCGTGCCAGCCTGCTGGGCCCCCGCTTTTCGACCGATGAGATCGCCAGCTTCCTGGCGGGACTCGGCGGGCCGCACGAGCGGTACGCCGACGAATCCGACTTGCTGCGCCGCGTGGCCGCGCTGCTGGCCGAAGGCAAGATTGTCGGGTGGTTCCACGGACGCATGGAGTTCGGTCCCCGCGCCCTGGGAGCGCGGAGCATCCTGGGCGACCCGCGGTCACCGGCCATGCAGGCCGACATGAACTTGAGAATCAAGTTCCGCGAAAGCTTTCGTCCCTTCGCCCCCATCGTGCTCGCCGAGCACGCGCCCGAATGGTTCGAGCTGAGGCCGGGTACGGAGAGCCCGTACATGGCGCTGGTGGCTCCCGTCCACGAGCGGCATCGCGTGCCGATCGGAGCGGATGACCTGCGCACGATGCAGCAGGACCCCGACCTGTGCGCGCGGGTCAACGTCGTGCGGTCGACGATCCCGGCAGTGACGCACGTCGATTTCAGCGCACGCGTTCAGACTGTCGATCGGGAGCGCCATCCGCGCTTGCATGGTCTGCTCGAGGCGTTTCACGCATTGACCGGCTGCCCGGTGCTGGTGAACACGAGCTTCAACGTGCGAGGCGAGCCGATCGTCTGCACGCCGGCGGAGGCGTATCGTTGCTATCGGGCCACGGGCATCAACGCCCTGGTGCTCGAGGACTACGTGCTGCTCAAGAGCGACGCGGACGAGGTAGTCGATGCTGAAGCACGCGAGCGGTACCTGGCTCAGTTCCAGCTGGACTGAGGCGCCGTGATGCGGTGGTCGGACATTCCTCGCGATCCGCCGGCCCGACTGCTACGACAGTTCGCCGGCCTCTGGCTCGCGTTCTTTCTGGGTCTGGCCACATGGCAAGGGCTGGTCCGCGGCCGCTCGACCCTGGCCCTCTGCGCGGTGCTGGCCGCGTCGGTCGGGGGGCTGGGGCTCGCGCGCCCGCGGGCCCTTCGGCCGCTGTTCGTGGGCTGGATGATGCTCGCCTTTCCCATTGGCTGGCTCGTGTCTCACGTCGCCCTGGCGGTGATGTTCTACGGGCTGGTCACGCCGCTGGCGCTCGTGTTCAGGCTCGCTGGCCGCGACCCGCTCGCGCTCAAATGGTCTCGCGATGCCAGGAGTTACTGGCAGCCCAAGCCGGAGCCGACCGACGTGCGCCGGTATTTCAAGCAGTTCTGATCCGATGAACGACTCTCACCGGAAGGAGTTCGAGCGGGCCGCCGGCGAGTCGCGCGGCAGTCTGCTGCGCGAGCTCGTGGACCTGCTGCGCGAGAACAAGAAGTGGTGGCTCGTGCCGCTCCTGGCAATGCTGCTTCTCATGGGAGTGCTCGTCGCGCTCTCCGGCACGCCCGGCGCGCCCTTCATCTACACGCTCTTCTGATCCCGGCCGTCAGGCCCCGGCCCCGGCGAAGCGCCATCGGACCGAGAAGGCGCAGCCTGGTGGGGCGCCAGCAACGTCCCTGCTTGGCGAGCCCTGACCGTGAGTGCGCGGGGTTGTTGGTGGACGATACTGGACTTGAACCAGTGACCTCTGGCATGTGAGGCCAGCGCTCTGCCAACTGAGCTAATCGTCCGTGCGCGAGAAGTTACACACTTACGGGACGCGCGTCAACCCCTCGAAGTGCCTCATTAGTTTGGTTTACCGAAAACAGTTTGGTTACCGAAAACACGGTCGATGCCTCAAAACCGGTGTTACCGAAGCCGGCACCGGACAAGAGGCCGCGTGACCACTCAAACCCGGGAAGAATACGCGGCGGCCCTGCGGCGCTGGCGCCGGCGTCCGGTGAGGAACGGAAAGAGGTACGGGATGATCGTCCCGGTCTCGAGATCGAGGTGGCGCCGCTCGAGCGCGAGGAGCTCGCTCTGCACGACAAGCGGCGCACAAGCAGTATCAGCGGAAGAGCCGGAGATTGGCCTACCCGGCGAGGAGCGGAGGAACAACTGCCACCGCGAGCACAATTCCCGCAACAAACACGACAATCTGCTTCGCTACGAAGCAGGCATCCCTCAATCGGTAGAGTGGATGACGACGGCTGTAGCTTTGTTCGGCCTTTTCCTTCTCGATCTTCCTCAGAATCTGCATCGTATAGACGTAGCCGAAAACATACTGCAGCAGATCGAGGAGAAGAGCCAGAATCGCGAGGAGCCCAGCCCAAAGCAAGAGTTTGGGCGAGAGATCGAGGCCCTTCGGCGGGCTAATAATGAGGCCCCAGACGAAGGCCAAGATACCGACAGCGACCCAGCGCACCTGGACGCTGAGTCGATCCGAAAGCCACTGGGCCTCCTGAGAAGCCTGTTGCGCGGTTACAGCCATAGTCAGATTCTACCGCTACTTCTAGAACGTTCTTCCTCGCTCATCAAGAGACCCTCGGTCCTGCGTAGTCGGTTTCATCGGGGTCGTGCGGTGGGCGAGGATCAGGAACAGAGCCCCTCTTCTTCTTGCGACCTCCTGCCTTCTTCTTGGCCTTCTTCTTGGCCTTCTTCTTCACCCTCAGTCCTCCGACATTGGAACGTGCCCGAGAACGTGCCCGCGACCACCTCTAATCTACGCGAAACTAACCAAAAGGGGCCAACAGCGCAAAGAAAAACCCCGCGCTCGTTCCATTTCCTACGGCCTCTTGAACAGCAACCGCTTGCCGTGTCAGTGAGCGGCACGGTCTGCGCTTGGCTCAGAAGCAAGATCCGGCGCGCGGGCTGGTTCAACTAAGGAGCGCGACAAGTAGCCCAAACGGGCTGACGGCCAGAACCCTACGGCTCCGGCCGTCAGCACTGGATCCGCCCGCCGCGGAGGATCCCACCCCCGGCAGGTCATCCAGCTTCACAGTCTAGTTGCCCTCGGGCCGGCGCGGTCAAGCGATAAATAAGACTGGAAGCACCTTCATCCAATCTTCAGGATTTCTTCAGGTCGGGCCAGTTTCCAGGAAGGACGTGCTCTCTAGGCTCCTCGAGTGCTGCCGCGGCGCGCGGGCGGCGACTCATCCAACGTGTGACCTTCGGAACTTGGTACGGGGCCGCGCGAACCCTCAGCGGCTACTGTCGTTTCCGCAAAGAGCGTCTGGCCCGGATTATTGGACACGCCCCCTCAGCCGCCGTACGAGTTCGTAGAGCGCGCTCTTGCCGCCGCGATAGCTGGCGAGCCGGACGCGCCGGAGGATCTCGAGGCTTGAAAGGGCGGGGTCCTCGCGCAGCCACTGCGTGACCTGAGGCGCGAACGGCGCCACCCCGGACGGGCGTCCGACACCACGGCGTTGCATGCCCTGACCGGAACCCTCCATGGCAGGACCTCTGGGAAAATTCTGATGAAGCCTATTCAGGAGCTCGACGGCGTACGAAAGCGCGCACGGGAAGGAGTGGCCCTCCCCGTGCGCGATATGACGTCGACCCGTTACGGCAGCGAGACGGTCGTGTTGTCGCCGTTCGAACGGATATTGAAGGTACCCGACGCCGTGTCGCCCGTGTAGCCGTACGCGGCCCAACCGGCCGGCGGGTCAGGAACCTTCGACATGAACGGACCCGCCGTCTGGTTCTGGGGGTTGGAAACGGCCACCGTGAGATCCGTCAGAGCGGTCGGAATTCTGCCCATGTGGGCGCCATAGATCGACACCGCAGAGGCGAGGGCCCGGGAGTCGGCCTGGGCCTTGGCAATCCGCGCGCGCGCCTGAACGTTGGCGTAGAGCGGGATGGCGATGGCTGCCAGGATGCCGATGATCGCAACAACGATCATCAGCTCGATCAGAGTGAAACCGCGCTGGTTGCCGAGATTCAGATGTCGTTTGTGCCAAAATCGAAGCATACACTTCTCCTTTGTCGTTTATGTTCCTCTCAGGTTGCGGTCATGTGCACCCGCCTTCAGGGGCGGGGGCGTCCCTAGGCGCAGGACGGGACAGAGTACGGAGGAGCGCGGGGCTCCGAAAGCAGGACCGCAACGAGAGCAAGGGAGCACGCGTCCAGCGTGGCGAGGCCAGCGTGACAAGCTTCGCCGACCCCAGGTGCCTGGGGGGCAGCCGTGTCGTCGACGAACACAAGGCGGTTGAAAATTTCATCGCCGTCGGGCTTCTCGTTGTTCTCGATCCGCACGACGCCGGTCGAGTCGAAGTCGAGTTCGGCCAGCCGGCGCTGCGTGAACATGAGGAGCACAAGGACGATGAACAGGATTGCGAACGGCATCTGCTGGCGGCGGGACCGCGTACTCATGGCAGTCGAGTCAAGTGCAGTTTCTCTGCCAGGGCATCGGCCCTTTCGATTCAATGCCTTAGGATCACCGTGTTTCCGGATGGTGACGCGCGCGGGAAGGGAGCTGACAAAGATGGTCACCAGCTGCCCCGGCCTTTAGCGTTCGGGAACAGACTTTCCAGAAATGGGTGATATCGGGCCACCTCGCCCGCCTCGCGTCTTGTAACCCCTCGACACCCCGAGAGCCGAGCCCGGCACGCGACTTGCCCGAAGGGGTTGAGGAGGCCAGCAAATGAAAGCGACCATTCTTACCCTAATCCTGATGACCGTGGCCCTCTCGACCCCGGCGTCGGCTGAGTGGGGCCTCTATCTCAATGCCGACAACACGCGATGGAACCTGACCAAGACATTCGCGTTCGAGAAGGACTGCGATTCGGCCGCGCGCAGCGCCGTTCGTAGCAAGCAGGCGCTCGGTGCGGGCTGCTCGGAGTACGTAGCGCCCACCTACCGCCCGACCGCTCAGGCCAGGGAGCAGGCTGCGGCGGTAGCTGCGGAACGGGCTCGGGCCAATGCTGCGGTACAGGCCGACAAACCGAGACAAGAGCAGCGTGCAGAATCCATGCACCGTGACAATATTCGTGTGCAAGAAGAAGCGAACGCCGCCGAGCGCGCGAAGGCTCGCGCGATCAACAACAACGCAAACGCCCCCCGTGGTTTGTCCTCGAGGTGGTAGAGGTCGTTCGCCACAGCGATCAGCCGAGTGGCACCTGCTTCGTGCGGAACCAGGCGACGAGCCGAGTCCGGTAGTAGTACAGCGGCAGCGCCACCGCCACGACAATGGCTGTGAGGAAGACCACCGCGCGATAGTCGCCCGATGCCGTGTGAGCCCCTTGCGCTGAAAGTACCCAGGTATCAGGGATGCGACCGAGGGTGGAGACCACCGCGAAGATCCAGAACGGCATGGGACTCAGACCAAAGAGATAGCACGCCATGTCCTTCGGGAGGCCGGGAATCAAAAAGATAATGAAGCAAAGGATGGCGCCCTCCGCTTCGACAATGAAGCCCATCTTGCGCCAGATGTCCGGGCTCACCAGCTTCTGAACGTAGCGGGCGCCCAGCCACCGGCCAACGGCGAAGGCCGTCACTGATCCCAAAACCAGCCCAATGGTCGAGTAGAGAAGCCCCACCCATTGGCCAAAGAGATAGCCGCCAAGGATCCCCGATAACTCACCTGGGATCGGGGCAACGATGACCTGCAAGGCCTGGAGGCCGATGAAAATGACGGGCGCCAGCACGCCCCACTCCCGAAGCGTGTGCTTGAGGAAGCGCTTGTCGACGTAGAGGCGGACGAGGAACTGGTATGCCGGAGCATTCGTGAGGACAAGCCAGCCGCAGGAGGCGATAAGCGTGGCGATGATCGCACCGCCGATGATCCAGCGCACCTTCGCCTTCACCCGTCTCCTCGGGGCGTCATCAGGTGCCCTGACCAATCCTCGTGCTCGGCCCTTGGGTCACGGCCGTTCCGCACCGGGGACAGTGGGTCCAGTCGGGGGCGAGCGCGCTCTTGCACTGCGCGCAGCTTCGCTCGCCGGCCGTCGAAGCCCCACTATCGGCACTCGGCGGGCTGACGCTGGTCTCCTTCACCTGGGCATCATCGATGCCTTTCTTGAACTCCTTGAGACTCGACCCAAGCGATCGAGCGAGTTGCGGGAGTCGGTTCGCGCCGAACAGGACCAACACGATAACCAGGATCACGAGCAGTTCCTGCGTCCCAAGCCCAAACATTACTGAGACTCCTCTGCGAAGGTTTTCACTATCACTCTACCCGTCCCACACTTCTTCCAGTGCTCTCTGATTTGGAGGCCGAGGCCACCACCTGGTAGTCCACCACTGCAGCGAAGACGGCGTCCCGCGCCTCGGACGGCGCCCTCGAATGTCATTGGCGTCCCTGAGGGCTTCCCCTTGACGGCGCAGAATCTGACGAGACTGAGCGCGCCGCTGGCAAGGCGTTGCCCTTCAGGATTCGCCACCAGCCCAGGCCGCTCCAGGCGTTATAGAGCCGGCGCAGCGACTCCCGGTCAGGGGCAGTGGCTGGCGGCGGTTGGTCGGGGAGGGCGTGGATGACCACTGGCTCGCCGATCTCGGCCAGGTAGTCCGGACCGATGATGCGGCCGTTGCCGAGACCGAGCCGGCGCTTCGGCATGAGCAGGTTCTCACCCAGGCTGTGGTAGGCGAAGCCGGCCGGGGCGCTCAGCTCGATGAGTGTCGGCGCGATGTCGAGATGGCCGCCTACCGGGACGTCAGGCGGCCGCACGCGGCCCAGGACCGAGGGGCCGTATAGCAACAGCGGCACCGTGCTGCGCTCCCAAAAGGTCGGCCTGTGATTGAGGAAGCGCCGCGACCAGTGATCGCCGGTGAGGGCGAACAGTGCCTTGGGCAGGCGCTGATCCATGGCGCGGATGAAGCGCGAGGCGGCGCGGTCTGAGTACCAGAGGTGGCCGAAGACAGCCAGGCTGGAGCCTCCGTCGTAGATGGGCGCCAGGTCGGGAGGCACGGCCTGGAGGGCGAACCCTTCGGCGCGCACGTCGACGTTGAACGGCGGGTGATAGCTGGTGGTGATGATGACGTTGAAGCTTGGTCGATCAGCGGGCACATGCTGCTCGACATACGCGAACAGCGATTCGTCCTCCACGCCCCATTCGTTGCCGGAGGTGCCACCGTCAATGGCGCCGCCGCCGTGCACCTCCTCAAAGCCCTGCGAGGCGCAGAAGTCGCCGATGCGGTGCCAGCTCAAGTAGCCGGAGTAGAACACGCGCGTGCGGTAGCCGAGCCGTTTGAAGATCGCCGCCGGCGACGAGGGGAAGGATTGGCGCGCCGCGGGCTGGTAATCGGTGTATACGCCCACGTCCGGCAGGCCGGTGAGGAGGGCGCTGAGGGAGGACATGGTGCCGGTCGACGCCGGCACGAAGCGTGTCACCAGGATCCCCGCGCGGCCCAATTCGCGCACACCCTCGGTCAGCCCCAAGGACCGATAGCGCTCCGCGAACGGCCAGGCATCGTAGCTCTCCATGATGAGCAGGAACACATGGCGCGGCGGGTCCGCGGACCCTGGGGCGATGCGCAGGAGGTAGTCGTCCACCGTGCCGTGCGGCGGCTGGTCTGGGAATATCACTGACGCAGCCCTGACGAGGTCGCCGTCAGGCACGTAGCTAGCGAGCCCCGCGGTGCGCTGGAGCTTGGGGTAGTCGCCGAGCGACTGCCAGAGCGCGTGGTAGGGGGTGGGGATGAGGCGGTTGAGGAAGCGATCTGCGGTGGTGGCTGCGTCCTTCTCCTGCAGCGGCCGCAATCCCAGCGAGCCGCCACGAACACCGGCTACCACCAGCACCGATAGCACCCCTACCAGGACGCCCCGCGCCCACGTGGGCGGCGGCCGACGCGCCAACGGCGCGTCGACGAACGGCGTGCGCAGCCACCGGTGCAGCAGCCACACCAGGCCGGTCACCAGCATCGCCATACCCATGATCCCCCACACCACCGGGTAGCTGGCCCAAATGGTAGTGACGATGGCCCGGAAATCGTCGAACACGACCCCTAGCAAGAAGTGGTCGAACTGGTTCCCATACTCGCCGATGTAGCCGATGTCGATGCCACCGATCACCACCGAGAGCGCCACCGCCACCGCACCCAGCCAGAAGCGCACGCGGTCGGCGAGGTCCGTCCAGGCCGTGGAGCTGCCGACCACGCTCATGAGCAGCGCCGGCAGGGTGACCCACGTCGCCACCTGGTAGTCGTAGCGCACGCCCGAGGCGAAGGCGGCCAGGAGCACGCCCGCGTCGGTAGCGCTGTCGAGTTGGCCCAGGTGCGCCGCCACCAACGCCCCCCGTACAGCCACCAGCAATGCGAGCAGGAACGTCCACAGCTTCGCGTCCTTCTGAACCTGCACAGCGAAGTCATGCCAGCGGGTCCGTCTGGGCGGTAGGCGGCCGTTCTGGTTCATCTCGGTCTTCGTTTCACACTGGCCGGCTCGTCACCTGGCATCCGGAAGTGCCTCGTATACCTGGAGAGCTTGGTCGGACAGGAAGAAGTAGACGCGCTTGTCCAACAGTTCCCGCCCGATCTGCCGCAGCTCCGCGATGGTGTCTCGCCAGGGGAACTGCATGTATGCGCGGATCTCCCGGCGGGCGAGTCCGGCAAGCGTGTCCTGCGTCAACGTTGCCTGATCGATGTGCACGAATTGTGGCGGCCGGTAGAACAGGTCGATCAAGGCATCCAGCGATTCACCCTTATGAAGGCGCGGCATGAAGAGGATGTTCTCTCCCTCGGCGAGAAGCTGATTGAGCTCGCGGGATTGCCAGCGCGGCTTGTAGAGAAAGAGAATGACTTGCTGGGTGAGACCCTGACTCTTGATCGCCCTCCACACGGTGAGGACGGACGCACTCTTGACGCTCACGATCAGAAAGACGCGGCCCCTCGCCGCGTCGAGGACCTCCTCGAGCGTAGGGATCCTCTCCGTCTCCATTCCCTTGATGCGGAGCTGGCGGATCTGCGCGAGGGTATGCCACCGCACTCGGCCGGAGCCGTTCGTGGTTCGATCCACGGTGTCGTCGTGAATCACGATGGGGCGGCCATCCCACGTCTCGCGGACGGAGAACTCGAGGAGGTCAGTCGTCTTTCCGCTGTTCTGGTTCAGGGCCCAGAGGGTATTCTCGAATGGACCCTTGAATCCCATGCGATGAGCCGCCACCAGCAGCCTCGTGCAACTCACGTCATACACGCAGGCGCGAACCCTCTCCAAGTGCGTCGCGTCGGTCACCGCAGACGTCGCGGTGCCGGGAGCCGGCGTGGTCAGCGCGCCCGCGCGCACGCCGCTGCCGGCCAGCGCCACCGCGGCAAGGATCAGCAGCCGCACAGCGGGATGGTGAACCCGAGTGCCTCGGCGGTCTTGAGGTTGATGACAGCGGTCGATGGCAGACATTTTCAGCACTCCGTGTTGACAACCGCCCAGCTCTCGGGCATTCGAGTTCCCCAGGCTCACAGGTCCAGTGGGAGGGCCTCGAGGCGGTGAGTCGGTATGACTAGCAACACGCCTCCTGCATTGCTGACCGCGCCGCGGCCAGCGGTCCCTAGGCGAGCGTCAGGAGCGAGGAGTTAGGCTAGCGGCGGAGCGCGGGGGGAGGCAACAGGTCGAGGCGACGCGATGATGAACGCGGGTTCCCCGAGCTCGATGCCGGCGAGACGAGCCCACTGCGGCGCGGCGTCGGGGACCGGCGGTATTGCAATGGCACACGCACTGACGATCGAGATGACAGCATTGTCGAAGTCGTCGTCATCCCAACAGCCGCCGATCCACGTCGGGTCGGGCGGCGACGCATAGGCCACGGGAACGAGGCCGAGGAGCAGCACCGAGAGGATGACAAGCAAAGCGGAACGGCTGTGACGCACGCCGTATGATCGCCCTGGCGGCGGGCGCCGGTCAAGCGTTACTGCGAGGTCCAGGCGCGCGCCGCTCCGAGGGGGTTTCCCGCCCGCGCGTGGGCCTCACGGCCCGTCGTTCCAGCACGGCGTCGAGCCCCAGCCAGTTCCCTGCCCTCCGCGCAGGCCGGTCGTCACCGCGATCTGCTGCCGACCCCACTCACACTGAGCCTGGCTCGCAAAGGGGCCTTGGGTGGCCGCCGTCAGCACGCCGACCGGGTGCTGTGAGACGAGCATGAACCACCAGAACGCCACGATCGCGCCGCGGCTTACGAACCCGCTGTTGCCCATCGTCTCCTCCTCACTCAGGTTGAGTCCCGAGACCTTGACGCGGAGTGACCCGGCGCCACCCGCGACTCTTCATCCGGGCGCGAGCCTATCAGAGTCGGTTCTGGCGGAGCACGCTTCCTCGTGAAGCCCGAGTAGGATTACGTCTGCCTGCACCCGATCCCGAACCCGACGGCGCCGGACGATCCGGAGCGCGGCTTCATGGCGCGTATCGCCCGCGAGGTGCTGCCCCCCGTGCGCACGGCCCTCGGCGCCGGCGCGCCTTCGCACGGTCATCGCGACCGCGCTTCCCGGCGAGGTGTTCACCGCCGCGTTCCGTGACAATCTCGAGATGAAGTACGAGGGAATCCGCGCGGGCGACCTCTCGAGCACCCAGCAGCGTCTCCTGCTCGACGTGCTGGAGACCTACGTCGGCCGCATCCGGCCCGGCCACGCCGGGGCGAGGCTAGCCGAGGTGAAGCGGTGCCTGGCGGAAACCCACTTTGCGTGGATGGGCGGCTCGGACGAGGACAGCGTTTTCCACTACAGGGTTCACAGCCCCGTCATCCTGATCGAGTTCGACCACCAGAGAGGGATCGCCTTCGACAACGACGCGCCCTCGCGTCATCATGTCCACACGGTCGTTCGCACGCCAAACGGCAACGACTACGGCCGGGATCTGCTCCGCCAGCACCACGCGCGGTTCGACCACGCGCACCCCGGTCACCGTCACTGACGGGCGGCCGCTCAGGTGCGGTACGAGGGGTCGGTGCGATCGAGGCGCCGGAGCAGCCCCGGCCAGATCAGCTGTCCCCGATCACGAGGCCTGATCGTCGCGCCCGCCTGCGCGTAAGCCCCGTCGAGGACTTCCTTGGGCAGGGGGATCAGCTCTCCGCCGCCGGACTGGGCGCGCACCTGGATCGCGCACGACGCTTCGAGGAAGTACATCGCCATGAAGGCATCGGCGACCGTCTCGCCCACCGTCAGCAGGCCGTGGTTGCGGAGAATCAGGTGAGTGTTGTCGCCGAGGTCGGCGACCAGACGCGGCTTCTCGTCGTCGCGCGTCGCCACGCCCTCGAAGTCGTGATACCCGAGGCTCGGCAGCACCGACATGGAATGCTGCGAGATCGGGAGCAGCCCCGCCCGCTGCGTCGACACCGCGATGCCGCTCACGGTATGGGTGTGCAGCACGCACCGGGCATCGTGGCGCGCGGCGTGGATCGCGCTGTGGATCACGAAGCCGGCGCGGTTCACCGGAAACGGTGAGTCGTCGACCTTCGTGCCGCTGAGGTCGATCTTCACGAGGCTCGAAGCGGTGATCTCGTCGAAGAACAACCCGTACGGATTGATCAAGAACTGGTCGTCGGCGCCCGGCACCCGCATCGTGATGTGCGTGAAGACCAGATCCTCCCAGCCGTAACGCACCAGCAACCGATAACAGGCGGCCAGATCGACGCGCACGGCCCACTCTTCCGGCGAGACCTTGTCGCGGAGCGACGGGATGTCCAAAGCGGCCGAGGTCATAAGGTCCTTTCGCTCGGATCGAGCTGCGGCTTCGCTATCGCAGGTTGGAGTGCGCGCCGCAGGCCGTCGCGGGGCTGGGGCCCCGCCGGCCGAGGCGCGGCTATAGATTGTAGAGCCTCGCCACGTTGTCGCACGTGATCTTCCGTTGCACGCGCTCGGGCAGCCCGCCCAGGTTCTTCTCCAGCGTGCTGCGCGAGTTCGGCCAGATGCAGTCGGGATGCGGATAGTCCGCGCCCCAGATGATGTTGTCCTCGCCGATGAGCGGAATGATCGGCTCCAGAAACTGATCTTGCTGATAGGTGACGTACCCCTGCCGGCGGAAGTAGTCACTCGGCTTCATGGAGAAGCCGAGGGCCCGGGCCCGGTCCATGTATTCGGTGTCGCAGCGATCGAACACGTAGGGAAGCCACGTCACGCCCGATTCGCCCAGCACGAAGTTGAAGTCCGGGTACTTCTCACATGCCCCCGAGGCCAGCAGCGAGACGAGCACCTCCATGGTGTCGAGCTGGAACAGAGAGGACCGCACCAGCCGCCACTGGGTCAGGAACTCCTGCTCCATCTGCGGCGTGTCCGGCGCCCGCAGCGCCTTGAAGCCGGTCGAGTGGAACGCGATCGGGAACCGGCACTCGGCCGCGGCCTCCCAGAGCGGATACCAGCCGTGATGGTACAGCGGCGGCGACATGCGCTTGAACGAAAGGTCCCCGCCCCGGAGCCCCATCTTGGCGCAGCGGCGCACCTCGGCGGCGGCCTCGACAGGGTCGGTGTTGGGAATGATCGCGAGCGGGAAGACTCGCCTGGGGTCCGAGCGCTTCGCGAAGTCGGCGGCCCAGTCGTTGTACGTCTTGTCCGCCCAGGCGCGTATCGCCGCCTCGCCGATCAGGTCGTTGATCATCAGGCAGCCGTAGACGATCTCGGCGTCGATCCCGTCCCGGTCGAGGTCGGCCAACCGGAGCTCGGGCGTGGTGGGTCGAGGCCGGGCGTCCCGACGATAGTCCCACTCGAAGCCGAGATCCTTCATCTCGTCGATGTGGCCGAACATGCCCCGCTGGTACTTGAGGAAGCCCGGCCCCACCCCGTTCCACATCCCCTTGTCCTGCGCGTCGACGAACCAGTGAAGGCCGTCCTCCAGCTCCTCCACGCGCGGAACGAGGAGCTTCCACTTCCCCGGCGCCTGCGACGACCAGAGGTCGGATGGAAGGTAGGTCAGGTCGATGTGGTTGTCGCCGGAGATGAGCTTGTACGTCATGACGCCTCCCCTGCCTCTAGCCTTGACGCCGGAGCTTCGGATCCCACGCGTCCCGCAGCGTATCACCGAAGAGGTTGAAGCCCAAGACGGCCAGGCTGATCGCCAGACCGGGAAAGATCGCGAGCCAGGGCGCTTGCTCCATGAACGCGCGGCCGGTGCTGCTCAGCATCAAGCCCCACGACGGAGTCGGCGGCTGGGTCCCGACGCCGAGGAACGAGAGCGTCGCCTCGATCAGGATGGCATTGCCGAGCCAGATCGAGGCGATCACGAGGATCGGCGCCGTCACGTTGGGCAGGATGTGGCTCAGGATGATCCGCGGGTGGCGGCAACCCATGGCCTGCGCCGCCTCCACGTAGCGATTCTGCTTCGCGGAGAGCACGGCGCCACGGACGATGCGCGAGTTGCCCGGAATGATCACGATGGCGATCGCGATCATGGCGTTGGTCGTGTTCGGCTTGAGCACCGAGACGATCGCCAGCGCGAGCACGAGCCCCGGGATGGCCTGGATCGCGTCCATGACACGCTGGGCGATGAGATCGAGGCGCCCTTCGCAGTAGCCGCACAGCAGGCCGATCACCATGCCCGCCGCGGTCCCGATGCCGACGGCGAGCAGCCCCACCCAGAGTGAGATCCGGCTCCCGTAGATGATGCGGCTCAGGACGTCGCGGCCGATGTCGTCCGTGCCGAATGGGTGGGCCCGGCTCGGCGCGGACAGCCGGATCTCGGGCTGGGTCGCCAGCGGATCGTAGGGCGCCAGCACATCGGCGAAGGTCGCCGTGAGGACGATCACGAGGAGGAGCGCGGCCGAGGCCGCGCCCAGCGGCTTGCGCTTCATCGTGAGCCAGAGCGCCTGCACCCGGCTGATGCCGGCGCCCGCCGGGTCCTCGAACGCCGCGACACGAACCGGGACCGTCGCCATCAGCGCCTCACCGGTAGCGGATCCGCGGGTCGAGCCACGCGTACGTGAGATCGACGACCAGGTTCAGTGTGACCAGGGTCGCCGCGACCAGCATCACGTTGGTCTGCACCACCGGATAGTCGCGGTAGAGAATCGCCTCCACGGTGAGCCGGCCCATGCCCGGCAGCGCGAAGATCTGCTCGACGACCACCGTGCCGGCCAGCAGCGTTCCGAGTTGCCCGCCGATGATCGTGACGACCGGGATCAGCGCGTTCTTCAGCGCGTGCTTGTACACGACGATCCGCCCGGCGAGCCCCTTGGCCCACGCCGTGCGCACGTAGTCCTCGCGGAGCGTCTCGAGCACGGTCGAGCGGGTCATCCGCATCGTCGCCGCCGAGAGACGGAAGCCGAGCACCGCCGCCGGCAGCAGGAACTGCTGCAGGTTGCGCCACGGCGAGTCCCAGAGGCTCACGTAGCCGATCGGCGGGATCCAGTGGACCCAGATCGCGGCGAAGGTGATGACGAGCGTCCCCAGCCAGAAGTCGGGAATGGACAGGCCGGAGACGGCGACGACGCGCCCGACGTAGTCCGAGAGCTTGTCCTGCCGGGTGGCCGACAGCACGCCGACCGGGACGGCGATGACGAGCCCGATGATCATCGCCAGCGTCGCCAGCTCGAGAGTGACGGGAATCGCCTTCCTGAGCGAGACCGGGATCGGCTCGTTCGTGAAGATGGAGTCGCCCGGACTGAGGCTGACCATCTGCCAGAGCCAGATCGCGTACTGCTCGTGGTACGGGCGGTCGAGGCCGAGATCCTTGCGGAGCTTCGCCAGCTCCTTCTGGCCGACGTTGCCGGACTCGCCCATCAGGGCGATCAGCGCGTCGCCCGGCATGACACGCATCAAGCCGAAGACGATCAGCGACGAGAGCAGCAGAACCGGAACGGCCAGCAGGAGGCGTCGGATCACGTACTTGTGCATGCCCGCTGGCGCCCGCTCCTCCCCGGTCCCGATGCCTTCGCGCGCCCCGCTACTTGTCCATCCAGGTTCGGGCCAGGGTCGACGACCCGTACCCATCGGTGCGGCGAAGCGCGCGGGCCGCCATGTTGCGCATGTGCGGCTGGAAGACCAGGAAGCCGTTGTCGTACGGCATCCACATCCTCAGCACCTGGTCGAACTCCCGGTCGACGATCTTCTTGGTGATCGCCCGCTGCTCGGCGCGGTCGGGTGTCCGTCGCAGCTTCGTGGTCAGCTCGTCGATGACGGGGTCGTTGACGCGGAAGAAGTTCTTCGTGGACTTGGAATGCATGTACATGTACGTCCGCTCGTCCAGGCCGATCGCGTGGCCCGACTGGAATCCCCAGGACATCCCGTCCCACTTGCTGTCGACGTAACGGCCGTAGTACGTCGTGTAGTCGAGCTTGGTGATCTTGACGTCGATGTTCAGAGTCTTCTTGAGCTCCTGCTGCACGAGCTGCACCTGCGATGTCATCTGCGGGAAGTACTCGTAGTAGAAGAGCGTCGTCTCGAAGCCCTTGCCGTGGCCGGCCTCGGCCAGGAGCTTCTTGGCCTCCTCCGGGCGGTATTGCCACCACGGTCCGAGATCTTTCACCGTCGGCGCCTTGTCCTGATAGTAGATGTACGGCACACCCCAGCCTGGGATGCCGTGGCCCTCGTAGACCGTGTCGACCTGCTTCTGGCGGTCGATGGCCATCGAGATCGCGCGCCGCACGCGGACGTCGTTGAAGGGCGGCCGGTCCTGCGCGAGCGCCAGTCCGAATGGCGCGAGCGTGTTGTGATAGGACTGCACGACGGCGTTGGGATTGGTCTTGCGGGCGGTCTCCACCTCGGACGGGCTCGGCAGCCAGATGAAGTCACTCTGGCCGGTGCGGAACGCCGCCAGGCGGGTCGCCGCGTCCGGCGTGGAGAGGATGACGTACTCGTCGATGTACGGGCGGCCCTTGTCGAAGTAGTCGGGGTTCCGCTGGAGCACCACCCGCACCTTGCGGGTGTGCTCCTTGAGGATGTAGGGTCCAGTGCCGATCAGGCGCTTCTTGAGATCGCCGTCCGCTTCCAGCACCTCGCGCGCGAAGATGAGCGCGATGGGCTCGGCCACGTTGTGGGCGAAGAGCGTGTTGGGCGTCTTGAGATGGATGCGGAGCGTGTACGTGTCGGGCGTCTCCATGCCCTCGATTTCCTGGAACGTGAAGGTCTGCACGCCCTCCTTCGCGTAGGCCTCGAAGCAGTACTTGACGTCGGCCGCGGTGAGCTCGCGCCCGTTGAGCGGCGCCACGTTGTGCCACTTCACGCCCGGCCGAAGCTTGAACGTCCACACGCGATTCGCCGAATCGCTTTGCCAGGATTCGGCGAGGTCACCCTTCAGGCTGAGGTCACTCGGGTTGCCGGCCTCATCCGAATACACGTAGCGGACCAGACGGTTGCTGGTGAGCCCCGCGAACTGGAACAGCCCGACCGATTGCGTGAGCCGCGGATCGATCACCGGCGGGTCCCAAGCCGAGGCGCGCGTGAGGACCCCGCCTCGCTTCGGCGGCTTGGTGCTCGCGGGGATCCAGTCGGGATAGGTCACTGCCGGCTGGGCCGACGGACGTCCCCGGCCCGCGCCGACGACCAGGGCGGTCATCCCAGCGCCGGTCCATCCCGCACGTTTCAGGAAGTCGCGGCGCGTCACGTTCCGGCGAGTCGTCCCGCGAGGGTCACGAGCGGGCATCAACGCTTCCTTTCCGAATCCGGAAATTTCCCAAGAAAAACACCGGCCACGAGTGCGGCGAACCTCCCATACGCTCCAAGGGAAGTCAAGGGAATCCTGGCTACTTGTCGATCCAGAGCCGGGCGATCGTCGGCGAGCCGTACCCGACGGTGCCGCGCAGGACGCCGCCGGCCACGTTTCGCAGGTACGGCTGGAAGAGCAGAAAGGGGGTGCCGAAGGGCATCCACATCCGCAGCACCTGGTCGTACTCGCGCTCCACGATCCTCCTGGCGGTCGCGCGCTGCTCGGCCCGGTCGGGGGTCTGCCGGAGCTTCACGGTCAGCTCGTCGATGACCGGATCGTTGACACGGAAGAAGTTCTTCGTGGACTTCGAGTGCATGTACACGTACGTCCGCTCGTCGAGGCCCACCGCGTGCCCGGACTGAAAGCCCCAGGCCATCCCGTCCCACTTGCCCTCGACGTACCGTCCGTAATAGCTCGTGTAGTCGAGCTTGCTGATCTTGACGTTGATGTTGAGGTTCCGCTTGAGGTCCTGCTGCACGAGCTGCACCTGCGCGGTCATCTGCGGGAAGTACTCGTAGTAGAAGAGCGTCGTCTCGAAGCCGTTCGGGTGACCGGCTTCGGCCAGGAGCTTCTTGGCGTCGGCCGGACGGTATTGCCACCAGGGACCGAGGTCTTTCAGTGTCGGCTTCGTATCCTGGTAATAGATGTACGGCACGCCACAGCCGACGATGCCGTGGCCCTCGTACACGGTGTCCAGCTGCTTCTGGCGGTCGATGGCCATCGAGAGGGCGCGGCGAACCCGCACGTCGTTAAACGGCGGCCGGTCCTGGGCCAGCGCCACGCCGAACGTCGTCAGCGGGGGCGCGAGCGCCTGCACGACGGCGGTGGGATTCGTCTTGCGGACGGCCTCCACTTCGGACGGGCTCTGTACCACCAGGAAGTCGCTCTGGCCAGTGCGGAACGCCGCCATGCGGGTCGCGGAGTCCGGCGTCGACAGGATGACGTACTCGTCGACGTAGGGGCGGCCCGTGTCGAAGTAGTCTGGGTTGCGCTGGAGCACAATGCGCACCTTGCGGGTGTGCTCCTTGAGGACATAGGGCCCGGTGCCGATCAGGCGCTTCTTGAGGTCGCCGTCCTCCTCGATGACCTCGCGCGAAAAGATCACGGCGACGGGTTCGGCGACGTTCTGCGGGAACAGCATGTTGGGCGTCTTAAGGTGGATGCGCAGGGTATGCGTATCGGGCGTCTCCATGCCCTCGATTTCCTGGAACGTGAACGCCTGCACGCCCTCCTTCGCGTAGGCCTCGAAACAGTACTTGACGTCGGCGGCGACCAGCTCGCGCCCTTTGAGCGGCGGCACGTTCTGCCACTTGACGCCCCGGCGCAGCTTGAACGTCCACACTCGCTGGTCGGGGCTCCCCTGCCAGGACTCGGCGAGGTCCCCCTTGAGGCTGAGGTCGGAGTAGCCGGTCGCCTCGTCCGTGAACACATGGCGCAGGAGGCGATTGCTGGTGAGCCCGGCGAACTGGAACAGCCCCACGGACTGGGTGAGTCGCGGGTCGATCACCGGGGGATCCCAGGCCGAGGCCCGGGTCAGGACCCCGCCCCGCTTCGGCGGCTTGGGGCTCGCCGGGATCCAGCCGGGATACGGCGAGGCGGCGGAAGCTCTTCGCCGACCGGCGGCGACAGCCACCGCGGTCATCCCGGCGCTGGTCACGGTTGCGCGCTTGAGGAAATCACGTCGAGTCACGCCGCAGCGAGTGGTCTGGCGAAGGTCGGTGGTGGGCATCGAGGTTCTCCTCCTGTCCGGACATTAGACGAAGGGAAAACAGTGGCCTCGAGTGCGGCGAACCTCCCATAGCCACGGAGTGAAGTCAAGGGAACGATGCTATCCTCGGCCCATCGCGACAGATCGACAACAATCTCCTTCGTGGGAGGGTCGAACTATGCGGGCTTCACATGACCGCCTCGCCTTGCTCATCGCAGCAGCCGTCCTCATACTCGGCACGATCCAGGAGGCGGCCGCTCAGACGACTCCGGCAGGAGAAGTCATCATCGCCTGGCACGTCACCATCGCCCCGACCTGGTTCGACCCGTCCACCGCTCCACCCCAGATCACCCCCTTCGGCACGCTCTACGCGATCCACGACGCGCTCGCTCGTCCGATGCCGAACCAGAAGATGGGCGCGAGCCTGGCGGAGTCGTGGACGGAGAGCCCGGACGGGCTCGTGTACGAGTTCAAGCTCCGTCGCGGGCTCAAGTTCCACAACGGCGATCCCGTCACCACGGAGGACGTGAAGTTCAGCTTCGAACGCTACAAGGGGGCGGGCGCCAAGGAGTTTCAGACGCGCGTCCGGCAGGTCGAGATCGTCGATCCCCTCACGGTGCGCTTCCGCCTGAACGCGCCCTGGCCGGACTTCATGACGTTCTACGGAACGACGGCCAGCGGCGCCGGGATCGTCGTGCCCAAGAAATACATGACGCAGGTCGGGGACGACGGGTTCAGGAAGCATCCGATCGGCGCCGGACCCTACAAGTTCGTCAGCCACACTCCGGGCGTGGAGGTGGTGCTGGAGGCGTACGCGGGCTACTGGCGGCGCGTGCCCAACGTCAAGCGGCTGGTCATGAAGAGCGTGCCCGATGGCAGCACGCGCCTGGCGATGCTGAAGACCGGGGAGGCGGACATCGCCGTCGCCCTCGACGGCCCCGAGGGCCTGGAAGTGAAGCGCGACTCGCGTCTTCAGCTCGTATCGTCGCGCCATGCGTCGATCTTCTGGATCGAGTTCGCCGAGCAGTGGGACGCCAAGTCCCCGTGGCATGACAAACGCATGCGGCAGGCGGTGAACTACGCGCTCGATCGCAAGACCACCAACGAGGCCGCGTGTCTGGGCTTCTGCCCGCCGGCCGGGGTCATCGTGCCTCGCGTGATGGACTTCGCGCTCCAGGTCGAACCCCCGCCCTACGATCCGCAGAAGGCGAAGCAGCTCCTCACGGAGGCGGGCTATCCCAACGGGCTGGACCCCGGGGACTTCGTGCCGATTCCCGGGTTCCCCACGGTGGCGGAGGCGACGGTGAACTACCTGAACGCCGTCGGCATCCGGGTGAAGATGAGGCCCATGGAGCGGGCGGCGTTCTACGCCGCGTGGCGGGAGAAGAAGCTGCACGGGTTGTTCATGACCGCGGTCGGGAACTCCGGCAACGCCGCCAGCCGCGTGGCCGAGTTCATGAACTCCAAGGGCGCCTACGCCTATGGCGGCTACCCCGACATCGACGACCTGTTCCAGCAGCAGGCCGGCGAGCGCGACGTGAAAAAGCGCGAAGCGCTGCTCTACCGCATCCAGCAGCTGACGATCGACCGGGCGATGTTCGCGCCGATCATGGACCTGCGAGCCCTGATGGGGATCGGCCCGCGTATGGCCGATCACACGATCAACCTCGTGCCGATGACGGTCTGGCCGTCCTACGAGGACATGAAGGTCAAGCCCCAGTAGGCGTCGGGCGCCCATGGACTTCGGGATCTTCATGGAGTTCGAGATACGCCGCGGTGGTGACCAGGCCACCGCGTTCCGCCAAGGGTTCGAGCTCGTGGACGCCGCCGAGGCATGGGGGCTGGACGGTGTGTGGCTGGGCGAAATGCACTTCACGCCCGCCCGGTCGGTGCTCGCGGCGCCGATCGTCGTGGCCAGCTCGATCGCCACGCGCACGACGCGCTTGCGCATCGGAATGGCGGTCCAGGTCCTCCCCCTGAACAATCCGCTGCGTATCGCCGAAGAAGCCGCGACGGTGGACCACATCAGCGAGGGTCGCTTCGACTTCGGGATCGGTCGCAGCGGATTCCCGCGCGTCTACGACATGTACGGAATTCCTTATGCGGAGAGCCAGGCGCGCTTTCGCGAGGCGCTCGAGATCATCCTGGAGGCCTGGAAGGGCGAGCCCTTCAGCTACCAGGGCGAACACTATCGCTTCGAGAACGCCATCGTCGCCCCTCGCCCCTATCAGCTGCCCCACCCGCCGCTTCGCATGGCCGCCACCACCGAGGAGACCTTTCCCCGGGTCGGTCAGATGGGGCTCCCCATCTTCGTCGGACTGCGCGGGATGGATATCCGCGACCTGCGGGCCCACGTGCAAGCCTACCGCAAGGCATGGCGCGACGCCGGTCACGTCGGCGAGGGCAACGTCTACCTGCGCATTCCCGTCTACGCCGCGACCACCGAAAAGGGTGCGCTGGAGGAGCCGTTCGAAAGCATCACGTTCTACTTCAGCCGGCAGGCCGGCCTTCAGCAGGCGGCCGTGGGCCGGACGGGCGCCGGACCCGCCGAGCGCCTGCAAGCCCGGGTCGACCAGCTGGCCAGCCTCTCGTACGAGCAGATCTTGGATCAGCGCGTCGCGTTCGGCACCGCCACCGGTCTCATCGATCGCCTGAAACAGCTGCGAGAGGAGCTGAGCCTGGACGGGATCGTGGCCGAGCTCAATTCCGGCGGGCTCATTCCCTTCGAGCAGGTGAAGCGGAGCCTCGCCATCCTCACCCAGCAGGTGATGCCCGCCTTCAAATAAGACGAACGTCGCGGTGACCGGGGCTCACCCCAGCCCTTCGCGGCACTCCAGGCCGCTAGGCGGGACGGGTCGCGCCGACGGCCCCGACGTTGAAGTCCGGGAACCGAGCGCGCATCGCGGCGATGTCGGGCAAGACCGCGACCTCGACGAAGCCCGCAGCGTCCATGGCTCCCCGCCACTGCTCAGGGGTGAGAAACCCCCCGTTGGGGCGGTAGGTCGGATGCAGCACCGGCGTCCGGAACGTTTCCATCAAGTTGAAGATGAACTCGACGTAGATCGCCTGGGCCGGCGTCGTGCGAATGCACTCGGAGACGACGAGTCGGCCGCCCGGCGCCAGCACGTCGAAGATCTCGCGAAGCGTGAAGTCGAGATCGCGCGCCACGTGCAGCGTGTTCACGGCGTAGACCAGGGACGCGCTCCGGGGCAGGACACCCTGCGTTTCGAACGGCAGGTTCATGTCCAGCGCCCCGAACTTCAGGAATGACGCGTCCGGGCACCGCGTCTGGAGCGCGTGCTGGCCCCGCCGCAGGAAGGCGGGCACGAGCTCGGTGAAGCGATACTCGTGAATGTCCGGCCACCGTCCCTCGCGCCGCAATCCTTCGAGGAGGGCGGCGGCACCGCTGCCGAGCCCGCCGCCGAGCTCGACGATGGTGAGCGGAGCCGGCGGGAGCCACTCCTGCGCCGCGCCGGCGCCGACGAGATTGTTCACGGCGTAGAGGGGATTGGTGTTCGAGAAAAAGTCCATCCACAGCCTCAGGCGGGTCGGCGAGAAGAGGATCTCCTCTCCGGTACGCTCGCCGCGCAGGAACGCCGGATAGTCCTGGGCAACCGTCTCGGCCAGGACATAGGACGGCAGCCAGGTGGCGTCCTCGCGTCGCTGCGCCTCGAGCACCGACCCTGGATCCAGCTCCGGGACCCCCGCGCGCAATCGAAAGCGCGGACGGCCTTCGCCGTCGGCCTGCTCGAGGATCCCGCGGTGGCTGAGTCGCCGCAGGATCCAGTCGACCGGCATGCGCGCGCGCCCGGCCTCGAGGCCCGCGCGGGCCATGATCTCGTCAGACGTGCCCGGCGCTCCACCGACCGCCGCCGCGAGCCCGCTCGCGCGGCACACCGCGAACACGAGACGATGGACGAACTCGTCGTACAGGCGCGCGGAGCGAATGAACGAGGCGGTGAACGGCGCCCTGACCCGGACCGGCAGGACCTCGGCCAGGTGCCGGGCCATCTCGTGGGTATCCCCGACGTCGACGATTTCCCTAACCGCCATGTCGGCGCGCGGGCCCTCCCGACGTCCTCACGCGCCGAACGGGTTCCAGATGTCGAAAAAGTTGAACCACTGCGTCGGTTTCTGCGCGACGAGTCCCTCGAGCATGGACACCCAAGCTCGAAGGGCGTCCTCTTCGCCTCCGCGTACGATCGTCAGGGGCTCCAGCACCCTGAGGGCATATCGACCGTCGCCGTCGAGGGTGCAGAACGCGGGCACGAGGGGAACGGCCGCGGCGCGCGCGAGCTGAAAGGGGCCGATCGGGAACGGCGCCGGATGCCCGAAGAACGGCACCGAGACGTCGCCCCGGGTACCGAGGGCGCGGTCTCCTTGCAGTGCGACCGACTCGCCGCGTCGCAGCGCCGCCATCAGGGCCAGCGAGACCGTCGGGTGCGACCGGGGTACGAAGCGGACACCGTCGCCGTCGCGACGTAGCCAGCGCTCCAGAACGCGCGCTTCCTCTACCGCCACCACCAGGTGGGTCGTGCCCGCGGAACGCTGAGCCAGGATGCGACCGGCCAGCTCCCAGTTGCCGATGTGGGCCGTCAATGAGACCACCGATCCGTCCAGGCCTTGCAAGCGCTCGACGCCCCACATGGCTCCCACATACGAGCCGAGTCGAGCCGGCCGGCGGCTCGCCGAGATCAGGTCGCTGAAGCACATGGCGAACTCGCCGAAGACTTCGACGGTGAGCCCATCGAGCCGCCGACCGGTCGCTCCGGTCATGACCCCCAGCGTCTTCCGGACCACGGCGCGCTCGCCCGGCAGGAACGAGAGCGCGAGATGGGCGATGCGGCGGGCCAGCCCGAGGCGCGCCCGACGCGGCAGCCAGCCCAACGCCGCCGTCAGGCGGTAGAGCTCCACGCGGTTGTACGGATGCGCGTACCATCGCGGCGGGAGTCCCTGATTCATCCGATCCGCGCGTTGCGGCGATGGTCTGAGCGGGTTGGCCATAGTCCAGGAGACCGAGTGCAGTCTAACCAGCCCCGGCGCGCGAGACAAGGTACGATGGGGCAGGTTCGATGACGCGCGTCCTGATCCTCACCGCGAGCTACGGTTCGGGCCACAACGCCGCCGCCCGCAGTCTCGCCGCCGCCTTCGAGCGCGAGCGGACCGCCGTCACCGTCGTCGATCACTTTCGCGAGTTGGTCCATCCCCTTTTCGATCGCGCGAGCCGGACGCTCTATCACGGGCTCTTGAGGCGGGCGCCCTTCCTGTGGGGTCTGGGGTACTCGCTCGGCGACTGGATGGCGAGCGACTCCTTCCTGACGCTCGGGGTGACGCGTCTCGGCACCGCGCGGCTCGCCGCTCTGCTCGATCGGCTGGCGCCCGACGTCGTCGTCACGGTCCACGCGACCCCCGCGGCGGCGATGTCGACACTCGCCCGGCTGGGGAACCGCGTGCCGCCTCACACGACGGTCGTCACGGACTTCGTCGCGCACAGCCAGTGGATCGCGCCTCACGTCGACCGCTACTGCGTCGCCGCCGACGAGGTGCGTCACGAGTACAGCGCTCGCGGCATCCCGGAAGAGCGCATCGTCGTGACCGGCGTACCCGTGCGCCCCGAGTTTGCCGAGCCCGTCAGCCCGGCCGCGGCGCGCGCTGCCCTGGGACTCTCGCCCGAGATGCCGGTCGTCCTCGCGATGGCTGGCTCGCAGGGCGGGGTTGGCCGTCTTCCCGACGTCGCCCACGTCCTGCGCGCGATGCGCCGGCCGCTCCAGGGGATTGTCCTCGCCGGCCACGACGCGGGCCTCCGGACAGCACTCGCGCACCTGACGGACGGCACGACGATCCGCACGCTCGGCTATGTCGAGGACGTCCGGCGCCTCATGGCCGCGGCGGACCTGCTCGTGACCAAAGCCGGAGGGATGACGCTCGCGGAGGCGATGGCGGCCGAGACCCCGCTCCTCCTGTACGGCTCGCTCCCCGGGCAGGAACGACGGAACGAACGATTCGCCGCGCGGGCCGGGATCGCCCTCGTGGCGCGCATGCGCTCGGAGCTGAGGCCGCTCCTCGAACACGCGCTCAGCGAACAGGATCTGCTCGAGCACCTGCGCACAAGGATGCGGCGCCTCCGGCGTCCGGACGCGACCCGACGGATCGTCGGCGCCGTGCTCGAGCGCGGCGTCCCGGCGCGATGATTCTCGGGCGGCTCGCGGTCGGGGCGGCCGCCGCCTGGGCCGCGTACACGTGGGGCGCACACCTGCTCACGCCCGGCTGCGTCTGGCGCGGCCCGGCGACGCGCCGCCGCATCGCGCTCACCTTCGACGACGGCCCGGATCCGATCTGGAGCGAGCGGATCCTCGATCTCCTCGCCCGGCGGGAGGTGCGTGGCTCCTTCTTCCTGGTCGGCGAGCGGGCAGCGCGGGCGCCCGAGACCGTGCGCCGGATCGCGGCGGCGGATCACGAGATCGCCAGTCACGGCTGGTCCCACCGGAGCCTCTGGCTCTGCGGGCCCCAACGCACCGAGGCCGAGATCGGCCGCGCCCATCGCCTTCTCTCCGACGCCTCGGGCCGGTCCCTCCGTTACTTCCGCCCGCCCTGGGGCATGGTCAACGCGGCGATGTTCGGCGCGCTCCGACGCCACGGCGAGCGGTGCGTGTTCTGGTCGATCCAGCCCGAGCGTCTGCGTCCGGCGCCGCCGGCGCAGCAGGCGAGGGACGTCCTGCGCCACGCCCATCCCGGCGCCATCGTAGACCTGCACGACGCGGAAGGAGTCCGGGGCGCACCGCAGCGGCTCCTCGCCGCGCTCCCGCTCATGATCGACGGGTTGAGAGACGCGGGCTACGACTTCGCCACGGTCAGCGAGCTTCTCGACGGAGACTGAAGTGCGAGTCCGACGCACGCGCGAGGTCGGGGCGACAGGGCGGCGGGGGTGTGTGGGAGGGGGCGCGGGACCCCGCGGCGCGCGTTCGCTGCTCCTGTGTGGCTGGGCTCCATCCTGGCTCAATGCGTGCGTCGCCGCGGGCAATCGCAGGCGCACCGATGCGTTCGCGGGATCGGGCGGCAGGTCAACAGGCGTGTGCGGGAGGGGGCAAAGGGACCCGTCCCCGTAACGCGGCGACGCGCTCAAAGCGCCCGGATGGAGCCCGGCCGCGAGCGTGACCTCGAGGACAGAGCGACCGACGGGGCGGGCGCTAAGCCGACGGGTGACGGCGAGCGAGGAAGCGGAGGAAGTCGCGTCCCTCGGCCAGCCGCCGCCTGCACAGCGCAGCGTCCTGCACCATCTCCTTGACGAAGCCGAAGATCTTCCGGGGGCGGAAGTAAAAGCGCCGGTAGAAGCTTTCGACCGAGGCGAAGATCTCCGTTCGCGATAGATGCGGGTAGCCGAGCACGCTGGTCTGCACGCCCCCCGCGTCCACGAGCTCTGTTTCCTGGAGCCAGCCGCGCTCGAGCGCCTGCTGGTAGAGGGCCGTCCCCGGGTACGGCGCCGCGAGTGAGACCTGGAGCGAGTCGGGATCGATCTCGCGGGCGAAGCGGATCGTCTCCTCGATCGTCTCGCGCGTCTCGCCCGGCAGTCCCATGATGAAGGTGCCGTGGATCTTGATCCCGAGCGCCTTCGCGTTCCGGGTGAACTCGCGGGCGATCTCGAGGCGGATCCCCTTCTTCACCTGGTTGAGGACCGCCTGGCTCCCGGACTCGTAGCCGACCAGCAGAAGCCGGAGCCCGTTGTCCCGCAGGACCTCGAGGGTGGACCGCGGGACGTTCGCCTTGGCGTTGCACGACCAGGTGACACCGAGCCGGCCGAGCCCCCGGGCGATCGCCTCGGCGCGGGGCAGGTCGTCGGTGAACGTGTCGTCGTCGAAGAAGTACTCCTTCACGTTCGGGAAGTGGCGCCTGGCCTGCGCGATCTCGGCCACGACGTGCTCGACGGACCGTGTGCGGTACCGATGGCCGCCCACCGTCTGCGGCCAGAGGCAGAAGGTGCACCGGGAGCGACAACCCCGTCCGGTGTAGAGCGAGACGTATGGATGCAGCAGGTAGCCGATGAAGTACTGCTCGATCACGAGGTCACGGTGATAAACGTCCACGACGAACGGGAGCGCGTCCATGTTCTCGAGCGGCGAGCGCTCCGGTGACCGCTCGTAGTGGCCGTTCACGCGGTAGCTGAGCCCGGCCACCGTCGCGAGGGGCCGGCCCTGGGCGATCTCCTGGATGGTGAAGTCGAACTCGTTGCCCGCGACGAACTCGATCGCGGGCGACGCGGCGAGGGCGCGCTCGCGCTGGACCGCCACGTGCGCGCCGACGAACCCGATCCGCAGCCGAGGATTCTCCCCCTTGAGGGCGTCGGCAACGCGGATGTCGTGTGCGAACGACGCCGTGCTCGTGTGGAGCACCGCCAGATCGTACGCGCGCGCGAGCGGCACCACGTCCTCGAGCGTGAGCCCGGCCGGGGGCGCGTCGACGAGACGGCTTCCGGGCACGAGCGCGGCGGGTTGCGCGAGCCACGTCGGGTACCAGAACGAGCGGATCTCTCGACGCGCCTGGTAGCGGGCGCCGGCGCCGCCGTCGAAGCCCTGGAACGACGGCGGGTGCAGAAACAGCGTCCGCAAGTAGTCGGCCATTCGTCGCCTATCTTATCTCATTCACCCAAAGCGAGCGCCCGCCGCTCACCCCGAGCAGCCGAGCACCTGGCAGATCGGCGACGACGCTCCGCGCGGGGCTCCGCACGCTCACCACCCACACGCGCCGGCCGGTCGCCCAGGCGCTCCGGAGCCTGGCCGCGTCCCAGAAGAGGTCACGCGCCTCCGGGCGCTCGGCCCCGAAGCCCAGGACGCTCCGCCGGCCGTCGATGATCACCGGCCTACGCCCCGCGTACCATTCGAGAGCCCCGGAATTCTCGATCGGTCCCTCGTGAGCCACGACGTCCTCGGGACCGGCCAGCCGCGCCACGCTCCGGGCGAGATCTCTCACGGCGCGGTGGCTCGCGACGAGGCCGAGCCCGACCGCGACCGACGGCAGCGACGCGATCATCGTGGCGGTGACGATGAAGACCACCAGGCGCCGCCGGCGCTCGGGCGAGCTCACGGTGAAACCGACCGCGGCACCCGTCGCGAGGGCCGCCGCCCCGAACACGATGGCGTTGATCCGGAAAACCGGCCGGAACTCGTCGAACGGCGGAACCGGCGCGGGCAGCCCGGAGGCCACGCTCTTCACCGCGGTGGCGTCGGTCGCGTCGATCATCGCGGCGTAGAGCCGCGAGCCGCCGCTCGTCCAGGCCAGCGCCAGACCCAGGGCGATCGCCGCGAAGAGGCCAGCGTGGGCCAGCGCCAGACGCCTGCCGGTATCGAGCGCCCAGCCGCGCGCCGCGAGGAGCGCGATCCCGAACGAGGCCGGCAGACCGTAGTGCGACAAGCGGAAGGGCGACAGCGCCGTCATCCCGAGGACGCCCAGGACCCAGATCGCCAGCGCCGTCCACGCCACCTCGTCGGGGTCGCGCCACGCCCGCCGGCGCGCGAGGGACCACACCGTGACAAAGGCGGCGATGACCCACGGGCCGGCGCCGAGGAGCGCGACCGCGAGGAACTGGAGTGCCGTCAACGGAACGTCCTCGTCGGCGAAGTGGCGGGCCCGTGCGACATTCAACACGTGGTTGTCGATCGCCGTGTACCAGCCGAAGCCCGGAGTGGCCATCTCGGTGACGATCCACCAGCCGAATCCGATGACCAGGCACGCGACGACACCCTGCCATGGCAGCCACGCGGCGACGGGCCGCGCGCGCCCGGCCAGGGCGAGGGCCACGCCGATCGCCAGCGGCGGCAGGAGGGCGCCGAGCGGGTCCTTCGCGAGCGCGGCGAATCCGAAGACCGCGAGGCCGGCGGCGCAGAGCCAGCGCCGTCGCTCGCGGATCCCGACGAGGCACAGCGCGAACCCGCCGGCGAGCGCCGCGACGAACAGAGTTTCGGGGCGCACGTAGCGGCCGTACGCGAAGAATCCCGTGCCGGTCAAGAGCGCGAGGCCCGCCACCAGACCGCCGCGCCAGCCGAGCAGGCGCGCACCGAGCCAGGCGGTGGCGCCGACGGCGACGAGGGCGGCGACGGCGGACACGGCGCGCGCCGCCGCCTCGCTCGGGCCCGAGACGGCGGACGCGAGGGCGATCAGCACGTAGAGGAGCGGGGGCTTGTCCACGTAGCGGACACCGTTCAGCGTGAGGGCGAACGGGTCTCGGGAGACCGCCAGCTCCCGCGCGATCTCCGCGTGCATTCCCTCGCCCGGATCGTCGAACGGTACCCCGCCGAGGCCCCAAAAAAGCAGCGGCGCGGCCACGAGCACCGCCAGGGCGGCTGGACGCAGCGCCGTCAGCCCGAGCTCCTCACGTGCGTGAGACCAGAACCACGCCCACGACGATCAGCGCGATGCCTGCCCAGCGCGCCGGCGTCACCGCCTCGGCGAGCACGAGCCGGGCGAGAAGCGCGACGACGACGTAGTCGAGCGCGGTCATCGGCAGCACCTGACTCACCTGAGCGCGCGAGAGGAGTGTCAGGTACATGGCGAAGAATGCGGCCTGGAGCGCCACGCCGAGCAGCAGCCATGGATTCGAGACCGCGCCAACGATCATGGCTCCGACGCGCGACGCCGGCGCCTCGGTCAGGTCCCCGACCGTCCTCATCCCCTTCGACAGCAGGACGTGGCCGGTACCGCCGATCAGCACCGCGATCACGACCAGGACCAGGGTCTTCAGCATTCGAGCGCCTCCCCGTGCCGCCTCTACGACGATTCGAGCACGCCCCCGCGCAGCCGATACAGAGCGCTCGCGCCCGCCGCGGCCTCCGCCCGGTGACTCACGACGACGACCGCGGCGCCGGCGCGCGCCCGTCCGCGAAGGGCGCCGAGGATGACCGCGCCGTTTGCGTCGTCCAGGTTGCCGGTCGGCTCGTCGGCGAGCAGGAGCGGAGGATCGTTCAGGACCGCGCGGCAGAAGGCGACGCGCTGCTGCTCGCCCCCCGAGAGCTGCGCCGGGAAATGGTCCATCCGATCCGCCACGCCGACTTCCGCCAAGAGCTCCCGCGCTCGGCGGCGCATCGCCGCGCCCGAGCGCCCGACGTACCGCGCCGCCAGCAGCACATTCTCGAGCGCCGTGAGCGACGGAAGCAGCAGGAACGACTGGAACAGAAAGCCGACATACCGGCCGCGGGCCTGGCTTCTGGCCGAGCGACCGAGCGCGCTCACCCGCGTGTCTTCGAACCACACCTCGCCGCCGTCGCCGTCCTCCAGGAGCCCGAGGACGTTCAGCAGCGTGCTCTTTCCCGAGCCCGATGGGCCGGCGACGACGACGATCTCGCCCCCCTTCACCGTGAGGTCCACGCCGGCCAGCACGCGGATCGGCATCCCCGACGGGGCCCGGTACGACTTCACGAGGCCCGCCGCCCGCAGCATCAGCTCCCCCGGCGGATCGCCTCGGCGGGCGAGACCGACACGACCCGTGCGGTGGCGTACGTCGCCGCCGCCGCGCCGAGCAGGATCGAGAACGTGAGGGCACCGCCCAGCAGCCGCGGCGAGAAGTGGAACAACTGCTGCGCCCGCGCGACCGTGCCGTCGATGGCCCAGCCGAGCACGAGCGCGAGCCCGATACCGGCGAGCCCACCCACCAGCGTCACGGCGAGCGACTCGGTCAGCACCTCGAGCCCGAGCTGCAGATCGGTGGCGCCGAGCGCACGCTTGACGCCGAAGTCGCGGATCCGCTCGAAGACCGCGGCGGCCATCGTGTTCGCCAGCGAGAGGCCGCCGATGACGAAGGCGAGCACGCCGATGCCGGCGAGCAGCGCGGAGAAGAAGGCCGTGGACGAGCGCAGGAGCCGGCTCAGCTCGCTCGGAAGCTGGACGTTGACGCCGGGCACACGCTCCCTGATCCGCAGGGCGACCGCGTCCGGGTCGTCGCCGTCCAGCCATCCGACCGCGGCGCCGGTGTTGAGGTCAGCCGCCGTGAGCGGCACGCCGCCCGAGGCGAGCACCGTCCGCAGGAGACGATCCTTCGCGACCCACTGCGCGCGCGCGTCGGCGATCGGCACCATGACGAAGCGATCGGGCGCGGTGAGCATTCGGTCCAGGACACCGACCACCTCGAATGACTCGCCCTCGAGCGTGATGTGGCCGCCCACGCCGAGCCCGCGCGAGGCCGCGAACGAGGCCCCGACCACGGCGACGCGCCGGTCGCCGTCCCGGAAAAACCGCCCGGCGCGCACGGGCAGCGCGCGGTAGTGGCGGTTCGGCATCGGGACCGCGAGGTCGACGCCGAGGATCAGCTCCTGCGTGAGCGTCATGAACTGCGAGGTCGACGGGTCCAACGGCAGCATGACCTGCGCCTGCACGCCGGATACGCCCGGAACCTCCGCAATGGCGCGGATCGTCGCCGCCGGCAGGAGACCGCCGGCGGTGAACCCGGTTCCCATGCCCATCCCCCGCCCGGCGACCGAGATCTGACCGAGCACGAAGCGATCGCCGCCCTCGATGAAGCGAACGATGCGCTCACTCATCGCGCCGAGCGCGACGAGTCCCGCGACGCCAATCGCGATGCCGATGATGGTGAACAGATAACCGCGCAGCACCCGCAGGGGCTTCACCACTCGAGTCGAGACTCGACCGGGCGGCCGGCGCGCCGGCGCGTCCAGAGGTTCATGCGCGCGGCGGCGAAGAGCACCGCGAGCGCGGTTCGTGTCCCCCACCCCATCTTCATGAAGGCACCGCCCGAGAGCACGCTGAGGACGGCCTCCAGCACCCAGCGCGTGCGCGGCCGCAGGAACACCTCGAAAAACGCCGGCTCGTAGTACTTGTGGATGAAGCGGAAGAATGGCCGAAGACCGCGCTCGACGGTTCGCTGATAGGGCGCGAACCGAGCGGCCGTGAACCGTCCGTCCTCGAGCGCCCGGTCCACGGCCCGGGCGGCCAGCTCACCCGTCTGAATGGCGATGTGGACACCACTCGAGAAGATCGGGTCCACGAAGGCGATCGCGTCGCCCACGGCGAGGAACCGGTCTCCGACGAGCGGGCCGTTCATGTACGAGAAGTTCGCGACCCGGTGGATCTCCGTCACGCGCTCGCCGCCGACCAAGCGGTCGGCGACGCGCGGACACCGGCGGATCATTTCCGCGAAGAGGTCGTCGAGCTGCCCGGGCCAGCCTCGCACGGTCCGCGCGTGCATGACGCAGCCGAGGCTGGTGAGGTCATTTGCAAGCGGGATCCACCAGAACCAGCCATCCTGGAAGACGTAGATGGAGATATTCCCCTCGTCACGGCCGGGGGCGCGCGCGGCGCCCCGGAAGTGCGCGAAGAGCGCGACCTTTCCGAGATTGGGAATCCGCTCGCGGCGTCCGAGCTTCGTGGCGATCAGACCGTCGCGCCCGCTGGCGTCCACCAGAAATTTCGCCCGAGCGGTGATCGTCAGACCGTCGCGCCGCGCGCCCACCGATACGCCGTCGGCGGCAAACGCGACCGACTCGACGGTAAAGTGTTGGCGCACGTCCACGCCGTGCTTCGCCGCGTGCTCGAGCAGCAGCGCGTCGAAGTCTGCGCGGCGAACCTGGTAGGAGTAGCTCGGCCAGGGCTTGTTCGTCAGGAAATAAAACGTGCGCTGGTACTCGGACTCCTGGTCGTGGAAGGTGGCGCCGTACTTCACCTGGAAGCCCCGCTCGGCGACCGTGGCGAGCGCACCCATGCGTTCGAGGATCGGCAGGGTCGCGGGGAGCAGGGACTCGCCGACGTGGAAACGGGGAAAAGGCTCCCGCTCGAACAGGAGCACACGGCGCCCCGCACGGGCAAGAAACGCGCCCGTCGTGGCACCGGCCGGCCCGCCCCCGACCACGATGACATCGTGCACATCGGGCACGGTGCGCCCCCCCGGCTCGGTGACGTCGTGACCCACGGGCACGCTGGCTGCGTGCCTCACGGGCACGCTCATCGGGGCGGCCCGACCGGGTTCGCGACGGGCGCGAGCCCTGCCGGCTCGGCGTCGAGCCGGTCCTGGGAGCACAACCATCGCACGAGCGGCGAGACGAAATCGGGCATCGGCCGCGGCGCGACCGCCTGCAGCGCGAGAAGCCCGAGCAGCACGGGCGAGGCGACCATCGCCTGGGCGGCGACGAGAGCGCGGCGCGGCCGCGGATCGCGCCGCCAGAGCATCACCCGGTTCAGCGCGTGCTGGATCGCCGCGCTCCCGACCGCCATGGCCCAGAGGGGGAATGAGCCGGCGTACCCCGCCGTCTGCTCGAGCGTCGCCGCGTGCCGCGCGCGCCGACGCTCGCCGAGGTGCGGCTGCACCAGGGCGCCGACGAGCGCTCCCGCCTCGAGCGCCCAGCGTACGAAGACCCGCCCGGCGATGTAGCCACCGATCGCGACCCCGTCGCTGATCGGGCGGAATCGACTCCGCTGGCGCTCTCGGGGAAGGGCGGCTACGGGAACCTCGTGAACGCGCCACCCACGCGCGACGGCGCCGACCAGCACCTCGGTCTCGAACACGAAGCCGCCCCGGTGAACTCGGATCTCGTCGAAGAGCTCGATCGGATACGCTCTGAAGCCCGATTGCGTGTCGCGGATTCTGAGCCCGCACGCCCAGTTCACGAAAAACCCCGCGACGCGAATCGCGTTCAGCCGGTCGGGCGGGAGAGCGTCCGGCTCGTCGAGGCGCCCTCCGATCACGATCGTCCGGGGCATCGTCCGCATCGCGTCCAGCACCCGGCCGAGATCCGACGGCCGATGCTGCCCGTCGCCGTCGAGCGTCACGACGACCGAGGCGCCGCGGGCGCGCGCCGCGGCGATGCCGGTGCGGATCGCCTCGCCCTTGCCGAAGCGGTACGGGTGGCGACTCACGTCGGCGCCGGCGCGCCGAGCGATATCCGCGCTCCCGTCGCGGGAGCCATCGTCCACGACCAGCACCGGCGCGTACGCACGCGCGCCGGTCACGACCTCGCCCACAGTGTCCGCTTCGTTGAAGACGGGAACGACGATGAGCGTGTTCATGCGAGCGCGCGCTCCGCGGGACGCCGCCGGGGATGGGGAGCCGTTGAAGAGCTCGCCTCATCCGTCGACCGGTCCGGGCCCACACGGTCTGGCCCCGCGACGACGATGGCGACCTGGTTACCGCCTCGCGCCACCGAATGAACCAGCGCCAGCCGGTCGCCCGCCTCCGACGCGGCCGTCGCGACGGTCCGCGCCGCCAGGCCGGAGTGGCGCCCAGTGGGCAGGCTCAGCGATCTCTTCGGGGGTCGGTGCGGCGCCAGCGCCGTGTCGAGGAGGGCACGCTCCCACTCCTCGCGCGGTCCGTCGCCGTTCGCCGAGGTGTAGACGTGGCCGACGTCCGCGGGATCGGCGCCGGCGTCCGCGAGGGCGGCGGCAATCGCCCGCGAGGCCGCGCTCCGCCCGATCCCGTGAGGACGGGCCGGCAGCGCACGCCAGGCGGCCCCGACGATCTCGCCGAGGATCCCGGCGCCTCGAGCGCGCGCCGCGTCCAGCGATTCGAGCACGACGAAGCCCGCTCCTTCGCCCCTCACGTCGGATCCGGCACCGGCCTCGCGCAGTATGTTCACGATGACGGGCGGGGGCTCGTCGGCTCCGCCGGCCAAACACGCCCGTATCCGGCCGGCGCGGACGGCCGCGAAGGCGCGCGCGATCGCGAGCTCGCCGGCCACCGTCGGCGCGTTGAGCGTCAGCGAGAGATCCTTCGCCGACACGGCGATGGCGGTCGCTGCCGCCATCGTGTTCATGACCGTGTGCGGGAAGAGGAGCGCCGAGAGGCCTACCGGCCCGCTGCGCAGGTAGCCGTCCACGAACGCGATCGTGGACACCATGTCGCCGAACTCCGTGCCGATCAGCAGCGCCATCCCGCCTCCGGGATCGAGGCTGGCTTCGGCCAGGGCCAGGCGGGCCGCCGCCACCGTGAACTGACACACTCGCGAAAGGCGCCGCGCCTCCGCCTGGTCCAGGAGGCGGCTCACCACGCCGGAGGTGTGTCCGTCGACGACCCCGACCCCGGTGATGACGACCCGGGGTGCCATCACGCGGCGCGCCTGAAGAGCAGAGTCACGTTCTGGCCACCGAAACCGAACGAGTTCGAGATCGCGAACTCGACGGCCGCTTCGCGCGCCACGCGCGGCACGCAGTCGAAGGGGATCTCGGGATCGGGGGTCTCGAGCTGCGCGGTCGGCGGAATGACCTCGTTCCCGAGCGCCAGCACGGTCGCCACCGCCTCGAGCGTCCCGGCCGCCGCCATCGTGTGCCCGATCATGGACTTCGTCGAGCTGACGAGAAGGCGCCCCTCGCCGAAAACGTCGCGAATCGCTCGCGCCTCGATCCGGTCGTTCTGCGGCGTGGCCGTGCCGTGCGCGTTCGCGTATCCGACGGACGCGGGCGTCACCCCCGCCTGCTGTAGGGCCGCGCGCATCGCCCGCGCCATCCCCTCACCTTCCGGGTGCGGCGACGTGACGTGAAAGGCGTCGCTCGTCATACCGTAGCCCGCCAGCTCTGCGTAAATCCGCGCCGCGCGCGCTCTCGCGCGGCCAGCGTCCTCGAGCACCACGAACGCGGCGCCCTCGCCGATCGACATGCCGCGCCGGTCGCGATCGAAGGGACGGCACGGCGCCGAGTCGAGAAGCTTCAGCGCATTGAACCCCATGAAGCAGATCCGCGTCAATGCGTCGACGCCGCCGGCGACCGCCAGCGGAACGACACCGTCGGCCACCAGATCGGCCGCGAGCGCGAGCGACACGGCCCCGGAGCTGCAGGCTGTCACGACGGTCTCGCGCGGCCCACCGAGGCCCAGGGCGCTCCCGATCACATCGGCGTGCGCGGACGGAAAGCTCGACGCGAGCGTCCGCGGCATGGGCTCGCGAACACCGCGCGCACGTCGCCAGTACCACGCTTCGGCTTCCAGCATCCCCCCGCCGACCGCACCCACGACCAGCGCGGCCTCCGCTCGCTCTCGGCGAACGACCCCGGCGTCGTCCAGCGCCTCGCACGCGGCGGCGAGGGCCAATCGGTCGGCCCGCGTGCGCCGTGCCGAGCCGCCGATGCCGTCTGGCACCTCGGCCGCGATCCGGCAACGGAAGCCCTCGGTGTCGATCAGGGTGATCGGTCGGATGGCGCAGACGCCGCCACTGATCCCCTCCCAGTAGGCCTTCACGCCGGCCCCGAACGGGCTGACGACCCCGAGCCCTGTGACGGCGACGGGCTTCACGCGCCGGCCGTCCTCGATGCGACGTAGCGCGAAAGCGTGTCGAAGGACATGAAATGGGGGGCCAGGTCTGCCGAATCATCCATCACGATGCCGAAACGCTCTTCGAGCGCGATCGACAGCTCGATGAAGTCGAGCGAGTCCAGACCGATCGAGCCCTCGAGGTCCTTCGGCAAGGTCGTCTCGAGGCTCAGGTCGACGGCGCGGCGCGGGTCGAACTTGAGCCGCGTCACGAGAATCGTTTTGAGCTCGTCGAACACCTCTTTGGGTTCCATACCCCTCCTAGGCTCTGAAGCGTCGCCTCTCGGCGTGACGCCGTTCGGCTCCTACTATCTCGAGCCACTGAAGCGTCGCCTCTCGGCGCGGCACCGTTCGGCTCCTACTCCCTCGACCCATTGAAGCGTCGCCTCTCGGCGCGGCGCCGTTCGGCTCCTACGACCACTACTGCCAGTGGAGTCCGGCGCGGCGGCCGCGCCATTCGCCCGTGACGCTGACCGATCCCGCTGCGCCGCCGTCGCGCGCGAGCGCCAGCGCGATCAGCGGCGCGCACGCGAGCGTCTCGCCGGCGCGGACGCGTGCGAGCGTCTCGAGCGTCGACGGCGTCCGCGGCGCGTCGTATCTCGCGCGCAGAGCGCCGGGCACGAGCAGCGCGCATACCGCCGCTTCGACCAGCGGGCGCCTGACGAGCCAGCGTCCCCGCGCGTAGAGGGCGGCACACTCCTCGAAGGTCTCGACGGCGAGCACGAGCGCGCGCTCGCACCGTCCGCCGGCCAGGAGTCGCGTCGCCTGCCAGAGGGCATCGATCGTCGTGGCGGCTCCGCCGATCAGGATGCCATACGGGCCGGTCAGTCCGAACTCGATCGCAACCTCACCGGCCATCGCGCTGGGCGCCGTGTACGGGAAGTGCAACGTGCCGCTCGATGCGACCGAGCCGGGTCGCTTGTCCGTCAGGCCACCCTCGATGCGAGCTTGCCTCAAGGACTCCGCTACGACAAACGCCTGATTCGAGGCGCCATAGCCGGCGCCGGTGACGTAGATCAGCGCGGTCGCGCTTCCGCGTATCATGTCACGGGTGATGCCGCTCTCGCGCAGGAGGGCGTCCACGGCCGCCACGCCCAGCAGACACTCCCGAGTAGCCCGCCTGAACCGCTCGCCCTCGAGTACCGGACGGAAGAGCGGGATCACCGCCCGGCCCGCCGCCGCCCGCGCAGCGTCCGCCGGCAAGGCGCGGATGCCGTGACCCCAGCCGGTGAGCACCGCGACGGCCTCGACGGCGGTCCCCGTCGGCGGCGTGGCGTTCGCTGAACCTGCTGCAGCCGACCGGGCCTCGAGCGAGGCGGTCATGTCTCCCCACCTTCCAGGACGAGCGCGGCGTTACAGCCGCCGAGGCCCAGCGAGGTGCTGAGGCTGATCCGAGGACGCGTGGCACGGGGGGACCCGACCACGTGGTCCAGATCACACGCCGGATCGGGCTCCTCCAGACCGCGTGTGTGAGGCACGACACCCTCGCGCGAGGCGAGAAGGCACATGATGGCCTCGAGGGCCGCGGCCGCCCCCATCGAGTGGCCGAACGCCCCCTTGATCGAGTTGACGGGAATCGCCGAGGCGCGGTGGCCCAGCGTTCGCCTGAGCACTTCGGCCTCGATTCGGTCGTTGAGCGGCGTGCCGGTCCCATGGGCGCTCACGAAGTCTACGTCGGCCGGCGTCACCGCGGCTTCGTCGAGCGCCGCCCGGACGGCGAACTCGAGGCCGCGACCGCTCGGATCAGGGGCGGCGATGTGCGAACCGTCGCTGGCGCTCGCATGACCGAGGAGCCTACCAAGCCTTGGCTCGCCCTTGCGGTCGTCGCGGGTCATCAGCACCAGGGCCGCCGCCTCGCCCAGCAGGAGGCCGCTTCGCCGGCGGTCGAAGGGCCGCACGCGCTCGCGCGTGAGCGAGCGCAGGGCGTCGAAGCCACGCATCACAAACCTACAGAGGCCATCATAGCCGCCGGCGATCACGACATCAGCCGCCCCGTCGCGCAGCAGGTCCGCCCCGATGCCGAGCGCCGTCGCCCCCGCAGCGCACGCCGTGCTCACGGTGAGCACGGGGCCTCGTGCGCCGAGCCGGCGCGCGAGCGCGTGCGCGGGGCTGTCGTAGAGCGCCCCGGCTGCGTGGCGTGGACGGCCCCCCCGCGCCAGGGCGCGCTCGAGCTGCTCGACCCCGCCGAGCGCGGTGCCGAGAACGACCGCCACGCGTTCGGGCACGGCCGAGATATCGGCACGGGCCAGAAGGTCTTGGGCCGCGGCCAGCAGAAGCTGCGTGGCCCGACATCCCGTGTGGCGTGTGGGGGGCAGCGGCCTGAGCTTCTTGATCTCGCCGCCGCGCCCAACCCGCAGATCGTCCACCGGAAAGCGCTCGATCATCGAGATCCCATCGCTTCCCGTGATGAGCCCTGACCAGAACGCGTCGAGGTCGGTGCCGAACGGGGTCACGGCTCCGGCGGCGACGAGGGCGACGGGCTCAGCGCGCAGGCGCGTTGCTCCCGACATATCCAGGGTCGTGCCAGTGTTCCGGGTACCGCCGCACGGCGTTCTCGACCACACTCAGCAAGGGCGTCATCATAACAGCCGCGAGTAATACATCCGAAACGCCCGGATGGGCCCCGGCTCCGTGTCGTAGAGACGCGTCGCCCAGAAGCTCCGAGCGCTCTGATCGAACGTCATGATGCCGGGCTCGGCCGGATTGTTCGGGTCCCACACGACGAACTCGACGCCACGACCGGAGGCGTGCGACTCGAAGGCAATGACCGTGTGGTTCAGCTCGGGCTTTGGCCAGTTGGTCACGAGAAGCTGGACCAAGCGTCCCGCCCGCAGCTCGTCGAGGATCTCGTGGGCGACCGCCTCCTGCTGGTCGCCGGTGACCGGGAATACCACGCGCCAGTTCGTCCAGTGCACGAGCGTCAAGAACCGGCTTCCCAGCCCTTCCTTGACGGCGGCCTCCTCCTCGCGCGAGAACTCGCGGAGATTCGCGTAGCCGGGAATCACGATCCGATCGTCCGGGGGCCAGGCCGGCTGCCAGGGCGTCAACGCAGCGACCTGCTTGACGCGCTCGACGTACCCGGCTTGATCGAGCTTTGGTAACGCGGGATCGAACCGGGCGAACTGGACGAACTGGCGCAGGCCGCGCGCCAGCACGAAGCAGTAGTTCGCGTAGAGGCCGGGCTCGTCGGGATGGCGCGAGCGGATCATGTTCGGGAACGCGAACGTGTCGGCCGTGAACGAGAACGCCGGCGCGACGAGGCGCTGATCGAGGCCGAGCGGCGGCCCGTCGTTCGTCGACGGCGTGCCCGCGCACGCTGTAGTCACGGCTACCACGCTGAGAAGGGTTGCAAGACGCGAGTTCACGATGAAATTCAACGTCTCACCCTAAATGGCACCGTCGCCATCGTCAAGAGCGCGTGTTATTCTTCGGCCGGTCGTCCCGCATGAGCCGAACGATCGCGGTGCTCTACCGGCTCCTCTACGCCGGCCTCCTCTCGCGTCTCCCCGAGCCAGCCGCTATCTCGCTGGGGCAGGGCCTGCTCCGACGGTTCCCACTCGATCGGCTCGGGTATTTCCAGCTCCAGGATCCCAGGCTCGCGATCGAACTCGGCGGTGTGCGACTACCCAACCCGGTGATCCTGGCCGCCATGTACTACGACCCGGTGATCCTCAAGCGTGCGATGGGCCTGGGTTTCGGCGCCGTCACCGCCAAGTCCATCACGCCCGAGCCACGGCCCGGGCACCCCCAGCCCAACCTCGTCCGGACGCACACCGGCGCCGGCCCGGGGCTCGTGAATTGCAACGGCTTTCAGAACCCCGGTCTCGAGGGCTTCCGCGCCGCCGTGGCGTCGCTCCCCCACCGCGTGCCGCTGATCGTAAGCGTGGCCGGCGAGTCGATTGACGACTACGTGCGGCTCGTGCGCGAGCTCGGGCCGCTCGGCGAGCTGGTCGAGTTCAACATCTCCTCACCGAACACCAAGCTCGTGTACGAGTGGAGCGAGAAGCCGACCGAGCTTGCCACGCTGCTCCGCGAGGTGCGCGGAGCGACGACCAAGCCCCTCATCGTCAAGCTCTCGCCCGACTTCGTGGAGGTCAACGAGCGGGAGATCATCCCGGCGGCGCTGGCCGCCGGCATCCGCATCGTCAACTACGGGAACACCCGCAAGATCGCGGATCGGCGCCTCTCGCAGAGCACGGGCGGGCTCTCCGGCCCCGATCTGTTTCCCGCGACGCGCGAAAACCTGCGCCGGACGCGCCGGGTCTTTGGCGCCGACCTCGAGATCATCGCGACCGGCGGCGTGGACTCGCCCGAAAAGGCCTGGCAGCTCCTCCATGAAGGGGCGAACGCGATCGGATACTTCACCGGATTCATCACGCGGGGGCCGATCCTGGCGCGGCAGATTCTCGAGCGCGTCCTCGCGGGCCGCTGAGTGCCCCCAAATTGCTCACATGTTATCCACTTGTCCACCGGTGTCCACATACGACGAAAGCGCACGGTCTGGCGCGGGCTCACGAACGCGTCGCCAAAATATGACGGTCCGTTCGTCCACCGAGAGCGCTCCCCGAAGAATCGCGGGATTCCACGCGGGTCCCCCTCGCGTCCGCGTCTCTCGCTCGCACTTTTGGCGGAGAAACGAGACCTTGACACTGAAATCACGCCGCTCGTAAGGTTGGCGCGCGATGGTTCCCGTTTGTTTGAACGCTGCACCGCGGTCGCATCGACCGGCCTTTCCTGGAGGGGACACACCACGATGGACGGCAGCAGGAAACCACTGGCGAAGGTGGAAGGCCGGCGACGCCTGCGCCTCAGCGGCGTTACCGTCGCGTGGCGCGGCACTCCCAATCTCGACGACTGGGTCGCGTACATCGTGGACGGAACCCGGTCCAAGAAGCTGATCCTGGCCGATCACTCGTCCGAGCGTAAGGTGAAGTCGCTCCTTTCACGCCTGCAGACGCTGCCGCGGAGGGACATCGAAAAGCTCGCGAAGAGCTGAGCGACCGGAGCGGGGCGGTGGTGCTAGACAATGCCCCGCTCGGCCAAGCTCACGAACCGGCCGTGTCCGATCACGAGGTGGTCGTGGATCCGGAGGTCCAGAAGGCGCGCGCATTCGACGAGCTGGCGCGTCAGCCGGATGTCTTCACGGCTCGGCGTGGGATCACCGCTCGGATGATTGTGCAGCAGGATCACCGAGGCGGCCGATTCGAGGATCGCTGGCTTGAACACTTCCCTCGGGTGCACGAGGCTCGCCGACAGCGTCCCCTGGGAGATCACCCGATCGCGCAGGAGACCGTTCTGCGCGTCGAGGAGCGCGATGCGGAACACCTCGCGCTTGAGGTCCTCCATGAGTGGCCCGAATGCCGCGTACACTTCGGCGGGGCCGGACAGGACGACGCGGGCGCCCGGGGTCCGCGCCCTCAGACGCCGCGTCAGCTCGAACGCGGCGACCAGTCGTGCGGCCTTGGCCGGCCCGATGCCTGAGACCTTCGCGAGCTCGATGACCTCGCGGCCCGCGACTTCGGCCAGGGAGCCGTAAGCGGCCAGCATCTCGCGCGCGACGTCGAGCGCGCTCTTGCCGCGGGTGCCCGAGCCGAGCTGGATGGCCAGGAGCTCGGCGTCGGCGAGGGCTTCGGGGCCGTTCCAGTAGAGCCGCTCGCGCGGCCGCTCGGCCGCGGGCCAGCGTGCTATCGCCATAGGCCTGTCGTACGCGTGGCGCGTCCGCCGGTCAATGCGCCGCTTCCGATACAGCTCCTGCGCTCACGTCCGGATCGTGATCACGCGGGGCTCGTCGCCGACGCCATCGATGTGCACGCGGATCGCCTCGGACGGGAGCAGCGACGGCAGCTTGTCCGCCCACTCGATGACCGTCACGCCGCCGCCGCCCAACAACTCGAGAAGACCCAGATCCATCAGCTCGGTCAGGCTGTCGGTCCGGTAGGCATCGACGTGGTAGACGGGCACACGGCCGCGGTACTGGTTGATGAGCACGAACGTCGGGCTCGTCGCGCGGACGGAGACGCCGAGGCCGCGAACGAGCCCCTGGATGAAGCAGGTCTTTCCCGCGCCGAGCTCACCCGTCAATGCGACCACGGCGCCAGGCCCGAGAGCACGACCCAGACGCTCGCCGGCGTCTTGCGTCTCCTCGGGGCTCGCGCTGGCGATCTCAGCCCGAGGCGCCACGCAGCCTCTTGAACGCCTCGGGGATCGCCGCGACGACATCGCGGGCGATCAATGCCTCCTCCCCGACGCGCTCGGCGGCGATGTCCCCCGCGCTCCCGTGCAGGTACACGCTCGACTGCAAGGCCGCCCCCGGCTCCATGCCGCGCGCCAGGAAGGCCCCGAGCATGCCCGTGAGCACGTCGCCGGTGCCTCCGCTCGCCATCCCAGGATTCCCGCTCGGATTCACGAAGACGCGCCCGTCCGGCGTGCCGATCACGCTCCGCGCGCCTTTGAGCACGACGTAGACGCGATAGCGGGTCGCGAACTCCCGCGCGGTCTCGATCCGATCACGCTGGACGTCGTCCACGCGGGCTCCGAGCATCCGCGCCATCTCACCGGGATGAGGCGTGAGGCAGCGCACCGACGGGGCCGCGCGCAGCGCCTCGAGGTGGCCGGCGAGGGCCGTCAGCGCGTCGGCGTCGGCGGCCAGCGGCTTGCGAAGCTCCTGGATCAGACTCCGCACGAGCTGCTGGGTCTCCTCGTCGAGACCGATGCCGGGGCCGATCGCGACCGCGTCGCGAGGCGCCGCGAGCTCGACGATGACATCCCGCGCCTTCAACGCGAGCGTGCGGGCGGGCGTTTCCGGCAACGGCTCGGTCATCGCCTCGACCACGAGGCTCGCGACGACCGGCTGCTGGCTCACGGGCGTCGCGACCGTGACGAGCCCGCTGCCGCTGCGCATCGCCGCGGCCGCCGCCAACGCGGCCGCGCCCGTTTTGCCGAGCGAGCCCGCCACCAGGAGCAGGTGGCCGTAGGTTCCCTTGTGAGCCGCGCGTGGGCGTCGCGGGACGTGAGGGGCGACGTCGCTCGCCTCGAGGAGAAACGTCGTGACCCCCCGCGCGACCTCGCCGTCGGGGACGCCGATCGGGACCACGCTCACCCGTCCGGCGAGCTCGTCGCCCGGGGCCGTGACCAGACCGCGCTTGAGTCCGGCGAACGCCAGGGTCAGCGCCGCCCGGATGGCGGGCCCCGCCGGCGCCCCACCGTCCGCCGACATCCCGGAGGGAATGTCGAGGGCGACGACGGGCCGGCCGCTGGCGTTGATCAGCTCGATCGCGCGCGCGACGCTGCCTTCGGGCGAGCCCCGCGAGCCGGTGCCGAGGAGTGCGTCGACGACGACGTGGGCCCGCGCCAGCGCGCTCGCGGCGCCGTCGGCGAGGCGAAGGGGTCGAATCCCGCTGCGCCGCATCTCCTCGAGCTTGAGCCGGGCGTCGCCGCCGATCTCGGCGGGCGGGAACGCGAGCAGCACCGACGGCAGAGCGCCGCGGCGCTTGAGCCACCGCGCGACGACGAACCCGTCACCACCGTTGCCGCCCTTGCCGCAGACGACGACGACCCGCGCGCCGCGGCGGGGCGCGCCGAGCTCGGGCAGCGCGGCGATGATCGATTCGGCCGCGCCGCGACCGGCGTTCTCCATCAGGGTGGCCCCGGGAATGCCCAGCTCGGCGATCGCATGCCGGTCGAGCCGCCGCATCTCCTCGGCGGTGAAGACGCTCCGCACGGCGTTTACTCCCCGGGTGGGAGCGGGAACGCCTGGACGAGAAAGTCGGCGAGGACCGCGGTGTAAGTTTCCCGCCACTCCGTGCGTGCGGCCTTGGGAAGCTCGATGTGCAGCGCCATCTGCGGGAGCTTGAGGATGCCGCCGCGCTTCGCGCCGGACGCGGCGTAGCGCACCGTGTCGGCGGGCTCGATGAGGATCTCGAGACGTGGCGCGTCGCGGTTCACGCGGAGGTGGGCGTCTCGGACCAGCTCGAAGAGCGTTCGGAGCCGGACGGCTTCATCACGGTCGATCCCCACGGTGGCGATTTCGATCCGGTTCACCGCATCGCGATGGTTGTTGCCGTGGATCTCGGTATAGAGGGTGAGCGGCCCCTGAGCGACCTCACGCACGCGCCGTTCGTACGCCTCGTAGACCTGCCGAGCGCTCTCGGTGGCGACCTCCTCGGACGGCGGGCGCCCCGGCATGCCCTGGAGCGGCCGGTTGACCTGGTATCGCCGGCCCGGGCGCTCGCGCGTGTCGGGCTCGAGGTTGAAGCCGGTTGCGATGACCACCCCGAACCCGGTGCGGCGGCCGAGCTCGGCGACGATGTCGCCGGTGCGCGCGTCCGAGATGCCGTGCGGCGCCGCGATCACGACGCCGCGCCGGCCGACCTTGCCGGCGATCCTGCCGGGCAGCCCCTCGATGTCGGGAAGGCTCGCTCGGGCGGCGCAGCCGGAGAGAACGCTGGATCCGATCGCCAAGCTAATCGCCCACCAGAATCGCCTGCGCGAGCGCATACTCCCCTTCGTGCGTCAGCGAGAGCAGCATCCGGCTCCCGCCCTTGAACAACCCGATCTCCTTGGACTTGCCCGACAGCACAAGCGTCGGCGCCTGGGTCCGTTCACGGCGGACCTCGAGCTCGCGCCAGTGGACACCGAGCTGCAGCCCCGTGCCCAGCGCCTTGAGCCCCGCCTCCTTGGCGGCAAAGCGCGCCGCGAAGTGCGGCGCCGGATCCCTCCGCGCCCGACAGTATGCGATCTCGTGCTCGGTGAAGACGCGGTGGAGAAATCGATCCTGCCAGCGGTCGATCATCGAGCGCATGCGCGGAATGCTCACCAGGTCCACGCCGATGCCGGAGATCGTCATCGGTCGCCGATCTGCGCGCGGATGAGTCCGGCCAGGTCGTCGGCCATCGCGCGGATGCGGGCCCCGTCCGCGCCTTCGATCATGACGCGGGCCAGCGACTCGGTGCCGGAGTATCGGAGCAGGACGCGCCCGCGGCCGTTCATCTCCTGCTCGAAGGCGGCCACGCGCCCGCTGATCCCCGTGATCGAGTCGATCGGCGGCTTGGACCGGACGGGCACGTTGACGAGCACCTGGGGAAACTTGCGCAAGCACGTCGCCAGCGACGCCAGCGGCTCGCCCGTCTCGGTGGCCACGCTGAGCAACGCGAGCGCCGAGAGGATCCCGTCCCCCGCGGTCGAGTGGTCGAGGAACAGCAGGTGGCCCGATTGCTCGCCGCCGAGATTGGCGCCGAGACGCTGCATTTCCTCGAAGACGTAACGGTCCCCGACCTGGGTCTTGACCACGCGGATCCCCGCGGCCTCGAGGGCCTGGTCGAGGCCCAGGTTGGCCATGACCGTGGTGACGACGAGATTCTGCTTCAGCCGCTGGCGCGACGCCAGATGGCGCCCCGCGATCGCGAGCGCGTAGTCCCCATCGCGGATCTCACCCGTGTGGTCGACCGAGATGAGTCGGTCACCGTCGCCGTCGAAGGCGAAGCCGATCGAGGCGCCGCTGGCCTGAACCTTCCGCTGGAGACCCTCGGGGTGGAGCGCGCCGCACCGGGCGTTGATGTTGGTGCCGTCGGGCCGGGCACCGATCGTGTTCACCGTGGCGCCGAGCCGCCGGAACACGCGCGGCGCGATGCGATAGGTTGCGCCGTGAGCGCAGTCGAGGGCGATGGTGAAGCGGCTCAGGTCGAGCGGAAAGCAGCCGCACAGGAAGTCGACGTACACCGCCTCGGCGCGGTCGTAGCTCACGAGCTGGCCGATCTGCGCGCCGCGGCCGCGGGGCGCGCGATCCGGCCCGTCGAGCCGCTGCTCGATCTCGGCCTCCCACGCGTCCGGGAACTTGGTCCCTTCGGACGAGAAGAGCTTGATGCCATTGTCCTCGAATGGATTGTGCGAGGCGCTGAGCACGATGCCACCGTGGGCCTCGAGGTGGTGCGTGAGCACCGCGATGCCAGGCGTGGGCAGCACGCCGACGGAATAGCAGTCGGCGCCGGCGGACAGGGCGCCGGCGATCAGTGCCGCCTCGAGGAGCGGACCCGAGCGACGGGTGTCGCGTCCGATGACGAGTCGCACCCGGTCGGCGCCGTGGTCGAACTGGAGCGTTGCCACGAGCTGGCGGCCCACACGGAACGCGAGGTCGGGCGTGAGCGGCTCTTCGTTCGCCACGCCCCGGATCCCATCGGTGCCGAACAGGCGCGTCATCGCACGTCCATTGCTCGCACGTCCATTATAGGGTGCGGGGGGCCTCGCGGATGCGTTCGGCGATGCGTACCGCATCCAGCGTTTCGGCGACGTCGTGGGCTCGGATCAAGGCCGCGCCGTTCCACACGGCCACCGCGGTCGCGGCGAGGGAGCCCGCGAGCCTCTCCTCGGTCTTCGACCGGCCGGTCATCGCGCCGATGAAGGACTTCCGTGACACGCCGACGCAGAGCGGACGCCCGAGCGCCCCCAGGGCGCCGAGCCCCGCCAGCACACGGGCATCCCACTCGTCCCAGGGCAGCCCCTCGTTCCGGAAGAACCCGATACCGGGATCGAGCACCACACGCTCCTCGGAGATCCCCGCCGCGCGGGCGCGCTCGAGCCCCCGCGCCAGCAGCGTTTGCACGGACGCCACCGGGTCCACGCCTGCTTGCCGGAGCCTTCCGACGTCCGACGCGATGGGGTGAGCGGCGGCTCCGGGGTCCTGTGGGGAGGCCATGAGAATGATACCGGCGCCGCGCTCGCGGACGAGCTCGGCTACCGCCGGGTCCCGCAGGCCCGAGACGTCGTTGATGACACGCGCGCCGGCTTCGAGCGCGGCACGGGCCGGGCCCGGACAGGCCGTGTCGGCCGAGATCGGCACTGGCACCTTGGGCGCCAGCACGTCGATCGCCCGCGCCAGTCGTGCGCGCTCGGCCTCGTCGCCGATGGTCGCGTCGAGATAGGGCGCCGTCGATCGGGCGCCGACGTCGATGAGCGCTGCGCCCGCCTCCACCATCGCGAGCGCGGCGGTGAGCAGATCATCGCCGGCGGTGTGGACCGAGCCGGCGTAAAAGGACTCGGGGCTGACGTTGAGAACACCCATGACGGCGACGGGAAAGCCGCTACCGAGGGAGACGCCGGCGAGGAGGGCTCGACGACGAGGCAAATCGAGCCGCGAGCCGCTACGCGGGCGCGCCGGCCTCCTGGAAGGGGCGGGTACGGAGAATGCGAGCGATCTCCTCGCCGTCGAGGGTCTCGCGCTCGAGCAGGGCACGGGCCAGAGCGTGAAGCTTCTCGATGTTCTCCTGGAGAATCTGCCTGGCGCGACTCGCGCATTCCATCACGATCCGCTTGATCTCGGAGTCGATGAGAAGAGCGGTCTCTTCGCTGTAGTCCTTCTGCCGGGCCACCTCGCGGCCGAGGAAGATGTGCTCCTCGTTCTTGCCGAAGGTCAGGGGCCCGAGCTTGTCCGACATGCCCCACTCGCAGATCATCTTGCGAGCCATCTCGGTCGCCTTCTCCAGATCGTCGCCCGCGCCGGTGGTCTGCTGGTTCAGCACGATCTCTTCGGCGGCCCGGCCGCCGAGCAGGATCGTGATGCGATTGACCAGGTACTCCTTCGAGTAATTATACTTGTCGTCGACCGGGAGCTGCTGCGTGAGCCCGAGGGCGCGGCCGCGCGGGATGATCGTCACTTTGTGGACCGGGTCGGTGCCCGGCAGAACGTCGGCCACCAGCGTGTGGCCCGCCTCGTGATACGCGATCGTCCGCTTCTCGCCATCGCTGATGATCATCGAGCGCCGCTCGACGCCCATCAAGACCTTGTCCTTGGCGCTCTCGAAGTCGGACATCTCGACGAGCTTCTTGTTCTGGCGAGCCGCCAGCAACGCCGCCTCGTTCACGAGGTTCGCCAGATCGGCGCCCGAGAACCCGGGCGTCCCGCGCGCCAGCACCTTGAGCTCGACGTTGGGAGCCAGCGGGATCCGTCGAGCGTGCACCCGGAGAATCTCCTCGCGGCCCTTCACGTCGGGCCTGGGCACGACGACCTGACGGTCGAATCGTCCCGGCCTCAGCAACGCCGGGTCGAGGACGTCGGGCCGGTTGGTGGCGGCGATCAGGATGACGCCTTCGTTCGTCTCGAAGCCGTCCATCTCGACGAGGAGCTGGTTGAGGGTCTGCTCCCGCTCGTCGTGGCCTCCGCCGAGGCCGGCCCCGCGGTGGCGCCCAACGGCATCGATCTCGTCCATGAAGATGATGCAGGGCGCGTGCTTCTTGCCCTGCTCGAACAGATCGCGCACGCGCGAGGCGCCCACGCCCACGAACATCTCCACGAAGTCGGAGCCCGAGATCGAAAAGAACGGGACGTTCGCCTCACCGGCGATCGCCTTGGCGAGCAGCGTCTTGCCGGTGCCCGGCGGTCCGACGAGAAGCACGCCCTTCGGGATCTTGCCACCGAGCTTCTGGAACTTCTGCGGGTCCTTCAGGAAATCGATGATCTCGCGCAGCTCTTCCTTGGCCTCGTCCACCCCGGCGACATCTTGAAAGGTGACTTTGTTCTGCTTCTCCGAAATCAGCCGGGCCCGCGCCTTCCCGAAGCTCAGCGCCTTGGCGCCGCCCCCTTGCATCTGGCGCATGAAGAAGACCCAGACGCCGATGAAGAGCAGCATCGGTACCCACTGCAGGAAGATCGCGTACCACGGGTTGGAGTCGGGCGGCTTCACCGCGATGCGGACGCCGCGGTCCTTCAGGGTCTTGACGAGGTCCGGGTACTCGAGGATGTACGTGCGCTGCGTCTGCGCCGAGTCCTTGAGCGAGTACGTGACGAGGTTGCCCCGGATGACGACGGATTCCACCCGGCCCTGATCGAGCGCCTTGAGAAACTCGGAGAAGTTCGGCTGCTCCTGGCCACCCTGCTGCGCGCCCTGGAAGACGGTGAACAGGAGGATGACGATGAGGCCGATCACCATCCAGAGCGCAAGGTTCTTGTAGACCTGGTTCATGCCCGCCCGGTCATTATAACACCGGGGCCCGGCGACGGAGGGGAGCGTCAGGTCACGTCGAGCGCCGCGACGTAGGGCAGGTTTCGGTAGAGCCCGCCGTAGTCGAGACCGTATCCCACGACGAACACGTTCGGGATCGTGAACCCGACGTAGTCGATGGTGACGTCCGTCTCTCGACGACCGGCCTTGTCGAGGAGCACGCACGTGCGCACGCTCCGCGGCCGGCGCGCCTCGAGCGTTCGCTTCAGCGCGGCGAGCGTGAGTCCCGTGTCGACGATGTCGTCGACGATGAGCACGTGCCGATCCGCGACCTCAACCGCCAGGTCGGCGACGAGCCGCACCCTGCCCGAGGAGCTCGTCCCCGCGCCGTAGCTCGAGGCGCGAATGAAATCGACCGTGACGTCGATGGGAAGCGCGCGCATGAGATCGGCGACGAAGGGCACCGCTCCCTGGAGCACGCCGACCAGCACCGGATTCTCGCCCGCGTAGTCGCGCGCGATCGCGCGCGCCAGCTCGGCCACGCGCGCGGCAATCGCCGCTTCGGCGACGAGCACTCGCTGGGGCTTGGGCGCCGGCATCTCACCGGGACGTCACGTAGGCCGAGAGCGAGCGCTCGCTGCCGATCCGGTCGGCGACCTGCTGGGCCGCTTCCCGCGTGGCGAAGGAGCCGACGCGCACGCGGAACCGGACGCTGCCGGGCGCGTCTATCTGGACGACGTACGCGTCGTGGCCCCCGGCGGCGAGCCGCGCGCGCAGCGCCTCGGCGGGCTCTTTCGCCTTGTACGCGCCTACCTGGACGGTGAACGCCGCCTGGTTCGGCGCCGGTCGGGGGATCTCGGTCGCCGCGGTCCCCTCGTTCTTCGGCGCCGCGTCGAGCTTGGCGCTCCGCTCGACACGCGGGGGCTTCGCGGGCTTCGCCGGCGGCGGCGCCGTGAGCGGCGCGGTCAGCTCCGAATAGAAGGTCAGCGCCGGAGCCGGCTCGGGCGGGCGCGCACCTCTGTCCCCCGCTCGCGCCGGCGACAACTCCCTCGCGCCTTTGGCGGCGGTGGGGACCTGGGAAGACGGAGGACGCGGCCAGAAGCGCCCCGCCACGACCCCGAGCATGAACGTGCCGCCGAGCACCGCGAGACAGCCCACCAGGAAGAGGACGGTGGCGGTGCGGTTTCCGTCGCGTCGCGCCCGTCCCCCTCGCACCGCCATCACATGCTCTCGGGCGCGCCCACGCCAAGGAGGTCGAGGCCGTTTCGGATGACGGTGTCCACGGCCACGCAGAGGGCCATGCGCGCGTGCATGAGGCGAGCGTCGTCCTGGATGACCCGATGGCTCTTGTACCAGGCATGGAATTCGGCCGCGAGCTGCTGCAACCAGTAGGCGACCCGGTGCGGCTCGAGTGTCCGGGCCGCGCCGGCGACGAGCTCCGGGAATTGCAAGAGCAGCTTGATCAGCGCCAGCTCCGCCGGCTCCACGAGCGGGCTCGTGTCCACGTCGGTCAAGGGCGGGGCGGCGATCCCCTGCTCTGTCGCCTGGCGGAAGATCGAGCGAATACGCGCGTGCGCGTATTGCACGTAGTAGACGGGGTTCTCGTTCGACTGGCGCGTCGCGACGGCCAGGTCGAACTCGAGAGGGCTGTCGTGCCGGCGCGTGAGGAACGTGAAGCGCGCGGCATCGCGGCCGACTTCCTCGAGCAGCTCTTCCATGAGCACGAATTCGCCGCGGCGCTTGGACATGCGCACCGGTTGCCCGTCGCGCAGCAGGGTCACGAGTTGCACGATCAGGACTTCGAACACCTCGGGCGGGTGGCCGAGCGCCTGCATCGCCGCCCGCATCCGTGGGACGTAACCGTGGTGATCGGGGCCGAGGAGGTTGATCACGCGGTCGGCCGCCGCGAATTTCACGTAGTGGTGATAGGCGACGTCCACGGCGAAGTAGGTCACCTCACCGTTCGACCGTCTGAGCACCCGGTCCTTGTCGTCGCCCGCCTCTTCCCCCTCGGACGAGCGGAACCAGAGCGCCCCATCCCCTTCGTAGCTGAGGCCGCGGGACGCGAACTCCGCCAGCACCTTCTCCGGGAGGCGTTTCGCACGGACGTCGCGCTGCTCGGACGACCAGACATCGAACTCCACACCGTACTCGCGCAGGGTGCGGCGCTGCCCCTCGACGATGCGCGCGACCGCATATCGCCCGAAGTGCTCGAGGCGCTCGCGCTCGGAGGCGCCGTCCATGAGGCTCCCGCCCTCGGCGCAATACGCCTTGGCGAGCTCGACCAGGTACTCGCCGGGGTACCCGTTCTCGGGGAGCGCGGCGGGCGCGCCGCACTCCTGCTTGACGCGCGCCTCGAATGAGCGAGCCAGGGCCTCGAACTGGCTCCCGGCGTCGTTGACGTAGAACTCGGTCGTCACGAGTGCGCCCTGCGCCCGCAGCAACCGCGCGAGGGCGTCGCCGACCGCGGCGGCGCGCGCATTGACGATGACGAGCGGCCCGGTCGGGTTCGCCGACACGAACTCCATGCGGATCCGCCGCCCCGCGTGACTCTCACCACGCCCGTAGGCGGCACCCGTCGCGAGGATGTCTTTGAGCGCGCTGGCGCACCAGGCCGGAGTCAGGAACACGTTGAGAAATCCGGGACCGGCGACCTCGATGCGCTCGACCTCGGGCATCGGCGGGAAGTGCTTTACGACGAGGTCGGCGATCTGTCGCGGCGCGCGCTTCGCGGCCCGGGCGAGAACCATGCAAACATTGCTCGCGTAGTCGCCGTGCTCCGCCTGGCGCGGGATTTCCCACGCGCACTCAGCGGGCTCGGGCAAGCCCGCCTTCGCGAGCGCCGCCCGCACTCCGTCCGTCAACCGGTCTGTCAGCCGCACTCGCGTAACAGGGTACCTGCCCGGCACTGCGTCGTGACGAAGAAAAAGCGGACAGCGGCGCGAGCCACGGAGTGGCCCGACGCCGAGCCCCGGTGCGCGGCGCGAGATGCGCGACGATGCCTGGCCGTGCGAGCCGCCGGACGTCGCCGCGCCGGGGTCGCGCGGCTCGAGGCAAACGGAGACGACGATCGTGCGGGCCCATCGACGGGCGCAGCGGCTCGGCGACGCGCGCCGCGAGGCGAGCGGTTCAGTGGGGTCGACGGTTGCGCGACACGCCGCGCGGCCGGGGCGATGTGCCCGCGCGGGCGAGGCGTGCCAGGAGCGAGTCGCGCGAGCGCACGGACGGCTCCGGCGAGTTCGGGCGCATCCGCGGGTCTCGGGTGGAGACGGTCCGTGCGCCGGGCGCTGATTCCAGTCCTCTCTGAGGCTCAGCGATGTAACTGACTGTCATAATGGTACAAAGGAGGGCGCGGGAGCGCGCCCTCGCCGCGCTCGTCGAGCAGGTCGTCGTCGCCCAGGAGGCCCGGCACGAGCGTCGAGCCGCTGACCTCGCTCGAGCAGGAAATGCAGCGCCTGGTCGCCCCGGGGAATGACGAACCGCGAAATCGGCGCTCGACTTCGATGGAGCGTCGGCACGGCGAAGAAGTATCTCCAGCGGGCCCTCGAGAAGCTCGGCGCGGTCGAAGTCCTAGGAGGAAAGTCCGAGGAGCTTCCGTCCCACGAGAGAGGCGGCGACCATGAGCACGAGGCTCGCCGCGGCTGCCGCTCTCAGTACCCTCACCGACCGCTCGATATCGCTCACCGTCGGTAGGGCCCCCGCGCCAAGCCGGTAGTGGGTCGGCTTCTCGAGGGCCACGCCCAGGGCCCCCGCCATCGCAGCCATCGTCCATCCCGCGTTCGGACTCTCGGTGCGGCACCGGTCGCGTCGAAGGGTCGCCAGAGCCCCCCGGGCGCTCTCCCCGGCGAGAGCGGCTCCGGCGACGAGACTCAGCCCGGCGATCCGCGCCGGGAAGAAGCTCAACAGATCGTCGACCCGGGCCGCAGTCTTGCCGAAGTACTCGAGCGGCCCCGTGCGGTAACCGAACATCGAGTCCGCCGTGTTGATCACGCGATAGACGGCGGCGCCCGCGAGCCCCCCGGCGAGGAAGAAGCACACCGGAGCGACGACGCTGTCGGTCAGGTTCTCAGCGACGGATTCGATGGTCGCCGAGGCGACGTGTCCCTCGTCGAGCCCGGCCGTAGGGCGGCTCACGAGGTGGTAGCCGACCGCCCGGCGGGCCGCCGGCAGATCGCCTCGGCCGAGGTCGGCGGCGACCGAACGGGCCGCGCCGGCGAGACCTCGGAACGAGAGTAGGGACGTGAGGGCGAGCGCCTCGAGTATCGGACCGCCGGCGCCAAGCCGCGCGGCGAGCGCCGACACGAGCGCTCCCGTCCCTCCGGCAAGCGCGGCCACGCCGATCGTGACCACCGCGCCGCCAGACAGCAGCGCCGCGGGCGAGCCACGGCAGAGCCAGCGTGTCCCCGCCGCGAGGAGGCGGCCGATCCAGGCGACGGGATGGTAGCGGTTCGAGGGATCGCCGAAGGCGAGATCGATCGCCAGCGCCACGAGCAGCGCGACCAGCGTCTCGCCCGCGGGACTCAGGACGTGGGGCACGAAGCGACGCCGGTCACCGCCCGAGCCGCACGCTCACCCCGGCGCGGAACGCGTAGTCGGGCCCCGGTCCGCCGAACGAGGTCTCGGCGGCCGCGTCGAGGGCAAGGCGCGGCGTCAGGAAGAACTGGATCCCGGCGTCGAGGCCGACGATGTCGTGCGCGCCGCGCTCGGACGGTGAGGAATAGAAGACCTCGACATAGGTCGACCACCGCTCACCGATCTGGCGTGAGAGCGCAGCCGACACCACCTCGTGGAGCCGGAAGGCGTCGCCATTCGACTGACCGATGGCAGCAAGGCCCACGTTCGCGTCGAGGCCGAGTTGCCACGTCAGGTCGACGCTCGCGAGCGCCGTGACCCCGAAATCCACACGCTCCGAACCGATCGGCGCGCGGGCGATCGGCAGCTTGACGAACGGCAAGAGGCCGAGCGAGGGCCACCAGCTGCCTTCCCGCACATCGAGGAACCGGTACTTCAGGCTCAGCGTGGGATCGCCAAAGCCCGTGTCGTCCTCCGCGCCCCGCAGCCGGACCAGCGGAGCGCCGTCGAGCCGGACCTCGAGCCGATCGGTCAGCCCCGCCCGGAGCATCGCACCGAGCTGGAACTGCCGCTCGTCGGAACCACCGCTCACTCGCGACACCGAGTAGTCGACGCCGCCCTCGATCTGCAAAGCGCCGGGTAGGACCGTGCTCGTGCTGTTGCTGACGCTGGGGCGGTCGGTCTGGATGCGGGTGGGCTCTTCGGCGACCGCGACGGATGCCTCCAACGCCAGGGCCGCGCAGACCGCGACGACGCTGCGGCCCGCCGCCCTCACGTGCTCAGTCGCCCGTGTACCGCCGCCGGAGCTCCTGCCAGAGCGCCGTCTTCTCCCAGCGGGGCTCCGCGAGACGCCGCCAGTCTGCGTCGAAGTGGGGGTTCGGGAACAGGATCGTGATCATCTGCTCGCCGCGACCGTTCCAGAGCCTGAGTCCCCACGTCGTCCCCGAGCAAGAACCGCCCTCCGTCCGAAAGAAGGCGGCGCGTGCTACGCGCCGGATGCGGGCGAGCTCCTCGCTCCGAGCCCCGCGGTGATCGTTGACGCACAGGTGGAAGTGCCAGGGTCCCGTGTCGATCGTCAGGTACCCGTCGAGCGTCGTCACCTTCGGGGCCGAGGTGAACTGGATCTCGTAGGCCGCGCCCTCGATCAGCGGTCCGACGGTGAGCTGCGCCCAGTGCTCCGTGAAGAGCTCGGTGAGAAGGCGCTCGACCCCGTCGCCCTCGACGGCCATGTCGTGATACTCGGTCGTGGTGCCGTCGAGGTCCCGCTCGATCGTTCGCACACTGAGCATACTACTGCAGATCGAAGACCACCGGCAGCCGCACCCGCAACAGCCGCGGCATCAGACCGGAGGGGAAAGGCTGGGGCGCAAGACCCCGCACCGCCTCGAGCGCCGCCTCGTCGAGCACCTGGTGCGACGATGAGCTCGTGACCGAGACAGCGCTGATTCCGCCATCCGGCTTGATGAGAATCTCCAGGTGCACGGTGCCCCTGAGCCCTCGCCGGCGCGCGGCCTGCGGATACTGGAGCGACTCCTGGATGCGTCGCCTGACGTGGGCGAGGTAGGCGCCGTACTCTGATCCTGGCTCGCCTCCCGGTGGCCCGGTCGGCGCGAGCGCGACGCGCGCCCCGGTTCCACCGGAGCTCTCGCCGGACATCGCCGAGGGCGCCTGAGTCGCACGGGGCCCGCCACCGTCCGAGGTCGCGCTGGTCCGTTCCGCGCTGGCGCCGGCCGCGCTCATCCCGACTTCGACCGTTGATGCGCTCGGCGAGCTCGGCGCCACGCCGGTCGGAGTCACCTCCCGCGGCGACACCGTGGCCAGCGCCGGCTCGGGCTGACGAGGCTCGGGTGGCCTCGCGACGGGGACGGCTCGTTCCGGCGGCGGCACGGGCTCGGGACTGGAAGACGGCGCGGGGGCGACGGCCGGCGGTGTGGGGACTCCGATCGGGCGTGCGGAGCCGGCCCGCACCTGTCTCAGGCCACCCTCGGTAATCGCGGCCTTACGCTCCGATACAACAATCGCGGCCTTACGCTCCGATACGATCCCGGCTTCCTGGGTCGCCAGATCAATGAGGAGCGCGCTCGGGGGCGACTCTTCCGACGTGAAGAAGAAGAGGAGCGCGAGTGCGCCGCTGTGAACGGCCAGCGAGGCGAGCAGCGTCAGGAGCGGCGGTCGCCGGGTCGTCACGGATGCTCGTCCATCCAGCGGCGGATCCCGGCGCCCAGCGCCGATCGAGCGGCGCGCGCGACTACCCACCCGAAATCACTGATGGGTCCTCCAAACCGCCGTCGCGTACCTCGCCCGGTCGCCGCGACGACGACGGCGTCCGTCGATGTGCCGCTCGCCACACGACCATCGTCGCACCGGACTTCGGCGTCGGCCAGCAGTGCCGTCTTGACTTCGGTGACCGTCATCACGGCGTTGACGAGCGCCGCCGGCTCGGGCGCACCGTCGACGATGACGATCGCGTTGATCGTGGACGGGGCCCACGCCGCGATCGGGGTCGACCCTGCCGCGACCCGGTTCGAAAGCCCGACGGTGACGATCGCGAATGCGCTCAGCCCACGGCTCGTCGCTTCGGCGACCTCCGCCTTCTCGGTCCACGCCGACGTCACGAGCCCGACCCACAACCCGGCAATTCCTCGACGCTGCGTAAAGCGGGACAGCAGGCCGTCCATCTGCTCTTCCTGGAGATCCTTGGGGACGTGGAGGTTCACGAGCGTGCGGGCCATGGCGAACCCGCCCATCACGAATGCCGAGGAGAGAACCGACAGCGGCTCGCTCGCCGTGACGACGACGGCTTCACGGTCCACCGAGACTTCGATCCCGTCGATCACGCCCGCCACGTCAGGCGCACGACCGGCCGGCGCGTCGTCTCGGTCTTGTCGACGATCACCTCGCAGCCGAAGACCGAGGCGAGGAGCGATTCGCCCAGCACCACCTCAGGCGCGCCGGTTGCCACCGGCCGGCCGCCCGCCAGCAGGAGCAGCCGATCGCACACCTCCGAGGCCAGATTGAGATCGTGGGAGACGAGCAGGATCGCCATGCCGCGCTCGCGGTTGAGGCGTCGCAGGAGCGCCGCGACCTCGACCTGATAGCGGAGATCGAGGTGCGCGGTTGGCTCGTCCAGGACGAGCAGGCGCGGCTCCTGGGCGAGGGCGCGCGCGATGACGGCGCGCTGGCGCTCCCCGCCGCTCAAATGGTCGAGCGGCAAATCGGCCAGCTCGAGGACGCCGGTCGCCTCCATCGCCGCGCGCGCGGCCGTCCGATCGCTCGGGCTCTCGAAGTAGCGACCGGGGCCGTGGGGATAGCGACCCATCAGCACGAGCTCGCCGACGCTGAAGGGAGCCTGCTCCAGGGAAGCCTGGGGCACGACGCCCACGCGCCGGGCCAAATCCGTGCGCGTCAGCCGGCGAATCGGTGCGCCTTCGAGACGAATTTCTCCAGCCGCGGGCTCGAGCACGCGCGTCAGGAGCCGGATGAGGGTCGTCTTGCCCGAGCTGTTCGGCCCGATCACGCCCACAATCTCGCCCGGAGCGATCTCGAACGAGAGCTCGGACACGGCAAAGGGCGCGCGATGCTCGGCCGACGCCGGATAGACGAAGCTCACGCTCCGGAACTCTACCAGCTTCACTTGACCTCGATGCGTGCGGCGCGAGTGCGGGCCGCCGGCCCTGGGAAGGGGTCGCGTGACCACGCGGCACGCGTCCGAATGGCCTGACGCGAGGGCCGGCGGCCCGCACCCGCGATCACCGTCGAGGCCTGGCCCGGCATCAGAGGTTGGCGCGGTAGCGCGTGCGCAGGAGGTAGACGAAGAACGGCGCGCCGCACAAGGACGTGATGACGCCGACCGACATCTCGGCGGGCGCCACGACATTTCGGGCGACCGTGTCGGCGACCAGGAGGAAGATGCCGCCGCCCAGGAGCGAGGCCGGCACGAGCAGCCGGTTGTCGGAGCCCAGCAGGATTCGGAGCGCGTGCGGCACGATGAGCCCCACGAACCCGATCGGCCCCGTGAAGGCCACCACACTCGCGGTGAGGAGGGACGCGCCGACGAAGATCGTGAGCTTGAGCCGCTCGGCGCCCACGCCGAGGACCAGCGCGGTCTCCTCGCCGAGCGCCATCAGATTGAGCTCCCGGGCGTGGCTCGCGACGAGCCAGAAACCGACCGCCGCGAGGAGCGCGAACAGGCCGAGGGCTCCGGGTGGGATCGGGGCGAGGTTGCCCAGCAGCCAGTGAATGACCCCGCCGAGCCGGTTGAAGTCGAGGAGCGAGATCACCACCGTGATCGCCGCGGAGAAGAAGATCCCCACGATGACGCCTGCCAGCAGCAGGGTCTGGATCGAGAGCCCCCGGCCGACCGCCGCGATCAGGTACACCGCTCCCGCGGCGAGGAGCGCCCCGGCGAACGCGAAGGCGGTGAGGCCGGCGGCCTCGAGAAACGTCAAGCCGAGCCCGAGACTCTGCCCGAGCACGACACCGAAGGCGGCGCCGCTCGAGACGCCGAGCACGGAAGGCTCGGCGAGCGGATTCCGCGTGAGCGCCTGGAACGCGACGCCCGCGACGGCGAGCGCGCCGCCGGCGAGCGCGGCGACCGCGATCCGCGGCAGGCGGATCGACAGTGTCACGACTCGCTCGACCGACTCCGGTGCGGCCCGTCCCGCCATGGCGCTCAGGACCGCCCGCGGTGAGATCGAGGCGCTCCCCACAAAGAGAGCGGCGACCGCGACGAGGAGCAGCGCCGTCGACAGAACGCCAAGCACCAAGGCAAGGCGTCGCGCCGGGCTCAGGGGAACGCCTCCGGGTGGATCGCCCGCGCCAGCTGCTCGAGACCGTCGACGACCCGTGGCCCGTAGCGGTGCAGCAGGTCGCCGTCGACCGAGTGGAGTCGCCCGGCCTTGACCGCGGGCAGCTCGGTGAAGCGACGCCACCGGTCCATCGCGATTGCGCCGGTGCCGGCGCCGTGGTTGGCGAGCAGGATGACCTCGGGGTCCTTGGCCACCGCCGCCTCCAGGCTATAGCGGGGCCAGGGATCGGCGTCGTCGGCCGTGAGAGATTGCCCGCCCGCGAGCTGGATCAGCTCGGTCACGAGCGTGTTCCGCCCGGGCACGATCAGCGGCTCCGGCCACAGAACGTAGAGGACGCGCGGGCGCCCGCGCGGACGCACGGCCTTCTTCACCGACTCGATCCGTCGCTCGAGCCGCGCCACGAGCGACTCGGCCGCCGCCCGCCGGTCCGCCAGCTCGCCGATCTTCGCGACCAGGGCCGTCACGTCGGCGACGCGGTGAGCGGCGACGAGGTACACGGGAACCTTGAGCCGCGTGAGCTGCGCGAACGCGTCGTCGCGGGTCCCCTCCGTGGTGGCGACGACGAGGTCTGGCCGAAGCGCCACGATGGCCTCGAGGCTTGGCGCGATCATTCCTCCTACGCGAGGCTTGCGCCGCGCCTCCGGAGGGAAGTCGCAGAAGTCGGTGACGCCGACGAGCACGTCCTCGGCATTCAGCGCATACAGGATCTCGGTGACGCTCGGGACGAGCGACACGACACGCGCGGGGGGCGCCGCGAGCGTGACGTCCCGGCCCAGCATGTCGCGTGTCGTGAACGCCGTGACCGGCGGCGAGACCGCGAGGAGCCAGACCGCGAGAGTCGTCGCGACCACGAGGACCAGGACGCGCTTCGTCATCGATCAGACGCCCGGGGCGACTCGCTCACGCCGGCGGTCTTGAAGGTCGCCATCTCGCTCCACACGAGGGCGGCGGCGCGGGCGAGATGAATGAAGAGCGCGGCGCCGGTGCCCTCGCCGAGGCGCAGCGAGAGGTCGAGGTACGGCTCGAGCCCGAGGTGGCGGAGAACGAAGGCGTGGCCGGGCTCGGCGGAGCGATGCGAGGCGAAGAGGACGTGCCGCGTCGCGGGCGCGAGCGCGACGGCGATCAGCGCCCCCGCCCCCGCGATGAAACCGTCGAGCACCACCGGGACGCGCCGCGCGGCGCCGGCGAGAATCACGCCGACGAGGCCACCGATCTCGAAGCCGCCGACTTTCGCGAGGACATCGAGCCCGTCGCGGGCGTCCGGCCGGTTGATCTCGAGTGCCCGGCGCACGACGGCCACTTTGCGCGCCAGCGTCGCGTCGTCCACCCCGGTGCCCCTTCCGGTCACGCGCTCCACCGAGACCCCCGTGATGGCCGCCGCGATCGCGCTCGCCACCGTCGTGTTGCCGATGCCCATCTCGCCGGTCGCCAGCAGATCGGCGCCGGCGTCGAGGGCCTCCTCGGCGAGCGTCGCGCCGGCCTCGATCGCCCCCATCGCCTGCTCGGGTGTCATCGCTGGGCCCGCGGCGATGTTGGCCGTGCCCGGCCCGATGGGGCACGCGACGAGGCCCGGCGACGGGTGGAGCGGGCCGGCCACGCCGAGATCGGCCACCACCACGCGCGCCCCCGCCTGCCGCGCCAGAACGTTCACCGCCGCGCCCCCGCGCAGGAAGTTCTCGACCATCTGCGCCGTCACGACCTGGGGGTAGGCGCTGACGCCCTCCACGACGACGCCGTGATCCGCCGCGAACGTGAAGATCACGGGGTGTGCGACCTCGGGAGCACGGCCGCGCAGGAGAGCGAGGCGGAGCGCAATCTCCTCGAGCCGTCCCAGGCTCCGGGGCGGCTTTGTCAGGCTATCGAGATGGCGCTGGGCCGCGTCGGCTCCGTCCGAAGGAGGCGGCGCGATCGAGCCGAGGAGCCTGGAGAGGCGTGTCATCGTTCGCGGGTCGCCGACGGAGTCTTGACGGTGAGCGGAACGCCCGCGACCATCAGCACGACGGTGTCGCAGGCCGCCGCGACGCGCTGGTTCACGCCGCCCAGCAGGTCGCGGAAGCGCATGCCCGTCGCGGTTTCCGGGTGCACACCCGCACCGACCTCGTTCGACACCACGGTGAAGCTCGACCGGCGGCGCCCGATCAGCCGCGCGAGCGCGTCCGACTCACCGAGGATCGCGTCGTCCGGCTCGCCGCGCAGCAGTCGGTTCGCAACCCAGAGCGTGAGACAGTCGACGACGATGCCATCGCAGGTGCCCTCGAGCTTCTCCAGGCGCGGAACGAGGTCGAGGGGCTCCTCGACCGTCGCCCAGTGCGACGGGCGCTCGGCGCGATGGCGCGCGATGCGCGCCGCCATGTCCTGGTCGCGAGCCTCCGCCGTCGCGACAAAGACGATTCTCTCCCGCGAGGGGATCCGATCGACGGCGAAGCGGCTCTTTCCGCTGCGGGCGCCGCCGACGATGAAGAGCGACGAGACCACCTGCCCGGATCCTCCCTCGAAGACCGGTTTCGGATAGGCGCCCGGGCAGGTCTCCTGGCTCTCGGATCGTCCTACTCCCCGCGCCTTCCCGACCCTGCTGCCGGCCAGTGGCACTCGCGGGTTTCGTCCCCGATCACAGTGACGGGGTCGCGGCGGCTTCTACCGCCTTCCCTGGGCCCTCGTGGGCCTCCCGGACGCGCGCAACGCCGGGAACGCTAACAAAATCGCGGCCGGAGTGCAACCGGGCGGCCGGCGCGCCCGCTCGGTCGAGCCCACTGGCGACCTCGCGTTTCCCCCGGTATCGGTGATAGGGTCAAGCATCTTCGTCGACCCTCGGGAGGAAAGCCATGGACATCCCTCGCCGCGACTTCCTGAAGCTGACGGCCGGCACGCTGAGCTTCGCACTGGCCGCCGACCGCGCCTGGGCACAGACGGCGAAGACCGAGGTGCACTGGCTCGGTCAGGCGGCGACGAAGATCACCACGCTCACCGGCAAGGTGATCGTGATCGACCCGTTCCTCACCAACAACCCGAAGACGCCGCCGCCGTACAAGAACCTCGACTCCCTCGGCAAGGTCGACGTGATCCTCGTCACCCACGGCCACGGCGACCATACCGGCGACGTGTCGGAGCTGGCAAAGCGCACGGGCGCGCCCGTGCTGGGCCCCGCCGGGCTCATCGCGACGATGATCGACCTCGGCTGGGTGGTGCCGGACAAGGCGGTGCGCTTCGGCAAGGGTGGCCGCGTGAATCCGGCCGGCCCCCAGATCACGATCACGCAGGTGCGGGCAGAGCACTCGTCCGAGGTGACGGTCACCGACCCGGTGACGAAGAAGACCGCGACCTACCCGGGCGGCGAGCCCTGCGGCTTCATCGTCGAGGTGGAGAACGGTTTCAAGATCTACCACATGGGCGACACCGGGCTCTTCGGCGACATGCGCTTGATCGGCGAGTACTACAAGCCCGACCTCATCATGATCCCGATCGGCGGGCACTTCGTCATGGACCCTCGGGACGCCGCGTACGCGACGAAGGAAATGATCAGGCCGAAGTTCGCGATCCCGGTTCACTACGGGACGTTCCCGGTGCTCCGCGGCACGCCACAGGAGTACCAGGCCGCACTCGGTCAGACCCCGACGCAAATCTTCCCGATCAGCCCGGGGGACAAGCTGACCTTTTGACCGGCGCCGCGCCCGGTCAAGCGTTCACGGCGTTCTCGAGATCCCGGATGCGGCGCGAGAGGTTCACGAGCATCTTCTGCGTCAGCTCCGGGACTTCTCTCAGGAGCTGCCAGAAATTGATGCGATTGATCACGAGCACGCGCAGATCGGTCTCGGCCTTCACGGTGGCCGAGCGGGGCTCGCCATCGAGCAAGCTCATCTCGCCGAAGAACTCGCCGGGCCGGAGCCGGTGCCGCTTCTGCATCGAGAGCGTCACCAGCGCGGTGCCGTCGATGATGATGAAGAACTCGTCGCCCGGCTCGCCCTGGCGGGTCAGGACGGTCCGCTCGGGAACCTCGACGACTTTCGCGATGTCGGCGACGGCGCGTAGCTGACGCGTGCTGCACGCCTCGAAATGGGGGACCCGCTCGAGGTACTTGATCTTCTCCTCACGGGCGGTCCTGAATACCTCGAAGATCTCGCCGATCAGTTTCATTGCGCTCTCGTCTCCTT